>Ga0302324_100003693_pt1 | contig 34485 bp, 37 predicted proteins | sample Palsa_T0_1_FD_201949 | JGI IMG/M metagenome (GOLD analysis project Ga0302324, IMG submission 201949) | Peat permafrost microbial communities from Stordalen Mire near Abisko, Sweden - Palsa_T0_1 | ecosystem: Environmental > Terrestrial > Soil > Palsa > Peat permafrost | place: Sweden: Abisko...
GGAAGGGGCTGAAACTACCTTTTAATCAGAGGGCCGATGGTTCGATCCCATCCGGGCTCACCAATAAAACCAACGACTTAAGACGTTTTTGCTACGTGTTGGCACAGCAGACAACGCGAAGCCCTTTGCAGCCAGCATGCCCGATTACGTTTCGCCTTGTAGCGATACGTCTTCCAGCGGGCGGCCGGCCCGGCTTTCCTTAAAAATCGCCGGGCCGTTACGCCGCTATGGTTCCGTTCCGCCGACGCCCTTGGTAATCGCGTGGGCGTATTGCTTGACCTGTTTGGTGCCCGCGATCTGATCGAAAATCCACAGCCAGCCGCCTGTGATGCCGCATTGCGTATGCCAGTTCTGCATCGCCAGTTCTGCCTCGGCCGGCGTCTTATAGGGCGGCGCCGAGGTTTGGTCCGACACGCCGGGATAAACCGGCACGCTGCCGAAATCCCAGCCCGAGCAGGGATTGTTGCCCTCTCCCCCGGCAAAGGTCTGCAAATGAATGCCATCCACCGTGCCGGCGCGCGCAGTATTGATTTGCGACACCACCGACGTCCAGTAACTGGAATTGGTATAGGGGTTCATGGTGACCTTGTAGCCAAGCTTGCCCAGCATCACCGCGAATTTGATCGTTGACGGCGCGTCGTAACCGTTTTCGTCGTCGAAATCGATCGCGTCGATCGGCAGCGCCGCCTTCAGCGCGGCAAAATCCTGGTAGAGAATGCTCTTTTTTCCGGTTCCCTGCGCATCGACCAGTGCTTTGATGTCCTCCCAGTCGCCATAGTTGGACGACCCGATGCTGAGAGTGACGCGCGTGACCGCGCCCTTCTTGATTTTCGCCAGATCGGCCGGGAAATCGGGATACGTATCGTTCCCGATATAGGCGCCCGCCGATGTCAACGGAAATTCGCCGTTCAGGTTCAGATCACCCGTGGCGTTGACCTCGACGCTCCAGACGATCAGTTCATTGAACCCTGACTTCTCAAGTTCTTTGATGTTTACGGGGATGTGCTTGTAAACCGGCCCACCGCCCAGAATGCCGACATAGCCTGTTGTCTGTGCAGCGGCCGCGCCGGCGAAAGCGCCAACCCCCGACAGCACCAGCGCCCATGCCAGGCGGCGCGTGCTCCCATTCTTAAGTCCCCGCTTCAGTCGTGCCTGCCCGGTTGCACCCTCGGTCATGTCGTTACCCTTTCGCATGCGGATCTTCCGCCATTGAAGTTTCGGCCAGCTGCCCAGTCCTGCGCCGGATCGCGGCCCCGGCTGGAAAGCTAACAGGCGCCGGCGCACCGGCATAGTTCAAATCCCGCGGCGGATATTCGCGTTTTTCTCAGGACGATTTCGACAGGTCATCCCGTTGCTTGAGCAAACCGTCCAGAAGGGCCTGCTGTTGCGCGATGCGTTCGGCAGCGCGGTCTTCATCGGCGGCGCCGGATCTGGCGGTGGCCTGCTCGGTCAGGTCGCGGAGGTTTTCGCGGACGATGGCGATCTCGGCTTCGATGTCGGCGAGGGTGTCGGGCATGGTCTCTCTCTGGTCGTGGACGAAAGTTGCATGAGCCAGCCTAGCCTCAATTCCCCGGCCGCGCGATGCGTCGCTAAAGATCGAGTGTCTCGCCTTCCTCGGCGACGCGAAAGCCGACGGCCTCGATCTGGCGGCGCGCCTCGGTGCCGGCGAAGCGCGCCGGGTTCGACCAGTTGAGATGGATGAAGCGGATCTTTGCGCGTTCCGTCGCCGGCAATGCGCCGAAACGCGCCATAGAGGCTTCGATGGTCGGATGCGGCACACGGGTCATATCGCGGCCGGGCAGCTCGCCGCCCGAATAAAATGTGCCGTCGAGATAGGCGACATCCGCACGGACGATCTCGTCTTCCACGCGCACGCCCCACGCATCCCAGTCTTCCCAGCGGTCTATGTCGGGAATGAACAGCACCTTTTGTCTCGGGCCCTCGATGCGAAAACCGCACACCTCGGAAAATTCCTCCCGGTGCGGTACCGCCACTGGCGTGACGTGCACGCATCCAAGATCGATCGCGACGCGATCCGCGAGCGGGGCGAGCGCGATGTTGCGGTATTTCACGAGCTGGCTCCACGGCCCGTTGTCGACAAGAAAACCCGACATGCGCGGCATGGCATAAACGGGCAGGTCTTTCGTTCCCATCGCTTCGTGCCCGAAAAACATCAGGCCGGTGTAATGGCCGATATGGGCATGGGTGAGGAACACGCCGTCGGGTGCGGTTTGTCCGGCTACGGACGGAATGGCAGCGTTGAAACGGTGCAGCTGCTCGCGAATATCCGGCGTCGCATCGAAGAGCCAGCGCCGGCCGCTCGAGCGGTCGGCTATTCCCAGCGAGGTCGCGAGTCTCCTCTGTGCCGGGTCGCTCCAGCCGGGATCAGCATCATGACCGATCTGCGGCGCGCCGCCATCCTGCGCCGTGCCGAGCACGATGAGTCTGGCGCCGGCGTTCATTTCACGGCGACACGCCACACCGTGTTGCCGACATCGTCCGCCACGAGCAGCGCGCCCGTTCTGTCCACGGCCACGCCCACCGGCCTGCCATTCGTGATCGCCTTCCGCTCGTTGACGACAAAGCCAGTGAGGAAATCTTCCGGCAGGCCGCTCGGCATGCCGTTGGCGAAGGGAATATAGACAATTTTGTAGCCGGTGAGTTGCGCGCGATTCCAGGAACCGTGCTCGCCGATAAATGCGCCGCCGCGGTAATGCGCCGGAAAGCTTCCGGCGGTGTAAAACGCGAGCCCCAGCGCTGCAGCATGCGCGCCCAGGGCATAGTCCGGCGCGATCGCCGTGGCCACCATCGCCGGGTTCTGGGGCTGGACGCGATCGTCCACATGTCGGCCCCAATACGACCATGGCCAGCCATAGAACGCGCCGTCGCGCACGCGCGTGAGATAATCCGGCACGAGATCGTCGCCCAGCATGTCGCGCTCGTTCACGACTGTCCACAGCACATGCGTCTGCGGTTCCCATGCCATGCCGTTGGGGTTGCGCAATCCCGCCGTGTAGATGCGCTCGCCGCTGCCGTCGGGATTCATCTGGAGAATATCCGCGCGTCTCTTCTCAACAGCCATGCCTTTCTCGGCGATGTTGCTGTCGGAACCGACGCTCACATAGATCTTCTTGCCGTCCTCGCTGGCGACGATGTTGCGCGTCCAGTGATGTCCTGTCGGCAGGGCGAGGATCTTCTGTCCCGGCGCGCCGATGTGTGTGTCGCCATCCTTATAGGGATAGCGCACGATGCCGTCGGTGTTGCCGACGTAGAAATAGCCGTTCAGCAACAGCATGCCGAAAGGCTGGTTGAGGCCCGTGAGGAAAACGGTGCGCATCTCCGGCTTGCCGTCGCCGTTCACGTCTCGCAGCAACGTGATCCGATTGGCGCTCTTGCCGAGCGTGCCGCTGTTGCGTTGCAGATAATTCGCTGCGTAGTCCATGAAGCCGTCCGGTTTTTCCGGCTCGCTCGACGATTCGGCGACCAGCACGTCGCCGTTGGGCAACACATAGATCCAGCGTGGATGCTTGAGGTCGCCCGCATAGCGCGTGACCGTGAAGCCGGGCAACGCTGTCGGTGTGCGATTTGCGGGCCAGGGCGTGCCATCCGCCATGTGATAGGTGGGAATCAGGCTGGTCTGCGGCGCGGGCAGCACCGGCGTGGGACCGAAATTCGATTTCGGCGGCGGATGCCCCGGGTCGCAACCGGCGATCAAAAGGCTCGCGGCCAACACCGCAATCTGGCGCTTCATCGCAATCTCTCCCTCACGGCCGGGCCGAGATTACGCGGATCGCCCATCCGTTGCCATGCGTGGAGAAAAAGAGATCGGGGCAGCAATCGGATGCCGCTTGAAGTGTACGGCGGAACAGCGCGTGCGGATTAGGTGCAAATGTTTTGAAGTCGCCGTTTTTGGGTAAGTCTTCAATCTTCCCCGGCGCGATCCGCACGACGTGGGCGGCGTTGCCGATGACATCGGCGGGACGTTTCTGTCCTTGGGGTCCCTTGGGCAGTGGGTTAGTGTGGCAGGCTGTTCGAGGCCAATGAAATGGGGAGTCTACCATGAACAGGTATTTGATGATTACGGCCGCCGCGCTCCTCGGAGGCACAGCACAGGCCTTCGCGGGCGAACCGTCACGCACACAAACCATCCACTTTCTCAGTTCTAACGGCTCTTCATACTGTGACGGCATGAGTTTTTATAAGAGCCCCGTTGTGGACGCCATCTACTTTGGCACGCACATTTTAACCGAGTGCGGTGAGAGCAACACGCAGGTGGTCGGAGGCGCCAACAAACGAGGCGTGGGACTCGTCGAGGATTTCGGTAGCTCAACGAGCTTCCTGTACGATATCTCGAAGCCGATACGAAAAGGCGGCACATGGACCCTGTGGGATTGCCAGAGTGGAACCTGTTTCGAAGGAAACAGCGGCACCTATGACCTTGGGCCGCCATCCAAGAGCGGCAAGCATGTGGCCACGACGACGAAGCTCGCCGAGATGATTGCGAAACGGAAGGCGGCGCAGCGATAGCAAGACGCCCAAACTATACCAGCGCCGTTTTTCGTGCCCGGATCGACGATCTGGCAGCCGCAAAGTATTCTGCGTAATGCAGCGAATCGCAGAGCTCGAGGGGTCCATGACGGTGAAAGCCATTCTCCGGGCAATCGTGCTGGTCTTGTGCGGCGGCGGTGCAGCGTGGGCGGGCGGCATTCCCGCGCAGCCGGGACAACAGCCATCGGGACCAGGTGGAAAATATGCTCCCTACGCTGCGGTGACTGCGCAGTCGCGCGGGCTCGGGCCGCAAGCCTATTGGCTGTTCGAACCGGCGAACCCGACACCGAAGCAGGCGCCGCTCATTGTGTTCAACCATGGCTGGGGCGCCATGGATCCGCGCGTTTACAAAGCCTGGATCGATCACATCGTGGAGCGGGGAAACATTGTGGTCTATCCGCTGTACCAGGACAGCCTGCGCACGCCCGTGAAGGATTTCACGCCGAATGCCGTCGCGGCAGTGCTGGATGCGATCCGCACGCTGCAAAGCGAACCGGGGCATGTGAAACCGCAACTGGAAAAGTTCGCGCTCGTCGGGCATTCGATGGGCGGGCCGATCTCGGCGAACATGGCGGCGTTGTGGAAGACGAAGGGGTTGCCTGTCCCGCGCGCGCTCATGTGCGTCGAGCCGGGAAAGACCTGGGGGAAGCCGGAATGGGCAACCATCGAACTTGCCGATCTGTCGCAAATCCCGGCGGCCACGCTGCTGCTGACTGTTGCGGGCGACCGGGATCGCCTTGTGCGCGACATCGATGCGAAGCGTATTTTCAACGAATCGAAACAGGTGCCTCCGAAAAACAAGAACTACATCACGCTCGTTTCCGACGACCACGGCCAGCCGGCACTGAGAGCCGATCACATGGCCGCCATCGCGTGGGCCGCTATGCCGGAAGCCGCGCGCCCGAAGCCCGACGAAACCGTGGGTCCGCTGCGCGAAATGATCCGGGAAAGAATCGCAGCACGGCTGCGGCAACGCATCGAAGAGAGGCGCGATAGCGACGACGGGGTGCCGCAACTCGCCCACGCAAATCGGACGCTCGACGCGCTCGACTATTACGGTCTGTGGAAGCTGTTCGACGGCCTGACCGATGCCGCCTTTTACGGCAGGGACAGGGTCTACGCGCTGGGCAACACGCCCGCGCAGCGGTTCATGGGGATCTGGAGCGATGGCGTGCCAGTGAAGGAAATGAGAGTCACCGACCATCCCTGATTGTTTGGTCAGAAGCAGCGCGCCGTCGCTGCTGTTGCGCGTCCTTAAAATAAGCTACCATTCGTTCCCATCCGGGCCGGATTCAAACATATCGGCCACGCGGATTTGTGCGACGTGCGTATTCGAACAGCATCCTTACGAACTCCAACCAGCTCCAACAGCGGGGAATTTCCATGAAACATTTGCTTGCCGCAATTGCGGCTTCGGCTGCATTTATCGCAGGACCTGCACTGGCCGCGGGCGACGACACGCCCTCCTTCGAAAACGGTCCGGTGTGGGATTTCGGACAAATCCAGACCAAGGACGGTCATTTCGACGACTACATGAAATGGGTCTCCACCGAATGGAAAGCGCAGGAGGAAGCGCTGAAGAAGGCGGGCGTGATCGTGGATTACAAGGTCTACCTCGTCGACCATCCGCGCCAGGGCGAACCGGACATCCTGCTCGCGCAGGAATACAAGAACATGGCCGCGTTCGATACGCCGGTTGCCCAGCAATATGCGATGCAGGCGAAGATTGCCGGCTCCATCGTCCAATCCGACAAGGCGCAAGCCGCCCGCGGTTCGATCCGCACCGTGCTCGGCAGCGTGCTCGTGCGCGAAGCCAAGTTGAAATAACGCCCGCACGATCGCCCATCCCTCCTCCTGACGGGGGAGGGATGGCAACTACAGATGATTCAAGCAGACCGAAAAACGCGCTAACGCTTTTTGTAGGAAACGACCTCACACAATTGCAGGCGTCGTCTGACGTCCAGTTAATTTGTGGGAACCTGCAGTCGCGCGATACGTTAGCGACCAGCGGTCGATTGCGCTTCGGCGTTTGGCCGCAGGGCGGGGAACGATTGGTGTCAACAGGAGTCCCTCGCCATGAAATTGCACAAATGCCTGCTGCTTGCAGCCGCGGTCACATTCCCGCTCCCTGCTTATGCGCTCGATCTGACTCCGGATTCGACCCGGATACTCACCGATCCGACCTATCTTCCCCTGTCCGGGCAACTCTGGGGCTACACGGCATATTCGCACACCTGGACCAACGGCGACTCGTTTAACGATCTCGGAAACACCGTCTCTTCGTTTCATGTCAACGCCGACACGATCGATCAATATATTGGGTTTGGGGTCACGGACGATTTCATGATCGATGCCAGCATTCGCTGGACGCCGGATTCAAACCGCCAGATCGACCGTTTTGGCGCAGGATCGGAAACGCTGAGCAGTTCGGGGGTCAGCAATCCGACCTTTGGCGCGACCTATCGCCTGATCGACCAGGCGGCGAGCCCCGTCAGTCTCGACGTCTTCGGATCCTATACGCCGAATTGGCTCGATGCAGATAACGCATCCGCAACCCAGGAAGGAACCATCGCGAGCGGCGGGCAATCAGGCAGTGTCGGTGCCGCAATCGGTCAGGAACTGCGGGACTTTACAATCAGGGGAGCGTTTACGGCCAATTTTCTCGGAGAATCCAATTCGTTCGATCTGGGCGACAATGACGTCATCCACGATTCCGCCCATACGAACTACATTGCATCTCTCGACACCCAAACGCGTCTGACGGACCTCTTTTCGGTGAATGCAGGGTTTGCCTATACCTTCGCCAATGGCAGCACCGTCACCAATACCTTCAACGGCATAACCCACGATACCGCTCCGGGTAACGTCGCCGCCTTCGATCTCGCGCTGAACTATCAGCTTGTTCCCAACGCGATGGTGGCCGGTGCGACGTACGATTATCAAAATGTTGGCGACAGCCGGAACATGTTCGTCGTTCCAACTTCGGACAATGGATCGCGCGACAGGAATGCCAACATCCTGGGTGTTCGGCTCACCTATGCATTTCCATGATCGTCAGCGGCCGGCGAAGTTGTCCATCGCCGGTGAGAACGCGCGATGTGTTCGCGCCGCCGGCGTTTGGTTAACGCCACACCCGGCGTTGGGATCGCGACCGGCGGGCGCGATCCCAGCGTTTTGCCATCCGAAACGCTGGAATGATCGAAGCCTGTATTGCGATAATGAAGAGGACGGCGGCTACCAGCCAATAAATCGAATAAAGGGTCATCCGAGTTCTCTTAAGATTTCCGATGCGCGCGGCAGGGCCCCTGGGAGCGATCCATGGGTGCCGTTCACGTCATGCAAACACCGGGCCATGGCGGCGCAAGGCGAAGTCGGACGCGGGAATCGTCCCGCTTTAGATCACTGGTTTTGAGTGGTCGTCGGCGCCAGCTTCCGGCATGGCGCGCAACTGGGCCGCGAATTTCCGTTGCCTGAGGACAGGCTGCCTAAAGATAAGTCGCTCCGATCACGATGGATGCCGCCAGGCACACCACGCCTCCCATGAACGTCCAATCGGCGAGTTGTGCCTGCCATCCGTGCGCGCCGTTACTGCGAATGGCGAGATAGGAATTCATGGTGCTGACGAACAGCAGCACCGCGGCCACCCAGGCAACCTCGTCGGCATAGGAGCGGCTGTTCGAGTTCGTCAGCTTCAGTCCGCCGATGACGATGAAGCAGATACCAAGCAGATTCGTCGACGCGCTTAAGATGTGAGGTTGCCTATGCATCAGTCGTCCGCAATCTTTCGATACTAGTGGCCTTTGTCCTCGGCCGGTCCCGATCCGGAATATCACCCTCGGTGGCGTCTCAAAAGTCACTGCCGGCCAGTCTGCAGGCAATTATGCGAACCAGGTCTTACTCTCGGACAGCCGTCAGAGATGCAAAAAAGCCATGTGATCCGACCTCAAAGGGAAAGCGTATGCGCAAAGCGCAGCCCCCCGAATGCCAGGGTAGGATACTCGGGGGGCGCATCCGTCAAGGGAGGGCGACCGTTGCGGGAGAGCCCTCCCGAGGATGCGCAACCATACCATAATTGCACTCTATAGTCTGTGTTAATTTTATCGAAAAAAGCTGGAACCGGTTCCTTCGATGAAGCATGCGTCCCACGGCGCAATACGTAATAAAATTACCAGGTAAATTCCAACACGATCATGGCGCTCGGTCCGGTGAGCGCTCGCGGGAATCTATTGCCCGGAATTCCGATGCGCCGCCACACGCCCGATAAATTCGGCACGCGAGTTTTCCGACGGAAAAGGCTCCGTGGGTACGGGTACGTCGAGGAATTTGCACAAACGATCCCAGCCTTCGCCGGCATTGTAGATGAGCAACCGCTCCGCCGGGATCGCGGCCTTCACCGCTTCCGTGTGCCGGTGGAAATAGTCGGTCATGAAGGCGCGGTCGTGAATAAGCGCGCGGGTCGTGCCGACGACGCGGCTGAAGACGCTGTTGAAAAACGGCGCAAACGGACCGTCGCGCAGGGACATGCCGTCCGGCGCAAAGATGGTGGCCTGGGTGGAGTCGAACCACGCATCGGCGTCGCGCAAGGTGAGCAACACTCGGGCGTCGGGATAGTGGGCGGCGATTTCGCGCCAATAGGCGGCACCCGGAAAATCCACCATCGAACGATAGTTCAGAAAGATCGCATCCCAGTCCGCTTGTCCGGCGCCGGCCGCGATCCAGAGCGCCATGCTTTCGGGATGCGCGAACACTTCGATCATGTGGTGGCAGGGCCCGAAGCCCAGCATGTTCAGGGCCGTCTGCATCGATTTCGTGCCCGTGCGGCCAAGGCCCGCGCCCACAATTTTCAGCGTCATGGCGCCATCCCCCTGTCCCGTTCGCCCCGAACCCGAGCGGTCGACCGCGTTATTTTTTTTCACTATATCACGCGGCGCCCGGCGCCATAGAGAGGCCTGCATGATCGAAACACAGCGTCTGATTCTCAGGCCCTGGACCGAAGCCGATGTGCCCGAATTTGTCCGCGTCACCAATACGCCCTCCGTCATGCAATATCTGGGCGGCGTCCAGGAGCCGGATATTTTCCTGGCTTCATGCGCGCGAGCCCAGGTTTGTCAGGCCCAGAACGGATTCTGCTTCTGGCTTGTCGAGCGTCGCAGCGACGGTGCGCTGCTCGGATTTTGCGGCCTCAAGATCGGCAATATGGGTCCCATCGCGGGCGAGATCGAGATCGGCTGGCGGCTGCGCGAGGATGCGTGGGGGCAGGGCTATGCGCGGGAAGCCGCGACCGCGAGCCTCGATTGGGCGTGGCGCAATCTCTCCTGCGCCCGCATCGTCGCCGTCACGGTGATGGAGAATGCCAGAAGCTGGAGCCTGATGGAGCGGCTCGGCATGCGCCGCGCGCCCGAACTCGATTTCGATCACCCCGATTTTTCGCCGGGCCATATCTGCCGCCGCCACATCGCTTATGCTATCGCGCGGCCGGGGTGAGGAGATGTCGTGCGCGCCTGAGGACAACAAAAAGGAAAGCAATATGTCGCCGAACATCGCATTCATGAGGAATGTCCGATGACAAGAATTTATGGTCTCTATCACGAGTACACGAGTGATAGCGGAATCGCCGAAGAGAAGGCGATTGGTATCTATTCTTCTCCTGAGCGCGCGCAGCAGGCTATCGAAAGAGTCAAAGACAAGCCAGGATTCCGGGATCACCCTGATGGGTTCAGGATCGACGAACTCGAATTGGATAGAGATGGTTGGGAAGAAGGATTCGTGCGCGGCAACCCCAATGACCCCTATTCGGAAGAGTACGAATATGACGAGAAGGGATTTCTCGTTAAGAGGCAACCATGTGAGTGAGCTGCTACCGGTTTTTGCGAACACCAATCTCGGCTGCGAATGCGGAATTACAGGTAGCTATTGAATCAACATCACGCACAAGAGAGTCCACGTGTGAAGTGGTCGGTCTGAGCAAGGCCCGCGCCCCCCCGCCGTGCAGACATGATTGGCTAACGCCGGATTGCCCGTTGCGTCCGCGCGCAGCGTTCCCGCCGCTTCGCGAAGCGAAGGACCGGGACGATCGAGGCCTGCGGCAGAACGACCGCGGCGGCGCGCGCGGGGCGGGGTTCCGGGAGCTTTTGTCGCGCCCGGAATATGCCCAAAATGGTTTACTTAGGACCAATTTGGGCATATAGTGCGTAGACTGAAATCCGGCGGGCCCAAAGCCCGACCGGCTGCTCTTTGACATTGTGAAGAGACCAATCCCGCGCGGTGCGTGGCCGGCGCCATATTGCCTGCCGGGCGGGGCACCAAAATTCCCTGATAAATTCCCTCAGCTGAGGGAATAACAGGGAATTTGAAGGACCTTTCGGAGCCCGCTTCTGTTTTTCCCTGTTAAATTCCCTGTTAGCAGGGAATTCGATGCCGTTTCGTTCAGGGCCTGTTTCTGTATACAGAAAGAGAATGTCTGTATACAGAAATTCTGTAATGTTCCGGCCACATTTGGCTGGTCGCCGGGTCGGCCAGCTAGGCCCAGACCTGCGTGTAGAGGTCCCGGATCTCGTCGGCCGTCGGCACGCGCGGATTGTTCGCGGGCGAGCCCGACGCCAGCGCCTGTTCCGCCATGGTGCCGAGGAGGCCGTTCCAGCGCCGCTCTTCGATGCCATAGGCCTTCGGCGTCGGCACTTCGAGTTCGGCATTGAGCGCCGCGAGTTCCGCGATGAGGCGCGCGACGGCGGCCTGATCGCCTTCCTCTGCGTTCGCGATGCCCATGCCGCGCGCGCAGGTAGCGTAGCGGTTGAGCGCGGCCGGTGCGGAGAACGCGGTGACCGCCGGCAGCAGCATCGCGTTCGACAGGCCGTGCGGCACATGAAAATGCGCGCCGATGGGTCGGCTCATGCCGTGCACCAGTGCGACCGAGCTGTTCGAAAATGCGATGCCCGCGAGCGTCGCGCCCAGCATGAGCGCTTCGCGGCCTTCGCGGTCGCCCGGATCGTGGAACACGCGGCGCAGATTGGGCGCGATGGCCTGCATCGCGTTCAGCGCCATCGCATCCGAAAACGGATTGGCCCGCTTTGAGACAAAGGCTTCGATCGCATGCGTGAGCGAGTCGATCGCGGTGTCGGCCGTCAGGCGCTGCGGTTTGGTGAGCGTGAGTTCGTAATCGATCAGAGCCGCAATAGGCAGATAGGCCAAACCCGGGCACAGCATCTTTTCGTCCGTGGTCTCGTCGGTGACGATGGTGAAGCGTGTCGCTTCCGACCCTGTTCCGGCCGTGGTGGGAATGGCGATGACCGGCAGGCCCGCTTCGTCCTGCACATGCGGCGCCTTGTAATCCCGCATCGCGCCGCCATGGATGGCGAGCACGGCGATCGCCTTCGCGCTGTCCATCGGGCTGCCGCCACCGAACCCGACGACGCAGTCATGTTCGCCCGCGCGCAGAAAGGCGAGCCCCGCTTCGATGGATGCGACGGTGGGATCTGGAACCGTGTCGGAGAAGACGCGCGGCATGATCCCGGCAGATTCCAATCCTTCGACCAGGCGTTGGACACGCTGCGTCTGGACGAGATAGGCGTCGGTCACGATGAGCGGTTGCGACAGGCCCAGTTGCCGCAGGACGGCTGGGAGTTCGCCCACAGCGCCTGCACCGATCCGCATCAGGCGCGGCAGGGCAATCGTGGCGATCATGCGGGCTCCATCGGCCGGTTCCGGGAGGGATTTGTTAGTACGGAAAATCCGTCGACGATAGACACCCTGTTTCCGTTCTTATCTTTGACAGCTCGAGCAATAGAACGTCGAGCGGCCCGCCTGTACAATGCGCCTGATCTTCCCCTTGCAGCCCGGCGTCGGACACGGCTTCCCCACGCGGTCGTAAACGCTGAAGCGATGCTGGAATTCGCCGAGCGCGCCATCAGCCTGGGCATAGTCGCGCAGGCTCGAACCGCCCGCCTTGATGGCTTCCGCCAGCACGGTCTTGATCGCGGGAATGAGCGCCGCCGCACGTTTGCCGGGAACTGTCGCAGCGCTGCGCTTCGGCGAAATGTGCGCGCGAAACAATGCCTCGCACACATAGATGTTGCCGAGACCTGCAACCACCCGTTGGTCCAACAGGGCCGATTTGATCGGCGTGCGTTTGCCCGCGAGGACACCGTCGAGATACGCCGCATCGAAAGCTTTCGACAGTGGCTCGATGCCCAGTCTCGCGAAGAGGGGATGCCGGTCGAGAGCCGCGGTTTCGACGATCGTCATCAGGCCGAAGCGGCGGTGATCGGTGAACACGATGCGCGCCGGTGCGTCGGTCTCGATCACGACGTGGTCGTGCGTTCCCAGGCCCGCGCCCGGAGGCGCGAGTTCATAGACATATTGGCCGAGCTTTTGTTCCCTGCCTTCCGCATAGACGCTCATGCGCCCGGACATGCCCAGATGCACCACCCAGGTCTCGCCGCCGTCCAGTTCGGCGAGGAGGTATTTCGCGCGCCGGAAGAGACGTTCAACCCTGCGGCCCGTGAGACGTTCGGCAAAATGCGGCGGAAACGGCACACGCAAATCGCCCCGCCGCGTCACGACCTTTGTCAGGCGGTGATGCTCGAGAACCGGTGCCAGGCCCATTCGCACAGTCTCGACTTCGGGAAGCTCAGGCATCGGGAATCGGGTATCTGGATTCGGCAGGACAGCTTATACTGATAACCGATGCCCGATATCCGGTCCCAGGCCAGCTTTGGCTATCGCGACGTGCCCGAGGCGGAGAAGGCCGCGCTCGTGCGCGAGGTCTTTTCCTCGGTCGCGGGGCGCTACGACCTCATGAATGACCTGATGTCCGCCGGCGTGCATCGGCTGTGGAAGGACGCCATGGTCGAATGGCTCAATCCCCAGCCGGGACAAAACTTTCTCGACGTAGCGGGCGGCACGGGCGACATCGCGTTCCGCATTCTGGAGATGGCGCGCAGCCGCGGCGGCGCAGCCGACGTCACCGTCTGCGACATCAATGCCGACATGCTGGCGGAAGGCATCGTACGCGCGGCGGCGATGGATGGGGACGGTCCCGTCTGGGTTTGCGGCGACGCCGAGGCGCTCCCCATGCCGGACGCCAGCATGGACGCCTATTCGATAGCGTTCGGAATCCGCAATGTCACGCATATCGACGCGGCGCTCAGGGAGGCACGCCGTGTGCTGAAACCCGGCGGCCGATTTTTGTGCCTCGAATTCTCCCGCGTCGAGGCGCCGGGCCTCGACGTCCTCTACGAACATTATTCTTTTTCCGTGCTGCCCCGGCTCGGCGAAATGGTGGCGAAGGACGGCGAAGCCTATCGTTATCTGGCCGAAAGCATTCGCCGCTTTCCGCACCAGGCCGCGTTCGCGAAGATGATCGAAAGCGCCGGCCTGTCGCGCGTGAAAATTCGCAATCTCGCGGGTGGAATTGCCGCCCTGCATTCGGCGTGGCGGATCTGACGCAATGGCCGGAACACTACGCAATATTGGCAGGCTCTTTCACGCGGCGCGCATTCTCGCGCGGCACGATGCGCTGATCCCGCGCGAATATACCGACAAGGCGCCGCCGGCGCTGAAATTTGCGCGGATCTTTTTCGGGCGCGCGAGGACCGAAGACACGGCGTCATCTGCCGGCACGCGGCTGGCCCTGGCACTGGAGAGCCTGGGTCCTGCCTATATCAAGCTGGGACAAGTTCTTGCCACGCGGCCAGATGTGATTGGCGGCGACACGGCGAAGGCTCTCGAAACACTGCAGGACCGCCTGGCGCCCTTCGCGACCGAAACCGCGAAGGCGGAAATCGAGAAAGCGTTCGATTGCCCGCTGGACCGATTGTTTCTCTCCTTCGACGCACCGGTCGCAGCCGCCTCGATCGCGCAAGTCCATTTCGCGGAAACGACGGACGAGCCGCCCCGCCGCGTCGCGGTCAAAGTCCTGCGTCCCGGCGTGGAACAGGAATTCGCACGCGATCTTTCCGCCTTTGCGTTCGCCGCGCGCTGGGCGGAGCGGTTCTCCGCGGAAGCGCGCCGTCTGCGCCTTGTTGCGCTGGTCGATACGCTGGCGGCGTCCGTAGCGCTTGAACTCGACCTGCGCATGGAGGCAGCCGCTGCCTCCGAACTGGCGGAACGCACAAAGGGCGACCAGGGATTTCGCGTGCCGGACGTCGATTGGCAGCGGACGGCGGGCCATGTGCTGACGACGGAATGGATCGACGGCACACCCGTTCGCGACCCCGACGCATTGACCGCCGCGGGGCACGACCCGAAAAATATAGCCCTGCTCGTCATTCGTCATTTTCTGACCCAGGCGCTGCGCGATGGATTCTTCCATGCCGACATGCACCAGGGAAATATGTTCGTCGATCCGGAAGGGCGGCTGGTTGTCGTCGATTTCGGCATCATGGGACGCCTCGATCCGGCGATGCGCCGATTCATGGCGGAGACGCTGGCGGGTTTTTTGGCGCGCGATTATCGGCGCGTGGCCGAAGTGCATTACGAAGCGGGCTTCGTGTCGCGATCGCACCCGGTCGAATTGTTCGCGCAGGCGTTGCGCGCGATCGGGGAGCCGATCTTCGGTCGTCAGGCGGGCGATGTCTCGATGGCGAATCTGCTGCAGCAATTGTTTGATACGACACGGCGCTTCGACATGCAGTTGCAGCCGCAACTCGTCCTGCTGCAGAAGACCATGGTGGTCGTGGAAGGCGTTGCGCGCAGCCTCGATCCGGAATTCAACATCTGGGAAGCGTCGCGTCCGGTCGTCGAGCGCTGGATGGTCGACCAGATGGGCCCCGAGGCACGCCTGCGGGACGCGGCGGAAGGCATGAACGCATTGGGACGCCTTGCCCGCGAGTTACCTCAGCTGCTGCGCAATGCTGAGATCGTCTCGGCCATGCTGGCCGGCGGCGGGCTGCGCCTGCATCCGGAGACAGCTTTGCAGATCGCTGAAGCGCAGGTCGCGCGCACGCGCCATACGCGTATAGCGCTGTGGATCGTTACCGGCGCCGCGCTGGGCGTGATCGCGTTCGGCGTCTTCTGAAATTGGGTTACGAAAGCGGGTCGTGCACAACGATGCCGCTGATGCGTCGCTCGGATATTTTCATGTGTCCTGCATCGCAATGCTGCGAGCCGTCTTCGCCGACGACATAGACGTTCACATTGACAGTATGGTCTTCGAGTTCCGGTACCGTGGGAATGCGAACGCGCACGGCGTCCTTCAACAATTGCTCGTCGGTCGCGAGAACTTTCTTGTAACCGGGAGGTGTCTCGCCGGGAACTGCGGAGATCGTCAGCACCACGCGCACATCCGAATCGACGGCACGCTGTTGAACCGCGTCGCACGCGATCGAGATATTGTCGCCGGGCATGACGCTGGGCACGATTTCGGAACTGGCATCGACAGGCTCGTAGGGCGTGACGTTGTCGGGCGTCGTCGTACTGCCGCCCATCGCAAACGCGGGCGATGCCGCAGCGAAAGCGGCCATTCCCACCAAGCCCATCGACAGTCTGTGCATCCTCCGCTCCCCCAGCCTCAACGGGCAGGTTGTGTCTGAGCCGGTCACTAGCTTACCTGTCTATCCCGTCCTTCCCAATAGGGCTTGCGCAATTCCCGGCGTAAAATCTTTCCCGTCGGATTGCGGGGCAGGGCGTCGACGAACTCCACCGACTTGGGCAGCTTGTAGCCCGCGATCCGCCCGCGGGCGTGGGCAATGATGTCGTCAGGATCGACGTTAACCCCAGGTTTCCGCACGATAATGGCTTTGACGGCTTCGCCCCATTTGGCGTCCGGCACCCCGATCACGGCCACGTCCGCCACCGCGGGATGACCGAAAATCGCGTTTTCCACCTCCGCCGGATAGATGTTTTCCCCGCCGGACACGATCATGTCCTTCACCCGATCGTGAATGTAGAGGTATCCGTCCTCGTCGAAATAGCCGGCGTCGCCGCTCGCGAACCATTCCTCGCGAATCGATTTCGCCGTCGCATCGGGCTTGTTCCAGTAGCCCTTCATCACGCAGGGCGCCTTGATGAGGATTTCGCCCACCTCGCGCGGCGGCAGCGACCGGCCTGCCGCATCGACCACGCGGACCTCATGTCCGGGCGCAGGCCTGCCGCAGGAGCGCAGTCTGCCGGAAGCAGGATCGTGGTCGGCGGGCTCGAGCACCGTGCCGGCGCCGGTGGTTTCGGTCAGCCCGTAGAATTGGGTGAAGCCGCATCCCATGATCTCCCGTGCCGTGTGCAGCAGGCTTTCGGCGATGGGCGAAGCGCCATAGCTGACGATCTTGAGCGAGGAAAAATCCGTCGCTCGTGCATTCGGCTGCTGCGTGAGGACAAGAATGACGGCCGGCACGAGAAACGCATGGCTGACGTGCTTGGTTTCGACCAGCCGCAGAATCTCCTGCGGATCGATGTCGCCGAGCACGATCCCGCGCGCGCCCTGCGACAGCGACAGCAACCCCATATTCACGCCCGCGACATGGAAGATGGGCATCGCGATGAGCACGACATGGTCGGGTGTGTAGGCGACCGCTTCGAGCGCGCCGAACGCGCCGATCAGCGCGAGATAATTCGCGTTGGTCAATTGCACGCCTTTGGGATGCCCGGTCGTTCCTGAGGTGTAGAGCTGGATCACGTCGTCGTCGGGCGATACCGGCAGCATCGGGTCCTTGGACGGCTGCGCGTCGCGCCATTCTTCATAGGAAGGCCAGGGTGCGTGGCCGCCATCCATCGCGACGACGGTTTTCAGCCGCGGGCAATCGCCACGAATGCTCTCGACGACAGCATAGTAATTTCTGTCCACGAACAGAATTTCGCAGCCGGCGTCGTTCAGCACATAGGCAATTTCGGGCGGCGCGAGACGCCAGTTCACGCCGACGATGACTGCGCGCGCCTTGAACGTCCCCAACAACACTTCGAAGTAGCGATCGGAATTCTTGCCGAGATAGCCCACGCGCGCATCGGGTGTCTGTCCGGCCGCGATCAGGCCCTGCGCCACGCAGCTCGCCCGCGCGTCGAGTCGGCGGAAACTCGTCAGGCGGTCGTTGAAGTCCAGCGCGATTGCGTCGGGCCTGTCTGCCGCCTGAATGCGCGAAATATCTGCGACCGATTTGAGCCGTGCAAAATCGACCATGACCCGCTCCCTGGATATCTTTTGCGGCAGTCTACCGGCCAGACCGCCGCAAAAGAAATATCGTCAGCGGTCCCGCGACAGGTACCAGAAGCGTGCACACATCAGGACCGCCGCCACGAACAGGCCGGTGGCGAGACCGATCCAGATGCCGAGGCCCTTCATGTGCAGGCCAAAGGCAAGCCAGATGCAGACGGGAAAGCCGCCGAGCCAATAGCTGAGGCCGGCGATCCACATCGGCATGCGCGCATCCTTCAGGCCACGCAGACTGAGCGCGCCCACGACCTGCATCCCATCGAAGATCTGGAACGCCGCCGCGACGCGCAGGAACACAGCCGCGAGCGCCACGACGTCCGCATTCGCCACCGCATCTGCGAAATAGAGGTTCGCTATCCGCTCTGGAAACGCCCATAGCAGGATCGCCGTCAGGCTCATGAACGCCACGCCCATCGCGATTGCGGTATATCCCGCGCGGCGGACGGCTTCGCTGTCGCGGGCGCCGGCCGCCAGACCCACGCGCACGGTCGCCGCCATGCCGATACCGAGCGGCACCATGAACGTGATCGAGGGAACGTTGATCGCGATCTGGTGCGCGGCAACGGAAGTCGTTCCGAAAGTCCCCATGATCAGCGTCGCGCAATTGAACAGCATGGCTTCGAAAATCATGGTGAGACCGATCGGCATCCCCAGCCGGAACACTTCGACCAGCCTCTCCCAATGCGGCCGGTGGAAACGCCGGAAGATACGGAATTTGCGCAAGTCCGGCGTGAGCCACACCACGACCACCATCGCGACGAAGCTGAACGTGTAGGAGCTGGCACTGGCTATGCCAGACCCGACGAGCTCCAGTCTCGGCGCGCCGAAATGGCCGAATATGAGCGTGTAGTCGCCGGCGGCATTGAAGAGAATGCCGAGTGCCATCACCGCCAGCGATGCTCTGGGACGCGAAAGCGCCGTCGAGAAATTGCGCAGCACCTGATAGCCGAGCGAAAAAGGCAGGCCCCAGCACAGCATGCCCACAAAACGGCCGGCGCCGGCCGCAAGTTCCGGCCGTTGTCCCAAGGCGATCAGCACATCCTTCGCGAACAGCAGGAAAGTGATGAGCGGCACCGAAAGAATCAGCACCGACCAGAAGCCCATGCGCACGACCGAGCGCACACCGGCGCGATCCGAAGCGCGGGCGCCCAGGATGTGCGCAATCATCGGCGCGACCGCGGCGACCGGACCGCAGCCGATCAGCCAGGTGAAAAAGAAAACGGTGTTGCCGAGCGCGGCGGCGGCCAGTGCCGTCTTGCCCAGACGGCCCAGCATGATGACGTCGGTTGTCATGATCGCCATCTGCGCGAGCTGGGTCAGCACCAGCGGCAGCGCAAGCTTCACCAATTCGCGCGCTTCGGCGCCCCACGCGTCCAGGCCGTGGCCGACCACGCGTTGACCGGCATGGGACAGTTCAAATTCAGCAATATCGGACATGACACGGACTTTGTTTTTGCCCGGGCCTGGAAGACGTAGGAGGAGGTACGAATAAAAATCCCCTCCGAAGCGCTTTCCAGGCTCGGGAGGGGTGAAACCATCAAAACAGGCGCAAACTAGGCCAGTTTCTCCTCGCGAGCCGACGCGGCGTTCACGCCGCCGCCAAGGGCGGACGGCACAGCCGTACGGAATTTCGTTGTGCAATCCATCGATCGGTTCGCTCGATTCGGCCGCCGGCCCTCTGCCTGCGGATCGCGAGGTTGCTACGCCTGGGTCCGAGCGGTGTCAACACATGCGCCGTGTATAGCGCGCATTCTTCCCATGCGTGGCTGCTGCGTCACAGCTTCGGGCAGATGCGCTAAAATTGTGTCGCTTTGGTGCGGACCAAATAAATCGCGAACAAAGCGGCGAACATCAAATCTCCGACGCCAGGCCAGAATACCGTCATAGGGATCAAGCCCGCCCGGACATACAACCAAAGGATCACGGGTGTGACCGGCTTGCCGATTGCACCCAGCCAGACGATACCGCGATTCTGCTGCGGCTGGGCCGCGACCATGGCGTAACCGATACCGAAAATCGCGACCAGTGCGCCCATGATGCGAACGAACAGGAAATATGGCAGCGGCGGCGGACCAAGCAGTGCAAACAGAAACTCGGGCGCGAACAGCGCCGACAGTCCGATCGCCAGATTGAACGCTGCTGCAAGTGCGAACACAACCTTCCAGAAGTTCATGGCGCTACCCTGGGGTGTGGTTCGTAGGCGTCATATCGGTTTGCGCACCAACAGCTTCATCTGTCCGAAATCGAAGGTGATGGCATAGGGGCGAAAGAATGTGTGCGTAACGATTCCCCCGACATGGACGCCGAGCATCTCTTCGAGCGGCAGCGGGAAAGGACCATACAGCCCAATGAGTTTCTGCTGCTGAAGATTGCCTAGCGACAATGTCGCGATCGGGAATGAGGCCACCCGCGCGTGACCGGCGACGTTGAGTTTTATGTCGCCGGGTTTCGGCGGAGGTATCTTCGAATCGTCCAGGGTGGACGCTGGAGCCGTGAACGCAAATCCGGTGAGACTGGTGTCCACCATGAAAAGCTGCTTCTTGCCATCGTCGAGCTTGCCGCGCGCCAGCAGGAAATGATCGCCCACGAGCGTGAAAGGAACCGCCACGACGCCGGCAGACATGGGCGCGGGCTTGTCGCGCGGCGCGAGAACAAGCTTGCCGCCCGGATAGTCGATTGTCGTAACGAATCGCGAGAGCAACTCCGTGCCGATGACACCGGCTATCTTTTTTCCCGTCGTGGCGGTTGAAAATCCTTCCACGCTGGTGATGACGGCGGGCACGTCTTCAATATCGAGCGACGACAAAGACAGTTTCGCAATGCGTCCGAAGCTCAGGGCCGCTGTTTTGCCGGCCGCAGGCGTGCCTTGCCCCTTTCCGGCCATTTGAACACCGGCGGAAATGGCAAAATCCGGATCGAGAACGACTTCTCCTGCGCCGGTGTCGATCAGGAACAATCCTTCATGGCCATTGATTTTCGCCGTGACGGCCGGAAGCGGATCGGTTTGTGTGAAAGCGACCGCGGTGGTCGGACTTCCAGCCGGCATGCGATATGGCGTGCTGTTGCCGAACAGCGCAAATTCCGCCGCGCGGTCCGACTTGCCCAATTTGTTCAGCCACACCGTCGCGTCCGCGAATTTACCCTGCCGGTTCGCCAATTCGGCGAGCAGGCCCATGCTCTGCATGTCCTTCGGATCGCGAGCGAGCGCGGCGCGCAACAGGCGGTCCGCATCGTCCAGCCGGTTTTCGTAAAGCGCGATGGTGCCAAGAGTACGTAGCGCAACCTGATAATTCGGAGCGGTCTGCGGCACGGATTCGAAGGCGGCGCGCGCCTCGGCGAAGCGGCCGCTATCGAACAGAATCTCCGGGGGAGCATAAGGCTCAGCGTATGCCAATCCTGCAGCCGCCCATGACGCCGCCAAAAGCCCGGCCAGTATCCAAAGCATAGTTGCCCCTCTGTCTTTTTGCCCGGCGCCCGGGATGTGTTTGAGAATTCGCTCGGTTCGACGCTACAGTCCCCGTTCTGCTATCTGCAAGGAACCAGAACATGGATTTTTCGTTACCCCAGGAAGTCACCGAGCTTCTCATTCGTATCGACGATTTCATCGAGCGTGAAATAAAACCGCTGGAGCGCGAGAACGACAATATCCGCTTTTTCGACCATCGTCGCGAATGGGCACGGACGGACTTCGAACACGGCGGACTGCCTCGCGTGGAATGGGAGGACCTGTTGGGCGAGATGCGCCGGCGCGCCGACAAGGCCGGCTTTCTCAGGCTCGCTCTGCCGGAGGAATTCGGCGGCAAAAATATCGGCAATCTCGCCATGGCGATCATCCGCGAGCACCTGGCGACGAAAGGTCTCGGTCTGCACAACGATCTGCAAAACGAATCCTCTGTGGTCGGCAATTTCCCGCAGGTGCTGATGTTCCGGGATTTCGGAACAGAGGAGCAGAAGAAGACTTACCTCGCCCCCATGCTCGAAGGCAAAGCGCGCATCGCGTTCGGTCTCACGGAGCCGAAGCACGGTTCGGACGCCACCTGGATGGAGACGCGCGCCGTCAAGGACGGCGCCGGCTGGCGGATCAATGGCGAGAAAATGTGGAATACGGGCGTGCATACCGCGACCCATGACATGGTGTTCGCGCGCACGAGCGGCAAGGAGGGCGACGCACAGGGTCTCACCTGCCTCATCGTACCGATGAACGCGGAGGGCGTGAAGATCGAAGAATATATGTGGACCTTCAACATGCCGACCGATCATGCGCGCGTCTCGTTCACCAATGTATGGGTGCCGGACGGCGCGATATTCGGCCCGGTCGACAACGGCCTCGTGCTGGCGCGGCACTTCGTGCATGAAAACCGCATTCGCCAGGCGGCGTCAGGCGTGGGCGCGGCGCAATATTGCATCAATGAGAGCGTCGACTACGCCAATGCACGCAAACCCTTTGGCAAGCCGCTGTCGCGCAACCAGGCGATCCAGTGGCCGCTTGTCGAGTTGCAGACGGAATGCGAGATGCTGCGCTGGCTCATCTACCGCACTGCCTGGGAAATGGATCGCATGACGGGGCCGGAAATCCAGCTCTACCTGTCCGACAAGGTGTCCATGTGCAACTACCGCGGCAACCGCCTCGTCTGCGATGCGGCGGATTGGGCGATGCAGGTGCATGGCGGCATGGGTTATTCGCGCCACAAGCCGTTCGAGCATATCTATCGTCATCACCGCCGCTATCGCATCACGGAAGGTTCGGAAGAAATCCAGATGCGCAATGTGGCGGGGCATATGTTCGGCTATATCGGGAAGAACCGGCCGGCGCGTTAGGTGCAGATGTCGTCATGCCCGTCCTGAATATTGCGCATCGCGGCGGCGCGGGCCTGAGGCCAGAGAACACGCTCGCCGCGTTCGCCCACGCGATTGCGCTGGGCGCCGACGGCGCGGAACTCGACGCACAATTGACGCGCGATGGCCGCGTCGTGGTGTTTCACGATTATCGTCTCAAGCCCGACATCTGCCGCGACGCAAACGGCAAATGGTTGACGCCGCCGACGGGGAAAATTGTCGATCTCACGCTGGCGCAACTTCAATTTTACGATATTGGTCGCGCCAATCCCGCTGGCGCTTATGCGCGCGCGCATCCCGATCAGGTGCCGCAGGATGGCGAGCGTATCCCCCTGTTGGCCGAAGTGGTGGCACTCGCGCGCCGCGCGCCGCGGCCGTTCCGGTTGTTCGTCGAGTTGAAAACGTCGTTTGCCGATCGCAGCCTGTCCGCTCCGCCGGAGCAACTTGCCGATGCGGCGCTGAAGGTTTTGCGCGCTGCCGATTTTATCGATCGCACCGTGCTCGTGGGTTTCGACTGGCCCGGCTTGTTGCATGCAAAAAAGCTCGAGCCTTCCGTTAAATGCTGGTACACGACTCTGGCGCAAAGCTGGTTCCGCGACGGCGAGCCGCCACTTGCAGACGATCCGCCGGCACCGCCGGCGCTGCAAGTCCTGCGATATTGGGCACAAACCGGAACATCGCCCTGGGCCGGTGGCTTCGATGCCGTGCACTATGCCGGCTCCATTGTGAAGGCGATCGCGGCCGCGGGCGGCGATGGCTGGTTTCCCTATTTTCCGGATGCGACGGCGGAAGCGGTTGCTGAGGCGCGCGCGCTGGGTCTCGCGGTGGGTGCATGGACGGTCGACGATCGGGCCGCGATGCGGACGCTGATCGTCCGTCGCGTCGATGCAATCTGCACCGACAGGCCAGATATTCTGATGCGTGTATCGGAGAACGCGGAATGACGTCCGATCTCACCGTCGCCGTGGAACCGCCGGACGAAGCCGTCAACAAGTCGATACATGATGGTCTCGTCGCGTTCAGCCGCACGGCTGTCGACTGGCCGGACAGAAAGCATTTCACGGTCGCGTTGCGCGAAGCGGATGGAACGTTGCGCGGCGGTCTCCTCGCGGCCGTGAATTTCGACGTAATGCGTATCGACGATCTTTTTATCGAGGAAGAGTTTCGCCGCGGCGGCCAGGGTTCGCGGTTGCTAATGCTGGCGGAATAGGGGGGATTGCGGCTCGGTGCGCGTCTGGCCTGTCTTTCGACCTATTCCTGGCAGGCGCGGCCGTTCTACGAAAAGCATGGTTATGTGCTTTTCGCGGAGCTGCCTTACGCGAACGGCGCGCACAGGCTTTACTGGCTCAGGAAAACACTGCGCGCGTGAAGCCTCACAACCCTTCAAACAGGGCTGTGGAGAGATAGCGTTCTGCGAAGGAGGGAATGATCGCCACGATCGTTTTTCCTTCCATGCCGGGCCGCGCGCCCACTTCGAGTGCTGCCGCAATCGCGGCGCCCGAGGATATGCCCACGGGAATGCCTTCGAGCCGTGCCGCCTTGCGCGCCATATCGAAAGATGTCTCGTTCGAGATGGTGATGATCTCGTCGATCACCTTGCGGTCGAGGATCGCAGGAACGAAGCCCGCGCCGATACCCTGGATCTTGTGCGGACCGGGCTGGCCGCCGGACAGCACAGGCGAATCCTCGGGCTCGATCGCGATCATGCGCAGGGACGGTTTTCGCGCTTTCAGCACCTGGCCCACGCCCGTGATCGTGCCGCCCGTGCCCACGCCGGAAATGACGACGTCGACCTTGCCGTCCGTGTCGTTCCAGATTTCCTCGGCCGTCGTGCGACGGTGAATGTCGGGATTGGCGGGGTTTTCGAATTGCTGCGGCATCACCGCGCCTGGTGTCTCCGTGACGATCTCCTGCGCCCTTGTCACCGCGCCGCGCATGCCTTTCGCAGCTTCGGTGAGAACGAGTTCCGCGCCCATCAGCGCCAGCATCTTGCGCCGCTCGATCGACATGGATTCGGGCATGACGAGAATGAGCCTGTATCCTTTCGCTGCCGCGACGAAAGCGAGGGCAATGCCCGTATTGCCGCTCGTGGGTTCGACAAGTGTCGATTTGCCCGGCGCGATGATGCCCTGCGCCTCGAGGGCTTCGATCATGGAGACACCGATGCGGTCCTTCACGCTTGAAATGGGATTGAAGAATTCCAGCTTGAGCAGGATGTCGGCCTTGGCGCCCGCTTCCTTCGACAGGCGCGCGAGGCGCACGAGCGGCGTGTCGCCGATCGTCTCGGTGATGGAATCGTAGATGCGTCCGCGGCCCGGCCGGTGCGCCGGTTTCGTGTCCGGATTGGTCGACATGCTGTTCTCCGTCAAATTGTGAAATCGGCGTTCGTGCCGCCGCCGCAATCGACACCCGCCGAGCGCGCGCGCTGGCAGAGGTCCTCGATCGAGATGGCGTCGAGCCGACTCATCACTTCTTCCTGAAGAGTATGGATCAAAGGCGTGACAATTCTCGCACCCAGTTCCGAGCGCGGCTGGGCGTTCTCCGCGGCTTCGTCGTCGATGCTTTCGGCAACGCGCACGACATCGCCCACGCTGATGCGGCGGCGTTCCCTGGCGAGGCGATAGCCGCCGCGCGGGCCGCGCACACCCTTGAGTACACCGGCGCGTACGAGCTGCTGCATGACCTGTTCGAGATAGCGTTGCGGCACGCCCTGTCGCTGGGTGATTTCCTTGGCCTGAACGGGTTCCGGGCGCGCATTGAACGCGATGTCGATCACCGCTTCGAGCGCAAGCATGGTTTTGCGGGATAGTTTGAGCATGGCGGTCAATTCGTCGTCGTTGCGGAAAGTCCGGTCGAGCCGAAGCCGGCCGTTCCCCGCTCGCTCGCGGGAAGTTCGGTGCAGCCGACGATTTCGGCTTGCTCGCAACGCGCGATGACGAGTTGCGCGATCTTCATGCCGCGCGCGACGCGAAAAACCGTGTCGCCGAGATTGATGAGAACGGCTTTCACCTCGCCGCGATAATCGCTGTCGATCGTTCCGGGTGCATTGAGCACGGTGACTCCATGGTTGAGCGCCAGACCGGACCGCGGCCGCAACTGCGCCTCAAAGCCGTCCGGCAATGCGATGGCAATCCCGCAGGGGATCGCGGCGCGAGCTCCTGGCGCCAACATGACTTCGGATTCGTTGGCGGCGAGCAGGTCCAGTCCCGCAGCACCCGCGCTCGCATAGGCCGGAAGCGGCAGATTCGCGGCATGGGGCAGGCGCTTGATTTGCATTTTCATGCGGCGCGACCGTTGAGCGCCGCGGCGATGCGCAGGGCGAGCCTTTGACCCACTTCGGATTTCTTCATCGACGGCCAGTCTTCGACGCTCTCCGCTGTAATGAGATGCACGCGATTTTGGTCGCCGCCCATGATCCCCGTGCCGTCGCCGACATCATTGGCGACGATCCAGTCGCAACGCTTGCGCGCGAGCTTTGCCTGCCCGTGCGCCACGACGTTTTCCGTTTCCGCCGCGAAGCCGATGACAAGAGCGGGGCGTCTGTCGCCCTGTGCGAGGCGCGACAGGATGTCGGGATTTTCCGTGAGCGCAATGGTGGGCGCCGCGCCGTTCGTCCGTTTCTTGATTTTATGGTTGGCCGCGATCTCCGGCCGCCAGTCCGCGACCGCAGCCGCGCAGACTGCGACATCTGCCGGCAGGGCGGATTCGCAAGCCGCCAGCATTTCGCGCGCCGTCTCGACTTTCACGAGTTTCACGCGAGCGGGCGGGGCGATCTCGACCGGGCCCGAAACGAGTATCGTCTCGGCGCCCGCCTGGGCCAGCGCGCCCGCGATTGCATAGCCCTGCTTGCCGGACGAGCGGTTGGCGATGAAGCGGATAGGATCGAGCGGTTCATGCGTCGGTCCCGCGGTGACGAGCGCCTTGAAGCCGCTGAGAGGGCCGTTCGCAGACGCGTGCAACGCCTGTTCGATCGCGGCGACGATTTCGGCCGGCTCGGCCATGCGCCCCGGCCCATATTCGCCGCACGCCATTTCGCCGTCATTGGGTCCCACGAACAACACGCCGTCGGCCTTCAGCGCGGCGAGATTGCGTTGCGTTGCCTTGTGGTTCCACATGCGCACATTCATGGCGGGCGCCATGAGCACCGGTTTGTCGGTCGCAAGCAGTGCCGTAGAGGCGAGATCGTTGGCGTGGCCGGCCGCGAGCTTCGCCATCAGGTCGGCGGTCGCTGGCGCCACCACGACGAGATCGGCGGAACGCGACAGCTGGATATGTCCCATTTCCGCTTCGTCAGTGAGACTGAACAGTTCCTGAAAGGTCTTTTCGCCGGACAGCGACGAGACCGAAAGCGGCGTCACGAACTCCGCGCCGGCCCGGGTCAGGATCGCACGCGTACCGACGCCGTGCTCGGCAAGGCGCCGGATCAGTTCAAGGGACTTGTAGGCCGCGATGCCGCCGCCGATGATGAGCAGAACGCTTTTGCCGCGCATGCGCGCACCCTGAGTGGCCGCGGTCAAAATCCAGCCGCGTGGGGTAGTATATAATGAATAACATGTGGGACGTGTAGTTTTTTCGCAAGGGAACGAAACGGAATGAATCTCCAGGTCCAGCCGATGGAATTGCCGCCCTTCAAGCCGCTGGCGTACAGGCCGCCAGCCCTTCATGTCACGCGCAAGCCCGATGGCGCCATCTACATCAGCTCGAAGCATCCTCTGGGCCCGATACAGCGCTCTGTCGTGCATATGCTGGAGGCGCGGGCCGCAGACCATCCTGAGCGAAACTTTATTGCGGAACGCACACCTTTGCCGGGCGGCGGGCTGGGCGAGTGGCGTTTCATCACCTATGGCGAGGCCAATGCGCGGGCATCGGCGGTGGCGCAGGCTCTCCTCGACCGCGGACTTACCCCGGAAACGCCGCTCATGGTGCTGTCCGGCAACTCCATCGCCCATGCCGTGATGATGCTGGGCGCGATGAAGGCGCGTGTGCCTGTCGCGCCCGTCTCCGTTGCCTATTCGCTCATGTCGGCAGACCACAGCAAGCTGCGCCATGTGTTCGCGACCGCTAAGCCCAGAATGGTTTTCGCGGAGCAGGGGCCGCTTTATGCGCGGGCGCTGGCGGCGCTGCCGCTCGACGGTGTCGAGGTGGTGACGTGTCTGCTTGTTCCCGATCGCGCGACGACGTCGTTCGATGATTTGCTGCGTGCCGAAGCCGGGCCGGCCGTCGCGGCCTCGCTCGAAAAGATCGATCACGGCACTGTCGCGAAATATCTGTTCACCTCCGGCTCGACAGGCATGCCCAAGGGCGTCATCCAGACGCATGGCATGATGTGCGCGGTGGTCGCCGCGCAGGAAGCGTTGCGCACGGAAGCGCTTGACCCCGACGAGATTCTGCAAAGCCTCGAATGGATGCCGTGGAATCACATCTCGGCCGGCAATATCGGCTTCAACAACAATCTAAATGAGGGCGGCACGGTCTATCTCGATGCGGGCAAGCCATTGCCGGGAATGTTCGACGAGACGATCCGCAATCTGCGCGAGATCTCGCCGCTGGTCTTCGGCTCGGCGCCGATCGCGTTCTCGTGGCTCGCGGACGCCATGGAGCGCGAGCCGGCATTGCGCGACAAATTCTTCGCGAAAATGCGGCTGGTGGTCTATGGCGGCGCGACATTGAGCCAGGACATTTACGAACGCTTCCAGGCGCTCGCCATCGCGTCCACGGGCCTGCGCATACCGCTCACCACCATGTATGGCGCGACCGAAACACAGGGCGTCACCGTCGTCCATTGGGTGACGGAACGTGTCGGCCTGATCGGGTTGCCGCTCCCCGGCATCACGCTCAAGCTCGTGCCCAACGGGACCAAGCTCGAAGTGCGCGTAAAGGGGCCGACAGTGACCCCCGGCTATCTGCGCCGTCCGGACCTTGCCGCTTCCGCGTTCGACGAGGAAGGTTTCTACTGCCTCGGCGATGCGGCGAAATTCGTGGACGAGAGCGATCCCGAGAAAGGCCTCGTGTTCGACGGCCGCGTGACGGAGGATTTCAAACTCAATTCCGGCACCTGGGTCTCGGTCGGCACTTTGCGCGCACAGGCGATCGGCGCCGCCTCGCCGCTCATCCAGGATTGCGTCGTGTGCGGCCAGGACAAGGAATTCGTGGCGCTGCTGGCGTGGCCCAACATGGCGGCCGCGAAGGAGATTTGCGCCGATACGGTGCGCACGACGCCCGAGGAGATCGTCAACAGTCCGAAGATCAAGGCCTTCCTGCGCGAGCGCTTCGCGGCACACAATGCGGCGAGCCCCGGAACCTCGTCACGCGTGCGTCGCATCCTCCTGATGACGGAGCCGCCTTCTATCGACGGTCACGAGATCACCGACAAGGGCTATGTCAATCAGCGCGCTACGCTTGAGCGACGGAAGCGGCTGGTCGAGCTGCTGTTCGAGAACCCGCCGCCCGACGATGTGGTGGAGATCGGATGAGGCGATGAACGGGCGTCTGCTGGGAATAGCCCGCGTGTCGCAATCGCGCGCGCCGCTTGAGGAAATCGACGCCGCCGTGGTGAGCGTGCCGCACGGCATCGATGGCGATGTGCGCGGACCGAAACAGGGACAGCAGGTGACGGTGCTATTCCGCGAAGGCTGGGAGGATGCATGCCGCGAGTTGGGCGTCGCGCTGCCCTGGGTCACGCGCCGCGCCAATCTCTATGTCGAAGGTCTCGAACGGCCGCGTAACGTGGGCAACATATTGCAGGTGGGTGAAGTGGAGCTTGATGTCGTCGAGGAAACCAGGCCGTACAATGTGATGGAACTCGCGCATCGCGCGTGGCGCTCACGCCCGATTGGCGCGGTGGCGTCTGTTGCAATGTCACGCGCGGTGGCAGGATGCGCGTGGGGGATGTGGTGGAGATGCGTTAGGGACGCGTTCAGATCCATCGGCTAGGTTTTGGCGCGCAACGATTTCGAACTAACCGAAATGTCACCGGGGTTTCCAAAAGACATGCGTAACGCCGCAACCGCAATTGTGGGGCTGTTCATCTTCTGCCTGGCGATCCTGCCCTATCCGGCGGCATCTGAGACGCAATCACTCAGCGGATTTTGGTACACGGAAAACGAAGAAAACGGCATGTACGCACAAATCATCTATGATCGCACGTCGGACGGTACATTCTCGGCGCGAATGAGACAAATAGAGAATTGCCATCCCGTAAAAGAATGGATCGAGCAGGGAACGTGGGAATACACGGACGGCGCGATCAGGCAGGTCACAGAATTCGTCTCGGAATCGGCCACCGACTATCACGACGTTTATGAAGTTGTCTCACAAGACCATGACGCTGTGAAAATTCACGATACCGAAACGGGAATCGATTGGACGTGGACCCGCGTGACGGCCGGGTTCAAATTTCCGCCACCGAACAATTGCCCGGTTTCCTGATCCGGGTAGCGATTCCATACGGCAGCAGTCGAGCAATGGATTGAGCGTTTGTTGATCCGACACGAAGAATCCGCCGACATCCCGGCGATCCGGAAGATTGTGGAAGACGCTTTTTCCCAACCGGCGGAAGCGCAATTGGTCGACCGGCTTCGGGACGATGGCGATGCTGTCATTTCGGCGGTCGCCGTCGATGACGGGCAGATCGTCGGGCACATCCTGTTTTCCAGGATGTCCGCTCCCTTCCGGGCGCTTGGGTTGGCGCCGGTCGCTGTCGCGCTAGGCCGGCAAAGGAACGGTATTGGAAGTGAATTGATCCGCTGGGGCCTCGCAAAAGCCCGCGAAACTGAGTGGACTTGTGTATTCGTGCTCGGCGATCCGTCCTTCTACGAAAGATTTGGCTTTAACGTGGCGCTCGCCGGAGGATTTGAATCGCCTTATGCCGGCGAACATTTCATGGCATTGGCGTTGGGTGAACCGCTGCCGGTCACGACGGGAAAAGTCGAATACGCTGCGGCTTTCAATGCGCTTGACTGAATAGAGACGTTATCGGCGTCCTCACTTCCTCGGCAGCGGAATCGCGGTCGTGTGCTTGAGTTCTTCCATTGCGAAGGAGCCGCTCACGTCGCCCAGGCGCGCCGAACGGATGAGCGATTTGTAGGCCACGTCATATGCCGCGATATCGGCGACCTGCAGCTTGATGAGATAGTCGACCTCGCCGGCCAGCCGGTAGAATTCGACCACTTCCGGAATTTTGCGCACCGCCGCCGCGAAGGATTCCAGCCATTTGTCGCTGTGCTCGCCGGCGCGCAACATGACGAAGACGGTCATGCCGACCCCGAGTTTCTTGGCGTCGAGCAGCGCCACGCGCTTGCGAATGACGCCGCTTTCTTCCATCTGCCGGATGCGCCGCCAGCAGGCGTTCTGCGACAGATGGACCGTCTCGGCGATGTCCGCGATGGAGCGCGAGGCGTCGTCCTGCAGGATGTCCAGAATCTTGATATCCGTCGCGTCGAGGGCTGCCATAGAATTTTATCCCAATTTCTTGCCGGAAACCGGCAGTATTTGGGAACAAATTCGAGGGAAAATGCAATAAGTTTGGTGTGAATTCGATTCGGATCGCGACATGTTCGACCGGCTTTTCCTGGCGCACCCCCGTTCCGTGGGCGAAAACTACTTTGAGCATCAGCGCACCGCGCTGTCCTTTGCCATGCCGCTCCTGGTCGCATCGCTCGCCTGTTTCGTGCATGCCTTCCTGCCGACCTGTTTCGAGCGCACCGGCAGCGAGACGGTCAAACGCCTCTATGGCCGCATGATCCTGCATCGTGTCCGCGCCACGACGCGGCTGCAGGAGACGACGCGTCTCGCACGTGGCGACGAGGCGCGTGGGAACATCGCTCTGGTATCTCCCGGCTGGGATGTGGGCCTATAATCACACGCCTGTCTCGGCGCGTTTATCGAACCTTCACCATAATCTGTGAATGTCTCGTCCGTGTCGGAGAGAGATTCGCCATGCGTGCGGGCGATTTTTGCGATTTGGCGGCCGAGCTTATGTCGGAGCACGGCGATGAAGCGCTGATTTTCGCGCATCGCGCGGCGGCGAACTACACGTCCGAAGGCATCGTGGACCGTGCGCAGTTCTGGCAGGCGCTATCGCTCTTTCTGGGCGATATCATGAGCAACCACATCGATCCGGAATTGCCGCTCGTTTTTCATTGAGTGGCGGGAGGGCGTGAACTACGCCACGCGCAGCGCGGCCGCAACGGGAAAAGGATAATCCGGATCGTCGTCCGGAGATTTGGGAACCGGCTCGTAGCGGTCGAAATGCATTATGCATTGGGCAGCGTTCTGCGTCATCGAGGCAAGAAAATTTTCGTAGCCGAACAACTCGGCGAGCGGCACCGTCGCCGTCAAGATCAGTACATCGCCGCGTGAATCCGTAGTTTGCACATACCCGCGGCGGGAATTCAGGTCGAGGATGACGGAACCGATGAAATTGTCTGGGGTGATGACCTCAATCCGCATGAATGGCTCGAGCAGGGCCGCGGTATTTTCCCGTGCAAGTTCCCGGAAGGCAGCGCGGCCGGCGATTTCGAATGTGAGCGCGTTAGAATCCACTTCATGATAGGCGCCCCCGACAAGCCGCGCCCGAAAATCGATCACGAGAAAACCAGCCAGCAAGCCGCCGTCCTTCTGCGCCTGTATGCCTTTGTCGATGGCAGGAACGAGCTCGGTCGGGATTGCGTCAGCGGAGCAATCGTTCTCGAACACGTAACCGGAACCCGGCAGTAGCGGTTCGAATTCGATTTTCACTCGGGCAAATTCTCCCCTATCGCCAATCTGCCTCTTGTACGTGTGATCGACAGTCACAGGCCGGGATAAGGTTTCACGAAAGCAAACTTGGGGCGCACCGACCCGGACATTGATATCGAACTCGTCCTGCAGCCGCGCAATGCTTGTCTCAAGATGCCGTTCGTTTGACGCAGAGAGGATCGTCTGTCCGCTTTCGCGATCAGTTGTTACAGCAAACGAGTCGTCGCCCGCGCTGATGCGCTCAAGCGCGTCATGCAGTTTGTCAGCATCCGCCTGGGATAGCGCCTCGATGGCTATTTCGACGAGATGGAGAGGAGACGTCATGGCTGTCGATCCAACACTGCTCTTGCTTCGGCCGCCTGCCGCCAGCGGTAGAGCGCCACGAGCGACCACACCGCCTCGACGAGTCCGAACGGCCACGCGCCTTGCAGGAAACCGTAGACCGAGCCCAGCGCGCAGGCGCCGGCGAAAGCTAGAATAAACCACGGACTGCGTTGCTCCAGCGCGTAGCACACGAGCATCGCCGTCACGGCGAAAAGGCCGAAGAGCGTGAGGCCGTCTATCGGCAAATGCCCGTGCATCGCATCACCGGAAATCTTCCCGCGTTCTCGCGTCAACGCCAACATGGCCGAACGTCAGCATGGTCGCCACAAATTTACGGTTCCAGGCCCAGCCTCTTCTCCAATGCAACATAGCGTGGGTCGGAGCGGATCGAGTCGAAGAGCGGTTCGACCTTGAGATAGAGGATTTGCGGCTCTCGCCTGTCGGCGGATTTCTCAAGATAGGAGAGCGCGCCTTCAGGATCGTGGATCGACGCATAACCAAGAGCGATCTGGTAAGGCGACGCAAACGCAGGCCCCTTCGCGGCCGTGACGCGTGCGAGGCTCTGTCGTGCGGACGCGAAATCGCCCTGGCAGGAACTGGCAAGAGCTGAAACCAATCCCGCCAGCGGCGACGGAAAATGCGCTCCGATCCATTGCGCCTGCGTGGTCGCCTGGGGGCAGTCCTTCTGCAGCGTTGCAACCAGTCCGAGCAGGACGTGGCCCGCCAGGAAGTCGGGACTGAGGACAAGCAGCCCGTCCAGTTCTCGCCGCGCGTCTCCATATTTGCGCTGGAAGTAGAGACCGAAGAACTGGTTGACGCGGGGCGACTTGCCCAAAGGGTCCAATTCGAGCGCGGCCTGCAGATGCGCGGTGCCCTCCTCGAAACGGCCGCGCGTGATGAGCGCGCTGCCGAAGCGCTGTTCCGTGGGCGCCTGTGCGCCTTCGGCCAAAGCCAGGCGGAATTCGCGTTCGGCGCGCGGCCAGTCCCAATCGTGCCAATAGGCCAGCGACGCGAGCAGGCCCCGCGCATCGCCCAGATGCGGGTCGATAGCAAGCGCTTTGGCGAGGGCGTCCTTCTCACGCTGGACGGAGTCCTCCGGACTTTCGGCGGTGATCTGCAGCAGGGCGGCTTCGGCCTGCGCTACGCCCACATAGGCCAAGGCAAACGACGGAGCCTTTTCCGCCGCCGCCTGGTAGAGCGCGAGACTCTGACGGATCGAAGCGGGTGTCTGTTGCGCGAACTGGTAGCTTGCCTGCAGATAGAGATCGTGCGCTGCGGGATCGACCTCGCGCACCGTAGCCAGGCGTGCCTTTTCTGCGGGCGACAGATCGAGGCGCACATCGTCGGCGATCGCGCGCGAAATCTGGCTTTGAATGTCGAGCAGGTCCTTCACGTCGGCGTTATACGTGCGCGCCGACACATGCGTGTCCGTGCCCGCGTCTATGAGTTGGGCGATCACGCGCACCCGCGCGCCTTCGCGCACCACGGAGCCTTCCAGAATGTATTTTACATGCAGTTCGCGGGCGATCTCGGGCAGAGGTTTCCGGCTGTGTTTGTAGATCATCGTCGACGTGCGCGAGATCACGCGCAGCGAGCGCACCTGGGCGAGTTCGGTGACGAGTTCTTCGGTGAAACCGTCGGCGAAATAGTCCTGCGCGGCGTCGCCGGAAAGGTTCTGCATGGGAAGGACGGCGATAGAGCGGTCCGCGACGGGCGGCGGCGCCGCCATGTCAATCGACCGCCATTGCAGCAGCGCCGCCGCGACCACGACTATTAAGCCGACATTCCCCGGATGCGCCCGAGTTGAGGCGGAAGATACCGCACTCTTGAGGTACGCGGAAGCCCGAGCGGCGGTTCTCGTGGCGGCCAGCGCTCCTGTCCCGGCAACAGCATGCCCAAGA
>Ga0302324_100003694_pt1 | contig 34482 bp, 21 predicted proteins | sample Palsa_T0_1_FD_201949 | JGI IMG/M metagenome (GOLD analysis project Ga0302324, IMG submission 201949) | Peat permafrost microbial communities from Stordalen Mire near Abisko, Sweden - Palsa_T0_1 | ecosystem: Environmental > Terrestrial > Soil > Palsa > Peat permafrost | place: Sweden: Abisko...
CTTCGATGAGACCCCGGCGGGGCGTGCATGCTTGGTAGCCACCGAGTTGGCGACCAACCTCGTCCGTCACGCCGGCTCAGGGGAACTGCTGGCACAGGTTCTGGGCGACGACCAAGACGCATTACTGGAGATCCTCGCGGTCGACCGGAGACCGGGCATGAAGGATGTGGATGCGTGCTTACGCGATGGTTATTCGACCGCGGGAACGCCGGGCAACGGCTTGGGCGCAGTCGCCAGGATGTCCTCCATCTTCGACATCTTCTCGGGACCTGGTCAGGGCAGCATCGTGCTTTCGCGGATTGCAAACAAACAGGCGCCACCGACACGTTACACCCCGAGTACGCCGGGCTTCGAGTTCGGTGCCATATGTGCGGCGGTCACCGGCGAAGTGGAGTGCGGCGATGCGTGGTGTATTGCCAGGAGCGCGGACGAAACCGCGATCCTGGTCGCAGACGGCCTTGGACACAGGCCTCTGGCAGCGCGCGCATCCGGCGAGGCGGTGAAACGCTTCAAACAAGAGCCGTTGGGGGCCCCTTCGATGCTGATGAAAAATTTACACACCGCTCTTGGCGGAGGGAGGGGCGCTGCGGCGGCCTGCGCCGTGCTGCAGCTTCAAGCGTCCAAGGTGATTTATGCCGGAGTCGGCAACATCAGCGGGCATTTGCTCACGGGCGAGCGTTCGCGCGGTATGGTGTCCCACAACGGCACCCTTGGCGTGCAACTGCTTAGATCCCAGCAATTTGAGTATGATTGGAAGCGTGGCAGCCGCATGGTCATGCATTCGGACGGCATATTGGGCCGCTGGAGCGTGGACAGCTATCCTGGATTGAACATGAAGCACCCCGCGATCATCGCCGGCGTTTTGTATCGAGATTTCGTGCGTCGGCGGGATGATGCGACCATAGTAGTGGGATGTCAGCGGTAATGGGCCACGAGATCGACGAGTTGAGTCGCAGATTGCAAAGCAGCAGGCAGAATTGAATTTTCTGCGAACCGAACTCGACGAGACCAATAGGGGTGTAGTCGCGCTGTACGCGGAGCTTGACGAAAATGCCGTCCAGCTGCGCGAAGCGGCCGACCTCAAGAGTCGCTTTCTTTCCTACATGAGCCACGAATTCCGAACTCCCCTGGCATCGATCAGCAGCATCGCGGACATTCTGCTGGTCGGCATGGGCGGTCCGCTGACCGGGGAGCAGCAGAAGCAGATCAAGTTCGTTCAGGGCAGCGTGCGGGAATTGACGGAAATGGTGGACGACCTGCTCGATCTGGCCAAAGTCGAGGCGGGACGTATATCCATATCGCCCGAGTGGTTCGACATGGTGGACCTGTTCGGCGAGGTGCGTGTGACCGCAAAAGTGCAGGCGGCCGACAGGGTGGAATTTGCCGTGACCGACACCGGGATCGGCATCGCCGCCGAGCACCTGCCGGCGTTGTTTTCCGATTTCGTTCAGATCGACACAAGGATCCAAAAGCGTCTGCGCGGCACGGGGCTGGGTCTTTCGCTGGCCAAAAAATTTGCCGAGCTGCTCGGCGGAACGGTTTCGGTGGAAAGTGCACTGGGCAAGAGATCCAAGTTCTCGGTATTCATTCCGTTGCGCTACGGCGCGAGCGACACGTGAAGCCATGAATCCGATCCGCATTCTCGCAGTCGACGACAACGCTGCGGCTTTGTATGCAACTTCGCGGGTTTTGCGCTCCGCCGGATACGAAGTATTGGAGGCGGTCACGGGAGCGGCCGCCCTCGCAGCCGCCCCGCAAGCCGACCTTGTCGTGCTCGATGTCAATCTCCCGGATATGGATGGGTTCGAAGTGTGCCGGCGCCTTCGAGCGAATCCAGAAACCGCGCGCCTGCCCGTGCTGCATCTGTCGGCGACTTTTACCAATTCCTCGGATTTCGCCCTAGGATTCGAAGCAGGCGCGGACAGCTACTTGACGCGGCCCGTGGAGCCGCCGGTCTTGATTGCGACCGTGCGCACATTGCTGTTCGCGCGTCAGGCGGACACCATCAGGCGGGGCCTCGACGCGAAGCTGCGCACCATGTTCAATCTGGCTCCGGTCGCGATCGCGATTTTGGATCAGGCGTTCAGATACGAGAGCGTCAATCCAGCGTATTGCGCGCTGACCGGATACACCGCAGACGAGTTGGTCGGTCAGCCCGGCGACATGGTGGTGAATGAATCCTCCGGAGGGCTTTCAGAGAGCAGCCTTGCCGACTTGGCGCCTGGCGGCCGGTGGTCCAAGCAGCTCAGCATTCGCAGAAAGGACGGCAGTACGGCGGAGGTCGAGTGGCAGATTGCCACCGAGAGAATTTCACGGGTCAACATTCTCACTGCAACCGACATCACCCGGCATTTACAGGCGGAAACGGCGCGCGAGCAGCTGCTGGAGAGCGAGCGGGCGGCGCGCGCCGCGGCGGAACGCAGCAATCGATTGAAGGAAGAGTTTCTCGCCACGCTGTCGCACGAGCTGCGCAATCCGCTCAACGCCATTCTGGGCTGGGCAACCGTGCTCAGCCGTAAGCCGGACTTGTCGGATTCCACGCGCGACGGACTCAAGGCCATCGAGCGCAATTCGAGAATCCAAGCTCAGATGATCGCCGATCTTCTGGACCATGCCGGCATCACTTTCGGCAAGATGCGCATGGTCGCCGAGACCATCGACCCATATCCCATCGTCCGGACTGCGCTCGATGTGGTGAACCAATCTGCCGGCGACCTGGGCGTGACGATCAGGCCGACGTTCGGTGATGAAAAGCTGAAGGTGGATGCGGATCCGGCTCGGTTGCACCAAATCGTGACCAATCTTCTGACCAATGCGGTGAAGTTCTCGTTTCGCGGATCGGAAGTCCACCTCTCGGCGCAGCGAGAGGGAGATGCCTTCTTAGTCAGCGTGAGCGATCAGGGCAGGGGGATCGACCCGGAATTTTTGCCGCGGATATTCGAAAGGCTCAGCCAACAAGACTCGACCACGACGCGCAGCCATGGCGGTTTGGGGCTCGGGCTGGCCATCGTCAAGCAGTTGACCGACCTGCTCGGTGGATCCATCGAGGCATTCAGCGAAGGCCATGGAAAGGGCGCCCGCTTCACCGTCAAGATACCGCTGAGCCGGAACGATGCCGCGCCAACCTTGAGCGAGAGCCAGGTGTTGCGCGGTTTCGATTTCTCCGACGTCCGCGCATTGGTCGTCGAAGATGATGAGGATGCTCGCACGCTGACCCGACGTATTTTGACCGAACTCGGCGCGACGGTGATCGAGGCCCATAGCGCCGGCGAGGCATTGGCATGCGTCAAAACGGCCAACGCCAACATACTGATCAGCGACATAGGCATGGCGCAGCAGGACGGCTACCAATTGCTTCGCCACCTGCGGACAAGTGGTTATGGACCGGACGTTCTGCCCGCGATCGCCTTGACGGCGTTCGCGCGCATGGAAGATCGCAGCGAAGCCCTGGCCGCGGGATTCCAAGAACACCTGATCAAGCCCATCGATCCGCAGTTGCTGGTCGCGCGCGTCGCGCGGCTGTGCCGGGCGCGCTCGCACCGCTAGTTCTTGGCCGCACCGCTGCCGTCCCCGGTAAGAGGAGGATTACAGCCGACGCCGCGCGCAGCCGATAACGTAGGGTACGAATTCCGTCGTAACTTTACGCCTTATGTGGATTGTCAAAGTAGCGCTGCAGCGACCCTACACCTTTCTAATGCTGGCGGCGTTGATCGTGTTTCTCGGCGTATTCGCCATCCTGCGCACCCCCACGGACATATTCCCCAACATCAAGATTCCCATCGCGGCCGTGATATGGCGATATACGGGCCTGCTGCCGGAAGAGATGGCGAACCGGATCGTGCTGGCCTCCGAGCGAAGCGCGCAAACCGTCGTCAATGACGTCGAACATACCGAGTCGCAATCGGTCAACGGCACGTCCGTGGTCAAATATTTCTTTCAGCCCGATGTCAACCAGGATCTCTCCTTCGCACAGATCATTGCAGTATCGCAGACGCAATTGCAGACCTCGCCGCCGGGCACCACGCCGCCGTTCGTGCTCTCGTACAACGCATCCAGCGTCCCAATCCTGCAATTGGCGCTGTCCAGCGAAACGATACCGGAACAAGAGATCTTCGACCTGGGGAACAACGTACTGCGCGTGCAAATGGCCACCGTCGCAGGAGCATCGATTCCCTATCCACTCGGCGGAAAGCAGCGTCAGGTCCAGGTGGATCTCGACCCCCGCCAGTTGCGGGCGCGTGGCTTGGCCGGTGCCGATGTCGTAAACGCGATTGGACAGCAAAATCTGATTCTGCCCGCCGGCACCGAAAAGATCGGTTCGAAGGAGTATTTCGTCAAGCTCAACGCGAGTCCGACCGAGATCGACAAATTGAATGATCTGCCGATTCGCGCCAACGGCCAGACAGTGACCTACGTCCGCGATGTCGCGCACGTGCGTGACGGGTACGCGCCCCAAACGAGCATTTCGCGGGTCGACGGCAAACGCGCCATCTTGATGAATATTCTAAAAACGGGCAACGCCTCCACCATCGACATCATCAACGGCATCAATGCCAAGCTCATACCGGTCAAGGCGACTTTGCCGCCTGACTTGAAGGTGGTATCGCTGAGCGATCAGTCCATTTTCGTGAGGGCGGCGATTTCCGGAGTGATCCGCGAAGCCAGCATCGCCGCAGCGCTCACCGGGCTGATGATCCTGCTGTTCCTCGGCAGCTGGCGCAGCACGCTCATCATCACCATTTCCATCCCCCTGTCGATATTGGCATCAATCGCCTGCCTGTCAGCGCTCGGCGAAACCATCAACATCATGACGCTGGGCGGCCTCGCGCTGGCGGTCGGCATTTTGGTCGATGATGCAACAGTCACCATCGAAAATATCAACTTCCACCTGGAGGAGGGAAAGGACGTCGAGGAGGCGATTCTGGAGGGGGCGCGGCAGATTGCACTGCCCGCGCTGGTTTCGACCTTGTCCATTTGCATCGTCTTCGTTCCCATGTTCTTGCTGGCCGGAATTGCCAAATACCTGTTCGTACCGCTCGCGGAAGCCGTCATTTTCGCGATGCTCGCCTCCTACCTGTTGTCGCGCACGCTGATCCCGACGCTGGCCAATTTCTGGCTGCAAAAGAAGGATGAGAACAGCGATCGCCAGCAGTCGCGAAACTGGTTGGTGCGGCTGCAGCAGGGATTCGAACAGCGATTCGAAAAACTGCGCGACGGATATCGACGGCTGTTGGGTATCGCGATTCAGGGCGGCGTGCGCTTCGCACTCTTATTCCTCGCCGCGATGGCGGCGACCGCTTTGTTGGCATTTCCATTGGGTCCGCTCCCGGGTCTCGGGCAGGACTTCTTTCCCAACGTGGATGCGGGGCAGCTCAAGCTGCATCTTCGCGCCAGCACGGGGACACGCATCGAGCAGACGGCGGTGCTGTGCGATGCGGTGGAAAAGGTCATTCGCCGGATCGTACCGGCCGCCCAATTGACATCCATCGTGGATAATCTTGGGCTGCCCTACAGCGGCATCAATCTAGCCTACAGCACTTCAGCGCCCGTCGGTCCGGGCGATGCGGACATTTTCATCAATTTCGCGAAGAAGCACTCATCGCTGGAGCGCTTCCAGGATGACCTGCGTTCCGAACTCGCCGCCGCGTTTCCGTCCACGAGTTTTCAGTTCTTGCCGGCGGATATCGTCAGTCAGATCTTGAACTTCGGACTTCCGTCGCCGCTGGATATCCAGCTGGTCGGCTCCGACATCAAGGGCAATCAGCGTCTGGCGAGCCAATTGCTCGAGAAGATAAAAGGGATACCGGGCGCCGTCGATTTGCACCTGCAGCAGCCGTATGATTATCCGCAGATCAACGTCGACGTCGATCGCAGCAAGGCGCAGCTTCTGGGACTGACCGAGCAGAACGTGGCGACCAATATGCTGGTCTCGCTCTCCGGCAGCTTTCAAACCTCGCCGTCCTTCTGGATAGACCCGAAGACCGGGACACAATACAACGTCGTGGCGCAAACGCCGCAATATCTGCTTGCCTCGCTCAATGACCTCGGCAATACACCGCTGAGCCAGAGCATGGGCAGCATACCGTCGGCAGGCGGCACGTCGCAGATCCTTTCCGGCATCTCCAGCATGCATCGCAGCACCGCGCCATCGGTGGTGAGCCACTATAACGCGCAGACGGCCTTCGACATCTACGGCGACGTGCAGGGGACCGACTTGGGCTACGTCGCGACGCAGATCGGCAAGATATTGAAGGCGGCGGAGCACGACGTACCCAAGGGATCGAGCCTTCATTTGAAAGGCCAGGTCGAGACCATGCGGCAGTCGTTCCAGGGCCTGTTGCTGGGATTGGTGGGTGCGATCGTACTGGTGTACATGCTCATCGTCGTCAATTTTCAGTCGATGAAGGACCCGTTGATCATCATTTCGGCATTGCCGGCCGCGCTTGCCGGAATCGTATGGATGCTGTTCGTAACACGTACGACCGTCAGCGTGCCGGCATTGACCGGAGCGATCATGTGCATGGGCGTCGCAACGGCGAACAGCGTGTTGGTGATAAGTTTCGCGCGCGAGCAGATGGCGGAAGGCAAGAATGCCGCCGAAGCGGCGTCGGAGGCGGGGTTCACGCGGCTGCGCCCGGTGGTCATGACGGCGTTGGCGATGATCATCGGAATGATACCCATGGCTCTGGGATTGGGCGAAAGCGGCGAGCAGAACGCGCCGCTGGGCCGCGCGGTCATCGGTGGGTTGGTATTCGCCACCGTCGCCACCCTGTTCTTCGTTCCCACGGTATTCACATGGGTTCATGGAGAGAAATCCAGTGGCTGAAAACGCGGTACGAACCGCTGATTCGAATGCGGAGCGAGCCTTGAAGAGAAAGCTGCGCACGTTTTTGATCATCCTGCTGCTGGTGGCTTTCCTGCTCGCGATCTGGGGTGTGGCCGCGCGCCTGCACGAGCGCTCGCAATTGAGCAAGCGCACGCATGAAGACTCGGAAATAACGGTCGTGACCGCCGCGCCCGAACTCACCGGTGCCGGCGATGAGTTGGTGCTTCCCGGCATCGTCCAAGCCTTCATAGAAGCGCCAATTTATGCGCGCACGAACGGTTATCTCAAAACCTGGCATACGGACATCGGCAGCCGCGTGCACAAAGGAGATCTTTTGGCGGAGATCGATACGCCGGAAGTCGACAGGCAGCTCAGCCAGGCGAGGGCTGATCTTGCCACCGCGAAGGCGAACCTGGATCTCTCACGCTCGACCAACGAGCGCTGGAAGACGCTTCTCGAGACGCAATCAGTATCGAAACAAGATGCGGACGAGAAGGCCGGTGATGCGGCGGCGAAGGCGGCCATCGCCGACTCGGCGGCGGAGAATGTGCATCGGTTGCAAGACCTGGAGTCGTTCAAGCGGGTCCTCGCGCCCTTCGACGGCGTCGTGACCGCGCGCAACACGGATGTCGGCGATCTCATCAACGCCGGGCAGGCATCGGGCAGCGAGCTGTTCCGCATGGCGGATGTGCGTAAGCTGCGCGTGTACGCCCAAGTACCTGAGGCGTATGCGATCGCGACGACCACCGGATTGAAGGCCGAGTTGCACTTCGCCGAATGGCCCGGCAAGACCTACCCCGCTGAAACCGTGCGCACCTCGAATGCGCTGGATCCCACCGCGCGTACCCTGCAGGTGGAACTGCAACTGGACAACCGCGACGGTGAGCTGTTTCCGGGCGCTTATGCGGAGGTACATTTCAAGCTGCCCGACAGCACCCGGACCATGCGCTTGCCGGCCAATACCATCCTGTTCCGCGATGGCCTGCAAGTGGCGACCGTGGATCGGAATCATAAGATCAAACTCAAGACCGTGACCCAGGGGCGCGACTTTGGCAAGACCATCGAAATATTGGCGGGAATCGAGCACGATGACGCCGTGGTCGTCAATCCACCGGACTCCATCGAGGACGGCGTCTCGGTGCGAATTGCGCCCCCGCCTTCGCCGAAGCCGCAAGGTCCCGGCCAATCGCCGGCTCAGAACAAGTCATGATGCGGCGAACCGCGGTCGTCCTCCTCCCGGCCATCGGCCTCGCCGCCTGCTCGTTCGCGCCCCCATACCGGGTGCCAACCACAGCGCCACTGCCGCAGACCTTCAAAGAATCGCAGGACTGGAAAGTCGCAGAGCCGCGCGATGCCGCCTCGCGCGGCGATTGGTGGAGTATTTTCAATGATCCCCAACTCGACGATCTGGAAACAGCCTCGCATAAGGCGAATCAGAGTCTGAAAGCGGCTTTTGCGCGATTGCAGCAGGCACGCGCGGACACCCGCATTGCCCGCGCGGATCTGTTCCCGCAAGTCAACGGAGAGGCGTCCGCGCTGCGCGGCCGCACATCGCCGAATTCGCCGCGATTTCTGCCGGGTTCGCCGACAGTGGGCAATGACTTCGACTTGGAGGCGGATGTCTCCTATGAAATCGATCTGTGGGGACGCGTGCGCAACGAGGTCGCATCCGCAAAGGCAGCCCAGCAGGCGAGTGCCGCAGATCTCGCTTCCCTCGAATTGTCGGTGCAGGCGGAACTTGCCGCCGACTACTTCAGCCTGCGCAGCCGCGATCGCCAGCAGATACTGCTGGACAAAACAGTCGAGGACTACGAGGTGTCGGTGAAATTGCAACAGAATCTGTTCGACGGCGGCGCCATACCCTTGAGCGATCTCGCCCAAGCGCAGGCACAACTCGAAACGGCCCGTACCCAGGCGACGGACAACAATTTGATTCGCGCCCAGACTGAACACGCCATCGCGGTGTTGATAGGCGTGAATCCGTCCGCGTACCATCTGCCGGTGAATCCTCTGGCGGCCGCCAGCGTACCGCCGGCGATCGATCCGGGATTGCCTTCCTCGCTGCTCGAGCGGCGGCCCGATATTGCGGAGGCTGAACGACGCGTGGCGTCGGCCAACGCGCAAATCGGCGTGGCGCGCGCCGCGTACTTTCCCCAATTCAGTTTGACGGGCTCGGCGGGCTACAACAGCGTTCATTCCTACAACTGGTTGAGTGCACCAAGCCGTTTCTGGTCCATCGGCCCTGAGGTTACGCTGCCTATCTTCCAAGGGGGTCGGTTGGTGGCGCAGAGCGATCGCGCCAAAGCTGCCTACGATGAGCAAGTCGCCAATTATCGCAACAGCGTATTGAGTGCTTACCAGGACGTGGAAAACAATTTGGCAGCCCAACGGCAACTCGAACGAGAAGAGCATACGCAGGCCGCCGCAGTGGCCGCGACGACGACGGCGTTGCAGCAGGCGCAATATCGATACAACGCCGGCGCGGTCACATACCTCGAGGTATCCGTCGCCGAAACGGCGGCGCTGCAGGCGCAACTCGCCGCGGTGAACATTCAATTGCGCCGGCTCGATGCCAGTGTCCTGTTGGTCAAGTCGCTGGGCGGCGGTTGGAATGATGCCGAATTACCAACCGCTCGCTCCACCAAACGATCGCAAAGCAATGCTATCGCGCAGAGCGTCGACGCGGACAACAACCACTCTCAATGACAAACTAGGAGGAAAAATGGCCAGAAAATACAGCAAGGCGGCAGGTCGAAAGGTGGAAAAAGCGATGAAGGAGCGCAAGCAGGGCACGCTCAAGAGCGGCCGTTCCGGCAAGACCGTGAAGAGCCGCAAACAAGCCATCGCAATCGGGCTCTCAGAGGCACGCAAGGCTGGAAAGAAAGTCCCGAAGAAAAAGTCTGCCAAGAAATAGTTCTTCCACGATTCACTGCCCTGATCCAGAGGAAACTGCTTATGGACGCACAACTTATCGATCCGACCACGAAATTTCCGAAGCCTCCTTTTCCTGAGCAAAAGCAGCCCTGGCCGGGGCTTGCCTCGAAGATGCAGCCGAAGCCGGATCACGGCGAATCCAGCTACAAGGGTTCAGGGCGCCTCCATGGGCGCCGTGCATTGATCACGGGTGGAGATTCCGGAATGGGCCGTGCCGCCGCCATCGCGTATGCGCGCGAGGGCGCGGATGTTGCCATCAATTATCTGCCCGATGAAGAACCTGACGCCCAGGAAGTGGTGAAACTCATTCGGGAGGCAGGTCGAAAGGCGATAGCAATCCCCGGCGACATCCGCGTCGAATCGTTTTGCCGGCAACTGGTACGCCAAGCCGTGGCCGAGCTCGGGGGAATCGATGTGCTGGTAAGCAACGCGGGGCGCCAAAAATCGAGCGAGTCCTTTCTCGACATCTCCACCGAAGACTTCGATTGGACCTTGAAGACGAATATCTATGCGCCGTTCTGGATCATCAAAGCGGCGGTGCCACACATGAAGCCGGGATCGTGCATCATCGCGACGACGTCCGAACAGGCATACGATCCCTCACCGGATCTTTATGACTACGCTCAGACCAAGGCCGCCACGATGAATTTCGTGAAGTCCTTGGCGAAGCAGCTTGCCAAGAGGGGAATTCGCGTAAATGGTGTGGCACCCGGACCCGTGTGGACACCGCTTCAAGTGAGCGGCGGTGCGCAGCCTGAAAAGCAAATGAAATTCGGCGGACAAACTCCATTTGGACGCGCCGGCATGCCGGGAGAATTGGCCGGCATTTACGTGTTGCTGGCCGACAACCAGGCAAGTTTTGCGACGGGTCAGATCTATGGTTCGTCCGGAGGCGCAGGGCAACCCTAGGCAGTTCGCAGTCACCGCGCCTGATGCGAGGCCAGCGAGTCGATTGTCAGCGGGCACTGACAGTGTCTTGATTGGCAACGACCTAGACGAAGAATGAGAGTGCGCGGATGCTTCGTATACCATCTAATCATTACTTGTCGAGGTCATCATGGGTCGCGGAATATTATTGTGGATGTTAGGGGTGCCATTGCCGGTCATCCTGTTGCTCGCCATGTGTTCGCATAACTAGCCTCATCATGAGCTACCAACCCACTGCCCCCATCGATGACGCGCAGCGCTTGCGCGCGGGTGCGGCAGTTTCCTGGGGCGCGATTCTGGCAGGCGCTGTGGCGGCCATCGCATTTTCCATCCTGCTGTTGGCCTTGGGTTCAGGGCTCGGATTCGCGGCGATATCCCCATGGCCGAATCGCGGGGCGTCCGCGGCGACCTTCGCGATCTCCGGGGCGATATGGCTCATCGTGACCCAGTGGCTATCGGCCGCATTGGGAGGGTATCTCGCGGGAAGATTGCGACATCGATGGTTGGCCACACATCAACATGAGGTGTTTTTCCGAGATACGGCTCACGGGCTCGTCACTTGGTCCGTCGCCACGCTCGCGGTGGTGCTGTTGGCGGGCGCTTCCCTGGGTTCGCTGGGGGGCGGCGCGGCGAGAGCGGGAGCTAGTGCGGCAGGATTTGGAATTGGCTCGCGGGGCGGAATGGAACGGGGCGGAATGGAAGCAGCGCCGCCGCCGATGATGAATGCAGGCTTCGGCGCCGGCCCGGGCGGCGAAGAAACCATGTACGGAGCGGACAAGCTTTTTCGCACCATACCCAATCATGCAGCGCCCCCAAGCATGAGCATGGTACCCGCCGGCCCGGGAGCGCTTAGAGGACCCGAGGCGCCGAATTACCGCATGGAGGCGGCGCACATCGCCGCTAAAGCAGCAACCTCCACCGGCGATGTGCCCGATGAAGATCGCAGCTATCTAGCGTCGTTGGTCGCCGAGAAGACCGGCATCCCGATGGACGAAGCACAAAAGCGCGTCGATGCGTTCATTGCGCAAGTGAAGGAGGTCGCAGCTCGGGCAAAAGCGGCCGCCGATGAAGCCCGCAAAGCGGCCGCTCAGGCGGCAATCTATAGCGCGCTCGCGATGCTCATTGGTGCGTTCATTGCAAGCGTCTCCGCGGCGATCGGCGGTCATCTTCGCGATGAGCACCTTTAGAGCAATACCGGTTCCACCTCGATCGGGATCCCTGTGTAGCGCACTTGTCCGCCCAAGGGATCCACGTGCTCTATGCTGGTGAGGTGGTTGACGTTCGCAACCTCATGGCCATGCGGTATCGAGGCCACGCCCTCCCGGATCGCGGCATCGATATTGGCGGTCAAGACGATCTCGCCGCGGCTGGTCCGAACCCTTACCCTCTGACCATCACTGATCCCGTTGGCCGCAGCATCGGCCGGACTTAGAATAATGTCGGCGGGGCTGCCCAAGAAGCTCAGAGACGCGTTCAACTTGCGCCGCTGGCGGCGCGAAATGAAACAGAGCTGCCGCGGCCTGCCCAATTCCGCCTCATCGGCACGGCGCGTTTCTTTCCAGAATTGGATCAATTTCGGCGGCGCTATCTTCCAGCCTCCCATGCGCGCGACATGCGCATCTACCCACGTGGCTGGAAATTCGAGCGGCTTTTCCACATAGCCGGTCGCCGTCACCTCCTCGAATGAGCAGCGTGCGCCCGGCGTCACCAGTTTGGCCAGCATGCCTTCGTCGGCACCCGGCTCCCGATCATCGTTCGGCACATGGTCGGAAACCGGCATGCCGAGCCGTTTCATGAGTTGGGAGACCACCCACCACCCCGAGCGCCGCTCGCCCATGACCGGAACGATCGCTGGGGCGTACTGCATCGAAACACGCGCGCCGAGCGTGTCCCACAACGATATTTCCGGACGCTCGACTTGATCCTTGGTGGGCATTACATGAGTCGAGAGCGCGGTCGTCTCGTTCGGAAGAATCTCGAACGTCGCACATATTTCCAATTTGCGCAGGGCGGGGCCCAACACGTTGGCGTCGGGAAATGAGCGAATCAAACTGCCGCCGAAATTGACCACCGCGCGTATGTGGCCTGCCTCGATCTCGCCAGGCAAAGCCGCGCACGGCCAGTCGCCGATGATGCCTGATATGGAAGGCATGGTCGGCGGTCCCGGCGAAAATGGATTGTCTATGATCGGCAGTTCGAAACTTTCGAAACGAGTCAGAAATCCAGGATGAAACCACACACCGCCGATGCGGTCCATGGAACCGGTGAGGATCATCAACACCCAAGATAGCCAATGCGTGATATTGGCGGTGCTCGACATGGTGACGCCGGTTCCGGTCTCCACTGCAATCCGGCCCTTGCTGCGGATGGCAGCAAGCAGTTGTCTAAGATCCTGTTCTGCAACGCCGGCGATGCCGGCGGCAGCTTCACAGGAGAATCCATCGAGCGCGGCGCGCAACTCTTCCAAGCCGGTGACGGGCTGCGCGGGATTGAGCGGGCCACCGTCCAATATTTCGCGAACCAACCAAGCAAGGATTGCATAGTCCTTGCCGGGATAGGGTGCGATGTGGCGGCTGGAGAATTTTGCGGTCTCGGTGAAAAGCGGGTCGATCGTCCAGACCTCGCCGCGCGCAGCGGTTGCGCGAATCGACACGGCCGGATTGCACATGCCGGTATTATGTCCGTGACTGACCATCGGATTGCTGCCGACATAGAGAAGCATGTCGGCATTTTCGTAGTCGGCTTTGGGATTGAGGCCTGGAAAGCCGCCGACCAGACAAGCCACCAAAACTTTCGCGGTGCCGTCGATGGTGAGCGGCGAGAAGCGGGGCGGGGCGCCGCCCAAGCTCTTGTAGAAAGACTCTGCCATGCGAAAGCCGGATGCGTCCATGCCGAGGCCGCTGCCGAAGAAGGTGCCCACCGCGTCAGGGCCATGGCGGTCGATCACGCCGCGCAGTTTCACGGCGAGGTCGTCCAGACACTCTTCCCAGGTCACAGGAACGAGTGCGGCGCCCTTCCTCATCATCGGCCGGGTGATGGCACCAGGATGATGGTGCAAGCGGCCGACGGCGCGGCCTTTTGGGCACGTGTAGCCTTTGCTCACCGGATGGTCACGGTCGCCGCGGATCTTGACGATCTGATCCCCATCCAAGTCGATCATGATGCCGCATTGCGTGGTGCATACACGGCAATAGCTGCGCTTTGCCTCGAGGGGCCGACTTGCCAACGTTTTCCAACTCCCGGTGAACTGCCGACCTTTGGGGGGGTAGAGCCAAAGAGTAGGCCGGTCGGTGGTGTGAAGCAAGGATGACTAGCGCCACCCGGCGGCGTGCACGCCTTCGTATGCGGGCAGGAGGCCTGAGAGAATACGGCTCCAGCCTTCCTCATTGGCTTTTACGTAGTCGGTCGGAACGCCCTCATTCGTCAAGGTAAGCCCGCATTCAGGGCCGCATGGCTGGATCTCGATGGCGACCGTGGTCATTCGAGGGTCGAACTGGGGTACGCCGAATGTGAAGACGAGCCGAGCCGGCCGGTCGATTTCCAGATATTCGCCCACATGACTGACCTCGCCCATCTCGGGTCGCCGTTCAATAAACGTGTAGCGCCCGCCGATGCGGGCATCGATCTGCGCCGTGATCATTTCGCCGGTGGCCGTGGCAAATAAGAAGCGGCGCGCGGTCTCCACGTCCAGGAACGCATCGAATATACGCTCGGGAGCAGCGGCAAACCGACGCTTGACCACGACACTCTCAACCCCTGGAGACATTCGTAGCTCCATTTGCCGACCCTATTAGGCTACATCGGACCTAGGCTACATCGAACTCGATATGCAGCGCCGAAAGGCCGCGTAGAAGGTACGTCGGCTCATATTGAAATCGCCTTGCGCCGGGCGCTCCATGCTTGGTCTCGGAGACTCGAATGTCGGACATCCGATCGAGAAATCTCTGCAACGTGATGCGGGTTTCGGCCCGAGCGAGAGGTGCGCCCGGACAGGCGTGAGCGCCGCGACTGAAGGCAATGTGGTCACGCAGGTTCGGCCGATCGAGGCTCAGCTCGCCGGGCGCCTCGAAGTGGCGCGGATCACGATTCGCAGCGCCAAGACCGAGGGTCACGATGGTGCCGGCGGGAACCGCAACACCGCCGATGGTCGTCGTCGACCGAGCAAGCCTGGAGATCAGCTTTGCCGGACTCTCCATTCGCAGCGTTTCCTCGATGAAATCCGGAATTCGCTGTTGCTCTTTTCGAAGGTGCCGCTGAATATGGGGGAATTCGCCCAGTAGGCGAAAGCACGAGGCCATGAGCCGCGCCGAGGTGTCCTGGCCGGCTCCAAAAAGGAACTTTGCGAGGCGGACCGGGACATCCAGATCCGGCAGGGAGCCATCTTTGAAGCGCGCATTGGCAAGGTCGGACATCATATCGCCGCGCGGGTTGCCTCTGCGCTCCTGCATATACGATGTAAACCGAGCGTCCAAATAGGCCAGCGGGTCGGGTGCGATCTTGTGCTGCGGATCTCCGCCGATCTGGGTCGGCGGTTGCCCAAGCAGCTCAAGAATCTCGTCGCGATCCTCCTCGGGCACGCCCAGCAGATCGGCGATCACCAAAGTGGAGAGAGCGTGGGCATAGTCGGCCACGAACTCGCACTTTCCGTGGGAGATGAATCCGTCGATCAGCCTGTCGGCCAGCTTCTCCACGTATTCCTCATTCTTCTTGAGGCGCGTATGAGTGAGTATCGCGTTGAGAATGTTGCGAAGCGCCGCATGCGCCGGTCCGTCGAGCGTCACGAGATGAGCGGACCAGGGCATGCCGGGCAAGTGCTGGCTGATTTGCCCGCTGATGTCGTCGCCCTGCGGCGTGAAGGGCAGCGGCGGGATCGGGCCGGTTACCGCCACGCATGATGAAAAGATTTCGCGATGCTTGCTGAAAACTTCCATGGCCTCGGCATAGCCGGTCACCATCATCGTACCGTGATGCGGTTCGCGCAGAACCGGACATTTCGAGCGGAGGTGGTCGAAGTAGGGGTTCGGGTCATCGACCACGGACAGGTCCGTGAAGAAATCAATCGAATCCAAGTCGCTCATTACTCCCCCCCCGAAATGTGCCGCAGCCCATAGACCGCTCGCCTGCACCTTAGGTCGCTGAGCAACTGTCCAGCTTTCTATACCGTAGGCGATTCATGACGTCAAGCAGCAGGCGCTGGGATCCTGCGAGATTAGACTTGTATTCCGGCGAAAATCCCTTACAGTGAATCCGCAATCGAGCTGGGGTGGCCTTGAGGGCCTGAGATGCCGGCAGCGTCACGACGCACACCTGCGAACCCATTGAACCTGATCCGGTTAATACCGGCGGAGGGAGCATGTGTAATTCTTCATCGTTGTGCCTCTTGCTGCTTGCCGTTACGTTTTCACTGCCCGGCAACGCAAGCGAGTCGTCGTCCAGCGATCCGCAACTCGCCGAAATCCTGGTCACCGCCACGTTGCGAAGCGCGCCCGCGATCGAGGTGCCGGCGAGCATCACGGTCCTCGATGCGCAGACGTTGCGGGATGCGGGACGTGCGAACTTCGAGGACGTGCTGGGGATGATTCCCAATCTGAATTGGGCGGGCGATACGTCGCTGCCGCGCTATTTTCAGCTGCGCGGAATCGGAGAGTTGCAGCAATATCAAGGCGCGCCCAACCCATCGGTCGGTTTCTTGATCGATGATATCGATTTCAGCGGGCTCGGCACGGCAGGGACCCTATACGACATCGACCAAATCGACGTCCTACGCGGTCCGCAGGCGACCCGCTATGGGGCCAACGCACTTGCCGGCCTGATCTATCTGCGTAGCGCCGAACCTACCGATGCGTTCTACAGCCGCATCGATCTCTCCGGCGGCGACTACGGGACTCAGTCGGAGGGCGCGGTCATCAGCGGGCCGGTTGAGGCGCTCGATTCCGGGTTTCGGTTGGCTGTGCAGCACTATTACACGAACGGCTATTACCACAATCTTTATCTGAACCGAGACGACACGAACGCCCAAGACGAATACACGTATCGTGCAAAGTGGACCTTCATGCCTTCGGAGCGATTGCACATCGAACTGAGTGCGATGCAGGTCGATATCGACAACGGCTATGACGCATATGCCATTGATAATTCGCGCAACACCGAGTCGGACCAACCGGGCGTCGACTCGCAGCATTCAACCGGCGTCTCGATGCGCGTGCACTACCTGCCCACCGATTCGATCGGCTTCACAGCCATCGCCACGTACGCCAAGTCCATCATCAAATACAGCTATGATGGGGACTGGGGCAATCCCGTGCTCTGGGCGCCGGCGGCCACGGTCGATCAGTACTCGGAAATCCAGAATCGCGACCGAACGACGAAAACCCTCGAGCTTCGTCTTGGTACCGAGTCGACCCAGGGATTCGGATGGTTGGTCGGTGTCTATGTCAATCAACTCGACGAGAGCTTGACGGACCTTAGTCTCGGCGACTATCAACCATTGGGAACGCCGGTCGATCCGCTCGATGACCAGAGCGACGACATCATCGTCAGCGGCTATCGGGCGCGCAACATCGCCTTGTTCGGCGAACTCGACGGCGATATCTCGCCGGATCTGCGATGGTCGGTGGGAGCTAGGGGAGAACGCTGGAGCGCCCGTTATCAAGGCACAACCACCGACTTCCTCGGCACGAACGTCGGCTATGGCAACGCGCCGGTCGTGCCGACGGCGATATTGTCGGTGACTCCGGCGATCTTGGGCCCGGTCAACAACCTGTGGGGCGGCCACGCCTCGCTCACTTACAAACTCGACCCGGGTCAATCGTTCTACACGACGCTGTCGCGTGGCTACAAAGCGGGCGGCTTCAACCTGAGCCAGGGTCTTTTGCCGAACCAATTGTCGTTCAATCCCGAAACGGACCTGAACTTTGAAACGGGCTACAAGGCCGATCTGCTCGATCACCGGCTGATCATCAATGCCGACGTTTTTTATCTCTATCGGCATGACGCCCAGATCGAGACCAGCTTTCAGAGCGATCCCACCAACCCGGACGACTTCGTTTTCTACACCGGGAACGCCGCGAGCGGGCGCAACTACGGCCTCGAGAGCGACGTCGAATGGCGCGCGAGCGAACGCATTACCCTAGGAGCGGACCTGGGTTTGCTGCAGACTCACTTCGAGGATTTCGTCCAGCAGGGCGCCACGGGTGCGATGACGCTGACGGTATCGCGAGAACTGGCCAATTCGCCGCACTGGCAAGCGGCGCTCAACGCCACGTATCGGGATCCACGCGGGCCGTTCGTGCGCGTCGACGTCACGGGGATGGGCGGCTATTACTTCGATCTCCCGCCGAATGAGACCACCTCCAGTGCTTATGGACTGCTGAACGGAAAAGTCGGCTGGGAGACTGCTCGATGGTCAGCCTACTTATCCGGCCGGAACCTCCTGGACAAGCGCTATCCCGTACGTGGATTCTATTTTGGCGACGTTCCGCCGGATTTTCCAAACGAACTATACATTCAGCTGGGAGATCCGCGGACTTGGGTTGCCAGCGTTTCCGTCAACTTTGGCGCGGAACATCGGTGATGGGAGCCGCGGCCGTCCCTAAGGATGGCCGCTCAGCCGGCGGCGCCCAGCCGCCTGGCGGCAACCGCCTCCGCCGTGGCTTCGCGCGCTACCGTCCGGCGCCCCTGCACCGGACCGTCACTGAGACGATACTTATCCATGGCGTCGCTCAGTGAACTCGTCTGTTCGCGCAGCGACGCCGCTGAAGCGGCATCCTGATGGACCAACATGGCGTTCTTGCCGGTCATTTCCTCTATTTTCGCGATTGCGGTATTGACCTCGCCGATGCCTGCGGTTTGCTCGCGCGTGGCGGAGGCAATCTCGGCTACGATACGGCTCACCTTTTGCGCCGCGCCGACGATCTGCTGCAGCATCGCGCCGGATTGATCGACGAGTTTCGCGCCTTCGCCGACCTTCAGAACGCTATCGTTGATCAATGCCTTGATTTCGCGGGCGGCCTGCGCGGAGCGGCCTGCGAGATTGCGCACCTCGGCGGCGACCACCGCGAATCCTCGTCCCTGTTCGCCTGCCCGGGCAGCCTCCACGGCGGCGTTGAGCGCCAAGAGATTGGTCTGAAAAGCGATCTCGTCTATGACGCCGATGATGTCGGCGATCTTGCGGCTGGACGCATTGATCTGCTGCATGGCTGATACGGCGGAGGAGACCACGGTGCCGCCGTTTTCGGCGAGATTTTGCGCGGTCACGGCCAGTTCGTCCGCATGCGCCGCACTGTCCGCGTTCTGGCGCACGGTGGCCGTCATTTGTTCCAGGGCTGCTCCGGTCTGTTCGAGCGCCGAAGATTGTGCCTCCGTGCGGGTCGAGAGGGCGGCGTTGCCGCGGGCAATTTCGTCCGCACCCGCGCGAATCTGCACGACCGCCGATTTGATGGAGCCGACGACGGCCGCAAGGTTGTCCAGCAGTTCGTTCAGGCCGCCGGCGAGATTGGCATGGAAGCCTTCCTTGCCCTGCACGGGCAATCGAGCCTGCAGATTGCCGATCAGCGCCTCAGCCACGACCGCTCGGACCTCGTTCTCCACGGCGACCTGCTGCGTGCGGTCGCGCCATTCAAGGACCGTGCCGAGCCGTCCGCCGGCCGCATCCACGATGGGCGAGGCGCTCAGTACCAGCGTGTGACCGCCCAGGGTGAGAACCTGCCGGGAAGCGCCCTGCAACGCGGCGAGCGTGGTGCGATCCAGCGCGGGTTCCGGCCTGAATATGTCGATGGACGCGCCGATCATGTCGCTGGAGAAATTCGGCAAGCTGCGGCGCATGTCGTCCTGCAGTTTTGCAAAAGTCCGCTTTGCCGTTTCGTTGGCATAGACGATCTGGTGTTTCTCATCCGCGACCAGAACGATGGTGCCGGCGTTGTCGAGAGCCTGACGCACGCGTGTGTTCTCTGCGAGCGCGCGCCGGTCGGCTTGGATGCTGATCCGCAGCGTGGTTTGCATCTTGTCGAGCGAGCGCAGCACCTGGCCCGCTTCGTCGACGCCGTCGATGTCGATTTTGTTCTCGTAGTGACCGGCCTCGATCGCGGCAAAGGTGGTCACGACGGTTTGCAGCGAGCGGGTCAATCCGCGGGTGAAATATCCGGCCAGCAGGATGGCAGTCGTCACCATCGCCGCGACGAATGCCAGTGCAAGATTGCGCTGCAGGCGTTCAGAGGCGAGCCGTTCGGCCGCGTCGTCATTCACCCGGGCGAGCAGCAGATCATGCAACGCACCCAGCCTGGTTTCGAAGGCATCGCCTCGCTGCATGACTTCCTGCGAAGCGACGCCGACGGGCCGCCGCGTCAAGATGTTCGATCGCACCCATTGGTGGTAGGCCTCGAACGCGGTTTGTGCAGCCTGCAAGGCCTCGCTTGCTTGCTGCATTTGCGCCGAACGCTCGCGCAACGAATCGAGCTTCCATTGCGCACCGTCGAGCAATTGGCGGATTCCGGCGGAAATCTCGTTGACTCTGGCTTCTTGATCCTGCGTCGCCGCCAGCATTTGCGCGGCAACCGGGGCGGTGGCCGCGCGCAGCGCGCCGAATTCGAAGAACAGCCGCGGCGTTTCGAGCACGGCCAGGTCTTGCAGATAAAATTGCTGCAGGTCGCCGTCGCGATCAAGATGCTGCGTTTCGCCGATCGATCGTACCAACTTGGTCAGCTTGGCTGCGAGTTGGGTATGTCTTTCGGCGGATTGTTCGGGAGTCAGAGCCGGCCAATCTTTGCTCAGGCTGTACCAGTCGGACTTGAATGCCTGCCACAACTCGCGCTCGGGGGAGCCAGGTTTCCCATACTGCTTTTCCGCGTCATCCTGCTTGGCAATGCTTGCGTCGAGCCTCGCCGCTGCCTCCTTGATCTGCTTTTCGAAGAATGCGGTATTGGCTTCACCGGCCAATAAGGTCGCCGTATAGGAGGCGTGGTCGGCCAATTCGCGGCCGGCCTCGTTCAGTTCCTGCGAATAACGCAGACCGTCTTGCGCGAGTGCGTGCTCATCGATTCGCGACCAGAGTTCGGCCGAATACCGGTAGCTCACATACGCCAGGGGCAGGACGAGCACGGCCACCAGCATGGCCAGCTTGTGCGCCATCTTCATGCGAAGCGATCCGATCATCGTTTTATCCGTTACCGTTGCTATTTGTCGTGTACGGCGCTTACGACCGTTATCGACGGTTTTAGCGGAAACTTAAGGATTTCATGCCCTGCGACCCGCGAAAGCGGTGTGCCTGCAACGGCCGGGCAATGCGAGACCCGTATCACAAAAAAGGCCGTGGACACTGAGTGGTGCTAAACCGCCAGGTGGCCCCGCCGATATCCAGGCATCCGGGTTTCACGTTCGATCGAAGCAGCGGGAGATTTCATGCCAAGGGTTGCAGTTATTGCCGCAATTACCATCGCGGGCTGCCTATGCTCGGCCGTGTGCCATGCGGATATCTGTCGCGGCCCGATTGCTCCGACGACGTTTCCGGAACCTGCCACGGCCTCCGACGCGGACATTCTGGCGGCGCAGCAAAACGTGAAAAAGTACCTGGCGGACATGGAAGCGGCGTTGAAGTGCTTCAGCGCAACACACAACGATGCCGGCTACAACAATGCCGTCGAAGATATGCAAAAGATCGCCACCGCATTCAACGGAGTGCTGCGCGCATACAGGACCCGGCAGCAGAAGTCCTGATCTAAAGCCATCTGGTCGATCGACGACCACGGAATGAACCATGACAACATGGATCATTCCGCGATGCCGAGAATGAAGATCGATCCCTAGAATTTGCCGCTCAAGGTCAAGTCGTAGCTGCGCGGTGGAACCCGGGTCAGGAAGTCGTTGCCGTAATACGGGTAGTCGTTAACGAGGTTGTGTTGACTGGTCAGGTTGTACACCATGAACTTGACCGTATAACGCTCCGCATAGGTGTAGAACACGCCTGCGTTCAGCGTGTATTGCCAGGGAATCGTCGGTGCCTTGTAGTAGCCGTTGGGGGCGACGATGGAAGGCGACACCACCCCGCCCGGTCCAAGCAGGGTAGGCGTGAAGTATGCGGCTGCATTGGTTGCGGCTATGTCGATATAGCCCGATTGCGTGGTGGTGATCGGGCCGGTGACTTGAATGTTAGTCTGCGCACCGAAGCCGGATGCGTGCTTGTAGTTGGCGAGCACGTTGAACAGGTGCTGGGGTATTCCCGGATCTTGAAATCGCTGGTCGGGGTTCCAGACAATGGCGTTGGCGGCGCCGTCAATGTTCAAGCCAGGCTGAGCGGGAAAGTTGTAGAAGGGCGACCCCGAATCGAGCATGGTGTGCAGATACGAGTAGCTCGCCGTGGCGAAGAAATGCGGGTCGGGCTGATAGTTGAGCTCAATCTCGGCGCCCTTGATGTGCGCCGTGGAATGCCCGGAGCCTCCTACGCCGATCGGTACGGCACGCGTCTGCTTGAAAATGGCACTGGAAATAAATAAGCGCTTGTCGAGGAGATCGAATTTGACGCCGGCTTCCTCCAAATCCGACTTCTGCCGCAATTGAACGGCGCCTGATTCGCCCCACGTCGCGATGGACCCGTCATTGGCATTGGGCAACGAGTACTCCGCGTTGTCGTAGGTAAGGTATGCCGACACGTGTGAGGTCGGGGTGTAGACCACGCTGGCGTTGCCGTTGTACAGCCCAAACCAAGCGGTCGAAATCTTTTCGGGTAGACCGGCGATGTTGTATGTACCGAGATCCCCCAAGGGGTCATCTTCGTTCAATTGCACGACGTCTCCGCGCACACCATACAGCGCACTCCACTGCGGTGTGAACTGCAAGCGGTGCTCGAGGAACATCGCACCATCTTTCAGGTTGTCAATCACGCTGTTGTTCAGGAAATACGTGTCGCGCCCGGCTACCCCGTATTGCACATGATTGAACGCCGCCAGGTAGGGGATGGCGTCTCCATCGATTTGAAGCGCAGCCGGGAAAATCCAACTGTTGGGATTACCGGAGAGATCGAAAACGCTCACCGGCTCGTTGGCGAAATTTTGTATGTCATCGATATGTTCGAAACGAAGCGAGAATCCGGCGTCGATCTGATTGCTCACCGAGCCTAAGGGGAATTTAATCTTGAAGTCGGTCTTATTCTCGATGGTGTAGCTGCCCTTCGCGGTATCCGCGTAGTAATCCTCAGTTTGGTTGTATCGATTGAGGTAGTCGTAGAGCGTATTGTTCGTGATGGTGAAATCATCCGAGGCTTTGAAGGTCTGAATGATCTGCGACTTGAAGCGCAAGGCATGCGCCCCGGTGCCCCCCGGTTCATCGATCAGGATCCGATCGCTGAGCTGAACCGTCCCAGGTCCCAGAGTGACCGGTGTGAGATAGCCCATGATCGTATCCGCGGGGGGCGCGCCCGTGAGGTATGTGCCGTTGTCGATGAGGGCTTGGTTGACGCGATTGACGCCGTCGTTCTCGCGGTATCGGGTGTCGACCGCCTCGCCGGTCAACAGCACGCTGTACCGATCCGTGAAGTTCGTCTGCACCGCCGCGTACAACGACTGTTGATGGAAATACATGTCGTAGTAATAGCTGCCGCTGTCATCGGACATGAAACTCACGCGCGCCGCGGTGTCCGCCGTGATGGGACCGCCGACGTCGAAGGAGGCTCGACGCTTTTGCTGGCTGTCGAATTCCACTTGGAATGATTCCGTCGTGCTCGTGAACGACGGCATCTTGGTGGTGATGTTGATCGAGCCGCCGACACCGGCGCCCGGGCCTTGTTGTACGCTTGCCGTGCCCTTGACGATATCGATGGAATCCACGTCGTTGAAGCTGATCGGCGCGCCATAGCCGTTGAGCGTGTAAGGGTCGCGAATGCCGTTGTAGAAGATGTCTCCGTACTGGCCGCGGATGCGCGGAACGTTGGGTTGGCCGAACGCGGCGTCCGCGTAGCTGCTCGAGGTCAGATAGGAAAAGCCGCCAGGATTCTGAATGTTCAATGCATCGAGCTGCGCCTTCGAGATCAGCGAGTTGTTGCGCGGCGTATCCATCACGCCAAGATCCAAACCGTACGCCGAGGAGGATACAACCGTCGTGGGCAAAATCAGATCGCCGCGCTTGATGCCGTTCACTACGATCTCATCGAGATTTTCGGACGAGCCCAACTCGGCGGTGGTCGGCGGTGCCGTTGCGGCGCTTTGCTGCGCAAGAGCGCCATGGTAGGCGGTTAAAGCCACGCACGACACAACAACCGAAATTACATTCCGTAGCGTCAAGCGTCACCTCATCCCAGTTATCTTTGTAACGCCCGATGCTATCAGGCAACTTCAGCGTGTCAAGCACTCGGAATATCGGCATTCATCTGAGACAAAAAAGAGACAAGTGATTTTTGCAACAACGCAGATCGAACTCATGCGCAGTGACAACCGGCGCGTCGATCGAATGCACATGATGGGCGTTTTTGATGCAGACAACCGAAAGCGAAGCACCGTCACGGTGCGATCGAATGCGCTGATTTTTTAGTGGTCGCGGCGCTGCCGAGGATCATGTGCCGGGCGGCCGGCGATTGCATATGCACCGACCCGGAGCATGGACGGGCCGGTTGTTCGAACCCTGCGCCCCATCTATTCCCTCCCGCGGCTCGACTTGATCTTCATGTCGATGATTGCCCGCTTCAGAATCTTTCCCGTCGAGCCCTTGGGCAGTTCGCTCCACACCTCTACCTTTTTGGGAATCTTGAAGCTGGCGATCTTGTCTTTGCAAAATTCACGCAGTACCTCGGGCTCGAGTGCGCGATTGGGCTTCAGCGTGACGACGGCCTCGATTCTTTCGCCCCATATCGCATCGGGCAACCCGAACACCGAAACCTCGTGGACGTCCGGATGCTCGGCCAGCACATTCTCGATTTCGGTCGGATAGACGTTGTAGCCGCCGGTCTTGATGCGAAACTTCGCGCGGTCCGAAAGAAAAATGTATCCCTGTTCGTCGCGGCGGGCGAGGTCACCCGTGCGCACCCAGTCCTCGTGGAACGCCTCCGCCGTTTTTTCCGGCGCATGCCAATAGCCTGGAAACGCGACGTCGCTTCGAACCAGAAGTTCGCCAATCTCGCCGGTCTTCACGTCGCGATTGCCCTCATCGACGATTCGCGTATCGACCCAGGACAACGGGCGACCGATGGACGACAACAACTCCGGCCGGCTGGTCAGGCCAAGTTCATGCTCCGAGGGGAAGAGCATGTTGGACATGCCGAGCAGCTCGGTCGTCCCGTACATCTGTAGAAATGGACATCCGAAAATTTGCATGGCCTCGCGGATCGTGGCGGGCGGCATCGGCGCGGCACCGTAGCCGAGCAGGCGCAGGGAGGAGACATCGCCTTTTCCGACTTCATCGGTCGCCAACAAACCGGCAAGCATGGTCGGCACCAGAACGCAGTTGGTGACACGTTCACGCGCAATCAGCGCCATCGCGAGTTGTGCGTTCCACGGCCCGACGATCACGCATGTGCCGCCGCCGAAAATATTGCGCAGCATGTGCATCATGGGCACGCCGGCCGCGGGCATGGCCTGCAGCCAGACCATGTCCGGCGTAAGGCCCTCGTTGAGCGCCGTATACAGAATCGTGCGCAAGAACTTATCCCGAGGATAAATCGCACCCTTCGGCAACCCCGTGGAGCCTGATGTGTAGGCGATCATCGCCGTCTCGTGCGGCGTCTGCTCGAGTGGTTCCCGCGCGAAATTCCTTTCGATCAGCTCTTCATAATCGTATGACGCCGTATGGCTGTCGCCGAATCCGACGAGCACCGCGGGAAGCGCCAGTTCATCGATTCCGGACTTGATCAGATCCACGAGCCGCTGCTGTTCCGCGGAGTACGCCAACACCGTCGGCCGGCAATCCTTGATCAGGGCCAGCACTTCAGGGGCCGCGAGTCTTGCGTTGAGCCCGACGCGAATGGCGCCGATCTTGCTGGCCGTGAGAAAGGTTTCGGCGACCTCGATGCAATCATGAGAGAGAACCGCGACCCGGTCGCCTGGTCTGACATCGAATCCGCGCAGCGCGCGCCCGAGTGCGTCGGTTCGCCGGTCGAGTTCTCCCCAAGTCACGCGCCGCTGTAGTTCGACGTAGGCGTCCTTCTCCGGCCAATGCGAGCCATTACGGCGCAGCAGACTACCGAATGTCATCACGGGACACCGTGGCGCTGTACTCGATCAATGCTTCATTACCGCGTCCGCGAATTCGTGCAGCATGGCCATTTCGACGTCCTGGGGAAAGTATCCGACGTGATGCCACAAGAAGATTTCATCGAGGCCGTAGGTTTCCATCATGCGGCCGACATCGTCTTGAACTGCCTGGCGGCTCCTGCCCCAAATCCTGCCGATTGGAACGTTATAGGGCGGGGCATTGTACGCGTAGTTGAACAGCTCGCGGAATCCTGCTTCGATGTCCTCGCTCTCGGCGGGCGTGCGTCCCAGCGTCAGATGCGCGCCAATGGCTACCGCATCATTGGGTGTGACGCGACGGCCCGCCTTGTCGGCTTCCTTTACGTACTCATCGAGCACGATCGGAATGAAGCGCTCGTTCTCGTTCGAGACGAAGGAGACCATCTTGCCGCCCTCTCTTGCCCAAAAGCGGACGGTTTCCATGCTGTGGCTGAAAGGAGCATATACCGGAGGGTGCGGGTCTTGAAACGGACGCGGTACGATGCCGACCTTCCTGAGGATTTTGCCCGGGCCCACCGCATCGCCGCCGAGATCCTCGGTGGGTTTGAAGTTCCATTCGACCGGACTCGGGATTTTCCAAAACTGTCCATCGACCGAAGTCGTAGGCTCAGTCCATAGCTGTTTGAGAATCCGCCAATTTTCGTAAAACACGGCGCGATTACGCTGGTCGGCCGCAGAGCGGTCGGATTCCGTGGATCTGACGTCGATGTGCTGGCCGAACGTGGCGGTCCATCGAGGTGTGTTACCGCGCGAGAAGCCGGCGAAGACCCGGCCATTGGTGAAATGATCAAGCATCGCGATGTCCTCCGCGAGCTTGACCGGATTGATCACCGTGAGATTCATCCCAAGCTGACCGACGCGCAGCGTCTTCGTATGCTGAGCGACGAAATAATCCCAGAACAGCGGATTGGTGGTCGTTTCGATGCCCTCGACCTGCATATGCTGTTCGGTCATGCAGAAGCCGTCATATCCCAACGACTCTGCAAACTGCATCTGGACCCTGATCCGATCCATCAAGGCGCGATAGCGCTGTTTGTCGGTGCCGGCGAGATGCACGTGTTCTCCCCTGCCGAGCATGTAGGGAATCACGAGAATGACTACGCGCATGGTATGCAACCTACAGTCGTTGAATCGCGGGCGGACGCATCGAGTTCGAGGCGAGCGTTTCGCTGCGCATTACCCACATATATTGTACGTCCAACAAATAAATTGTGGGTTTATTAATCTCTTGAGGTACCGACTGCCAATCGGCCGGCGGCTCAATCAACCGCTGCGCACTGTTTTTTTGGAAATCGGCGGCGTATCACCGAGCAACAGATCCACCAGCGCATGACAGGCGCGCTCGGATTCCGCAACGGTCATCATGTTCGGGTCGGCGGCCCACCCGATCCAGAAGCCCTCGATCACGCGACAGAACATCAAGGCCGCCATGTCGGCATCGAGGCTCAATTTCCTTTGGATGGCGGCTCGTTCGAACAGGCCGGCAATACCGGCCCGATAATCGCGCCACAACTGCCGGTACATATCACCGAGCGGCGCCGACCATTTGGCATTGCTGGCGAGGGCGGTCCACACGGCTGCCTGATTGGGGGTGAAACCCGGGGGCGAGAAGCTGGAACGCACCACGGCGTGCAGGCGGTCGGACGGATCCTCACCCGCCGCTTCGACCACACGTCGAGTCGCTTCCCCCAGCCGGGTCGTGGAACGGCTGATTGCTTCAAGCACCAGTTCGTCCTTGCCTTTGAAGTAGTGACCGATGAGCCCCCGTGAGAATCCTGCATCATCGCAAATCATCGCGACCGTCACAGCCGCATAACCTTTATCCGCAATGCAACGAATCGCTGCCTCCTGCAGCTCGCTGCGGCGCTCTATGGCTATCGCGGAAGGTTTCGTGCGTTTTCTCGGCCTTCGTCTTTCAACTTGTTCCATGTCGGGGGATGTGCTCCAAATGTAATCAGCGTTTTACGAGACAGCCGCAGACCCGGCATCGTCGAAATGGCGGCCAACGATCTGAATGCCGATCGGCAGCTCGACGGGGGTCAAGCCGCACGCAACTGAACTCGCCGGCGGTACCGTCAAGCTAAAGATGAAGGTGTTGGCCCACGGCTCGAACGGCCTCTTGGAATCAATTGCCGGTCGATCAGTGAACGGCAAGTTCCCTATCGATCGCCGCCAGCAAGCGCGGATCGTTCGCGACGACATCGGGAGCGAATCGTTCCACTACGCGCCCATCGCGGGAAACGAGAAATTTCTCGAAATTCCACACCACCTCGCCCGGGGCATTGGTTTTGATGCCATATGTCGCGAGACGTTCGCGCATGGGCCCTTCGCCCACGCCCTTCGGCTGGGTCTGCGTGAGCACGCGGTAGAGCGGATGTTGATCCTCTCCCGTCACGCTGATTTTACTGAACAGGGGAAAATCCACCTTGTATGTGGTGGAGCAGAAATCGGCAATTTCCGCTTCCGTGCCGGGTTCCTGATTCATGAAGTTGTTGGCGGGAAACCCCAAGACCTCCAGGCCTTCGCCGGCTTTGTCCCGGTATACCGCTTGCAATCCTTCATATTGCGGCGTGAGGCCGCATTTGGAAGCAACGTTGACGATCAACAGCACCTTGCCGCGATAGGCGGCCAGGGTAGTGGGTTTTCCATCGATCCGGGTAACTGGAATGTCGTATACGTCGCTCATCTCGGCAGGCCCCCGCGTCAGTCTAATTTGGACTCGATCGTTCACACTCTACCGCAGCAAGCGCGTGGTCGCACGCCTTGACGCTCGGCATGCTCGGGCGCCCTCAATCTGCGGGGTGACGCAGTGCGAAATATTACAGAATGAAATTAATCTCGTCGCCATCTATCTGGGGCAGGCAGAATTCCCGACATCGCACGACTGTCCGCTTTGTTCCCAGCCGCCGCCGAGTGCGCGGATGAGATCGACGCTGGCGCGCAGTTGCAGCGTGTCGAGATCGAGCGCCTGAAGCTGTGTCTGCAATAGCGCGGTCTGTGAGGTGACGACGGTGAGGTAGTCAGTCGCGCCCTGGACGTAGAGGGCCATCGATAAATTGAGCGTGCGCTGCGCCGCGTCCACGGCTGATTTTTCCTGGACGGCGGCATCGTAGTAGTGATTCAGCGTCGCGAGGCTGTCCTCGACTTGCTGAAACGCGGTGACGACCGTCCCGCGATAATTCGCTGCCGAGGCATCGAACTCTGCGCGCGCCTGGGCTACTTGCGCGCGCCGCAGGCCCCCGTCGAAGACGCTCAAGAGGGCATTGGGCCCGATTGCCCAAAACGTGCTCGGTGCGGTCAGCCAGTTGGAAAACGCGGTGCTTTCGACACCGCCCGTGCCGCCCAGTGTCAGCGAGGGAAAATACGCGGCGCGCGCCACGCCGATGTTGGCATTGGCCGCCATCATGCGCCGCTGCGCGGCGGCGATGTCGGGACGCCGCTGCAGAAGGGTGCCGGGGATGCCGCCGGGGATATGCGGCTGATTGATATCGACGATGGCCGGCTCAATCGTGAAGGTCGAGGCCGAGACACCGAGCAATGCGGCAATGGCATGTTCCATCAAAGCACGCTGCGCGAGCGTCTGCGCCAATTGAGCGCGCGCCGCGGCAAGCTGCGTTTGCGCCTGAGACACATCGAGACCGGCGGCGATGCCGGCGCCGTGACGCTGCTCGGTGAGATTCAGCGCACGCGCGTACGCCTTGACGGTATCATCGAGAATCTTGGTCCCATGGTCCAAGCTGCGCAGCTGCACGTAATCTTCGACCAATTGCGCGATCAGGGACAGGCGGGCATTCTCGAGATCGGCAGCGGCGGCGGCGGCATTGTTTTCGCCCGCGGCAACGTGGTTGCGAATTTGGCCCCATAGGTCGAGCTCGTAGCTGATGCTCCCGCCCAGGATGTTGGTGTCGTAGTAGCGCGGGGTGGTGGACGCGATGAGCGGTGCATTCACCGACTCCCGAGCGCGCTGGACGCTGGCGTTGAGGCCAAGCGTGGGAAACAGGCCGGCGCGCGCCTGATCGCTCAATGCCCGCGCCTGTGCATAGTCGGCCAGCGAGGCGGCGAGATTTGGATTGCCGGCAATCAAGCGCGCCTGCAGGGCATTGATCTCCTCGTTGCCATAAAGAGTCCACCAGTTGTCGCGCGGCAGGCGATCCGCCGGCTGAGCCTCGGTCCACGTTCCCACTTCTTTATAGGCGTCGCCTGCGGGAACCTGCGGTGTCTTGAGCGGCGGCGCCAGCGAGCAAGCGCCGAGAAGCATCAGCGCCACGCAGCCGAAGGCGCCGTGTTCAGTCCTTCGCATTGGTGCCGGCCGCGGAATTGGCTGCGGCCGGTCCGTGCTGTTGTGCGCCGAGGAGCCGAACCTGTGCGCCGTTGCTGATGCCATCGGGCGGGTTCTGTATCACGCGATCATCAGCGCCTAGACCGGTCGCGAGCTCGATGATCGGACCCAAGTCCCGCTGGATGGTGACCGGCTTCAACTGGACGCGATTGTCGTTGTTCACGGTGGCGATCGACAGACCCTTCGCATCGAAGATGAGCGCGCTGGACGGTACGGTGAGCACGTTGGCCAGTGGCGCGACCGCCAAGCGGATGCTGGCGTAGTCGCCGGGCATCAGCTCGCCGGCGGCGTTGTCGACGATCAACTGCATCAGCGTCGTGCCGCTGGTCGGGTTGACCGATGAGGCGGATGCCTCGACGGTTCCGCTGTAGGTCTTGCCGGGATGTTCGGGCACGGTGAGGGTTGCCTTGGTGCCCGGCGGCACGCTGGGCACATAGTTCTGCGGGACGTTGACATACACACGCAGCTGGTTCGTCTGAGAAACCACGAACAGCTCCGCGCCCCCGGCGGCTCCGACGTTGATGAGCGCGCCGATGTCGGTTTCGCGCGCGGTGACGATCCCGCTGAACGGCGCCACCAGGCGCTTGAATCCTTCCTCCGCGACCAAGCGATCGACATTGGCTTGGGCGGCCTTCACTTGCGCGACGTTGGCATTCCAGGTGAATGTCCGCTGGTCTACATCTTGCTTGGCGACGGCGTCCGTGCCGGAGAGCGATTGCCAGCGCTCCGCGGTGATCTTCGCGAGCTTGGAGTTGGCCTCGGCAACGCTCAAATCGGCCCGGGCCTGCAGCAGCTGTTGGTCCAGATCGGGCGTGTCGATTTCCGCCAGCAAATCGCCGGCCTTTACCTTGCTGCCGATATCGTACTTCCAGGTCTTGAGATAACCCGGCACCCGCGCGTAGATCGGCGCGCGGACGTAGGCTTCGAGGCGCCCGGGCAACTCGAGTCCCGACTGATTCTCTACACGCTGAGGCGACACGACGGCGACACTGGGTATCGCTTGCTCTTCGGTCAGATCGCGCAGGCGGGAATTTTGCGCCGCGCGGGACACCAGCCCGTAGGCGACCACGATGACGCCAAGGATGAGGACGACAATGCCCGCCAGGCGTAACCGGCGCGGCACGGGGCGAGGCGTATTTCGATCAGGCGACATGAGGGTCCCCCACGGGTTCAGGCCCCAGCTTCGCGCCGTGGTGCCGGTGAATAATGCTGAACACCACGGGAACGAAGAACAGCGTGGAAACTGTTGCGAAAATCAGGCCGCCGATGACGGCGCGGCCCAGCGGCGCATTCTGCTCTCCGCCCTCGCCCAACCCAAGCGCCATCGGCAGCATGCCGATCACCATGGCCAGCGCCGTCATCAGCACCGGCCGCAGGCGCACGAAGCCGGCTTCGAGCGCCGCCTGCGTGGCATCACCGAACTCCTTGAGCTTTTCCCGCGCAAAACTGATCACCAATACGCTATTGGCGGTCGCCACGCCCATGCACATGATCGCGCCGGTCAGCGCGGGCACCGACAAGGTGGTGTGCGTCGCGAACAAGATCCAAACGATGCCGGCGAGCGCCGCGGGCAGCGCGGTGATGATGACGAAGGGATCGCCCCATGACTGAAAGTTGATCACGATCAGAAAGTAGATCAGCACGATGGCGCCGAGCAGGCCGAACAACAGGCCGAGGTAGGCGCTTCTCATGGTCGCCGTCTGGCCGACCAGTTCGATGATCGTGCCCTTGGGCTTGGCGCTGTCATTGTCGGCCATGATTTTCCGGATATCCGAGGACACCGCACCGAGATCCCGCCCCTGGATCGTCGCATAGATCTGTACCATCGAGGAGATATCGTATTGCGAGACCACGGCATTGCTATGGCTGCGCCGGATGTCGGCAATCCCGCCCAGCACGGTGGTGGGTGTACCGTTGGCATTGATCGGCAGATTCTGCAGGGCGGGCAGTGTGTCGACATCGTACTGCGGGGTTTGCAGTGCAATGGGATAGGTGACGCCGTTCTTCTCGTTGAGCCAGTAGGTTGGAGCTACCTGGATGGAACTCGCCAGATTGACCACCAGGCTGTTGGTCACATCCGCCGCGGTGACGCCGGTGAATCGGGCGCGCGTGCGGTCGATATCGACGTCGAAGGTGGGCAGTCCGGCCGATTGTTGGATGCGCGCATCCGCCACGCCGGGAATGTGGCGAATCTGCGCCAGCAGCTTGCTGGCATAAGCGAAATCCGCTCCCAGGTCGTTGCCGCGAATTTGCAGATCGATCGGCGCCGGCGCTCCGAAATTCAGGATCTGGCTGACGATGTCGGCGGGCAGGAACGAGAAACTCATGCCGGGGAAACGCCGCGGCAGCTGATCGCGCAGCTTGGCAACATACTCGGCGGTGGGCGCATGTCCTTCGCTCAACGATATTTGGATGTCGCCATCGGACTCGCCGATCGTTCCGGTGTTGTTGTAGATGGTGTTGATGGCCGAAAGATATGTGCCGATGTTGTCGACGACGGTCGCCAGCTCCGCCGGGGGGATCACCTCGCGGATTGCATTCTCCACGTCGTTGAACCGTGCAGCAGTCTCCTCGATCCGCATGCCGATGGGAGCGCGCACGTGCAGCAGCAGCTGGCCGCCGTCGACCTGGGGAAAGAAGTTGCGGCCCAGGAATGGTACGAGCAGGAAAGATGCGGCGACAAGCACGAGAAATCCGCCGACAAACAGCGTGCGGTGCTCGATGGCCAGGGCCAGCACGTCGTGGTAACCGCCGCGCATGCGCGTGAATGCCGCCTCGAAGGCATGCTGGAAGCGCACCAACGGATTATTCGAGCGCGGCGGCTCTTCCGCGAAGTGTCCGGCGACGCGCTGCACATGGATGCGCAGCAGATACTTGGCCATCGTGGGCACGAGCGTGCGCGACAACAGGAACGAGAACACCATGGCGAGCATGACGCTCTCGGCCATGGGCACGAACAGAAAGCGCGCCACGCCATTCAAGAAGAACATGGGAACGAAAACGATGCAAATGCACAGCAGCGAGACGAAAGCCGGGATGACGATCTGCGAGGCGCCGTCGATGATGGCGACTTCCACCGTCTTGCCCTGCTCGAGGTGATAGTTGATGCTTTCGATGGTCACGGTGGCTTCGTCGACGAGTATGCCGACGGCAAGCGCCAGACCGCCGAGCGTCATGATGTTGAGCGTCTCGCCGATCGCCGACAGGGCGCTGATGGCGCCGAGGATCGACAGCGGTATCGAGGTCGTCACGATCAGCGTGGACCTCCAACTGCCGAGGAACAACAGGATCATCAAGCTGGTCAACGCCGCCGCGATCACCCCTTCGCGGACGACACCCAGGATCGATGCACGCACGAAGATCGATTGGTCGGCGATCGGTTTTATCTCCAGCGCCTCAGGCAAGGAGGGTTTGATGACGTCCAGCATCTTCTTGATGCCGCTGACGATATCGAGGGTCGAGGTCGAGCCGTTCTTGAAAACGCTGAGGAGCACCGAGCGATTGCCGTCGACGTGCACGACGTTGGTCTGAACCGCATTGCCGTTGTGCACATGAGCGACGTCGTGCATGTACACCATCGCCCCGCCGACGCTCTTGATGGGCAGGTCGGCGAGTTCGGAAACCTTCGAAGGCGCGTTGTTGAGGTTGATCGTGTATTCGTACTCGCCGATCTTTTCGGTGCCGGCCGGCGTGAGCAGATTTTGCGCCGCAAGCGCGTTGGCGACATCGAGGCCGGTGAGGCCGCGCGCCTGCAGCGCCCCGGTGTCGAGATCGTACATGACCTGTGGACTTTTGCCGCCGAAAGGGTAGGGGATTCCCGCACCTTCCACGGTGACCAATCGGGTGCGCACGAAATTGATGCCGAGGTCGGCAAGGATCGGTTCGGTCAGTCCGGCGCCCGACAACGCGAGTTGAATGATGGGCACGGTCGATGCGCTGTAATTGAGGATCAAGGGGGGCGTGGTGCCCGCCGGCAACTGGCGCAGCAAGGTCTGAGATATGGCGGTGACCTGCGCATTGGCGGTGGCGATATTGGCCGTGGGGTGGAAGAAGATCTTGACGATGCCGAACGTTGTGTACGAATTCGCCTCGATGTGCTCGATGTCGTTGACCGTCGTCGTCAAGGCACGCTCGAACGGTGTAACTATGCGTCCCGACACCTGATCCGGGGACAAGCCCTGGTATTGCCAAGCCACGCCGATGATCGGAATGTTGATGCTCGGAAAGATATCAACGGGCATGCGCAG
>Ga0302324_100003695_pt1 | contig 34479 bp, 24 predicted proteins | sample Palsa_T0_1_FD_201949 | JGI IMG/M metagenome (GOLD analysis project Ga0302324, IMG submission 201949) | Peat permafrost microbial communities from Stordalen Mire near Abisko, Sweden - Palsa_T0_1 | ecosystem: Environmental > Terrestrial > Soil > Palsa > Peat permafrost | place: Sweden: Abisko...
GCAGGAAGACGACGAGAAAATACTGGATCGGACTTACGATCCAGTCCGGCAGGTCCTCGACAAAGAAAATCGTCCTCTTCGCGTGCAAGTGCCGTTGTTCGACCCTCCAGTTCACGTGCAAGTGTGGAGCGCGGATATCGGCCGGGTTCCGGTTTATCTGTTGGATACGGATGTGGAAGGCAATCAACCCTGGGATCGGACGATCACCCAGCGACTCTATACCAACGATCCCGAGCAGCGCCTGCGGCAAGAAATCGTGTTGGGCATCGGCGGCATGCGCGTGCTGGAAGCTCTGGGAATCCATCCGGCGGCTGTGCACATCAATGAAGGTCATCCGGCGCTCGCTCTGCTGGAACGGTCTCGCATGCTGGTCGAAGGCGGAAAAAGTTTCGAGCAGGCCATTGCGCAAGTTCGAGAAACGTCTGTTTTCACCACGCACACACCGCTTTCCGCCGGGACCGACGTTTTTCCTTTTCCTTTGATCGAGAAATATTTCAGCCATCTGTACGATAGATTGGGAACCAATCGCGACGGGCTTCTGCAACTCGGCGTTTCTCCGGCGGATCCGAATGCGGGCTTCAATATGACGGTGTTCTCGCTGCGCATGGCGAAGTTTTGCAACGCAGTGAGCAAGAAACACGGCGAAGTGGCGCGACAGATGTGGGCGGCAGTATGGCCGGATAAAAAGGAATCGGAAATACCGATTACGGCGGTCACCAATGGAGTGCATCTTCGCACTTGGATGGACCCGCTGTGGTTGCAGCCGATGCTCGATAAATATATCGGCCCGAACTGGGTTCGCGATCTGGACCGAACAAACACCTGGCAAGCAATTGACAACATCCCGGATGAGAAACTCTGGTGGCTGCGGAGGCGTCTGAAGGTCCTGTTGTTTGCGGACATCAGCGAGCGCGCCCGCGAGGAATGGAAAACGAAGCGCGTTCGCGCCGAGAGTGTGATTGCGTTTGGGGCATTGCTCGATCCCCGGATTCTCACGATCGGCTTTGCGCGACGGTTCACGGCTTACAAGCGGCCGGATTTGATTCTTCACGATCTTGGGCGCCTGAAGCGCCTGCTCACGAACCCGTTGCAGCCGGTACAAATCATATTTGCCGGCAAAGCCCATCCCTCTGATGTGGGTGGTGCGCAGTTGATTCAAAGAGTGTTTCAACTGGCGCGAGATCCCGAGTTCGCCGCTCGCATCGCTTTCGTGGAAGATTATGACCAGCATCTGGCGCAGCGAATGGTGCGCGGAGTGGACGTGTGGCTGAATAATCCCCTGCCTCCGCTGGAAGCCAGTGGAACGAGCGGAATGAAAGCGGGCGTGAATGGCGTGCCCAGTCTTTCCGTTCTCGACGGCTGGTGGCTCGAAGGATACAACGCGAAGAACGGCTGGGCTTTCGGCGGCGATCCGGTGGAGGGCGACAGAACAAATGTGGATGCCGACGCGCTTTACCGCTTGCTGGAAGAAGAGATAATTCCGCTGTATTACCAGCGCTCCGACGACGAGATTCCGCACGAATTCGTCCAGGTAATGAAGGAAGCTATCAAGAGCGCGGCGCCACGATTCTGCACCACGCGCATGGTGAAAGAGTACGTCAACCGCTTCTATATCGATGCGCTGGGGCTGAAAGAATCGCTGGTTTCCAGCGACAAGTGAGCCTTCCGCAACCGCTCTACCTCCAGTTGGATGTCCCATTTAGAATAGCCAAAATAATAAACGAGGACCGGCAATTCAGAATTCGTGTAGGGTTTTCGCTGTAGCTGCTTACCGTTTTCTTCGGATGAGATTACAGCAACCTCTGAATAGAAAGGCCACGGCGCAAATCCGATACTGGACCGGCAGTGCAGCAAAACATACAAGGAGAAAACCATGGCAGACAATAAACAGCAGGATTCGAAGAAGGGTTCTCAGTCAGGACGCGAAGGCAGCCAAAAGGGAAATCAGGGCGGCCATCAGGGCGGTTCGAGCAATCGATAGGCTTGGGCGCTTGACGCGAACGATGTGCGTGGTCAGAAGCGGAGGCTCTTGGCACTGAGTGAATGCTTGGGGCCTTCGCTTTTTCTTGTTCCATGTAATGCAATGTTCCTAACGCCCGCATCTTAAGGCGATCCTTAAGGGCTTGACGGGCTAGGATGGCTTTCGTATAGTGAAGATTCGATTGCGGCGGTTGAGGCAATCGAAAGGGAATTGGAAACGCGCGATGGGATTGTTTACTTACTGTCTCGGCTATGCTTACCGCTTTTACTTTACGGGGCGGACCGGCGAGACGCGCGCGGATGAACTGAGAAACTAGCAGACAAAACCCGCAGCAAGTCTTAAGACGCCGGCCGCGACTCTCACCGAGAGGACGCGGCTTTTTTGTTTTTAGGGGCGTTTTTCGGGTCGCGGGGATGGGGCGTTTGGTTTCCGGTATTTGCGTCGGCGGAGATTATAGGCGGCGGTATTCCAGGAGGCGAGATGAGAGGGATGAAGATCGGGGACTGGCGAACGAAAATTGATGCGATTGACACGACTCTGCTGCATCTGCTGAACGTGCGCGCGGCATTTGCGCTGGAAGTGGGAAGGCTGAAGGGGGAGGCTGGCCTGCGACTTCGCGTCCCGGCACGCGAGCGAGAAATTCTCTCGCGCATGAAGAAAGTAAACCCTGGGCCGCTGGATAGCGAGGCGGTGGATAAGATTTACCAGTTAATTTTGGACGAATCGATTCGCGTTCAAGAGAGCTACGGCTACGGAGCCACAGGTCTTTCAATAAGAAACCGGACGCAACCGCGTGAGAAACGACGGAAGCGGGACGCCGCATGAAAATTGCGCGCGATATGCGCGTCGCGTTTCAGGGGGAGCGCGGCGCGTTCAGCGAAGAAGCGGCGGTGAAACTGCTGGGCGGCGAGGTTCGCCTGGTGCCGCTTCCAACGTTTGAAGCGGCTTTTGGGGCGATCGCGAAAGGAACGGCGGATTACATTCTCGCGCCAATCGAGAACAGCCTGGCGGGGCCGGTGCACAGATCGTTCGACCTGCTGGTGGAAAGCGCGCTGACCATTGTGGGCGAAGTGATTATCCGCGTCGAGCACAATCTGATCGGGCCGCCCGGCGGAAGGCTGGAAGAGGTGGCCATCGTGGAATCGCATCCCGTGGCTTTGGCGCAGTGCGAAGAATTTTTCAGCGCTCGCCCGTTTCTAAAAAGAATTGCCACCGACGACACAGCCGGAAGCGTTCGCGAAATCGTCCAAGCGGGAGATCGCACGCGAGCCGCGATTGCAAGCAAACGCGCGGCGGAGATTTACGGAGGGCAAATCCTGCGCGAGCACTTGGAAGACGATCCTGAAAATTACACGCGGTTCCTGTTGCTCGCACCAGCGACGGAAGCATTGCCGGAAAAAGCGGACAAACTTTCTTTAGTATTTAGACTCGCGCATCTTCCGGGGGCGCTGTATCACGCGCTGGAACCCTTCGCGCGGCGAAACATCAATCTGATGAAGATTGAAAGCCGGCCAGTGCGCGGACTTCCTTGGCAATACCGGTTTTATCTTGACCTGCAAGCAACGACGCGTGATCCGGAAGTAGCCGGGGCGCTTGCTGAGTTGGAGAAATTGGCAGTGGATGTGCGGATTCTGGGTTCGTACATTTCGGCAAAGGCAGCGAACAGCGCTACATCGTAAATAGGGAGAGCAATCATGATCGTCAACATGGCGACAAACGCAACGGAAGAGCAAATCGACCACGTCGTGGTGCGGATCAAGGAGTGCGGATGCCAAGCGCATTTGAGCCGCGGCGAGGAAAGGACCGTGATCGGGGTGGTGGGACGAAGTGAGCAGCATCAAAGCGAACTCGAGGCTTTGCTGGCCGCCCCGGGTGTGGATGAAATCATACGCATCACGCATCCGTTCAAGCTGGCTTCGCGGAATTTCCGGCCGGAAGGCTCTATCGTCGAGTTGGGGAAAGGCGTGTCGATTGGCGGAGCGGAAGTGATCGTGGCGGCGGGGCCGTGCGCGGTGGAATCGGCCGAGCAAATCGGCGAAATCGCCGGGCGCGTAGCTCGCGCGGGAGCGAAGTTGCTGCGCGGAGGCGCGTTCAAGCCGCGGAGCTCGCCGTATTCCTTTCAGGGGCTGGGCGAGCAGGGACTGAAACTGCTGCGCGAGGCCGCGGACAAAAACGGGTTGCTGGTGGTGAGCGAGGTGATGGACCCTTCGCAGATTGAAATGATGCTGTCGTACGTGGACGTGATGCAGGTGGGCGCACGCAACATGCAGAACTATCATTTGCTGCGCGCGCTGGGAGAAAGCAGCAAACCGGTGCTGCTAAAGCGCGGGATGTCGGCAACGATCGAAGAACTGCTGCTGAGCGCGGAGTACATCATGTCGGGCGGAAACTATAACGTGATGCTGTGCGAGCGCGGCATTCGAACGTTCGATACGTACATGCGCAACACCATGGACATCGCGGCAATTCCAGTGATCAAACATCTTTCACATTTGCCGGTGGTCGCTGACCCGTCGCACGGCACGGGGCGCCGCGATAAGGTGCCGCCGATGGCTCGAGCTGCGGTGGCGGCCGGGGCGGACGGCTTGCTGATTGAAGTGCATCAAGATCCAGAGCACGCGCTATCGGATGGGGCGCAGTCGATGTATCCGGAGCACTTTGCGCAACTGATGGATGAAATGCGCGTGATTGCACCGGCAGTTGAGCGCCGAATCGCAAGACCTTAGAGGCGAATAATTGGCAGACGCGCCGGAATTTAGCCGGCGAACTCCCCGATTGTTACAAATACGGAGTATTTTGCCCCTTCCGAATCCTCCCTACCCAGGATCTCGAAAAAAACACTCATGGGGCGAGCTCGACATACCGATGAACACATTCTAAGTGACCTAAAAGCGCAGGGTCCGGTGTCTTCGTTTTGATTTTGGAAAGTGTGCAATTTTGAACAGTCGCGGCAATGTCAACCGTCTTACGATTACCCACTTTTTGAGGAAATAGTGATCGCGGTGGAGGCGCTGCGATCATCGATGGAACGCAAGCTTCGATACTTTCTTGGGAGAGAGGGAGAACTTTGACGCCGCGCTCCACGGCTCTACGCATTTCGGGCTTGCTGATTGCACTTGGTCTGCTACCGACGCTCGTCCTCGCACGACCGCAAGAAAAGCCTGCGGCCGCCGCAAAAGCCCCGCCTGCGGCGCAAGAAAAGAGTCCGCCGAATTCCTCCGAGGCGAAGCCTTCCGGATACGCCGGCGCGGAAGCCTGCAAGACCTGCCACGCGGAGATTTACAACGGCTGGGAGAAAAGCGCGCACTGGCAGCAGACGTACAAGGAAGGCGGGATCGCGAAGCACGGCTGCGAGGATTGTCACGGTGCGGCTGCCAGCCACGTTGCTGATCCATCCGACACCTCCAAGCTCTTCCTTTTTGAAAAAGCATCCACCAAAGAAATCACCGCCCAGTGCCTGACCTGCCACGCCAGCGGCACGCAGCACATGAATGCAATCAACTCCGTGCATTCGAAGAATGACGTCAGTTGCGTTTCCTGTCATTCGCCGCACCACGGTAAGGATTCGGATTTCTTGCTCGTAAAGTCCCAGCCCGAACTTTGCTATGGGTGCCATCTCCAACAAAAAGCGCAGTTCGATATGCCGTTCCATCATCGCGTGAATGAAGGGCTGATCCAGTGCAGCGATTGCCACAACGTGCACGGCACGGTGAAGCCTCACCAGCTGCGGACTTCCTCCACCCAGGACGCTGTCTGCTTCAAATGCCACACGGACAAGCAGGGACCGTTTGTGTTCGAACACGCGCCCGTGAAGGTGGATGGCTGCGAGTCGTGCCATTTGACTCACGGCGGACCAAATCCCCACATGCTGAAGCTGAGCAACGTCAATTTGCTTTGCCTGCAGTGCCACACGACGTCAAGCTTCAGCAGCGCGCCGGGAGCCCCTTCGTTCCACAACCAGGCCAGCTTTTTCCAGTCGTGCGTTTTGTGTCACTCGCAAATTCACGGCTCCAACTTCGATGCGACCTTCTTCAAGTAGAGGAGCAGGCAAGCCGGTAAGCGAGCAGCGAGATTTTCGAATGGGGGCAGAAAAGGTATGAAGGGCCGCCTGAGGGTTCACGCGATACCGTTCACGATCCTTGTCTTGGCGATCTTGCTTCCGCCTGTTGCTCGCGCCCAAGAAGACTCCGGAGAATTGAAAGGAATTAATTCGGGCGATTACAATATCCATTCGTCCATCGAAGCCGGATATCGAGCGAGCGAGATCAACGGCAATACAAACACCTACGATACGTTCGAGAACCTCGGTTCCGGCCTTCGTCTTTTCGACTACACCTTGGAGATGCGCTCGCTCGATCACAATGGACTCTTGTTCGACAACTTGAGTTTCAGCAACTTCGGATATGGCGGCGATCCGAACGATGTTACGCGCCTGCGCGTCGGAAAGAATAAATGGTACGACTTTCGGCTGCTCTTCCGCCGCGACAAGAACTTTTGGGATTACAACTTGTTCGCGAATCCCTTGAACCCGGCTTCCTTGAACCCACCGGGATCTTTGAGCACGGGCTGCTTCGTGGGCCCGCCCACGACGGTTTTCCCGCAGGGCGCTCCGGCATTCTGTTCGACTCCTGCAATAGCGCAAAACCATTCACTGAATTCGCTGGATCTTGTGCGCCGCATGCAGGATTACGATCTCACCCTGCTTCCGAATTCGGCGATTCAATTCCGGTTGGGCTATTCGCGGAATCGCAACGAAGGACCTAGCCTTTTTACCACCGACGGGGGAACCATTTCGGCATTCAATCAAACGAACAGCTATACGACGAATGCCTATCGCGCTGGAGTCGATATTCGAATCCTGCCGCGAACAACGTTTTCTTTCGACGAGTTCCTCAGTTACTTCAAGCAGGACAACGTGGTTACCGATAACCCTGTAGCCAATCCGCAGAATTTTGGATTTGTCCTCGCGAACCCCACGGCGTTGGGCACGCCGAACGGCACACCGGTAGATTTGGGAAACATTTGGAGCACGCAAACGCCATCCGAGGCACTGCCGTGCGCGACTCCGATCGTGGCGGGAACGACAAACACCGCAACCCCGACGTGCAACGGATTCTTGTCCTATAGCCAGGTAGGGAATCCGCGAAATTTTATGCCCACGGAACGATTCCGGTTCCAATCGAACTATTTCAGGAATTTCGAAATGTCCGGCTCGGTCGGTTACAGCACCAGCAACAACCAGATCCCGAATTTCCTGGAGACCGTGGACGGATTCACTGCGCGCACCGGCGAGCGCGGTAGTACAACCAGTGGTCCGGCGAATGCAAAGCGCGTGTCGGTGAATGCGAATTGGTCGGGTGTGTACTCCATAACTGACAAGCTCCGCATCCTCGATGAGTTTCGCTATGACAACTGGCGGATTCCGGGAATGTGGGCCCTCGACGAAACCAATATATTTGGCACAGGTTATCCGGGTCTGGCGGGTTTGCAGCAGAGCGAAGCCGTCTTCAACGCGGCCAATTGTCCTCCAGGCTCCAACGCCGTGACTTGCCCGCAGCATTCTGGTCCGACTGCTACATCGGCCGGCTCGGCCGCGGATGTGATCACGGGCCTGGTTTCAACGTTTCTAGGCCAGAACTTGAAATCAAATACTTTGGAGCTTCAATACGATTTCAACAAGCGCGTGAGCGCTCATATCGGCTACCTCTACACGAATCGAACCATCGCACAGTTCGGCCAGGACGGTCCAAGCAACACGGACATGATCTATTTTCCAGGCGGGGCAGGCGCCACGGCAGCAACCGATTTCTTCGCCGCGCGGGGCAGTTGCAGCCTGTTGACAAACCCCTCTTTCACAGGCTGCACGCTGAATCCGGATGGGTCCGTGACGTTTGTCGCTCCTGCCGCGGCCAGCCCAACTCGCAGTCTAACAACCATCAATGAGAATGCGTTGTTGCTGGGAGCGGTGGTGCGTCCGATCGACGCTCTGCGCGTAACTGGCGACCTGGAGTTCGGTTACAACGACAATTCATACACGCGAATCGATCCACGGCAAGTGCAGTCGTACAAGATCCATGCGAATTACAAACCGCGGCCGTGGGCAATGCTCGATGGCGCGGTTGAGATTCATGAAAACCGAGACAACGTACTGACAGTGGACAATCTGGAGCACGATCGCTCGTACAGCTTCTCGGCGCTGCTGATGGCGAATCAACATTTATCCGTGGATTTCGGGTACAACTACTGGAGCGTCTTCACGCAGTCCGAGATCTGTTTTAACTATTCCACAACTTACACTTTTCCGAATCCCACGCCTCCTCCCGCTACCCTGACTGGAATTGCGAGCAGCTCTCCCCCCGGAGTCGCCACGACGGCTTGCCCCATTCCAAATGCGTCTGTCGGGGCACCACCGACCGCGAGTCCGCCTGGAACCGGCCTGGGGGCGCTTTCCACTTACAGCAGTACGGATCATTTCGCTCACGCAGCCGTGATGTGGAAACCCACGAAGCGGGTGACGGCAATGGTTGGTTATGGCGGCAGCTTTGTCCGGGGCAACACGATTTTTCTGAATCCACTGACGCCTTCCGGCACGCTTGATTTCAATTACCAAAGGCCGTACGCGTCGGTTGCGATCGATGTTTATCGCAATCTCAGCTACAAGATGGCTTGGAATTATTACGGGTTTACCCAAATGGGAAACACGAACCCATTTGGACTTGCGGCGATTCAGTCGGCGAATTTTAACGGCAGCAATGCTACGTTCTCGTTCCGGTACGCCTTCTGAAATGATTCCCTAGGAGGGATGAAATGCATTATCGAACGGTTCGGTTGGGGTCGGCAGTTCTTCTATTGGTCGCTGTCGTTTTAGCGGCTGCCGCTCCGGCCCATGCGCAGGATGGCGGCGCGCTATACAAAGCCAAGTGCTCCGTATGCCACTCGGACGATGGGAGCGGAAGCGGAGCAACAGGGAAGCAATTGGGCGCGAAGGACCTGCGGTCCGACGACGTACAGAAGCAAACGGATGCGCAATTAAACGATAGCATATCGAATGGTGTGGGAAAGAAAATGCCGGCATACAAGGGCAAGCTGCCCGACGACCAGATTAAGGGTCTCGTCGCGTATATCCGCGAACTGGCGAAGAAGAAGTAGCAAGAGCGGGCAACGTGACAACAAACACGAGGGACGCCAGGTAGACCAGAATCCCCAGACCGATCAAACTCGCCGCGACGGAGGCAGGAGTACGATCCATGGAAGCGATCTCGAACTACCCTAATCGGCAGGTTGAATAGCAAGCGCTCCGCACCGTCCTCTCGAAACGCTCAATGATGGATGAGGTGAAGAAGAATTACTGCTGCCAACCTCCGCCGAGAGCTCGGTAAAGCTGTACGAGACTCTGATATTCGTTACCGCGCGCCTGGGCTAGGGTGAGCTCGGCAGTGAAGAGCGAGCGCTGGCCGTCGAGCACTTCCAGATAGGTGGTGGTGCCACCTCGATAGCGCATGACGGAAAGGCGGACGGACTCCGCCAAATCCGCTACCACCTGCTGTTGCTGGACTCGAACCTCGCGGAGTTCCTGGTATCCGATCAGCGCATCCGACACATCTCCGAAGGCGCGCTGAATGGCTTGCTTGTAAGCAGTCAAAGCTTGTTCGTGTTGGGATTCGGCCAGGTGCAAACCGCCGGTGAGAGCGCCGCCGGTGAAAATCGGCTGGCTGACGCTTGCGCCGTAGGACCAGATTGCGGTCTGCGAGCCCATCAAACTCGAGAAAGAGCTGCTGCGACCAAATGCGCCGCCGCCGGAGCCGGTGAGTGAAATCTGCGGGAAAAACGCGGCTTTCGCGACGCCTATTTGGGCGTTTGCGGCGACGAGGAGTTGTTCGGCCTGGCGAATATCGGGTCGGCGAGCGAGCAGCGAGGACGGCAGGCCTGGCGGCACCTCCGGAGGAATGAACTGCTCCGGCAATTTTAGGCCGCGTTTCACGGGACCGGGATAATTGCCGAGCAGAATGTTGATCGCGTCTTCTTCCTGGCCAATCTGCCGCTCAAGATCCGGTAATTGCGCGTTCGCGGTGTCGAGCACTTGCTGGGCCTGAAGCACGTCGAGCTTCGTAGCTACGCCATGATCCAGGCGCAATGAAGTGAGCCGGACGGAGCCTTCCTGCGTCTCTACCGTGTCTTTGGTGATCTGAAGCTCGAGATCGAGCTGAAGTAGAGAGAAGTATGCGCTGGCCACGTCGCTTACGAGGGTCAACGTAACGGTGCGCTGGCCGTTCTCTGTCGCGAGCAGTTGGGCGCGGGCCGCTTCGGTGGCGCGCCGCAGTTGGCCGAAGAAGTCGAGCTGAAACGAGACGTCCGCAGCAAGCTCAAGCAAATTTGCTTTCAACGGAAAAAACTGTGATTTGCCACCCACGAAATTGCCCTCGCCGGACACTTGAGGAAAAAGACTCGAGCGCGTGATGGCGACTTGAGCGCGAGCGGCGTTGATGCGTTCGGTGGCGATCTGCAGGTCGTAATTCTGCTTTAGCGCGGTGCGAATCAAGTCTTGCAGCTGCGGATCCTGGAAGACTTGCCACCAGGGCAGATCTGCGAAGGAGGCTGCCTGAGCCTGCGCTTGCGGGTTATCGCTGAGGTCGCGATAGGCGCTAGGAGTTTGCACATCGGGCCGATGATAGTTGGGACCGACCGCGCAGCCGCCGACCAGACTGAAAGTCAGAACCGATGCCAAGCTTAGGGAAATCCAAGGCCGCAGTATTTTCATGATTCGCTCCGGCACGTTGCGCGCGCTTATCAATCGGTGAGGCATGTCAGTCTCCCTCCGCCGGCGCGGGCGTGGTCTGAACTCCTGAGGGGGCCGGCTGCTTATCTCCACCGGACCATTTCTCGACCAGATAGAAGATCGAAGGGATCAGGAAAATACCGATCAGGCTTGCCGCCAGCATGCCCCCGATCACGGTAGTCCCCATGATTTGGCGGGAAACGGCGCCGGCGCCCGTAGCAATCCAGAGAGGCACGCAGCCGAGGATGAAGGCAAAGGAAGTCATAAGAATCGGACGAAGGCGCAGGCGGGCTCCTTCGAGGGCGGCATCAACGAGGGGCTTCCCTTTTTCGAGTTGATCCTTGGCGAACTCGACGATCAAAATTGCATTCTTCGCCGATAGACCGATCAACATGACCAGTCCGATTTGCGAATACACGTCGGTCTCGATCTGGTCCATGTAGGGCGGATTGAACATTCCGACGACGATACGGCGCAGCCACAACACGAGGAACGCGCCAAACACCGCGACCGGAGTGCTAAGCAGCACGCTGAACGGCAGCGACCAACTTTCGTACAAGGCCGCGAGAATCAGGAAGACGAAAAGCAGCGACAATCCAAAAATCGCCCAAGAAGGCACGCCTTCCCGGGCCCTCTGCTCTTGATAAGAGATACCCAAGTAATCAAAGCCCATCTCACCCGGCATGGTCTGTTTGAACACTGCTTCGAGCGCCGCCGTGGCCTGCTCCGAGCTATAACCCGGAGCCGCTGAGCCGTTGATCTGCGCCGAGCGATACTCGTTGTAACGCATGGTAAATTCGGGACCGGAGCGCGGCGTGATTGTAGTCAGGGCAGAGAGCGGAACGTTATCACCTCTGTTATTCCGCACGTAGAACTGGCCCACATTTTCCATCCTGGCGCGATATATGTCCTCCGCTTCGATATAAACCTGCCATTGACGGCCGAAGCGGTTGAAGTAGTTGATAAACGCCCCACCCATAAAAGCCTGAATGGTGCGGTAAACGTCGGCTAGCGGCACGCCGAGTTTCAGCACCTTGTCGCGGTCCACGTCAATGTACTGTTGCGGAACGCTAGCCAGGAAGGTGGTGCTCACACTGGCAATTTCAGGGCGTTTGCGAATGGCTGCGAGGAATATGTCTAAATTCTTCGATAGAAATTCAACATCTTTGCCGGCGCGGTCCTCGAGAACGAAAGTGAACCCTCCGGAGGTGCCGACGCCAGGGATCGCAGGAGGCGAGAAACTGAACACGATTCCTTCCGGAAGCTTGCTCAGCTCGCGATTCAGATGAGCCTTGATCTCCTGAAATTGTTCGTCCCTCGCTTTTCTTTCTCCCCACGGTTTGAAAGTGACGAAGAAGAACGCGTTGTAACTGGTGCGCACAAAGCTCAGCAAACTGAAGCCGATAACGCTGGTCGTGTACTCGACGCCCGGTGTGTCAGCCACGATTTTTTCCACGGCTCTTGCCGCTTCATCGGTGCGTTGCAGGGACGCTGCGTTCGGAAGTTGCATATTGATGTAAGCGTAGCCCTGGTCTTCGTCAGGCAGGAAACTCGAGGGTATACGGCTGCCAAAGAAACCAGCCGCAGCCACTACGATGACCAGTATCAAGATCGCGACGAAGCTTTTACGTATCAGACCTCTGCAGACAAAAACGTAGCCATCGGTGGCGCGCCCGAACATGCGATTGAACCAATCGAAGAATCTCCGGAGAAGGCCCGAACTCGGTTCCTTCTTCCGGAGGAGAAGGGCGGAGAGCGCCGGGCTGAGAGTGAGCGCGTTGAAAGCGGAGAGCAGCACCGAAATCGCGATGGTGACGGCAAATTGCTGGTAGAGGCGTCCGGTGATTCCGGGAATGAAAGCAGTGGGCACGAATACCGCGGACAGGACCAGAGCAATTCCCACCACGGGGCCGGAGAGCTCCTCCATGGCTTTCAAGGCCGCGTCCTTGGGCGTCATGCCTTCTTCGATGTGCCGCTCAACTCCCTCCACCACGACGATGGCATCGTCCACGACCAAGCCGATGGCTAGGACCAAGCCGAAGAGCGAAAGCGTGTTGAGCGAGAAACCGAAAACGGGGAAAAATATAAAGGTGCCGACGAGCGAAACCGGAACGGCCAAAAGCGGAATTAATGTAGCTCGCCAGCCTTGCAAGAAAATGTACACCACGAGGATTACAAGAATGAGGGCGATGACAAGAGTTTCGACAATTTCCTTGATGCCTTCGGTCACCGAGCGAGTCTGGTCCAGAGCGATGCTGTAATCCATGTCCTGCGGGAAGCGCTGCTTCATCTTTTCCATCAGCTTCCGCACCCCAGCCGCGGCGTCGACTGCGTTTGATCCAGGCAATTGATAGATCGCGATGATCGCGCTCGGTTGGCCATTCATGCGGCTTGAGACGCTGTAGTCCTGCGCGCCCAGCTCGACCCGCGCCACGTCTTTCACTCGCACAAGTCCGTTTGTAGGCGTCTCCCGGACGACGATCTCGCCGAACTCTTCCGGCGAAACCAGGCGGCCTTGCGCAAGAACGGAATACGTGAATTCCTGCCCTTTCGGCGCGGGCTCACCGCCGGCACTCCCAGCTGGGTTCACCGTGTTCTGCGCTTGAATCGCCGCAACTACATCGGGCACTGTAATTCCCAACTTTGCGAGTTGGTCCGGCTTCACCCACAACCGCATCGCATATTGGCCGGCACCGAAGATTTGCACGTTTCCAATACCCGGCAGGCGGGTGAACGGATCGTTCAGGTTAATGTAGGCGTAATTGGCGAGGAATCTCGCGTCATAGGTGCCGTGTGGCGAGTAGAGAGCGAGCAGGACAAGCGGGGCCGTTACTGATTTCCGGACCGTGATTCCATAGTTCGTGACATCGGTGGGAAGCTGCGAAGCGGCTTGCGTCTCGCGCGATTGGGTGAGAATCAAGTCCGTGTTCGGATCCGTCTTGATGTCGAAATCGACGACCAGTGTCGTGTTCGAGTTTCCCGTGGCGTTGAGGGAGTACATGTAGTTCATGTTGTCCACGCCGCTCATCTGTTGTTCGATCGGCGCGGCAACCGCTTGCTCCAGGGTCTCAGCATCCGCGCCAACGTAGGTTGCCAGCACTTGAATTTCCGGAGGAGCAATGTTTGGGAACTGCGCGATGGGCAGACTCAAAATCGTGATGGCGCCGATCAGCACCATGAGGATGGAAATCACGATTGCAACGATCGGACGGTTGATGAAGAACTTTGACATGAGCGGTTACCTGGCCTTCTCTTCGGCCACTTCAGCAGCGTATGGTTTCGGATTCACTTTCAAGCCCTGGCGCACCTTTTGCGTGCCTTCGGCGACGACGCGCTCACCGGGTTTCAGCCCTTTCTGAATGATCCACTGGCTGCCGACGCGGTCCCCAACTTCGACCGCCTGAATTTTCACTTTGTTGTCGCTGTCCACTATTGCCACCTGGTAGCTGCCCTGAAGCTCCGTAACCGCGCGCTGCGGGATCAGCAGCGCATCCTTTTCGATTCGCGTGGAGGCTCGCACTTTGCCGTATCCGCCGGGGCGCAGAATGTTGCCCGGGTTGGGGAACAATCCCGCGATCAGGATTGCCCCGGTGCCCTGGTTTACGGCACGGTCGGCGAAGTCGATGGTTCCTTGATGCTGATATGTAGTCCCGTCAGCGAGAATCAGATCGAGCGGCGTACGCTTGAACTCGGCTTCCCTGCCGGAGACAGTCGGAAACCTTCGGTTGAAGTCGAGGTACTCGGATTCGCTAACGGTGAAATAGACCTTTATAGGATCGACGGTCGAAACCGTGGTCACTGCCCCAGTGCTCTGGCTTACGAGTGCGCCCACTTGCAACTGGGCCGTGCCGGCGATTCCGTCGATCGGCGACGTCAGCCGAGTGAAACCAAGATTCAGCTGGGCCGATTCAACCGCGGCCTCGGCGCTTTTGATCTGCGCGCGAGCTGTCGCCACCGTCGCTAAGGCTGCCAAATTGTTCTGCACGGAGTTGTCGAGATCTTGCTGGCTTGCCGCCTGCTCTTTCGCAAGCGGTGTATAACGCTCGACGTCGAGTTCAGTGCGTTTCTGAATTGCTTGCGCATTTGCGAGCTGAGCAGTCGCGGTGGCTAGTTGCGCCTTCGCCTCATCGAGTGAGGCCTGAAAGGGCCGCGGATCAATCTCAAACAGGAGCTGATTCTGTTGGACGAAGTTACCTTCTTTATAGTCTTGGCGTAACAGGTAGCCTGTGACCTGTCCGCGGACATCAGCATTTACCAGCCCCTCGAGCGTGCCTATCCACTCGCGATAAATCGGGACGTCCTTCTGCTCGACTTGCACCACCTGAACGTCCGGCGGATTTCCCTGGCCGCCCGCGCCGCTTTTCGAGCACCCGGCCAAAACGATCGCAGTCATCGTCATTGCGAGCAGCGACCCTCCCATTACGATCTTGCGTCCACTATTCATCGTCGTCTCCGACCGCTTGCCCTTCTGCCCGTTGGCTTGTTTTCATGAATGACAAAGCTGACTCCGTCCGCCGCAATCAGGGAAACGAAGAGAACGCCAGCAACTGCCATCTAGCTTCCCAATTGATTCGTTTCTTGGATTCGAGTCATCTTGAAAGACGCCCCGCCCTTGCGGAAAAGGGGACGGACTCTCAGCACCAAACGCAAGCCATTCCACGGTAGTTCTCCATGAGTTTTGGTTCCCCTGAGCTTCACGCAGCGGAATTTGTAGGGAGGCTGGAGGATACCACCAGGCTGGTGCAGAAATCCATCGCGGGGCAATCGTGAAAATTGGTGGACGTGACTGGGTTCGAACCTGCGACCCGCTGCTTGAGGAATGCTCTAGGCTTCCGAAAGGAGCGACGTACGGAGCCGGTATTGCTGCAGTTCTGCCGAGTCCCGATTGGTCGGATAACTGGACATTTGAAATTCGCGTCCGACATCTACTCGGCGGCGGGGCAATAATTGGAAGCTAGCTCGATTCGTTTCCCATAATGAAGAAAGGCTTGTTCTCGAAGCTGGCGAATTTCGGGCGCAGGCGCTCGGTATTGTAGTGCATCTCGATATTCACCACTTTTTTGGCCCCAGCGATGGATTCGATCGGAATATCCCCGTAGCGGCCATTGCTGAGAACCACCAGCCGTCCGTGCACGCCGCGCAAAAGAAGATTGAGGGCGATATTGCCGTACACCATGGGAACGATGGAATCGATCACGTCCGGATCGCCGCAGCGGGCTAGATAGCCCAGCTTCTGGTTCACGACTTCGATTTTCTTTCCGTTGTTGAATTTTGCGGAAAGGTCCTTGATGCGTTCAGAAACGAGATCGCCGATGCCTCCGAGTTTTTTGTGGCCGTAAGCGTCGGTGGAGTCGCTTTCGAAAATCATTTCGCTGCCTTCGAACGTCGCACCTTCTGAAACCAGTACGATGGAGTAGCGGCTGGGATTTTTCAGGCGGTCGGCGACCAGCAGCTCGGTCAGGCGTTCGATATTGAATTTGTATTCGGGGATCACACAGCGGTTCGCGGCGCCGGCTAAGGTGGGAAGCATGGCGGTGTAACCGGCGTAGCGGCCGAACACTTCGATCACCATGAAACGCTCGTGAGATCCCGCAGAGGTGCGCAGACTGTTGACGAGCTGCAAAGTGCGCGTGACGCAGGTGCTGAACCCGATGCAGTAGTCGGTGCCGGGGACATCGTTGTCCATCGTTTTCGGGATGGCGACGACTTTGAAACCCTCGCGATGCAGCCGCAGACCGTAACTCAGAGTGTCATCGCCTCCGATGGGGATGAGCGTGTCAATGTCGAGCCACGCTAGATTTCTGAGCACTTCGGGAGTGAGATCGTTCTTCTCGGCCGCGAACTTGCTCTTCAGATGCTCCGGAACGTTGGCCTTGCTGACGCGGCTGGGATTGGTGCGCGAAGAATGCAGGAACGTGCCGCCGGTGCGCCCGGCGCGATCGACGAGTTCTTCGTCGAGAATCACAAAATTGTCGGAGTTGTCGTAGTCCTTCTCGCGGACCATGTCAACGAGGCCGGCCCAGCCGTGACGGATGCCGATGACCTGATAGCCTTCGCGAATGGCGCGAAGCGTGACGCCGCGGATCGCGGGATTGAGCCCGGGAACGTCACCACCGCCGGTGAGTATGCCGATGACGCCTTTCTTCGTGTTTACGCTTACCATGAATCTGTGACTCGCTCTTTCGCAGAATGTGGAACGGCCGAGCAGCGCTCCGGTCCCTCCATGATACCGCCGGGGAGCTTTCCGCCAAAGTCCTTGAGCCCCACTGTTTTTTTAAGAACGGTGGTCATCACGGCAACGGCAGGCACGGTGAGCGGCTCAGCGACTTTAACCGTTAATTATTTGTAGTGCTCAAACTCAAGGGTTTTCGAAGAATTTAGCGTGGAGGGGACTATCGCTGCTTCGATGGTTCAAAAGAATCAGGGGGTCACTATAAAAATCGCTACAGTGGAGCAAGTGAATTAATGATAGCAACCCGTAAGTCATTGAAAGAATTGGTGGACGTGACAGGGTTCGAACCTGCGACCCCCTGCTTGCAAAGCAGGTGCTCTCCCAGCTGAGCTACACGCCCACTATTAATTAATTGTAGCAGTTGGCGAGGGCTGGACAAGTGATTCGTGCCGCGCCGGTGCTGCGGGTGACGTTGAGACATCGCGAATGACGGTCAGTCTATATCTTGATCCTCGCCTTCATCGGACCGGCCGTGTGAATCGAGGTGAAGTTCCGGGCGATTTGCGCCGCGAAGTTGGTGATTCAACGCCGCCAGGTCCTGCGATTTCAGGTCGTCCCATTGCTCCAGTACGGCGGAGAAATCCTTTTGGATCTTCGCCACGGCTTCCGCTTGTGCTGAAGTTGGGATTGCATCCGCGCGATCTAGTTCGGCGTAAAGAGCGGTCACTGAACCATTGACGCTTGTCAGGCTTGGTCCTATCGCAGCATCGCCAGCAGAGCCTGCCAAAACGGCCGAAGCCTTCTTGTCGAGATCCTTGAACGATGCAAGCAAAGGATCGTTTGCCTGGCTGGAGAGTTTTTCAAGTTGTTCGTGAAGCGAGTGCGCTTCCGCGATCGCACGGGTGCTTTGAGTCATCATGGAGGCGAGACTGCTCTGCGTTTGGAATAGTTGCTCCAGGTCGGCAGCAGATGCTTTCACGCGGGGATCCATCTTTACGGTGAGGGGCGCCGTGAAACTGCGCCCATTTGCGGCGAGTCTGACGGTGTAATCACCTGGAAGCGCAGAAGGGCCAAGCGGCAATCGCGGCGTATCATGAGGAACCGCCGCAATCGGATACTCGTGCCTCGTAGAATCCGGCGTCGAGTAATGCAGATCCCATACCCATCGATGCATTCCTGGAGTAGCTGCAAGTATTTTTTGCGGGCGCAACCAGTAGAGTGGGATCAATTGGTTTTCGAGTTGCTCCTGGGTCATATCTGGCTTATCGGTGCTCGCATAGCGGCGAACTACGGTTCCTCGTGAATCGAGAATCTCGAGAGTTACAGGGCCGCTAATCGACTGCCCCAAAGAGTAATCAATGATCGCGCCGTCAGGAGGGTTTTGGCCTGACGGTTCATCGGGCGGTATCGGAGTATCGGTGTTCGTGTCGCGCTTGACTCGGTAGGCGGAGGCTGGCTTGAAGAGAAATGCATCCGCGCTTGTTGCTGTCGTATCGATTTGGCGCAGCGGAGAAATGTCGTCGAGGATCCAGAAAGAACGTCCATGAGTAGCTACGATTAAGTCATCATCGTGAATCCACAGGTCGCGCATGGATGAATGCGGCAAATTTTGCTGCAGGGATTGCCAGTGATCGCCATCGTCGAACGAAATCCAGACGCTGGTTTCAGTACCGGCAAAGAGGAGACCTTTGCGGACCGGGTCTTCGCGCACAGTGTCAACCGGGGCGTTATCGGGCAAGCCTTTAATGATTAGCTGCCAGGTCTTGCCGGCGTCGTGCGTGCGGTAAACATAAGGATGGAGATCATCGATACGGAAGCGGCTCACGGAAGCGTACGCGGACTGGTCGTCAAAATGCGACGCAGTCATCTGCGTCACCTTGCTCCACGGAATCAGCTCCGGAGGAGTGACGTTCGCCCAATTTTTCCCGCCGTCAAGAGTTATCCAGAACAGGCCGTCGTCGGTTCCCGCCCAAATTGTGTTCAGGTTTTTGAAAGAAGGCGCAAGAGAGTAGATCACCCCGCGTTGCGTCTCGGCTTTTTTGTCCTCTGCGGCCAGATCGCCCAGGCTTGCGGGGATGCCCGGTTTTTCGCGTGTCAGATCGGGGCTGATGGTTTGCCAGGATTCTCCGCCATCGGTGGTCTTGAATAAAACGTTCGTTGCGTAATAGAGAACGTGGGGATCAACGGGCGAGAACATGATTGGCTGTGTGCGATCGGCCCGGTACTTTGGCCCACTGTCGGGAATCGGCGTCACGTTTTTTACCTGCCCCGTGTTCCAGTAAAATCTGGTGACCTCTTTTCTGCCGGCTCCATAAACGATTTCGGGATTGAGAGGGTCGGGTGCGACGTATCCGTATTCAATGGTGCCCACGGGATGCCAATCCCTAAAATTGATTTCACCATCGTTTCCGCGGCTGGAGATGCACACCGATCCGCTTTCCTGCTGCCCGGCGCAAACGCGGTAAGGAAACTCATTGCTGACTCCGACGTGGTAGAGCTGTGCGGTCGGCTGGTTGAACCAGGAACTCCACGTTTGTCCGCCATTGACTGTTACCAGCGCGCCTTGATCGCTAACGAGCAGAATAATTTTCGGGTCGGCGGGATTAATCCAGATGTTTTGATAATCGTCGCCTCCGGGTGCTCCGCGAAAACTCACCCAGGTTTTCCCGCCGTCCGACGAGCGCATCGTTACGATGCTGGTGCTGTACACCACGTCAGGGTTCTTCGGATCCACCCTCGGCACGGGCAAATCGCCGCCGCCAATTCGGTAAGCAGGCCGCGGATCGGTTGTCGCCTTCTGCCAGTTTTCACCCCCGTCATCGGAACGGTAAACGCCCAAGCCAACGCCTGAAGAATAGTCGCCGCGTTCCGTGGTGCCCACGGTGGCATAAAGGCGGCTTGGCTCGCTTGCAGAGATGGCCACGTAGATCTGCACTATGTTTTTCGGCAGACCGCTTGTGAGCGGATGCCAAGTGCTCCCGCCGTCGGTGGACTTGAAAAGGCCGCCGCCGGTTTTGTTGTACTCATTTCCGTCTTCCCAGGGGCCTTGCCGGACTTTCCACATCGAGGCGTACATCACGTCCGGGTTTGTGGGGTCGATCTGAACGTCCGAACCGCCTGTGTTCTGATCTTTGTAGAGTGATTTCTTCCAGGTCTGCCCGCCATCTGCGGAGAGAAAGATTCCGCGCTCTTCGTTCGGTCCATATGGATGTCCCAGCACCGCGGCGAAAACACGATTTGGATCGCGCGGATCTACAGCTAACGCAGGAATCTGCTGGCCGTCGCGCAAGCCGAGGTGAGTCCAGGTTTTTCCGGCGTCCGCGGATCTGTAAATTCCATCGCCCACAGAAAGGTCCGGCCGTTGCAAACCCTCACCACTGGCGGCATAAACAATGTTCGGGTCCGATGGAGCCACGGCAATAGCGCCAATCGATTGGGAGGGCTGATCTTCAAATATCGGATTCCAGGTGCGGCCATAGTCGTCCGATTTCCAAACACCGCCGTCGCCCTGGCCCACGTAGAAAACATTCGGCTGGCCCGGCACGCCGGTCGCAGCGCGGGTCCTTCCTCCCCGGAACGGACCGATCACCCTCCATTGCATTTCCTGGTAGGTGCTGACGGGATATTGCTGTGCGTCACTAACACGCGCGTTCAAAGTAAGAATCAGAAGTGCAAAGACCACCAGGCTAAACCGGAGAATTCGAACCAAGACACACCTCCCAGTCAGTGCATAGCATACCTAAAAAGCTCTGCCGGCGGGCAGTTCAGAAAGTGAGGCGAGCGCCTATTTGCGCGGCGAACGGAATTCCGACCGTGGTACCCGGGCCGAAGAAGTCCCCCAAGGCGCCGCCGGCTAAGCGCAATTGATTAAGACTCGTAATTGGTTTCGTCGTGGTGCAGGCTGAGTTCGTGCAGATGTCCGTGATATTTCCGGCTGCCACCTGACTTTGCGGAACCGGCAGAGCGCCGACATCCGTCACGTAGTTCGCGCCTGGATTGTTGCGATTGAAAAGATTGAAGAATTCCACGAACGGCGTTAATGTCCAACGCTCGCGGAAATGGATGGGCCGACTCACTCGCAAATCAGCTTGGATGTAAGGAGTTCCTCTGAATTCATCCAGGCTGGTGGGAATGCCGTTCACTACCGCGCGGTCGTCAAAGCCGTCACCAAGCCCAGTGACTGGAACGGTGGTGGTCAAAGTGAACGGCCGGGCGCTTTCTGCTTGCGTCAGCGTGGTTAACTCGAACCCCCCGGGGATTTTCAGCGTTCCGGCCAGAACAAAACGGCTCAGCACATCTTCACCTGACGGGCCGTAATCTCCTTTGCCAAACGGCTTCAGCGGATTGCAAACACCGTTCACGTAATCAAAGAGCTCGCCAAGAATGCAGCCCCACGTGGAGCCCCGCGATAGGGTGTAATTTGCGATCAGATTGAACCGCCGCGATACGTTTCCTTGCAAGTGAATGAGTAAGCCGTTGTAGCTCGAGCGGTTGTCCGACTTGAAGACTGTGACGTTCGGCACGTTATTTCTCTGGCAGTCGATAACGTCTTCGGACGCAGGACAGCCGTTGCCTGGCGCAAACAGCGGCGAAAACAGCGTGAAGCCCGCTTGATATTGATAGCGCCGAAAGCCGTGGTTCCCCTGCTCATGTATATAGTCGGCGCTGATCATCCATTTCGAGTTGAAGGCGTGCTGGACGCCGCCGGTAACATGGAGCGCGTAGGGCGTCTTGTATCCGGGCGCAATGATGGCGCCGGCTCCGGTGACGGTACCGATGGGGCCGGTGGAAGACGCAGGAGGCAGGCATCCGGCGCCCTGCAAGGTCTGGGAGGCGGTGTCATAAGAGCACGGGCCAGGAAGAGGCTGGTTCACCGCCTGTAACGCCGGTACCCAACCGTTCTGCGCAAGATCGTTCGAATAGATGCCTATTCCTGCGCGGATCACAGTATTTGTAGATTGGCCGGGCGAGTACGCAATGCCGAGCCGGGGGCCGACTGCCCAGTCGAAATCATGAGGAGCGCCTTTGATGAGCGGAATTTGAAGGGCCTGAAGCGTTACGAAGGCCGGATTCTGCAATTGATTCCTGCCAGACGCACTGAACAGGCCGAAGCTCCGGTCATAGCGCAAGCCGTAATTTATCGTCAGATTTGGCCGCACTCGCCATGAATCCTCCGCGTAAAAGCCGAGTCGCTGCACGTTTTGCGAAAAGCTGCCATTGCCTGCGGGCGTAACCGCGCAGGTTGTGCCCGGCGACACGTTTGGCGAGGGACTTGCGGTGCACGCCGTCAGGTCAGTGGTGAACTGGCTTGGGTTGGCCGCATAGGCGGTCGGGTCTAACCCGAACGATACCAGCGTCTCGGCGGAGCTTGCTAGCGCGCCGTCCAGAACCGGCTCGTGGATGAAGTTCACGCCGAACTGAAATGAGTGCGCTCCGACCGTATGGGTTACATCGTAGCGGAACTGATACTTCTCCTGATTGCGCAGCACCGGAAATGCAGTAATGGGAGTCAGGAACTGGTTGTCGCCGAACGTCTCCAGGCCCGATATGGTAGCGGACGTGGCCGTAAAGGGAAACGCAAGAGCAAAGCCGAGGTTCGAGTTGCGCGCTTCTGTGAGGTGCAATCCTCCGGCGCTGAGCACCAACGAGCCAACCCAGTTGGGGCTCCACGTAAATTGATTGCTAACAACCAAACTCATGTAGTTGTTGTGCGCCTCAGCCCCAGTCGAAGGCAAAGCGGCCTGCTGCACTCCGGCGTTGTGCGTAATGTAGTTGTCAATGGCCGCACGCAAGAACCATCGCGAGCGCGCAGACTCCGCCCAATCAAATCGAACGGTGCCCAAATAGTCGCGAAACGGAACCGGCACAAAATTCGGCACAGCGATGGAGTTAACTACTGTGCCGTTCACGTTCACCAGGCCCTGCGCCGCAAGCTGCGCGAGCGCGTTGAATTGTGTCTGGCTCGCCGGACTGTAAGCGATGCTGGCATCTTCGTGCACGAATTCGAACGACGAGAAAAACCAGACTTTGTCGTGCACGATGGGGCCGCCGATAGTGCCCACATAATTCTGTCGTGAAAACGGCTGCTTCGGATTAGGAGGGGGATTTTCGATGGGAAAGCGCGCGTTGAGCCCTGCCGCGCGCTCATAGAACGCCTCGTCGCCGTGCCATTCGTTGTTTCCGCGCTTTGTCGTGATCACGACCGAGCCAGCCGTGGTGCGGCCGGTGTCAGCGTCTTCCTGCGCGGTGCGCACGGCAAATTCCTGAATGGTATCGGGCGAAAAGTTTTGCAGGAACCCGCCGATGTAATCGTCGGAATCGTCGCCGCCGTCGACCGAGAGCTCATTGTTCAGTCCTGAACTGCCGCCGGTTGATACGGCCGTGATACGCGCCTTGGTGGGATCAGATGGCTCAACTGGCTCGGTTCCCGGAACCAAATAAGCGATATTGGCGAAACTGCGGGCCGCCAACGGAATTGTTTGTAGATCCTGCTGCGTGACTACTCCCTGATGAACGGCGCTCGCCAGATCGATCGGTTCGGTAGTGACGGAAGAAGCCTGCCCCTGCACATTCACGGTCTGCTGCACGGCGCCTGGTTGCAAAGTGATGGTGATATCCCGCACCGAGCTGACCAGTACAGACACATCCGAGCGCGCCTCCGCGAAACCCTTCGCGTTCACCACCAACTGATAGGTTCCCGGAACAAGATTGTCGACGCGGAATTCTCCTTGTTCGTCACTAGCGGTGTGGACTTCCACCGAGGATTCGGCTACACGCAGCACAATGTTTGCTAACGGGATGCGTGCCTGGCTAGCATCTTGCACGATACCGCGAAGGCTGCCATGGAATTTCTGCGCCCGACCGGAGGGGCAGGTCAAACAGATTGCAGCGGTGAAAATAACGATCTGCCACCTTTTAGAAATTGCGCGGAGGTGCCCCATCTTCAATGTCTTTCTGCGAGATGTGCGCAAGAGGCGAATCTCCAGTACCTATTCCGTGCAGATGGATGCTCTACAATATAGCCCGCGTATGCAATTTTCCAGACGATTTTTGCAGCAGAGAGCTTGTATGAGAACGCTGCGCCTCAGGCCATGCGATCCGGCAAATCGCTTCCCGCCTAGAACAATCTCTGGTAGCATTAACTCTCACGTTATTCGAAATTTTCTGTCTGGAGCAAGGCGACAATGGCAATGGTATGTGAACTTTGCGGCAAGAAGCCGCGCTTTGGAAATACGATCAGCCACGCTCACAATGTGACGCGGCGGCGCTGGAATCCGAATCTCCGGCGGGTGAAGACCGTGATCAAGGGCGTGCACAAGCATATTCGCGTCTGCACTTCTTGCATTCGTTCAGGCCTGGTGAAAAAGGCTGCTTGAAGCCTCCTGCGAAGGAGTTCCGCTTGAAACGGAGAATCTTAATCCTCATGGCGGCCGTGGCGTGTGTTTTTGCGGCCTCATGCAAAAAAGAAGCCACGCCGGGGCCGGATGTTTGGGCCACCGTGAATGGCAAAGAGATTCCGCGCGCGCAGGTGGAAAAATATTTTCGCACGCGCGTGAATGCCGAGGCTCCCGCACCTTCTCAGGAAGAAGCGCTGTCCCTGAAGCTCAGCATCCTGGATGAACTGATCAACAACGAAATCCTTCTCGAGCGCGCGAGCAAAATGAATTTAATTGCCAGCGACGCCGAAGTCGAAGACAAATTCACGGAATCGAAAAGTCCCTACACCGAAGAGGAATTCCAGAAAAAGCTGCGAGACACGGGCCTGACCGTTGACGATCTGAAGAGCGACATTCGGCGTCAACTTTCGGTGCAGAAGCTGTTAAACCGCGAAGTGATCGCAAAAATCTCCATTACCGATCAGGACGTGACCGACTTCTACAATAAAAATCGCGCGCAGTTCAACGTCGCCGAGCCGCAATATCATATCGCGCAAATCGTGGTCACGCCGCATGCGGATGCCTCCGTTCACAACCGCAAGAACGACAAGGCGACCACCGATGCCGAAGCCAAACACAAGGTGTCGGTTCTTGAAGAAAAGCTCGCCGCAGGTGCCGATTTCAGCCAGTTGGCCATGGATTATTCCGAGGATTCAACCGCAACAACCGGAGGCGATCTGGGATTCGTCCCGGAGTCCGCGCTGAATCGCTCTGACCCGGCGCTGAAGAAGACCGTGCTGGGGATGAAGCCTGGCGAAGTAACCCCGCCGATTGCGATTCAAGGCGGTTACCGCATTTTGAAAATGATCGCCAAAGAAGCTGCCGGGCAGCGCGTGCTTTCTGATCCTCAAGTGCAGCAGTCCATTCGCGACATGATGCGCAATCGCAAAGAGCAGCTTCTTCGCTCGGCCTACATGATAGAAGCGCGCGATGAAGCGCACGTTACCAATTATCTTGCGCGACAAATCCTCGAATCTGCCGGCAAATTGCCCGCCTCAAATTAGCGATTATTCAGGAATTCGAATCAAAGTGAATTCAGCAGGGCAGATTCAGGAATATAAGCTACGACGTGAACTGTTTATCGCCGATCCAAGCCTAACCGCGGCTTGCTGTTTCTGCCAAGGAACGGCCACTCCGCGGAGGTTTGAAAGCGAGCACCACTAGAGCCCCTGCCAGCGGAGTCAACAGAAGACAAAGAGTGAAGGTGTGCCAGAATGCCAGCCCTTCTTTCTCACCCCAGTGAGCAGTTGCGCCGCACAGCATAGTCCAAGCGACAGCCGCTATGCCCAGCGCTAACCAAACCACCATCCAGATAAGAATGACGTGAAACATTCTCTTCCCCCGTCCGGCTTCCGGGCTTTACGAACCCGGATTTCTTTGACAATTCATGTTGGCAGCCTTCGGGAAAGTTGGGAAGAGTCCGTAGGGCTAAGCGAACCTAAAGGTAAACGCCGGCGGCTGATAAGAGGAGGTCTCGTTACGAGTTTTAGCCGACGATTGCGACCACTTCGCCGGCATTCACCGTCTGCCCGGCCACCACAAGCAAACGTTCAACCGTGCCGGACTTTGGCGAACGTATTTCATTTTGCATTTTCATTGCCTCTACCACAACGATTCCCTGTCCCGCGTCCACCGCGTCGCCGGTTTTCATCAGCACGAGCACGATTTTCCCGGGCATGGGCGTGGTCACCTGCTGTCGCCCTTCGGCTTCGGCGCCCGCCGCGCGATCGCGCTTCCATTTGCGGGAGTTGCGAATCGTTGCTTCATATTCGCGGCTGGCAACGGTTACGCGGAGTTGGGAATCGCCCTTGGCTTCCACGCGCGCTTCTAACGATTTCCCGCCAATCAAAATCGAGTAAATACCTGGCGAAACTTCCACCGCATCCGCATCAAGCTCGCTTCCATCAATGGTCCAGCGCGCGCGTTCACCGCTGTGCATTACTTCAACGCTGCGCAATTTTCCGTCCAGCTCAATTTCACATTTCAATGTGGTCTCTCGGATCCATCTGCTACGGCTCAATCTCGCCGTTCAGTTGCTCCAGCCTTCCTTCAAGCTTCCAGCGCGACTCGGCGCGAGCCGGTGCCGATTTGTTCTTTGAGAAATCCGCGCTGCGAGTCATGTGCCAAAGGATGGCGGCGATTGTTGCCGCGTCTCGTTCGCGCGAAATAGCTTCCATGTCGGCGGAGGCCGCGATTGTGCTATTTGGCGATTTGGAAAGAAAATCGTCCAACCAGCTCGTGTATATATCGCCTGTTTGGAAATCGGGTGTCGCTAGAATCCGCCGGAAAAGTCCCGCGTTTGTTTTTATGCCGGTTGCGTAAAACTCCAAAAGCGCTCTCTGTAGGCGCGCGATAGCTTCTGCGCGGCTTGCACCCCACGCCATTAATTTTCCGAGCATGGGGTCGTATTCGTTCGGCACGGTCCAGCCGCCATACACTCCATCGTCGAGCCGTATCCCGGGGCCCGCGGGCGGGCGCCAATCTAGGATTTTCCCGGGGGATGGGAAAAATTTATTGTCGGGATCCTCGGCATAAATCCGGCACTCAATTGCATGGCCGCGCAGCGTAACGTCCTTTTGCGCAAACGGTAGCGGCTCACCGCAAGCGATTCGAAACTGAAGTTTCACGATGTCCAGCGAAGTGACTAGCTCCGTCACGGGATGCTCCACCTGGAGCCGCGTGTTCATCTCGAGGAAGTAAAAGCGGTGGTCCGCATCCACCAGAAACTCTACCGTGCCGGCATTCGTGTAGCCGCCCGCTTGCGCGAGTTTCACGGCGGCATCGCCCATCGCGCGACGGCGCTCCGGCGTCATTTCCGGTGAGGGCGCTTCTTCGATTACTTTCTGATATCGCCGCTGCACCGAACATTCACGCTCGCCGAGATGTACCAGGTGGCCGTGGAGATCTCCAAGAACCTGAATCTCGATATGCCGCGGCCGCAAAAGATATTTCTCGAGGTAGAGACACCCATCGCCAAACGCATTCTGCGCTTCCGAAGAAGCATCGCGCCACGCGGCTGAGAATTCCGCTTCGCGTTCGATACGGCGCATACCCTTTCCTCCTCCGCCTGCAACCGCTTTCAACACAACCGGGTACCCTATCTCCCCAGCTGCGATACGCGCATCGTCCATTTTTTCGATCGGATCGAGTGTGCCAGGAACTGTGGGCACGCCTGCCTCACGGGCCAAATGCCGCGCCGCGGTTTTCGAGCCGAGCTTTTCCATCGCCTCGGGTGATGGGCCGACGAACGTGACACCCGCATCCGCGCAGGCGCGAGCAAGCCCTGGATTTTCGGCCAGAAATCCATACCCTGGATGAATGGCGTCGCATCCGGCAGACCGCGCTACGCTAATAATTTTTTCGATAACAAGGTAACTTTCGCGGGAGGGTGAAGGGCCAATGGGATACGCTTCATCGGCAAGGCGCACATGCAGCGAAGCACGGTCTGCGTCGCTATAGACTGCGACAGCGCCCACGCCGAGTTCTCTACAAGCGCGCAGAATGCGTACGGCAATCTCGCCGCGATTGGCTATTAGGATTTTCTTGAACATTTTGCTTTTGCCACAGCAGCCGGAATTCTAGCATTTTGTTTCTCTCGAGTCTCCACACCGAAAACCACCGCCTGATTCTTAGCGGACTGCGTTTCGTGCCGCTTCTTGAGGTTGGCAAGGGCCGCTCGTCCAGCTATGATGTCCGTCGCCGGACCCGCCGGAATAACGAATGCGCCGATGAATCTATCGCAACAAGACCAATGGAAGAAAGCTGCTGCTGAAGCCGCTGCTAAGCTCGTCGAAAGTGGCATGGTGGTCGGATTGGGCACGGGCTCGACGGCTGCCTTTCTGGTCAGCGCGCTCGGTCGCCGAGCGGCGGAAGAAAATCTGCGAATCACCGCAATTCCCACATCCGAGGGGACCGCGGCCCAAGCGCGGACTCTGAACATTCCGCTCACAACATTCGCGGATCACACAGAAATCGATCTGACCATCGACGGTGCCGACGAAGTGCTGCTGGGGCCCCTCTACCTTATCAAAGGGCACGGCGGAGCGTTGTTGCGCGAAAAAATCGTCGCTGCGGCAAGCAAGCGCATGGCGGTCATTGCGGACGAAACGAAAATTGTTGAGCGGCTTGGCTCGCTGGTGTCGGTTCCAGTGGAAGTTGTTCCCTATGGCTGGCAGGCAACCCAGAAGAAGTTAACTCAACTGGAATGCAAACCAGCTCTGCGACTAGGCGCCGATAAAAAACCGTACGTCACCGACGGCGGGCATTACATTCTTGACTGCGCGTTCGGCCCCATGGAGGACCCCAAGGAGATCGCGCACCACCTCGATCATGTCGTCGGAGTCGTCGAGCACGGATTGTTTCTGAGATACGCTTCCGAAGCATTCATCGGAGGATCCGCAGGAGTGAAAGTCTTTAAGAAAGAGAGCTGAAGGTTGAAGGTAGAGTGCGCAAAAACCCGCGGCCAAAAGTCCTCTGATTGGATTGGATTTGTGGATTCCCCGAATTTTCGACGCTACCTGATTAATTTTTGGATGCGCAGCCTTGCGGATAGACGGCGTCCAGCGCGCCCCAGAGCGCTTTCAAACTGCGCTCCGCGGCGCACAGCACCGCGACGGTGTCGGCGTCCTTTTGTTTTGCCAGCCATTCGCGCCAGGCGGCCCGGTGCCGAACGTCAGCTTCTTCGTGGACGCCGAAATAAGCTAGCGCACGGGGCTCGGTAATACCGTAAAACCGGCGCAGGCCGGAAATTTTCTGGGTGGCGATTTCGGGGACCTGGGCTTCGTAGGCGTAAAAGGCCGCCACGGCTTGCGCTTTCGTTCCTTGCGAGGCTACTTCGTCATAAGTATCCAGCAGCGCCGCAATCCCCGGCAGCGGACGCGCGTCTTCAATCGACGCTTCGCTAACGCCTAGCGATTGCGCGAAGTGCCTCCACAACATCGGATGCGGCGAGCCCGGATCGAGCTCTTCAGCCAGATTTTCGTTTACCAGCGCATGAAGGTTCGCGTCGCCGTTCGAGCGGGCCGCGAGCTGCTTCAGATTTTCGGGGAAGGTCCGCACATGCTGGTAGTACTGCTCGGCGTAGAGTGCGAGTGAATCCTTCGAGAGCTTGCCCTGCGTCCACGCCTGATAAAAGGGATGCTTCAACAGGTGATGCTTTTCGATTAGCGCGTCTAGCGATTCGATCAAAGTCTTCATCTTTGGAGCGTTCTTAGGCATAGCGTTCTCCGATATATATTCGAATAATGACGATCAGGCAAAAACAGGGCATCCTACCGGAATTATGCGCAAAAAGCCAGCTTCGGCCGGCTGTTCCGTACCAGCTTTGGCGACCCAGGGTCATAAGGGAATATTGCCGTGCTTTTTGCGCGGGTTGGTATCCCGTTTGTTTTCAAGCGAGCGCAGGGCGGTGATCAGTTTGGCGCGAGTTTGCGCGGGCTCTATGATGGCGTCGATGTAGCCGCGTTCGGCGGCCACGTAAGGATTTGCGAAACGCTCGCGAAAGTCTTCGATTTTCTCGCGGCGGATTTTATCGCGGTCCGAATCGGGCGCGCGGTCAATTTCGCGCCGGTACACGATATTTACAGCGCCTTCGGGGCCCATCACGGCGATTTCTGCGGTAGGCCACGCATAATTGATGTCGGTGCGAATGTGCTTGGAGGCCATCACGCAATACGCGCCGCCGTAGGCCTTGCGAGTGATCACGGTGATTTTTGGCACAGTGGCTTCGGCGAAAGCGAAAAGCAGTTTCGCGCCGTGTCTGATGATCCCGCCGAACTCCTGCTGTGTCCCGGGTAGAAATCCCGGAACATCCTCGAAGGTGATGAGCGGAATATTAAAAGCATCGCAGAAACGAACGAAACGAGCGGCCTTCACGGACGCACTGATATCCAGAACGCCGGCCAGGAATGCCGGTTGGTTCGCGACGATTCCGACCGTGTTCCCGTCGAGTCGCGCGAAGCCGACGACAATATTTTTTGCGAAGTATTCGTGGACTTCGAAGAATTCAGCTTCGTCCGCGATTGCGTGGATCACGTTTTTGATGTCGTAAGGCTTCTGCGGATCTTCGGGAACGAGCGCGTTGAGCGCAGGATGCGTGCGGTCCCAAGGATCGCTCGAAGCCCGGTGTGGAGGGTCGTCGAGATTATTCGACGGCAGGTAGCCGAACAATTCACGAATCATGGAAAGGCATTCGGCGTCATCGCGTGAAACAAAATGGGCGACGCCGCTTTTTTCGTTGTGCGTCATCGCGCCGCCAAGCTCCTGCTTGGTTACTTCCTCGTGCGTTACGGTCTTAATGACGTCCGGACCGGTAACGAACATGTAGGACGTGTCGCGGGTCATAAAAATAAAATCGGTGATGGCCGGGGAATAAACCGCGCCGCCTGCACAAGGTCCCATAATCGCGCTGATCTGCGGGATCACGCCGCTGGCCAGAGTGTTACGGAGGAAAATGTCGGCATAGCCCGCAAGCGACATCACTCCTTCTTGAATTCGAGCGCCGCCGGAATCGTTCAAACCGATCACAGGTGCGCCGGCGCGCATGGCCAAGTCCATAATTTTCGTGATCTTCGAGGCGTTGGCTTCGGAGAGCGAGCCTCCGAAAACCGTGAAATCCTGCGCGAAGACATAAACGAGGCGGCCATCGATGCGGCCGTAGCCGGTGATGAAGCCGTCGCCAGGCGGCCGCTGCGTTTCCATGCCGAAATCGTGCGAGTGATGGCGGACGAATTTGTCGAGCTCTTCGAAGGAGCCTTCGTCGAGCAGCAAGTCAATTCGTTCGCGCGCGGAGAGTTTTCCCTGCTTGTGCTCGCGTTCGCGGCGCTCTGCTCCGCCGCCCGCTTCGGCTTCGGCGTTCAACTTGCGCAACTCTTCCAGGCGGTCGTGATGTCTGCGATGTTCAGTCATGGGAATGCAGCGGTTTTGTTGCGACTAGAAATTGTTGCTGATTAAACACGAGGTACGCTAGCACGATGCAGGACGGAATGCGAGAGGTCGCGTGTAGAGATGTCGTCGGACGCGCGAAATGGATGTAGAATGGCTGCCGTTTTCGAGTTTAAAAAGGCGATTCTGACTACGAAGGAGATCCCATGTCTTCCAGGACAAAGCGTTGCTCTGCTCGCGTGATTAGCTTCGTTCGTATTTGCACGGTCATCCTGGCGCTGATGGCCTTGGGGCCCTCTGCTTTTGCTCAGGAAGCGAACGTCACTAGTAAGCTGCAAGGTTTTGACTCGTACATGGAGCAAACGCTGAAGGATTGGAATACGCCCGGGATCGGCGTAGGCATTGTTGTGAACGACAAGCTGGTCTTCGCCAAAGGATACGGCTATCGCGACTATGAAAATAAGCTTCCGTTCACGCCGACCACTCTGGTCCAGATCGCTTCCAACAGCAAGCTGTTCACGGCGGTGTCCGCGGGGATGCTGGTGGAAGAAGGAAAGCTCACCTGGGATAAGCCGATCCGGCAATCGGTGCCTACCATCCAGTTCTACAACGACGAACTCAACAACAACGTCACTCTGCACGACATGTTGTCCCACCGAACGGGTGTAACGCGACACGACCTCATCTGGTTCAAATCCGACTTCACCAGAAAGGAGCTGTTCGAAAAGCTCAAGTACCTGGAGCCGGAGCAGCCCATGAGACAAACCTTTCTTTACAACAACCTGATGTTCTCGGCTGTGGGGGAAATCATCGAGTTGAAATCCGGGAAGCGCTGGGAAGATTTTGTGCACGAACGCATACTCGCCCCGCTGGACATGAACACCACCACCTACACAATATCCGAGATGCTGAAAAGCCCCGATCACGGCGTGCCGTTCGAGGAAAAGCGCGATTCGTTCGAGCTATACAAAGGTCCCTACTTCGAAGACACCGAGGGCGTGGCTCCGGCGGGTGCAGTTATTTCCAACATCGACGAGTTATCGCACTGGCTGATCGCGCTGATGAACGACGGGAAATACAATGGGAAGCAGGTGTTGCCGTCTGATGTTCTGAAGGCTACGCTGCAACCGGCGATCGCACTTCCCAACGCTACAGGAGAATCGCAGGGATTCTGGGAGTTGTTCAATGCGGCTTACGGTATGGCGAGAGAGACCGCCTCTTACCGGGGACATCTGCTCACCATGCACGGCGGTGATCTTCCCGGGTTTCACTCCCAGATCTCTTTCATGCCCAACGACCACATTGGCGTGATCGTACTGGTGATCGGCGATCACAGCGCTCCTCTTTACAACGTGGTCAGCTACAACGTGTACGAGCGGCTGCTCGGGATGGACCAAACCCCTTGGAGCCAGCGTCGGCTGGCGCAACGGCTGGCGGATAAGAAAGCCGGAACCGCTGCGCGCGCCAAGGCCGGAGAAGACCGCGTGCCCAACACCAAGCCTTCTCACGCGCTGGCTGACTATACCGGTGAGTATGAGAATCCGGCGTACGGCATCCTTAAGATCACGCTCAGAGACAATCAACTTCAATTTGGTTTCCACGAATTCCAGTTTCCGTTGAGCAATTTCCACTACGACCGGTTCGACACTCCTGATGACGAGCTTTACGGCAGGTTCTCGATCAACTTCAGGACGAATCCTCAGGGGGATATCGATAGCGGAGTGATTTCTTTGGATGAGGCGGAAGTGACTTTCACGCGCAAGCCCCCGACTCTAGAGCCAAGTCTTCTGGAGAAGCTTGCCGGTACTTACTTGACGCCGGACAAGACCAAGTTTCAAGTGCTCTATCAACCGGGTGCCGGTCTTTCGCTGTCATTTCCCGGCGCTCCCCCGCAGGCGCTTATTCTGGTCAAAGGTCTCCAGTTCAGGACTGCGCGATTCGCCGATGAAATTTTTGAGTTCGTGATGGAAAACGGCAAGGTAAAGGCTTTGAAGGATCGCGACCCGTCTGGTGAAGTTTCCTTCGAGCGGCAATGAGGAAGAACCTTTGCAGCGCCCTAGGGCGGAAAGCTTTTGCAGACGGCTAAGCCGCGCCAGTTTCCGGATCGCGTGACCCAGGAGGAAGTGTTGAGGGGAAGTCTTCGTTTTCACGGGCGGGCAAGTCCCGTTTCTTCGGCATGGTGGTGATGGCGATCACACTGAGCAGAATTAGAAGCGTTCCCAGCAGCGTGCGCGGTCCGACGGTTTCCTTGCCGATCAAGTACCCCAGCGCGACTGCCACAACTGGATTGACGTAGGCGTACGTGCCGACTTTCGTCGGCGATTCATGGTGCAGGAGCCAGACGTAGGCGGTAAATCCCACAATGGAACCCGCAATGATTAAATAAATTAGACAGAACCATACGGTCCGGGAAATTGCCTGCATGTGAAATCCAGAGAATTCACCCGTGAGTGCCGCGAGAACAAATAATTGAATTCCTCCAGACAGCATCTGTGCGGCCGCGCTCATCGGCTTCGACGCCGGAAGAGGGAGGCGGCGCGTCAGGATCGTGGCCACAGACCAAGTGAATGCGGCGATCAGCAGAGCGAGAGCGCCGACGCGATTGATGGGAACCTCTCCTAAAGAAAAGGAGTGATTCATCAGGACGGCAACGCCGCAGAGTCCGACCAGCAAGGCCACGGCAAGACGCACGGTGAGCCGTTGCGTGCGCAGGAAGATGATTTCCAGCAGCGTGATAAACACCGGGATCGTCGCCAGCACGACCGCGGCAATTCCTGACGGCACGCGCTGCTCGGCCCAGAACAGGCAACCGTAGTCGAGCAGGAAGATCAGCGTGCCGAGAAAAGTTGCGGCCACCCATTCGCGCCGGCTAGGAGCTGGCGTGCCGCTCAGCCGCATCCAGGCGTACAAAAATATTCCCGCCACCGTAAAGCGCATTGCTGCGAACAGAAATGGCGGCACTTCGCGGACTCCTACCCGAATGGCCAGGTACGTCGATCCCCAGACGAAGTAAATGATGCCGAACGCCAGAAGGATCTTCCACGAAGGCGGGCGGGCGGTTTGCAATTCCATCTCAACTAATCGTAACTCGCGAGGCTGCTCGTTCAAATTTGGAATTTAGCCTTTCGATCCCGGGCGGGAGACATTTTGGTTTTGCATCACCGCGAGCCACAGCGGTTGGCAGTGAGGTTATTCGCGGCAGGCGTCCGCGGAAACGGGCACGCTCGCGGGA
>Ga0302324_100003698_pt1 | contig 34473 bp, 29 predicted proteins | sample Palsa_T0_1_FD_201949 | JGI IMG/M metagenome (GOLD analysis project Ga0302324, IMG submission 201949) | Peat permafrost microbial communities from Stordalen Mire near Abisko, Sweden - Palsa_T0_1 | ecosystem: Environmental > Terrestrial > Soil > Palsa > Peat permafrost | place: Sweden: Abisko...
CTTCCGTGGGCAGGGTCACCAATCGTTCGATTTCTTCGGCGGCGTGGCCGGGCCATTGGGTGATGATTTCCACCATGGGCGGCGACAAATCGGGATAGGCATCCACCGGCATGCGCTGGAAGGAGATTCCGCCCGCGACCACGATGAAGGCCACGAGCATCAGCACCAGGAATCTCTGCTTCAGCGCGATTTGGACGATGCGATTGATCATGGGATGCTTGCCGGTCTAGTGCTGGAACGAATTGGCGAATTGCAGAAATAGGCTGCCGTTGGCGGCCACTTTGTCTCCGGGCGAAAGCCCTTTTAGAATTTGCGTTTGTCCGTTTTCGCTTTGTCCGATATCCACCGGGCGCCGGCCAAATTGATTGGAACCGCTGGCCACGTAAACGAAGGGCTGATTTTCATCGTCGCGCAGGACGCCCGCGTCGGGAACGGCAATGGCATTGGAAATGATTCCGGCGGTTACGGTCGCGACGCAGTACATGTCCTTCTTCAATTTTCCGCCGTGATTATCAACCACGATTCGAGCCTGCAGAGTGCGCGTGTTGGGATCGAGCGCGGGCGAAAGAAACGAAATCTTGCCGGAAAACTTGTCGGGATAGGAATCGGTGGTCACCGTGACCGCGTCCCCGTCGTGCACGTAGGCCAGATCGCTCTGATAGACATTTGCCAGCACCCACACCGTGTTCATGTCTGAGATGGTGAAGGCTTGCGTGGTGCCCGCCTGCATCACCTGTCCCGGCGAAACCAAGCGCTCGACGATTTCTCCGCCGATGGGAGCGAGCAAGGGAATCTGCGCGGAGATGGGAGATTTCTCCAGATCCTCGGGCTTTGGTATTCCCAGAATTCTCATGCCTTCCTGAGCCGCGCTTAAGTCCGCCTGCGCCTGGATGCGATCGGACTCAGCCTGCAGCAGGTCGCGGTCGGCGATGGCGTGATGCGCAAAAAGGTCCTTGGCGCGGTCGTAGTTTTTGTCCGCCACACGGAAGGTGTCGCGCGCTTTCAAGTACGCGGCCAGCAGCAGCGAATAATCCGGGCTGCTGACTTCCAAAAGCGGCTGGCCCTGGCGCACGTGCTCGCCGGGAACGACCAGGATCTTTGCGACCGGCCCGCCGACTTGCGTTATCACCGGCGTGGTATTGAATGCGTTGTAAGCCACGGCTCCGGTGAGCCGCAGCGTGCGCGTAATCTTGGAAGGCTGCACGGTTACCACCTGCACGTGGGACATCTGGTCCTCGGGAATGGTGAATAATGCGGGCGTCTCGGACTTCGATTCACTTCCCGAGAACGAGGTCATTTGATTCGCGCCGCGCTCCGAGCTGCATCCGGCGAGCGCTATGGCCAGCAGCGCGGCGCAAACGAAATGCGCGGTCCGCTGTGTGATTTGCGGTGGCTTGTTCATGGCAAACTCCTCACTCCCACCGCCTCGCGCAGCTGCTCGACCGCGGTCAGATAGGCCGCGAGCGACTGGCGATAGGCGAGTTCCGTGGCGCGGTAGCTGCGCTCGGCATCGAGAAAATCCAGCAGGCTGGCGGCCCCGCGCTTGTAGGAATATTCGGTGATATCGCGCGATTGCTTGGCTACGTCCAGATAGCCGCGGAGGTACAAAGAAACAATCTCATCGTTATCGCGGACCGCTTCGTAGGCGTTCAGAACGTCGCTCAAGACCTGATCGTTCGAGGCGAGTTCCAGCTCGCGAGCCTGATTGATGGCGTAATTGGTGCGCGCGATTTCGCCCTGATTGCGATTGAAGATGGGAATCTGGAAGCTGCCGAAAAGCGAGGCGGTATTCGTGTCGCTCACGTGGTCGTAATTGAACGTGCCGGTGACGTCCACCTTGCCGTTGGCCTTGGCGAGTTCGTACTGGCTCTTGGCCGAGGTCACGCCTTGTTGCGCGGCGCGAAAGTCCGGGCGGTTCTGCAGCGCCTGGGCCTGCAGGTCTTCGAGCTTGAGCCTGACCGGGATGTAATCGAAATCTCCGGACACGTCGAAATCGGGCCCCACCGTTTGGTATCCCAGGAATTGGCGCAGGCCCACCAGCGCCTGAATCTTGGAAAGCTGCGCCTGGGCCACGTCGCTCTGGAACTGCAGCAGCTGGAGCTTAATTTTCAGAAAATCGCCTTCGCTGATGTCGCCGGCGTTGTAACGCGCCTGGCCGATGTCCACCGTGTTCTGAAAGCTCTTCATGTCTTGAATGGCGAGATCGAGGGTGGATTCGGCCAGTTGCACGCTGACAAACTGCTGCGCCACGTTGAAGGTAAGCGTGCGCTCGTTGTCCGCCACCGTTGACGTGGTCACCGCCGTTTGGTCCTTGGCCGCTTGCAGGCGATGCTGCCGCTTTCTTCCGCGCTCGAACAGGTAGGAAATTCCCAGGTCGAATTGCGCCGTTTCGTCGATGTACTCGGAGTTGAACTCGTTGGGCTGAAAGAGCGGGAGGAACTGCGCGTCGGCTGTGAATGTCGGATTGGGGCGCAGGTTCGCGGTGATTTCTTGCGCCTGATTTTGCTGAATGGTCGTCTGCGCGGCCTTCAAGGTGTGGTTGTGTTCGAGCGCGAGTTGTATGGCTTGGTCGAGCGTCAGGCGGACCGCGCCGTGAACTTGCGCCGAGGGAGTCTGCATCGTCGGCGTGCTAGGCGGCTGGGGCGGCTGCGGTTTGCCCTGTGCGCTGGAGTCCGGCGCCAAAATGCACGCGCAAAAACACACCGCGAACAAAAGCACTGCGAGTCGCACACGTTGTACGCACATAGTTTTCAACCTCTGCTGAACGGATAAAGTGAATCGGAGCGCCAGAAGCGGCGCGCAACCGAACGAGGCAATTAGACGGCGGGCGGTGCGCGGGCCGGAAGACGAGGCGCCAGACGGGCCGGCGCAGAAGCAGGCTCGGAAGGATCGGGCCGGGTACCCAGCTGGGCCAAGGCAGGCGTGCGGTCGCTCGCGAGAGGCCGCTCCATCACCTGGTGGCTCAAGTGGCAGATCGAGCAGTTCGTCGGAGAGCAATTCGCATGGTTGTGCCAGACGCTTCCGAGCGTCATGGCCAGGACGATAAGCGCCACCAGCACGACCGGCGCCAGCACATAGCGAATTGCCCTTGTTTTACGCATTGTTCGCGGACTTACCGCAGACCCGGTGTAATCATATAGCAGATGGCAGGGGACACCAATGGGTTGTGTCCGGACGCATCGCCCAACGCCAGGCGCGCTTCAATTCGTGTGCTCGAGCGCCTTTTCCACCATGGCTACGCACTTTTCCACGCGCTTGCGCAGCGGCCCGTCAATTTCCTGCTGGCGCTGGCGCAGTGTGAAGGCTTCATCGGCGATATTCAGCGCAGCGAGCACGGCCACCTTCAGCGAGTCCACCATGTGCGTGGACTCCGCCACCGTGCGCATTTTGGCGTCCACATAAGCCGCCAGATCTTTCAGGTATTCTTCGTTGCCGTCGGCGTTGACGTTGTAACTCTGGTCGTAAATCTCGATTTTCACTTTGCGCTCCCGGCTGAGCTGCCGCCATTGTCAGCCATCGGAGGCGCGCGCGCAATGGGGTTGTAGCGGAGCAGGAGAAGAGATTCGTGGTCGAAGCAATTCAGCTTGCGCGCAGCGTGGCGCCCAGCTTTTGCTCGAGTGCGGTGACGATGCGCGAAGTGAAGTCCGCGAGCTGTGCGTCCGTGAGCGTGGCCCGCGCGCTCTGGAACTTTGCGCGGATCATCAGCGAGAATTTTCCGGCTGGGACTTGTCCGCCGCGGAACAGGTCGGCGGCTTCTACGGTTTGCAGCTCCGCGATGCCCAGCGCGCGAATGGCGCCGGAGACTTGCGCGAACGTCACGCCGTCCGCAAGCACGAGCGAGAAATCGCGTTCCACCGCCGGATAGCGCGGCAGCAGCACAAAGCGCAGCGCGGCGCGCGCGGATTCGATGGCTACGAGGAACGGTTCGAGCTTCCACTCCGCCACGTACACATCCTGGCGCAGCTTTAATTGCTCGGCGGAGCGCCGAGCAAGTTGCCCCGCGAAGCCCAAGGCCTCGCTCTTGCCGCTTGCGAGAGAAATCTGCGTCGCGCGCGAGCCTGCCAGCCATTCCGGGCCTCCTGCTTGCCAGGCGAACCCGCCGGCCAGCTCGCCGATACGGTCGAGGTCGCCTTTCAGATCCGCGAAGCCGTATTCCCGTGCGGCTTCGTGAATTGTCTTTTCGCGCGCGAGGCCGGTCGCGCCCAGGGTGAGCACGGAAGTTTCCACTGGCTGGCCGTCTCGCAGTTCGTAGGTTTTGCCGATTTCGAACAGGCGCAGATCGCGCTGGCCATGGTTCAGGTTCCATTCGATGGCGCGCACCATGCTGACCACGCCGGTCGAGCGCATCACCGCAGCGTCTTCCGCCAGGGGATTGGCGATGACTGCGGGCACGACATTCTCCGGGCGAAATATTTCGTTGCGCTGCGTATCCACAATCGGAATTTCCACAATTTCTTCGTAGCCCAGCGCGATGGCTCGCTCGATCAAGCGGTCTTGGGCCTCGGCGTGCGGCAGCCGGCGCGCGGGCCGCTTGGCAGGAGGCAATCGCGGCGGAAATTTATCGTAGCCGTAGTGGCGCGCAACTTCCTCCACCAGATCGATCCCGCGCGTGACGTCGCGTCGCCAGGAAACCTGCCGGCATTCCCAGGCGGCGGCGAGCGAGCCGTCGCTGCCGCGATTGGCATCCACGCGCACGGGATGGAATCCCAGCGCGCTCAAAATCTCTTCGATGTCGCGGTCGGGAACGTCCGCGCCCATCACGCGCAGCAGTTCCTTGCGCTGCAACTCGATTTTCTTTTCCGGCTCGCGGCGCGGATAAATGTCCACCACGCCCGCCAGGATTTCCCCGCCGGCGATTTGCTGGATCAGCTCCGCGGCGCGACGCGAAGCCAGCTCCGCCATTTCCGGATCGGCGCCGCGCTCGAAGCGGTACGAAGCTTCCGTACGCAGCCCCAGCGCTTTCGCCGTCCGGCGCACGGAAATGGGATCGAACCACGCCGCCTCCAGCAGAATATTGCGGGTGGCAAAGCTGATTTCAGTGTCCGCTCCGCCCATCACGCCGCCGATTCCCACCGCGCGCGTGGCGTCCGCAATCACGCACATGTCTTTTGCGAGCGTGCGCTCCGCGCCGTCGAGCGTGCGCAGTTTCTCACCGGGCTGCGAGCGCCGCACCACGATGCGCCCTTCATTCAATTTATCCAGGTCGTAGGCGTGCATCGGCTGGCCCAGTTCGAACATTACGTAATTCGTGACGTCCACGACGTTGTTGATCGATTTCTGATCGATGGCTTCGAGGCGCTGCCGCAGCCAATCGGGCGAGGGCTGCACTTTCACGCCGCGCATAATCCGCGCCGTGAAGCGGCCGCACAATTCCGGCGCTTCGATTTCCACGCGCGTCGCATCCGTAACTTTTTCAGCGGATTCCTTCAGCTTCGGATGCACCGGCTTGAGTGACAACCGGTAGATGGCCGCCGCCTCGCGCGCCATGCCGTAATGGCCCAGGCAATCGGGGCGGTTCGCCGTAATCTCGGCATCCAGCACGGGACCCGCCGCGGATTCTTCGACCGAGTCCACGGCAATTCCGGCAAGCGAAAGCCGCGCGCGCAGGTCATCCGGCGTCGCCTTCAGCTCCGCGAATTCTTTCAGCCAGTTGTAAACAACCTTCATGGTCTAGGCTCTTAGGGGGTCGGAGCTTTAGCTCCGACATAAATCCGTCGCGCTAAGCGCACTCCTATGCGCGGCTTCTATCGCAGCGATCCTTCGCCCGGCCAACAACGCCGGATCTCGGGCACCGAAACTGCGATCCTTCGGCCCGGCCAACACCGCCGGACCTCAGGATGACAATCCTCGTCGGATTGTCACGGAAATTGCCGCAGGAAGCGCACGTCGTTCTGAAACAGCAGCGGCACTTCGGTGACGCCGTACTTCATCATGGCCAGCCGGTCCACACCCATGCCGAAGGCAAATCCCGAAAGCCGCTCGGGGTCGTACTTCACGAAGCCGTACACCGCGGGATTCACCATGCCCGCGCCGAAAAGTTCGATCCATCCGGACATCTTGCACACGCGGCACCCGCTGCCGCCGCAGACGTGGCAAGTCGCGTCCACTTCCGCCGAAGGCTCGGTGAAGGGAAAATAGCTCGGGCGCAGCCGCGTTTTCGTTTTCGGGCCCAGAAACGCGCGCGCGAAATATTCCACCGTGCCCTTGAAATCGCAGAAGGTGATGTCCGTGTCCACCGCCAGCCCTTCGATCTGGTGGAACATGTAGCCGTGCGTCGCGTCCGGATTGTCCCGGCGATAGACTTTTCCGGGCACCACGATGCGCACCGGCGGCGCCTCTTTTTCCATGGTGCGGATTTGCATCGGCGAAGTGTGCGTGCGCAGCAGATGCGGCGAGCGCGCGCCCTCGATGTAGAAGGTGTCCATATTGTCGCGCGCGGGATGGTGCTCGGGAATGTTCAGCGCTTCGAAATTGTAGTAGGGCGTCTCGATCTCCGGCCCCTGGACCACGCTGAATCCGATGGCGGCGAAAATCTGCTGGAGTTCCTCGAAGGTCTGGCGAATCAGGTGGCGCGTGCCGATGGCGCGCTCGATCCCCGGCAGCGAGAGATCGATTTTGTCGCGCGCGGCCGCTCCCACGTCCGCGGCGGCTTCCATCTCGCGGCGTTTTTCTTCCAGCACTGCTTCGACGTGGGCCCTGAGCTTGTTGAGTTCCTGCCCGACAATGCGCTTCAATTCCGGCGTGGCTGGTTTCAACCAGTTTTCGGTGACGAGCGTGAGGATGCCGGACTTCCTGCCGGCCCATTTCAGGACGAAGATTTTCCAACTTTCCGGATCTGCTGAGTGCGAGGCAAGCTGCTCATCAAACCTCTGGCGCACTTCGCCGAAACGCGCGGCGACTTTTTCAGGAGTCACGTCGCCGAGCTGCGCGAGTGTCTGAGTTGTGGGATCAGTGGTCGTCATGGCGAGGTCATCTTAAGCCGTGGAGAGCGCGCCGCGACCGCGCGCGCCCGGTTCATGTCGCCGCTTGCTGTGGCGAATTAGCCTTCGTCGCGATGCCGCACGTGCTCCGGCTTCGCAGCCGGCTTCTGGCCCGCAGGCGCTTTCGCGATGTGCGTCTTTGCCGACGCGACCAGCGCGGTAAATCCCTCGGCATCGTTCACCGCCATGTCCGCCAGAATCTTGCGGTCCAGGTCAATGCCGCCGACCTTGAGCCCGTGAATCAGCTGGCTGTAGGTGATGCCGTTGTTGCGCGCGGCCGCCCCGATACGCTGGATCCACAGCGAGCGGTAATCGCGTTTGCGCGTGCGGCGGTCGCGGTAGGTGTAGCGCAGCGAGCGGTTCACCGCTTCTTTCGCCGAGCGGAAGAGCTTTCCCTTGGTCAGGAAAAATCCCTTGGCGTGTTTCAGCAGCTTCTTGCGGCGCGCGCGGCGCTTGGTTCCACGTTTAACTCGAGGCATGGCTCCATCTCCTGTTCCAAATTTTCTAAAGAATTGTTTTCACGCGGAGGGCGCAGCAGCGTTCGCGCCCCAGGCTCTTAAAACAAGCCCAGAACGACGCAACGCGATCGCGTTTATCTCCGCGGCGTGTTCGGGAAACTCCCGGCGCTCAAACTGCCGGAAGCAATATCAGCCGTGATTTCCAGCTGGTCGGCCCTTCGTCCGGTACAGGGGACAGGGGACTCAGGGCAAGTCGGCAGGCCCGCCGCGGGCGGATTACGCTCTGCCTGGCACCATAAAAATCTACGTCTCTGCAAAATCTATCGCAGCTACTCGATGCCGTACGGCAGCGCGAGGCGTATGTTGCGCACGTCCGACGGATGCACCACCACCGCATTGGCCAGCTTGCGCATGCGCCGGGGCTTCTTGGTGCCCAGCAAATGGCGCTTGCCGGAATGCCAGCGCATGATTTTTCCCGTCGAAGTAATCTTGAAGCGCTTGGCCGCGCCGCGATGCGTCTTCAGTTTCTTTTTCTTGTTCTTCTTCACGATTTCCTCTTCCGCTAAAGTTTCGTCAGGCTTGCCCGCCCGCCGTAGGCTGCGAAGGACGCGCCGGAGCCGCCGCCGTGGCGCCCTTCTTCGGGGCCAGCAACGCCAGCAGGATGTTCGCTTCCATGCGCGGCCCGAATTCCACTTGCACGTGGTCCATGATGTCTTTCAGCAGCCGGTCCATCTTGGCGCGGCCCACGTCCTGGTGCGCCATTTCGCGGCCGCGATGAAAGATCATGGCCTTCACTTTGTAGCCTTCCCCCAGGAAGCGGATGATCTGGTTTTTGCGAACCTGATAATCGTGCTCCGCGGTGGAAGGCCGGAACTTCACTTCTTTGATGTGCGAACTTTTTTGATGCTTCTTCGCTTCGTGAGCTTTCTTGTTTTGCTCGTAAAGGAATTTGCCGTAATCCACCAGCTTGCAGACCGGCGGCACCGCGTTCGGCGAGATTTCCACAACGTCCAGCCCGGCCTCTCGCGCCGCTTTCATTGCGTCGAACAGGGTCATCACGCCCAGCTGATTCCCTGCATCATCAATCACACGGACTTCACGAGCGCGAATGCGTTCGTTGACCCGAAGACCAGGAGTTCCGCCACGCTCTGCGATAAACCCACCTCCCGGGCGCGAAATCTTGTTCGCGGCCCGCTTTTCCAGCCCTCCAAAGGCAGAAACGCCCGTCGGGAGGGACGGGCCAGAAAGTATAGCACGGGTTCGCCGCGCTCGGGCAATACCCATCTGGCATACAAATCTCTGGCCCACACGACCGCTCGGATTGCCTTCCTAACCTTTACAGCCCGTGGGTCCTTGGATTAGCCTTTCGGTAACTGCCATGACCGAGGACACTCGCGGCAAGTTGGGACGCATCCTTCTGATCTTCGCCCGGCTCGCGCTCGCCGCGATTTTCCTGATTTCCGGTTACGCCAAAGTGAAGCCGCAAGTCGCCACGCCTTGGTCGGCGCGCTCGCTCCGGACATCACTTTCGATATTTGCAATGCAGGTGGACTCGTACGAAATGCTTCCTTCTTGGGGCGTCAGCGTGGTCGCTCATGTACTGCCTTTCTTTGAACTCTTTCTTGGCTTATGGTTAATTTGCGGTATTGGCCTGCGTTTCTCGTCGATTTTGTCAGCACTCGCGTTTTGCGCGTTCATGGCTGCAATCGCGTGGGCTTACCACAAAGGTCTGAAGATCAAATGTGGTTGCGGCATCGGACCTGACGAGGAAGTCGGTCCGGGGGCGTTAATTCGGGATGGCCTGAAATTTCTGCCTCTCGCACTTGCGGTTATTTTCGGTGCCTTCTGGATTCACCGCAATCCTCCCACTTCCGGGACAGCTCGTACGGCACAACACTGAATTCTGCTCTTCTGCGGCATCGTGTGCATTTTGAGCACAAAATGGCCGCTCGTACCATTGGGCTTTCCGCCGGAATCGCCAAAACTGGAAGCAGACGGGGATTTCTTGGGAGGCCTGCAATCATGCGCACGAATGCGTTACCTTTCGCGGCCCTTGCGTTTGCTTTGGCGGGATTCTCTGGTTCGGCGATGGCGCAGGACGCTCCTGCCGCGCATGCGCCGCAATCCGCGCCCGCGTCGGCGACACAAACGGCCTCAAACACTTCGCCGCAACCTTCCGCGACCTCGCCTTCGCAGCCTGTATTGAGCACCCCGCATGACGCCCTGACGGTCATCGATCCAGCGCCGGCGGCTTCGCTCGGCGACGTAGCGCGCCTCGCCCGCGAAAAAAAGGCCAGCCAGCCGAAATCAGTAAAAATATTCAACGACGAAAACATGCCCCATGCGCCGCTCAGCGCGGGCCAGAAAGCGCCCGGTTTCGCCTCCTCCAGCGGAGGAAGGCTCACGCTGCTCGATTTCTGGGCCACCTGGTGCGGCCCTTGCCGCGGGGCCTTGCCCGGCTTGAAGCAATTCCAGTCCGCCTACGGACCCAGCCAGGTCGAGGTCATCAGCATCAGCGAGGATGAAGACGAGGACGCCTGGCGGAGTTTCGTCGGGCAGAATCAAATGACCTGGACGCAACGCCTCGATACCGATCATCAGATGATGCGCCAATACGGAGCCAACTCCCTGCCCACCTACGTCTTGATCGGCAAGGATGGCAATGTGATCCAGGAATACGTCGGCGACGATCCCGGCCAACCCCTCGCCGAACGCATGGGCCCCGAATTGAAAACCGCCCTGCAATAAAATCACAGCGTCGCTTACGGTTCTTCAACCTCGCGGCTCCGGGTTCTACTTACGCCCAGATTTAATCCATAGAATCCGCAAACAACAGCGGGGATTAGCATCAGCGGAAAGACCGCCATTCCCCCTCCCGGTCCATCCAACCAGCCACACCACACCGCGAGGACGAATATTAGGCAACCGACGATACCGCCGGCCGCGGCGAAGACGGATCCGAAGAATAATCCGGCGAGCAGTGCTTTCAGCATCAAAAACCCCGTCGATTGTAGCTTTTCTATTTTATGCAAGTCCTAGTTCCTTCGCGAGCTAATTAACGGGCTGTGCTATCCTCTGCTCGATTTCCCGCAGCTGCCCGCACTCAAGCTGCGCCCCAAAATGCCGAAAACGGTTCTCATCACCGGCGCATCGAGCGGCATCGGCCGAGCGGCCGCGCAGTATTTTCGCGAGCATGGCTGGAACGTCTCCGCCAGCATGCGCGCGCCGGAAAACGCAGCCACCAATCCCGCGGACTGGCCGGTCGGCGACGATCTGCTTCTCGCCCGCCTTGACGTCACCGACCCCGAAAGCATCCGCAAGGCCATCGACGAGACTCTCGTGCGCTTCGGCTCCATCGACGCGATAGTCAACAACGCGGGCTACGGCCTGGTGGGCCCGTTCGAATGCTCCACGCCGCAGCAAATCGAGCGGCAAATCGCCACCAACCTCGTTGGTCCCATGAACGTGATCCGCGAAATTCTTCCGCATTTTCGTCGGCAGAAGGGCGGAACAATCGTCAATATCTCTTCGGTAGGCGGGCGCATCACCTTCCCCCTTTACAGCCTGTATCACGCGACGAAGTGGGGACTCGAAGGATTCTCCGAAGCGCTGCAATTTGAGCTGCGTCCGCTGAACATCCGCGTGAAGATCGTCGAGCCCGGCCCCATCAGAACCGATTTCTACGATCGCTCGATGGACTTGATCTCCACGCCCGGCCTCACCACCTACGACAACTTCGTTACGCGCGCCATGCCCAACATGCAAAAGGCCGGCGCCACCGCTCCCGGCCCCGAAGTCGTCGCGTCCGTGATTTACGATGCCGTCACCAGCAACTCCTGGAAGCTGCGCTACTCCGCCAACGGCGCCGCCATCCTCGCCCTCCGCCGCCTGTTCCCCGAGAGCTGGTTCCGCGCCATCATCAACCGCGCCGTACTGCGCTGAAGATTGCGCTCTTGCATGTCATTCCTGCCAGCTCAGTCTGTTCGTCGCGAAATTAAAGTTGATCCGGCGCGCCTTGATCGATGCTGTGCCCCAGTAACCGTCAATCCCAGGTAGAACATCGCCATGAGGTCCCTTCATCAGGAGAACTTTGAGGTCGGCAGTTCGAGCACCCAGGCGGACCTCTGGCAAGATTGCCTGTTTTGCGCGCGATTGTCGTCCGAAGGTGAAGTCGCCTACGGTGCCCTCCGTTCGAAGCCGTGGTATCCGGCTTCGCAGCCGGTCCTCGAACAGAACGACGCCTTCGACTCCGGTATCAACAACGAGGTCCACGGGACAATCCTGCACGCGCAACTCCAGAATCATCACTGTGGGATGAGGGCGCGGCTTCACAGACGTTGCGTTGGTTTGTACCGGAGCAAAGAAGAGTTTTTGCGCATCATAGTCGATGGAAAAATTACTCAAGCTCAGCAAATCGGATCCGATGATCGCATCCACGCCATTCGCGAAATCCGACAGGCGCGTGAAATCCGCGACCAGCATTCCAACCCCGGTAACATGCACAGGCCCGAACTCGACGTCGGGAAACACGCCTGATTCCATAGGGACCGACCGGTCGAAATCGAAAACCTGAGTGGGATGGAGGGGCACTCGCATCTCCTGTGCCAGCTTCCGATTCACGGTGCTGTGGGTCGCACCGGTATCGAGGACAAAACGGAGACCACTGCGAGCTCCAATACGTCCCTGAAAAACGATCAGGAAGCCACCCATCACGCTAAAAGGAGTCCCATCACCCTCACCGGTAGACGTCGCCGTCGTTTGTCCTTGGCCAAAGCAATGCACGGCGATAAGCAGTACACAAAGCACGGACGAGAAAATTTTTCTCACGGCGCTCACCTCCGCGGGTGTCGGTTAGCGCCGAGATTGATTTAGTCCAGGGATGGCCTCAATTCACTGCGAGTCTCCTGTGTATATTGACTTTGTCTCCTGCCAATGCTTTCATCGGGCAGGATTTAACTGCAACTGGCCGCGCGGGGTTTCATTCTTCTTAACTTGATTAGACAGGCTTTCGCTAGGACGGCAGATGGCTCAAACAGACCGTGCAGCGGCCATCATACGGTTCGGGGAGTTCGAGGCCGACCTGCGTTCGGGCGAGCTGCGCAAATCGGGCTTCCGCATCAAGCTCCAGGAACAACCCTTCAAGGTCCTCTCCAGCCTTCTGGAGCACCCGGGCGAAGTCGTCGCTCGCGAGGAGTTGCGCCGCCTGATATGGCCCGAGGCAGAATTTGGCGACTTTGACCACGCGGTCAACATCGCCATCGCCAAACTCCGCACCGCTCTCGGCGATTCTGCCGAAGAGCCGCGATTTATTGAAACGCTGCCGCGCCGCGGCTATCGCTTCATCGGTAAAGTCGCGCCTTCGGCGCCGCCCCCCGGTAGCGCGGAACCAACTCGCTCCACGCGGTCTCGCTCTCTCCGCCTCGCGATAGCGGGAAGTCTTCTGGCCGCCCTGTTCTGTGTGCTCGTATTAGTGCTTGCCTATCGAAGATCGCGACCCGTGCCGGCCTCGGCGACCCTCGTCCCCCTTCCTTTCACGACGTTGCCGGGACTTGAGACCGCGCCGGCTTTCTCGCCCGATGGTTCACTCATCGCCTTTGCCTGGAACGGCGATCCGGCATCCGGAGCCAAGGGCTTCGACCTATACGTCAAAGCCATCGGCAGCGAGACAATGCTCCGCTTGACGCACCATCCTTCGGAATGGCTCAGCCCCGCTTGGTCGCCTGACGGCACGCAGATCGCCTTCCATCGATTGGCGGGCAGCGACACCGGTGTGTACCTTGTTCCAGCCTTGGGCGGGCCGGAAAGAAAATTGCGTTCGACCCGTATGCCGTACTCGGTTGGCGCGCCGATTAGCTGGTCTCCCGACGGCAAATGGATCGCCTTCAACGATCCTCTGCCCAATGAAGCCAAAGACCGCCTTTTCCTGCTCTCCATGGAAACTTTGGAGGTCCGTCAGATTCCTCATAATCCCAAGTGCCTGCACGAAGGCGAGCCCATTTTTTCGCATAAGGGGAACGAATTGGCGTACGTCTGCGTGCACAGCATGAACGAATTCGAAATGTATTCCGTCTCTCCCTGGGGCGGCGAGCCGAGACGCATTTCTGCGGTTTCCGCTGTGGTCGGCTTTTCCTGGTCTGCCGACGACAGCAGTTTGGTAATCTCCGAGCAATTTAAGGATGATCTTGGGCTGGCCGAAATTAATGTGAAAGACGGATCGTCGCGCCGGCTCGATTTTGCGGAAACGGCGTCATGGCCCGCGGTATCACTCGCGGGCGACAAACTCGCCTACAGCTCCGCGTTCGGCAATAGCAGCCTTTGGCGTATGGACTTGCGCCATCCGCAATCTCCCGCCACGGAACTCATCAAATCCACTCAGGGGCACGAAGCCGCCGAATACTCTCCCGACGGCCGGCAGATCGCGTTCATATCTTCCCGCGCGGGTCCCTGGGACATCTGGATGAGCGATGCCGATGGCGGCAATTTGGTGCAGCTTTCGAAGTCCATCGTCAACCCCGGTAATCCGCGCTGGTCCCCCGACGGAACAAAGATCGCTTTTGATTCCAGGCGGCCCGGAGATCGCGAGATTTACGTCGTGGATGTTTCCGAACGTGTTCCGAAAAAACTCGCCGCCAACCTTCGCAACATTGCTACGCCCAGCTGGTCCAGGGATGGGAAGTGGATTTACTTCCGGTCGTATGAAGCCTTCGGGGAGAAAATCTATCGTTGTCCGGCGGCCGGTGGAAACGCTGTCACGCTGGGCGGAACTCCCGATAGCACATCTCCGCAGGAGTCCTTCGATGGAAACGTCCTGTATTTTGCAAACCGGCCCGCCAATGCCGGGCTGAGCAAAATTTCCCTCAACGGCGCTTTTGCGGAATCAGCGGTCGAAGGGCTGCCTCCCGTTTACCGAGCCAACCTCTGGGCCGTGGTTCCCGGAGGAATCTATTTCGTGCCGACGGATGCGCCCCGGTCCGTCCGTTTTTTCGATTTTTCCATCAAACAGATTCGCAACGTCTTCGAAGCCAAGAAAAACTTTGGTGGTGGCTTGTCCATCTCGGCTGACGGCCGCTGGCTCCTCTATTCCCAAGTGGACGCCGAAAACAGCGACATCCTGCTCGTTGACCATTTTCACTAGCGGAGTCGTCGGCGGCGTTACAGAATCTGGCGGGAATCGATTTCGGCGCGCAAATCCGCGCTGAATTGCTCGAGCGGTCGTGGGCCCAGGTCGCCCTTGGACCTGTGCCGCACGGAGACGGTGCCGGCTTCGGCCTCTTTGCCGCCGATAATCAGCATGTAGGGAATTTTTTGCATCTGCGCGTCGCGGATTTTGGCTTGCAGCTTTTCGTTGCGGTCGTCGAGGTGCACGCGGAAGCCGGAATCCTTCAACTGCTTGGTAACCTTCTCCGCATACTCCATGAATTTTCCGCTCACCGGCAGGACGCTCGCCTGCACCGGCGCGAGCCATGCCGGAAACGCTCCCGCGTAATGCTCGATGAGCACGCCGAAAAATCGCTCGACCGAGCCCCACAGCGCGCGGTGCACCATCAGCGGCTGGTGGCGCGAGCCGTCTTCGCCCACATACTCCAAATCGAACCGCCGCGGCAGGTTGAAATCGAATTGCACGGTGGTGAGTTGCCACGGGCGCCCGATGGCGTCCACCAGTTTCACGTCAATCTTCGGGCCGTAGAAGACCGCTTCGCCCGGCATGTATTTGTAAGGTACGTTCATGCGCTTGAGCGTCGAGATCAGCGCGCCCTCCGCGCGTTCCCATTCTTCCACCGTGCCGCCGTAGTCTTGCGGCCGCGAAGCGTCGCGCGCGGAAAGTTCCACTTGGTAATCTTCGAAGCCGAAAACGCGCAGCGCTTCCCAGGCAAATTCCACGCAATCCTGCACTTCCTTTTCCACCTGCTCGGGCATGCAGAAAATGTGCGCGTCGTCCTGGGTGAATCCGCGGACGCGCAAGAGCCCGTGCAGCACTCCCGAGCGTTCGTAGCGATACACCGTGCCGAGTTCGGCCAGCCGCACGGGCAGCTCGCGGTAACTCCGCAAATGCGATTTGTAAATCAAGACGTGCCCCGGGCAATTCATGGGCTTGAGCTGGTAATCGGCCTTCTCCACCTCGATGGGCCCGAACATGTTCTCGCGATAAAAATTCGCGTGTCCGCTGGTTTTCCACAAATCGAGCAGCATGATGTGCGGGGTGAAAACGAGATCGTAGCCATGCCGAGTGAGCGCGTCGCGCAGCCAGTCTTCCATCTCGCGGCGGATGATGCCGCCCTTGGGATGCCAGAAAATCAGGCCGGGCCCGGCTTCGTCCTGAATGCTGAAAAGATCGAGCTCCTGGCCGAGCTTGCGGTGGTCGCGGCGCTTGGCTTCTTCGAGCCGGTGCAGATATTCGTCCAGCTCTTTCTGATCCACGAAGCAGGCGCCGTAAATCCGCTGCATCTGCGGATTGCCTTCCTGCCCTTTCCAGTAGGCGCCCGCCACGTTCATCAGCTTGAACGCCTGAATGCGCCCGGTGGAGGGAATGTGCGGCCCGCGGCAGAAATCCAGGAATTTCCCGGTGGTATAAAACGAGACGAGCGGCTCGCTGGCTTTCTCTTCCACCAGCTCGCATTTGAATTCCTGATTGCTTTGGCGGTAAAGCTCGAGCGCCTCGGCTTTGGGAATCAATTTGCGCTCGTTCGGAACATCCTGGGCCGCGAGCTCGTGCATCTTCGCTTCGATTTTCGCCAGGTCTTCCGGAGTGAACGGCTCTTCGCGCACGAATTCGTAGAAGAATCCGTTATCAGTGGGCGGACCAATGCCCAGCTTCACCTTGGGGAAAAGCTCCAGCACCGCCGCGGCCAGCAAATGCGCGGCGGAATGGCGGAACACCTGCACCGCTTCGGGATCTTTCGCGGTGAGTATGGAAATTTTCGCGTTGTGTTCGAGCGGGCGCGAAAGATCGACCAGCTCGCCATCCGCGCGCGCCACCAGCGCTTCCTTGGCCAGGCGCGGAGAAATCTGGCGTGCGATTTCCGCCGCGGTGGTTCCGCGGGGAACTTCGCGGGTCGCGCCGTCGGGCAGCGTAATTTGAATAGTCTCCATGCCGGCTCTCGGCTCCTCAGGGAAACTAGTAGCTTACTGGCGCGAGCGGAAGCGGTCAAGGCGGGAACCAGGGCGCGGAACGGCGCCCGGAATTTCGGGAAGTTCAATCGGCGTGCGCTTTACGCGCCAGCCGCGGAAGCGCGCGGGAAATCGCTGATCACCACTTCCTCTTCGCGGATCAGCGGAAATCCCTGCGACAGGGCCATCCCGCGCGCCAGCGCCTGATAGAAGCGTAGATCATTTTCGCTGTCGTGCAGGGCCTGCTGGGAATCCCAGATGGTCATCACCCGCACGTCGGGGGGATTCGATCCCTCCACGCGCAGGACGAGCAAAGCTTGAAATCCTTTGCGCTCGCGCATCAGAGGCACTGCGGAATCCATGGCATCGACAAATTCCGCGAGCTTGCCGGGCTGAACCGTGAACTGCGTAACGCGTGCATGCATAGGCCGCCTCCTGCTCTCTCGGAGGAAAGGGATCTATTTGCCTCAGAGTGTAGCGCCAAACCCAGCCGCGCAGTTATTATTTTGTTTTGCGCGCGCCTTCCAGCATTTCCCAGGCCACTTCGGGCATGTCCACGAAATCGTTGAACTCCCCGGCTCCGCGCAGCCACAATCCGCCGTCGATCACCACGCATTCGCCGTTCACGTAGTCAGCCTGCCCGCTCACCAGATACACCGCCAGATTGGCCAGCTCTTCGTGGCGCCCAAAGCGCTTCATGGGATGATGATTTCGCGAGCGCTCCTCGATCTCCTTCGATGGCAGTAAGCGCGACCACGCTCCCTCGGTGGGGAAAGGTCCCGGGGCGATGGCGTTGAGCCGGATATGGTGCTGCGCCCATTCCACCGCGAGCGAGCGCGTCATGGCCAGCACGCCGGCCTTGGCGCAAGCCGAAGGCACCACGAATCCCGACCCGCAATTCGCCGCCGCGTAGGTGGTGACGATGCTGAGCACCTGACCGGGCTGCTTCGCCGCAATCCATTTTCTTCCCAGCGCCAGCGTACAGAAAAACGATCCTTGCAGCACGATGCCGACCACTGCATTGAATGCATTCGGCGAAAGCCTTTCCGTGCGCGCGATGAAGTTGCCGGCCGCGTTGTTCACCAGCGTATCCACGTGGCCGAATTCCTTTTCCGCCGCGGCCACAGCTTTTTCGACCGCGGCGAAATCGCGGACGTCCGCCGAAGCGTAGGCCGCCCGCGCGCCGGTGGCCCGGATGGTGTCGGACGTTTCCTGGAGCGGCTCCTCGCGCCGCCCTACCAGAAACAAATTCGCGCCCAGCTCGGCAAATCGCAAAGCCATGGAGCGGCCGAGTCCGGTTCCCCCGCCCGTAATGAAGATGGTGCGGCCTTTCAGCAAATCCTTCTGATACATCGCAAGACCTCCGCGGTTGCGGCGGACTTAATGCGCCGCCGGTAGGAACTCCTTGGGCAACGGCAAGTCTGGAGACTCTTCTTCCCAGTAAATAGTGACCACCCACCAGCGCTTGCCGTCGTAGAACAATTGGAAGCTGTTGATGCCGCGCACGAAAGGCGCAGCGTCTTTGGCATCGTGGCGCGATTCATAGGTGCTGAAGATTTGCATGATCTCGCCGAAGCGGTCCGCGTGCCGCGATGCTTCTCTTTCGAAGAAACCGTTCTTGTCAAAGTAGCTATCGGCAAACCCAACGTACTGCTCCGGTGTGATCACCTGAGCGTGCGGAATCCCATCCTTCCCCTTACTGACGGCGGCCAGCCGTGCGCCCGGAAGAAAGAGCGAGCGAAAGCGGTCCCAATCGCGTTTTTGTCCGGCGGGCCCGGAAATCACGTCGTAAGTTGCTGCGAGTATCGCGTCGGGTGACGCCACGTCAGCTGGCTTCGCGGGAGGCGGTGGCGCGGGAGCTGCGGGAGTTTGCGGCGCTTGCGCTGGGGCTTTGTCCTGCGCGTGTACCGGAGCGATAGCCAAGCCGAAAACCAAAACGAGAACAACGGCGAAATGCGAACGTGACATGAATTCCTCCGGCGGCTCACCGCTCTCGTAACCTGCCCCAAGCCGCAGGCGCGCAGCTTAATCCGCGGGCGCGCGCGTTTCCACTCCTAATTTTCGCGACGCTCTCTCGGCGTACGAAATGAGAAGTCCGCATGAAAGGGATCAGAAATCGGTGTGAAAGCGAAACGCGGGAACCAAGACCGGGCCGCGATCTTTGTTGTACCCCGGATTATTGATGTGCTGCAGGTCACAAGAAACGAAGAACCCGCGCCAGATATGCGCGGTGTAAAATGCTTCAAAGATTTTTTCGTGCCCGTAGTCGAGCGCGCCATCGCCCAGCAGGAACCCGCGTCCCCCCAGCGCGAGGTACTCCTGATGAGCGGCCACGATTCCGTTCATCACGAACACCGCTCCGGCGCGATCGTTGCGCCGCTTCCATTTTTCCGCTTTGGTCACGCCGCCGAGCTCGAGTGTGCGGTCCACTTCGGTGTAGGCGAACGATTCGTTGCGCCCGTCGCTCCAGCCCAGCCGGCCGAAGAACCCCAGCTGCGAAGTGAGCTCCTGCTCGAAGTTCAGCCCAAATCCATATTTGTGGCGTCCCTGCTCGCGCGTGAAAATGATGTCCGGCACGCCCGTCACGCCGCTCTCGAAATCGCGGATGGCTTCCTCGTAATTCCCCATGTTCGCCCGATTCACGTAGCTCAGCAGGCGCACGGTGCCCGCGCGATGCAGGATGCGCTTTCCGCTCGCCACCAGCTCCAGGTTTTCAGCGCGTGCTCGCGCAAGGTCGGCATCCAGGAAGATTCCATTGGCCACCTTGGGCATCAGCGACACCGCAAATCGCGCGGTGAACCAGTGATCGTCGTATTCCACGATGGCCCCGTCGGTGTAGCCCCGCGTGTTCGCCGCGTAGTCGTAGGCTCCATTGTTGTCCACCGTCCAGTTCAAAAACTGCAGATGGCTGTCGCTGCCCCAGGTGTTGGTGTCGAAAAAGTCCACCATGCCGAACTTGCCGACGCGGAATTCCAGGCGTCTCGCGGGCAGCGAAGTGGCCAAGGCCAGAGTGCCGCGCTCGGCCGAAACGCGTTCGCTGCTGAGCGGAATAATCTGCCGCACGATGGCCCGCGCCAGATAGGGCACCTGGCCCAGTTCAGGATTGCGCACCACGTCGAGGTTGGTGAACCCGGCCAGCCCCAGTGCGGCGCTCAAGCCCAGGCCCGTGGCGCTTTCCACGTCCATGAAAACTTCCGTGGTGTGCGTGAGTTCGTAGCCCAGAAAGAGCGTGTAAACCTTCGAAGTCGCGCTCTCCGATTCATCCCGGAAACTGTTCGGCCCGCTGTATTTCGCCGGAAACGTTCCATGGAACTGAAAAATAACGTTGGCTTGCCCGGAAATCCAGAAGGGAGCCGTTTCGGAATGAGGAAGCAACGTCAATACGTCGCCCGCGTCGGAATCTTCCGGCGCGGCTGCGGATGCGGAAGTTGTGCTCTGCGTAGGCGTTTGCGGATCGGGTTTATCGGGCGCGGAATCCTGTGCTCGTGCGGGCGCCGCAAGAAGACACACGAAGAGCGCGCAAAAGATAATCGGGCCGAGTTGGAGAAGAAGCCGGCGTATCGGCAAGCGGGATGGGCCCTTCGTTTGGATTCATTTCCACGCCCGCAGGGTAAAACATGTTCTTACCCAAAGCCAGCCAAATGAAGGTTAAATTTCCGAAATGTGGTTGTACCTGGCCGGGCAGCCGAGGCCGGCCAAAAGAACCAGGCATCCCGATTGCCCGCTGCGGCCATCTTTAGTAGTCTCTAACATTGCGCTTACGTCCGTAGCCTCAACCTACAGACTCAGGGGTGAGCAATTTGCGGGTACATTCTCGGCTGGCCTTTTGGCTTCTGGTTATCGGTTGGATCGTGCTGCCTTCCTGCGGCGGCACCATCAATTATCCCAAGCCCACCCTGTCGTCCATTTCTCCCACTAGTATTCTCACCAATCAGACCAACCCTTTCATGTTGACCGTCATCGGCAAAAATTTCGTCCAGCAATCAGCGGTAGAGTGGAACGGCAGCGCGCTCTTTACTGTCTTCGTGAATGCGAACCAGATGACCGCAACGGTCCCGCCAAGCTTTTACCAGGTCCCGATCACCGCAACCATCACCGTGGTCACCCCTCAGCCGGGCGGAGGCACCACTACGGGAATCACCTTCACCGTCAATCCCACCGCGGGCCCCGTGCCGCATATCAATACGATCTCGCCCTCCGGAACCCTCGCGGGCGGCGATGGCTTGGTCCTGAATGTCGCCGGCACGAATTTCGTGCCGCAGTCCGTCGTCACCGTGAACGGCAGCAACCGCACCACGCAGTACACGGATTCGCTGGCCCTGTCAGCCTCGCTCACCGCCGCGGACCTGATGGCTCCCGGCATTCTAGAGATTACTGTGGTCAACCCGGTGGTTACGCCGCCCGGCGGACTTCCGGGAGGCGGCGCGTCCAACTCCGTTCCGCTTAGCATCAATGCTCCCTTGCCCGCCATCACCGCCCTCGCGCCCACGGGAGAGTTGGCCGGAGCGGCCGCCACTTCAGTTACCGTAACCGGCTCCGGCTTTATTTCGCAATTCTCTTACATCTCGATCAACGGAGTGCCGCAGACAACTACCTTTCTGAGCGCCACGCAAGTCTCCGCTCCGTTGACCGCGGCGCAGCTTAGCGTGGCGGGCATAAATCAGGTAACCGTCGTCAACCCAGGCCCCGGCGGCGGCACCTCGAACATATTAACTTTTGCCGTGAACCCCACGGCCGCGCTGGGCCTGCCCGAGATTTTGGACCTGGCGCCCAACGGCGCGCAGGCCAATGACGGAATTTGCGGAGGATTGGCGAGCTGTACCAGTGGGGCGCAGGGTCTCTCACTTGCAACCGTGGGCCCTTCGACCAGCAACACCGGCCAGTACGTGGCCTATGCTTCCGTTTCAAACAACCTGGTCACCACAGAAAGCATCATCGCCCCCGCCATTTTCCTTCGCAATACTTGCATCGGCGTCGCCAGCTGCACGCCCACAACATTTGTGGTGAGCAACGATCCTGACGGCAATCCCGCCAACGGCGCGAGCTCCGAGCCTTCGCTCGACTCGGGCGGAACCGCCGCAGCGTACACTTCTCTCGCTACCAATTTGGTGACCACCGTTACCGTGCCGAGCGGCATGACCCAGGTTTATCGCCAGGTCCCTTGTGTCGCGACCACCGGTTGCAGTTCCTCGGACACCAATGAGGCCGAGCTCGTCTCCATCTCCGCCGATGGCACTACCGCCGGCAACGGCAAAAGCTACAATCCCGCCATAAGCCCGGACGGGCGCTACGTCGCCTTCGTTTCACTTGCCACCAACCTGGTCTCGAACGTGTCGCTCGACGGCGTCACCCCGCAGGTTTTCCTGGCCGATACCTGCGGCGGCGTAACCGGCACCGGTTGCACCGCCAGCGTCTTTTTGATCTCCACGCCGGACGGAAGCACTCCCGGAAATGCGCCGAGCTCGAATCCTTCGATTTCCGAAGACGGCCTGTACGTTTCGTTTACTTCCACGGCCACGAACCTCGGCGCCACCGCGCCCAATCCCAACGGCGCATACGAAGTTTTTGAAACCACCACCTGCGCGAATACTACTGGCGCTTGCAAGCCCACCACCTACCTCATCTCCACTCCCGACGGCGTCACTCCCTCCGACGGCGCGAGCGGGCAATCTTCCGTCTCCAGCACGGGCCGCTTCGTAGCCTTTGCCTCCACCGGAACCAATCTCGTCACCGGCGTGGGCCCCACGCAGGAAATCTATGTGCGTGACACTTGCATCGCCGAAGGGACGGTCGGGTGCACCCCCTCCACCACTCTCATCTCCACCCTCGACGGCACCACCCCCGGCAACGGTTTGAGCGAGCATCCCAGCATCAGCTCCACTGGCCAGTTCACCGCCTTTGCCAGCTATTCTTCCAACTTTGCCGCCACCACCAACGGCGTGGAAAACATTTTCGCGCGCAATACCTGCGCCACTATCACCACCACCTGCACCGCCGCCCTGGCGCTCTCCTCGTATGCCGCCGGCACTTCCGGCACTCCCTCCAACGGCAGCAGCCTGGTCCCCTCCATCAGTTCCGACGGCACCGTGGTCAGCTTCCTTTCGTTTTCGAGCAACCTCGTCGCGCGCGACAACAACGGCTTCGAGGATATTTTCCTCGGTACCACCACATTCTCAATTCCTGTGGATTAGTTCGCGGGCTGCGCGGAAATTCTCTGCAGCTCTGCTTTGCGCGCGGTGGTTAGCGTGAAGGTCAGCGATTCGCGCGGGACGCTGGTAACGAACGGCCCGATCATCCAGCCGAAACCGGTGGGAATATCGCGCGTCAGCGACACCGACTGGCACTCGATGTACGTTCCGCCGTCCTTTTCTTCGAAGCGCCAATAGGTGTTCATGCCCCAGAGAAACCCGCGATCGTGCCCTGGCGTTTCCAGGCGCTCGTCCGAGCGTCCGGCATTGTCCACTTCCTGAATGCGCGTGGCGCGCGAGCGGCTCCAGGCATGCGTCTTATCCACCACGTGATAGTGCACTTCCTGGTCCGTGTCGATCACCGTGGTGATTACTTTCTTGTAGTAAAACCGCAGCAGGACGAAAAAATCGTCTCGCTCGTGCCGCAGGATCTTCGAGCGCTGAATGTCCGGGCTAAAATAATCCACTTTGTGATCGTAATCTTCCATGAAGGCGAGCGTTTGCGCGAGGGTCGCTCCGGGAATGAACGCGGTCCCGGTCCAGTGATGAATCAATCCGCCCGGCACCTCGATATGCCGGCCCTGGTCCAGGGTCTCCAGGCGCTGGACCACCACGTTTCCTTTGCGCAGTTCCGCATGGTAGGCCGCGCGCTGCGCTTCGGGTTGCGCATCGACCCACAAGTACGGTTCGCCCCGCGCGAGTTCGGCGTCCACCTGCGCCTGCGTCAACCGCACGTAACGTTCGAAAGCCGCCGCTGTGTCCGGCTTTAACTCCGCCGCGCGCACCGGTGATCCCAACGAAAATATTCCCGCCAGAAAAACCGCAATCGTTCTGCGCGCGATTGTGTTGTTGTTCTTGGCCATCCGCTCATTATCGCAAGCTGTTTCCGTTTTTGCTGCTGGCGAATTTGACGCACAAAAAAGGCACAACGGTGCGGCCTCGAGTGCCGGCTGAAGAGAAGCTGTGGGCGGGAGTAACCAAAGCCCCGCCTGCTAGCGGGGGTCAGGAGGGAGTTAACACCAGCAGGAGGGCTTGGACGGGTTGGGTAAGCGTGCCCGGCTCCTTTTTTTGTGGAACCGTCGTCCCCGCATCGCAGCTGTCCAACCCGCAATTACATTCTTGGGCACCGTGCCGGTTTGAACCTATGGCTCCGAAGGCTCATTCTGGCGGTACGCGGGTTGTAGTACTACCCTATCGGAACCACGGTTTAGGCCGGTTGGCTTCCCTTGACAATCTACAGGAGCGGTGGCATTCTCCTCCTGCAGTCCCTCTAGGGGAGGCCGCATGTCCCCTTGCTTTCAAAGGAGAACGCAGATGAAGCTGGCCAAATTCCTCCTCGTGTTTTTTGCCATTCTCGCCGCGGGTTCGGCGCAGGCCATGCAAGTCAGCGCGGCATCCGGTAGCGAACGCGCGGCCGACCGCGACGCCATTCGCAGCCACATCGACAAGATTTTCCAGGCCTACATCCAAAAGGACGCCGAAGTCATTCGCGCCACGCACGCCAAGGACTGGACCGGCTTCAACCAGGGCTCTCGCTCCACCGTTCAAGGAATCGATCAATATATGGAAGACGCGACCTGGTACATCAAGTGGAGCGGCAGAATGACCGCCTACAAAATGCTCGAATTCAACGTCATCTTTTACGGCGATGTCGCCATCGTGCCCTACATTGCCGACGTGAGTTACGAATCCGACGGCCAAACCTCCGTGCGCAAGCTTCGCGTGCTCGACGTTTACGCAAAATTAGCGGACGGCTGGAATCAGGTGGCCTCCGACACCACTTTGCATCCGGAAACGGAAGCGGCCGAATCGGCGCGAGCGCAAAAGCCGGATGCGGACGACAAGCAGGAACTCCTTGCCGCGCGCGAAGCCGTCTGGCGTTCCTGGTTTGCGAATGACGCGCGCCTGCCGGATCTGGTACCGAGCGAATTGATTGCCATCGAACAAACTGAGAAATGGAAGAACCGTGACGACGTTCTCGCCGGGGCGAAGGATTTTTTGGCAAATGGCGGCAAACTCGTGCGCCTGGAATTTCCCGAAACCGAGATTCAGATGTACGGCTACACGGCCATCCTTTACACCAAATACGTCTGCGAGATCGACACGAGCGGCCAGCGCTCCACGCTCTCCGGACGCGCCACGGAAATGTTCGTCCAGCGCGCCGGGAAATGGGTCAACGTGGGCTGGCACCTGGATTCCGGCAGTTAATCTTCGCTGATTTGAGCGAGAGGAGAAAAATGAGTCCTTCGACGGAAATTCTGCAAGGCACGCTCGATTTGCTGATCCTGAAAACGCTCGCGCTCGAACCCATGCACGGCTGGGGCATCGCGCAGCGCATCCAACAGGTTTCGCGCGAAATACTCCAAGTCCAGCAAGGCTCGCTTTATCCCGCGCTCTATCGCCTCGAGCGCCGGGGCTGGATTCGCGCCGAATGGGGCGCTTCGGAAAATAACCGGCGCGCGAAATTTTACTCGCTCACCAAACCTGGCCGGCAGCAACTCGAAAAGGAAATGGCCGATTGGGACCGCCTCGCCTCCGCCGTGGCCATGATTCTGCAGCGCGCTTGAGTCCGCGGCAAATTGGTGCGCAAAGGAGCGCAAGCCATGAAACTCTGGTGGCGGACGTCCGCTAAAAACAAATGGGAGGAGAGTCTCAGCGAAGAGCTGCGCTTCCATCTGGAGAAACAGACCGCGCTGCATCGCGCCGCCGGCCTGTCTCCTGAAGAAGCGCGCCGCCGGGCGGTCCTGGAATTCGGCGCGGTGGAAGGAGTCAAAGAGGATTGCCGCGAGCTGGGCCGCGCAAATTGGCTGGAAACGCTGTGGTCCGACGTGCGGTACGCGCTGCGCATGCTTCGCAATAGTCCCGGCTTCGCCGCCGTTGCCATCCTGACTCTGGCGCTGGGTATCGGCGCGAACACCGCCATCTTCAGCGTCCTCGATGCCGTCGTTCTAAAACCGCTTCCCTATCCGCAAGCAGACCGTCTGGTCATGGTCTGGACCGAAATGAAAGCCGCGGGCCAGTCGCGCGTGCCTTCTTCCGGGCCTGACTTGATCGATATTCGCCATCGCAGCAGGCTGCTTCAAAATATCGGCGCCACATGGGTCGGCAGGGCCGCTCTGACCGGAACGGGAGAGCCCGAACAGATCAAAGTGGGTCGCAGCACGGCGAATTTCCTTCCCGCGCTGGGAGTTCCTCCCGCGAAAGGCCGCTGGTTCATCCCCCAGGACGAAGTAGAAGGCGCTGCGCCGGTCATGATTATCTCGGACGGCTTGTGGCGCCGCCGGTTCGGCGCCGATCCGCAAATCATTGGTCGCGCGGTGACCGTGAATGGCCAGGCGCTGACCATCGTGGGCCTCCTGCCCGAAAATTTCCGCCTGAGTTTTCCGGAGGACGCGAGCGTTCCGCCCGACGTGCAAGCTTGGGTTCCTTTTCACGGCGATCTCGCCGGCGCGCCGCGGGATCTGAATTATCTTCGCGTGATCGCGCGGCTCAGCCCGGGCGCCACTCTGCCGCAAGCCCGCCAAGAATTGCATTCCATTGCAGCGCAGTTGCGCGCGGAATTTCAGGAAGATGCCAAGGCCGGCGTCGATTTCGAAGTTCTCTCGCTGCAGCAGGACACCACGCGCAACACGCAGCCCGCCGTCTTGGCCCTGTTTGTCGGAGTGGGTCTCGTCCTGCTCATTTCCTGCGCTAATGTTGCGAACCTCTTGCTCTCTCGCGCGGCTCTGCGCCAAAGGGAAATCGCGCTGCGCGCGGCGCTCGGAGCCACGCGAGGCCGCATCCTTCGCCAATTACTTACCGAAAGCGTGCTTCTCTCTTTGCTCGGCGAAGTCGCCGGATTGCTTCTCGGTTGGTGGGGCCTGCATTGGTTGCTGGCCATGCGCCCGAAGACCATGGTTCTGCTGGACGGCGTCAAATTCAATTCTCCCGTGCTGCTATATGCCTTCGCTATTTCGCTTCTGGCCGGAATCCTCTGCGGCCTGGCACCGTCGCTCGAGTCTTCGAGAACCAACCTCATCGAGACTTTGAAGGCGGGTGGAAAAAGTTTGGCCCGCAGCCACGCGCGCTACCGGACGATTCTTATCGCGAGCGAAATGGCGCTCGGATTTGTCTTGCTCGCCGGTGCGGGCTTGATGATTCGAACATTTGCTGGCCTGCTGAACGTGGACACCGGATTCGATGGCCATCACGTGCTCACCTTCCAGATTTCGCCCTCGGGTAGCCGCTATCAAAAAGATCAAGACTCCGTCCGGCTGATCTATCAGCTCAAGAAAAATCTCGTGTCGCTTCCCGGAGTCCAGTCCGTCGGAGGCGTTCACCTGCTGCCATTCGACGACTACGCGAATTGGTACAGTTACTACTGGCGCGAAGGCGCTCCGCCGCAGGAGCAGAACACTTTGCTCGCCGACCACCGCTCGATCCTTCCGGGTTTTTTCAAAACGCTGGACATGGCGTTCGTGGCCGGCCGCGACTTCGACGATTCCGATGATGCGTCGCACGCGCGTGTCGTCATCATCGACGAATCGCTGGCCAAAAGCTTGTGGCCGAACCAGAGCGCGGTCGGAAAAAAACTAAACGTCGAGGCCATCCAGGAAGGAGATTTTTTTCGCGCGCCTGCGGATGTGATCGGCGTGGTGAAACATGCCAAATACCTTCGCCTCACCGATGATGGACGCCCACAGATTTACGAGCCGTACGCACAGGCCACCCGGGAAGTGATGACCTTCGCGGTCCGCACCACCGTCGAGCCGCCGCAGGAGCTGGCCGGTGCGATTCGCGCGGAAGTGGACAAGTTCGATTCGAATCTGCCTCTGGCGAAAGTCCGCCCGATGGAAGAGTACGTCGAGCAGGCGCGATCTTCGGCGCGTTTCACCATGCTGCTCGCGGCGGCACTCGGCGGCCTCGCTCTGGTCCTCGCTTCCATTGGAATCTACGGAGTCACCTCTTATTCCGTGGCGCAGCGAAAGAATGAAATTGGAATTCGCCGTGCGCTCGGAGCGGAAGCGCGGGACATTCTCCAACTCGTGCTGGGTCAGGGAATGGTTTCTGTTTTCGCCGGAGTGGCGATGGGCCTCGCGCTGTCTTTGATTTTGACTCCGATGCTTTCGAGCCTTCTGTTTGGTGTTCGTCCCACGGATTTCATAACATTTTTTGCGGTGGCATTCTTCCTTTCCGCGGTCGCGTTGCTGGCCTGCTACATTCCTGCGCGGCGCGCCGTACGCGTCGATCCGATCGTCGCGCTGCGCTACGAATAATTTTCGCGCGGATTATTTTGCGGCGGCGGCCAAGCGCAGAGTGACCTCGGTGGTTTTTTTCGGGCGGATGACCACGCGTTTTTGCCAGTCGGAAAAAACTCCCTTGGAGTAGGCGCGCAAGTCGTACTGGCCGGCGTCGAAGCGCGTGAATTCGAAGTGGCCGGTCGCGTCGGTGTGCGACGCGTGAGGATGGAGGCCGTCGGAAGTTTGAATCGTCACGCTGGCGTCGACGACTGGATTGCCTTGCGCATCGAGGACGCTTCCCGCCACGGTTCCGAGTCCGTGAGAAAATTGAGCGCTGACCGCTTCGGCAAAAGCCAGCGTCAAGAACAGAGCGAGAACAGGAACGGTTCGTTTCATGGAGCACCCCGGGCTGCTTCTGAGGACGATTTTACCTCCGCGACTGATTTTTCCGGCGCGCTGTGCGGTCCAGTTGTCATCGAAAAGGGACTCCTGTTCGAGGGTACAGGCGAAAAGTGGGAGAGAAAGTTCACAGTCGATAGTTGGTAGTTCACAGGGAAGGCGAAAATCTCGCAAAGGCAGTTCACAGTTCACGGGCAAGACCAAAAGCCCCACCCTTGAAAACGAAGGGTGGGGCGCCCGACGCGGTGATTTTGGGGCGAGATCGAGAGCGACCGCAGCCGTGGCTCGTATTTTTGCGAGCTGTGAGTTTTGTGGCATTGAGATTTCCTAATATTTGTAGTGGCGGCTGGCGGCGGCGTGCGCGGGTTGATCCTGGCGGCCGGTGTCGGGATTCAGGTTGCGCTCGAGGGCGAGGAAATATGTGAGGAGCTGGAGCGGGACGAGATGAACGAACGCGGCGAGCCACTCGGGGATTTCGGGAACTACGAGAATTTGCTCGGCGGAAACGTCGTGATTCGCGGAGGGGACGGCGATTGCGGCGCGGAGCATTTTCAGTTCTCCCGCAGCGAGAAGAATTTGTCGGGCGCGGGCGTCGGTGTCGCGTCCGGTGAGCAGGCCAACGAGCGAGCCGCGCGCGTCTGTTTCTGAGAATGGGCCGTGAAGAATTTCTTCCAGCTCGAAACCTTCTGCTGCGATGTAGCAGGCCTCTTTAATTTTTAGCGCGGCTTCGCTGGCGGTGGCCCAGGCCACGCCGGAACCGAAAATCTCGATGCGGGCTAGAGGCGAGGCGCGCTTGGCGAATTCGCGAACCTGGGGTTCGAGCGCCAGAGTTTCGCGCATCAGCGACGGGACGCGTTCGAGTTCGGCGGCACGTGCGCCGGCGGACGGAAATTTGCGGCGCACGGCGATGGTTATGATCAAGAGCGCGAGGACGGCGAGGGCGGTGGTGTAACTTTTGGTGTAAGCGAAGGCGACTTCCTGTTCGCAGGTTTCGATTTGGAAGTCGGCGCCGCGAACTCCTTCGCCGCTCATTTGTCCCGTGATTGCGAGGGTGAGAGCACCGGCCGCGCGAGCCATGCGCAAGGCTTCGAGCGAAGCGGTGGTCGTGCCGGTGTGAGTGATGATGACGACGGCGTCGCGCGGAGTGAAGGCGATGGGATGGTGCACGAGTTCAAATGATTGCTCGGCGTGCGCCAGAAAGCGTCCGCTGGTAAACTCGCGCATCCAACTTTCTGCGACGCGCGCGGCGTGCAGCGAGGTGCCGATGCCGACGAAGAAGATGCGATCTTTTTCGGCGAGCGCGGCGGCGGCGCGTTCGATGGTGGCGCGCTCGCGCAAAACATCTTCGATGAGCGCGGGCTGGGCGTAGATGGCGTCGTAAACGTAGTACGGGTGGGCTTTGCGCATTTCAGGTGGCATTGGATTTTTCTCCGCCGGGCAGGCAATGAATCTGCTTCTGGCTTCGCGGCGGACTATTCTAGCGGAACGGGAGCGGGAATGCCGCGATACATCTCGCAACATACGCTGGCGTGCCTGACGCGCCAGGGCGCCGAAGAGCTGACGCGGAGATTGGAGTCCGCGAAAGAAGTGACCACGCGCCGGGTGCTGGTGAATATGCAGGAGGGGAAAATGCTGGTGGAATTCGACGCGCCCGGACGCGAGGAGCTGGAGAAATGGCTCGCGGCGGAGAAGTTTCATTTTGATTGGCTGCTGCGCGTCGAGTACGAGGCGGTGGAGGGCGCGCTGCGTCCGATTTCGTGAGCCGGACCCCACCCTTCGCAAGAGGCGCGAAGAATGGGGCACCCCGAAAGACAGGCCGGAAATCGCGATTTTGCGGCGATTAGAATTTTGTTTGGCGTTTGGTTTCATGGAGTTAGCCTTTTTTTGAATTGGGGACTGTTGCGATTAGCCCGCGCCGCGTCTTGTGCCGGGCACGGCATGCCGTGCCCCTACGGGAAACCTTCGAATGCGAAGATCCTTGCCTCTGAGGAGGCGAGCTAGATTCGGAGGATTGGGGCAGCGCGGAGATGCGGCTGGTGAAGATGTAGTGGGTGCGCGGGGGTTCGTGCCATTTGCCTTCGTCGTCCAGGTGGGCGTACACGCGGGCGGCGCGGATGATCATGTCGCAGTGATCGAAAGTGCAGAGGTCGGAGCACTCGATGATGTTTTCTAGGACGCGGCCGAGCTGGCGCTTGCGCTGGGCATAGAGATTGAAGGCTCCGGCGTGGCGGTAGATGAAGGCGCGGTCGCGGATATTGAATTCGCGGGCGATCATTTCGGGGCTGCGCCAGTTGAGGAAATCGCCCTCGATGGCCTCGCGGTTAGGATGGTTGCAGACGCCGCAGCGGCGGCCGTGATGAGCGGGGTCGGGTTTGGGTTGGGCGGGTTTTACTTCGGCGGGTGGGGCGGCGGTCGGCAGTCCCGCCACGGCGGGCAGGCCCTCCTTGGCGGGCAAGCTCGCGGCGGCTGGCGGAGCGGCAGGAGGAGGGGCGCTTGCGGCAGCGCTCGGGTCAACATTGGCGGCGGGGTTGGCGTAAACGAGATCGGGATTGTATTCGCGTTTGCGATGGTCCTCGGGGTGATACTGGCGCTCGGATGGGTGAAGGTCAGCCACGCTGACTACCCTGGTAGTGCACTTGGTGAATCTGGTTTCCGGAGTGACTTCGATGGCCACGGGGAAATTTCGGTTGGGACGAACGGACTGTTGCTGCGTTGTGTCTTGTTCCATTGTGTTTCTCCTTTAAATTTTTGGATTTTTAGGCGCCGAAGATGAGGCAAGGCTCGGCGCACGCGTCGGCTTGATAGCCGCGCTACAGGCTGGCGCGCGGGCTTTTAGAAAGCGCGCAGACGCAAGCCTGCGTGGGCCCGAAGTTCTTTAGGGCACACAATTAATTATTAGGTTATGTTGAGTATTTATACTCTTAGCAAAGTGCCGGGAGAAATGCAAGCGTGAATTACGCAAAAAATTTGGCACGAAGAGATTAAATCTATACTCGTAGCGGTCGCGCCGCCGCCGTGAAGTCTCGTAATACATCCACCGCTGTTTCATATCTTGTGCGTAATTCCCGATCTCTTCTGAGGCGATCTTTGCGATTCCTGGGCTTGTGGCCGGCAGCATTCCGCGCCTCGATCATGGCTGTAACGCGAATAAGTAAGGCCTTGTTCATGTAGGGTGGAAGCGCGCCAGCCTGCACATGGTTCAACAGATGGTCCATAATCGTGTCCCAAGGCGCCGTGTCGAACTTTATCTTCGGCGGGCCCTTAGGGTTTGTCTTCCAAAGGTTTCTCGCGTGAATTTTCTTTGCAATCCGACGCGAAAGATTCTCAATTTCGTCGTAAATTAGGGAACACCCCTTTGCCGGGTCACCCAGTCTGAAGGTTTCCTCAGCCGTTGAAAGGACACTTCTGTACCGCGGCGGAAAAGCCTTATGAGCCTCTTTACGCACGCCGATCAAGGAAAGGGGGAGAGCCTCATGGATAACATGGCAGGCCGCGTCGGTCACTTCTATTACGCCCACACCTTTGCGGCGGGCGTCGTCTATGAGCGTCTTGTATTCCGTTGTCGCCGTTCCAGCAGGAAAGGCAACATACAGTTTGACGGGCACCGTGTTTGTAACGCAGTGCAGTACTACGGTGTCGAGCGATCTCAGATAGGGTAACTCGCTGACCTCGATCCAAACATCATGGAATTCGCGCGTTAAGGTTTGCAGTGTTGGTCGATACTCGATTTCGCCGCCTACTGATTCCTCAATTTTGAATCGCGATAGACCACGCTCTTCCTCAAAGTAACGTGCAATCCTCTCTCCTGTCTCGTGGAGTTGAGACGGCAATGCTCGGAAGTTCACGACAGTTTTCCTAGGAGCGCCGTGAGGCGTCGTAACGGTTTCTGAAGGGACTCACGGAAATCGGCATTTAATGTCGGGATGTCTAACTCTTCGAGCCGTTCCACGATGGTTTGAATGCGGCCGATAAGATCGCGCTCCGTATACGCCGGACCCACCGATTCCTCGTAGGCCTTCTCGGCAGAGTAATGGTTCGGTTTGAACAGCTTCTTGAGGGCGGCGAGCGCTTCACTTGTGTCAGCGCTGACATTGCCTGCGCGAGCGATCTTAGGGATGTAACGTAGGTGGACAAGGTTTGGGATTACCTTAGACTTGTATTTCTCAATTAATGCGTCACGTGCACTGTTTTTGTCCCTCAATGCGGCGGGAAGAACCCTCTCAACTGTTTTCAGCGATCTCTCCATTTCGATGAAGAAATCTTCGCTTAGCTCTTGTTGGTTTTTGGGTTTCTGCAGATCGAGAAGCAGTTGGTCGCGGTATCGTTGCGGCATTCCGATCAATAGTCGGCTGCGGCGGATTGTAGACCGTGGGAGTCCTGTTTCTTCAACGATCTCCTTCTCTGTGGGTGGTTTCTCGTTCCTTTTCGTCAGCAACTCGATTACCCGAGGGAGTTTGATCGCGATGGTCAGCAGGTCCCATTGTTCACGAAGCGAGTGAATGTTGAACATCAACAGTAGATTGCCAAGAGGGTCGGGTTTCTCTTGCACCAGGGCCGGGATAGTCTTCTTGTTCAGCTTGAGTGAACAACGCCAGCGACGCTCGCCGTCCAGTAGGACGTACCGGCCGCGTTCTTTGTAAACGGATATGGGAACTTGAACCCCTTGCCGGCGTATGGAGTTGAGGAGTGTTTCCAATTCGGCGCCGTGGAAGAAGAGCCTGGGATTTTCGGGATTCCTATCGATCTTGTCGACAGGAATATCCATCAAGTCGGCCTTCGTCGGGTCAATCACCATGAGTGCACCTCTTTGTCGAAGACGAGGACAATTCCGCTAATTGAAAACTGAAACGAAACCTATAGAGGCAGTCCAAAATAAAGCCGGAGGCCGGGCTCAAGGTCGTTGGGATCGGCTCAGAGCTTTCCTTGATTGGCCACTGCGACGAATCTTTCCAGCGTAAGCACTGTTACGTGGTCTGCGTGGATTAGGTGATTCTTCAAACCGCCGCCAACGTAGAACTCGCGCAGAGTCCATCCGTCCCCACCTAGCACTACATAAGCCTTCTGAAACTTGCCGCTGCGCACTTCGTCCGCGAGACACATGACTTCAAAAGGAACTTTTTGTTCCGCCGTTCCACCAACCTGCTGCCATTTCAGTGATACAAGAATCTTCTCTCCGCTTTTTTCGGCGACCGCATCGATCTTGTGCGCGCGACCGCCGGGCCGTGACCCGATTTTGACTTGTTCTTGGTGGTCGTATCCGCCGCGCTCGAGAGCCGGGAGAACCATAGCTTCGAGGACTCCGCCGGTTCGCGTATCGCGCGGTGTCATCATCGGCGTCGTGGGCTCCGCGCCCTTGCCCCACCGGTCATTTCGTTACGCTCCGGCCGCTTTCGCAATTAATTTAGAGCGCGAACCGATTTCCCGGACTCCTTGTTGACGATCGGAACGAAGTCTTTCACTGGCTACCTCGTTCCATTTGCGGTCGGCTTCGATGCCCACAAACCTGCGCTTTTTTCGAAGCGCGGCAACAGCACTGGTGCCGCTGCCCATGAAGGGATCGAGGACGAGATCGCCTTCGCTGGAGGAAGCGAGGAGGATGCGTTCGAGGAGGGCGACGGGCTTTTGCGCGGGGTGCTTGCCGAATTTTTTCTCCCAGGATTCCGGGGGAGGAATGGTCCAGACGGACTTCATCTGCTTGCCGCCGGCGATTTCCTTCATATGCTGATAGTGGAAGGTGTGGCGGGACTTTTTGCTCTTGGCGGCCCAGATGATGGTTTCGGTGGCATGGGTGAAATAGCGGCAGGAAAGGTTGGGCGGGGGATTGGGCTTGACCCAGGTGATGTCGTTCAAGAGCTTGAATTCGAGCTGCTGCATGGCGAAGCCGACAGAATGGATGACGTGGCTGGTGCCGCTGACCCAGATGGAGCCGTTGGGCTGGAGGACGCGCTGGCAGGCGGCGAGCCAGAGGCGGTTGAATTCATGATTGGCGTCGGCGCCGCGGGAGCGGTCCCATTCGCCTTTGTTGACGCTGACCATGCGGCCGGCGTGGCAGGTGATGCCGTTGTTGGAGAGGAAGTAGGGCGGGTCGGCGAAGATGAGGTCGATGGAATTTTCGGGCAGG
>Ga0302324_100003699_pt1 | contig 34470 bp, 33 predicted proteins | sample Palsa_T0_1_FD_201949 | JGI IMG/M metagenome (GOLD analysis project Ga0302324, IMG submission 201949) | Peat permafrost microbial communities from Stordalen Mire near Abisko, Sweden - Palsa_T0_1 | ecosystem: Environmental > Terrestrial > Soil > Palsa > Peat permafrost | place: Sweden: Abisko...
GCTGAAGGCCACCCGAATTTCGCGCACCGCTGCAACCGCCGGATTTGTCTTGGTAGCGCAGCCGATTCCGCCTGCGATCGGAGCGCTTTCCGCCGGAACTGCGCTATTTTAGATAAACGAGGACAAGCTAACGATGATGGCAGCGGACCACCGCGGAATGGGTCTCGAAGGCAAGAATGTAGCCGTGTTGGGCGTAGCCGATGAATCCAGCCTGGCATGGGCTATCGCCAAGCGCTTTGCGGAGCACGGCGCGCGCGTTTTCATCGGCTACCAGCAGAAGTTTTTCAGCCGCGTGCGGCTGCTGCTGTTGGATAACCCCGGCGTAACGGGCGACCGCTGCGATGTCGAGAAGGACGATGAGATCGCCAACTTCTTCGCCCGATTCCAGAACAATCCGCTGGATGTGCTGGTACATGCCATCGCATTTGCGCCCAATGAATTGTTTACCGAGCCGGCGTCGGATTGCGGCGCGGAAGCTTTCTGCAAGAGCTTGACGATCTCCGCGCATTCGCTGTGCAAGGCCGTGCGCTTCGCCAAGCCGAGCCTGAGAGAGTGGGGCAGCGTGATCACGCTGACCTATCAGGCCTCCGAACGCGCCGAGGCTTCCTACGGCTTGATGGGCGTCTCCAAGTCCGCGCTGGAAAGCGCCGTGCGGTACCTGGCGCTGGAACTTGGCACGAAAAAGATCCGGGTGAACGCCCTTTCGCCGGGGCCCATCGAGACGGTGGCGGCCACCGGGATCATGGGCGCGTTCCTGCGCAACCCGGGAGCTTTGAAAGGGCAGCGCGCGCGGGCATTCCAGGAGGCTATCGAGATGGCTCAAGCCGAGAACCATCCAGACCCTTTGGCGGTTGCCAGCGCCGCCTGGAAGCATTTCCAGGGGATCGCGGCCAAGCGATGCGCGATCGAGGAGACCGTCTCCAAGGAAGACGTGGCGGACTCCGCGCTTTTTCTGGGCAGCGACTACTCGCGCAAGATCACCGGCCAGGTGATTCACATCGATTGCGGTCTTTCCACGGCCAACGCTGTCTGACCCGCGCGATCCAAATCGTTCCGTTCCGGCTGCGCCATCTGCCGCGCGTCTTGCGCATCGAACGCACCAGCTTCGGCTCGGAAGCCTGGCCACGGAAGTACTTCCTCGAACTGTACCGCGATTGCCGCGATTTTTTCGTGGTGGCCAAGGCAGGCGGGCGCATCGCCGGCTATGCGGTGGCGTGCGTGGAGAAACGCAACGCGGAGATCGCGTCCCTGGCGGTCCATCCGGATTATCGCAGGCGGGGAGTGGCCGCTGCCCTCATGCGGCACACGCTGCGCGAACTACGCTTGGCGGGCGCCCGGCGCGTGGAGCTGATGGTGCGCACCGGCAACACCGCGGGCGCGCAACTGTATCGCTCGCTGGGTTTCCGGCGCGTGCGCATGGTGCCGCGCTACTACGAGGATGGCGGCGATGGCTTCCTGATGGCGAGGGCGATACAATAAACACCTGATGGCCGACAAAGAACATTTCGAACTGGCGATGCGCGACGTGGACGCCTGGAACAAGTGGCGGGAAGAAAATCCCAAGGAGAAGCCGGACCTGTCTTTCGCCGTGATGCGTGGCGCGGATCTGATGCTGGCCAATTTGTCTGGCGCGCTGCTGTACGAAGCCGATCTGGTGCTGGCGAACTTGCGCGGCACGGACTTGCGGCACGCCGACCTGCGCGGCGCGAATCTGGTGGGTGCGCGGCTATTGGGCGCGGACCTGGCGCACGCCAACATCTGCGGCGCGGATCTTTCGACCGCCGAGGATCTGACCGAGGAGCAACTCCGGCACACCCGGGGCGATGGCCAGACCAAGCTGCCGGAGGACATGCACGCGCCGCAGAATTGGCCGAAGAAGGGCCGCACTGCGGGGCGGTAGGCGGACGAGAGCGCGGTGAGCCGCCGCTAGCCTTCATGCTCCAGGTGCTTCAGGCGGGCGTCGAGCACTTCTTCGACCCAGTGCAATTCGGCGCGCCAGGTTTCCTTGAGGTCTTCGAAGCGCTGGTCGGATCGCCGCTCCATTTCGTCGAAGCGCTTATCCATGTTCTCGAAGCGCCAGTCCATGTAGGACCGCAAGTCGGAGAGCCGGGAGTTGTTCACCAAGATCCCAACCAGTACCGCCAGAGTAGGAACGCCAACGGTGAAAATCGCCTGTATATTATCCATCACGGCACCCTCAGGTGTAGCACCGCCAGCCCGATTAGCTTAAGGAACCCGCTTGGCGGTCATCTCCAAGGTCTGCCCGATGGCTTGCACTTCGATCTTGAACTTGATCGTGTCTCCCTCCACTTTGCCCTTATAGTTGACCTTCCCCTCGGTACCCTGCACGTTCACCGTGACGCTGAACGAAACGTCGTCTTCGTCCACCTTGCCATCTTCGATCGTCGACTTGCCGAACATGTTGCTGGTGGTTTCGCCGGTGAGCTTGTGGCCGTCCACCTTGAAAACGAAGGTTCTCTCTATCGTACCGTTGGGGGTTTCGGCCGTTCCCTTCCAATTGCCGCTGATATCGGCGGCAGAAGCCGCGACGGCGAATATCGCCATCAAACACAATAGCCATTTCATAGTTTTCTTCCCCTCTCTTTCCCGGACACTCTACTCCTCCGTCTTCCCAGCATGCTCGAACAGGAAACTGAGGGTCTTCTCCGTCTGGATATGCGACGCGATCCGGCCCAGCGTCCCGTCTTTCTCAAAACGCAAGCGCACCGCGGCGAAAGGCTCCCGCTGCTGCCGGGCGAGGCGCTCCACTTCCTTGTCCACCTCGTCGCGCGTAGCGGCGATGGCTTCCCGCTCGGAGATCCGCGACAGCAGCATGGAGGCTTTCACCTCGCGCAGCGCCTTGTCCCGCTGGCTTTCCTTCAACTTCTTCCAGTCCAGGTTGAGGGACTTGGGACCCAAGCCCTGTTCGGCCAGCGCGCGCAAGCGCTGCTCGGTGCGGCTCTTGATCTGCTGGTCGACGAACGTCTCGGGCACCGGAAAATCGTGCAGGTCCACGAGCTTGTCCACCAGTTGGTTCTTGGCTTCTTGCTGCGCCTCGAACTGGCGTTGCCCGAACAGCGATTTGCGCACGGCTTCCCGCAGCTCATCCACCGTGCGATAGTCGCCCAGATCCTGCGCGAATTCGTCGTTGATCTCCGGCAATTCCTTGCGCCGGACACCCTTCACCTGCGCCCGGAAGCGTACGGTCTTCCCCGCCAGCTTGGGCTGGCCGTAATCCTCCGGATAATGAACGTCGAACTCCTTCTCCGCGCCGGGATGCATGCCACGCAGGTGCTCGCTGAAGTCCTCCAGCGTATCGCCGCCGCCCACTTCCAGGGTCATCTCCTCCTGCTTCACGGGCGGACCTTCCACAGCGCTTAAGCTTTCGAGCGACAGCACCGCGAAATCGCCGTCCTGCAGCGGCCGCGGATCTTCGTTCACGAACTCGGCCTTGGAATGCCGCAGTTCTTCGATGCGCTTGTCCACGTCCGCATCCGTGACTTCCGGATCGTGATACTTCACTGTCAGGCCCATATAATCCTGGAGATCGACCTGCGGTACGACTTCGAATTCGGCCTTGAAGCGCAACGGCTCGCCGGCATCCAAATGCACGTCGGTGATATCCGGCTGTCCGACTACTTTCAGGTCTTCGGCCTCGAACCGGTTGTGCAGGTATTTGGGGATGAGGCTCTCCAGCACCTGCTTCCGGATATCGCCGGCAAAATGCTGGCGAATGATCGATGGCGGCGCCTTCCCGGGCCGGAAACCCGGCAATTTCGCGCGCTGCTGGACCTTCGCCACTGCCCGCCCGGTTTCGGCCTCTACTTCCTCGGCGGGCACGGTAATCTCCAGCGTCTGCTTGCAACCTTCTGCTAAAGCCAATGGGATTTACCTCGGAATCGAACTAAGTGCCATCATAACACCGGGTAATGTGGGGCGGGCCTCCAGGACCCGCTGGTGGCGCAGTCTTACCTTCCGGTTCCCGACGGACGTGCAAGGAGTTGGCGCGGAGTCAGGATGGCGATGGCCTCATAATCGTTGTGAGAGTGGCGCGCGTGCCGGTCACGATATAGGAGGCTTCCGAGATTGAGAACCTGAGCCGGAACGCCGAACGCCGACCTGTTTGAACGCTGCGGAAAAAAGGATGTTGGTATCGAAGACGACGCGAATCATCGCGAAGGTCTGCGTTTCCGTTCCCGCCTCGCGGAGGCGATCTCGGCGTCGATTTGGCGCATGGTGAGTTTCGCGGCGGGGGTCTTGGCGGCCTCCGTGCGGAGGGACTCGACGGCGCGGGCGAATTCACGGCGTTTCGCCGGACACGAAGCGCGGGTAGAGTTCGCCGCCCAGATCGCCCATCCTGCGATCTTCCTTTCTTGCCGTCCGTTCCATGTCCCTGAGTTGGCTCGGGGGTACGGGCGCACACCGGGTCTTGGCATTTCTGATTGTGCATACAATCATATGTAAATTGGAGCCGGGTCTTTCGAGTGGAACCCGAACAAGGCGGCCGCAGGCGCTCGAAAGCAGGGCGTGCAATTCTCGCGGCGGCGAAAACATCCGCGATCCTCTCAGCGCGTTACGGCCGGGCGGCCCGAACGCGAACAGTATGAGGCACAACGATGAAGGATACGTACGATTCGGCAAGGGTAAGCGGGGCCGAGCCATGGTCGAGCCACCTCCGGAACCCGAAAAAGGTGAGAATCGCCATCCGGCTGGATGAAGACTTGATCGACGATTTCGGTGCGATCGCCGATCGGTCTGGCGGCAAAGTCGGATACCAAACTTTGATCAATTCGGCTCTGCGCGAATACGTCGCGGGGAAAACCCCGAAGTGGGAAGATACCCTACGGCGCATCGTCCGCGAGGATATGACTAAGAACAGCGCCGCGTAGTCTAGGCCGGGCGAAGGCGAGGTTGTGCCTGATGCTGGCCGAGCCGAGCGACGAAGGCGCGTGACGCCAACGCCGAACCGTGGTAAAACGCCACGATGGAAAGAGGATACCGAACATGACAACTCTCGATTGGTCCCAATGTCCTGCCGTGGAGAGCATCCCCGCCAAAGTGAGCGGCGCATGGGTGTTCAAAGATACCCGGATGCCGGGGACCACGGTGTTCGAGAATTTGGAAGCTGGCTTAACCGTGGAAGAAGTCATGGAGGAATTCTCCGTCACACGCGAACGGATCAACGCGGTATTGCATTTTGCGGCAAAGAGTTTGGCAACTCCCTTCCCGCCCCCGGTGCATGCAACGCCCGCCGATGCTCATTCTATTTAACCACGGCACACCTCGGAGCATCGCCCGATGGCTTCAGGGACGCACCCGTGTGGAAGCGATTGCGAGAGGATGGGATCGATTAGCCAACGGCGCGTTGTTGAAGGCGGCTGAAAGAAGCTGGGTTCGACCTCCTGCTATCCACGGACAAAAATATCCAGTACCAACAGAACCTCAAAGGCCGTCGCATTGCCATCGTGATACTTGGCAATTCGCAACGGGCCGCCGTCCACCGCTACATTGACCGAGTTGTTGCAGCAGTGAACGCAGCCACACCCGGCAGCTATGCCGAGGTGGACTTCCCTTTCAGATAAAACTTCCAGTCCATCTCACTTGACGCCCAAAGCGTCCAATGTTTTTCCGGTCAAGCGCACCAGCGACGGGCAGACCGTGGTCTGCTTGAAACTTCTTCAAAGCTGCAATAGTTTTTGCACCCATCGCGCCGTCGGCTGATCCCGGCGCGTAGCCGAGAACCTGAAGTTGCTGTGCGTTTTGAATGGCCTTCCTCGTGGTAGTCGCAGACTTTGGTGCGTCTCCCCGCTCGGCGACGTTGCGCTTCGGGACCGGCCTGCGCGCGGACAGGCCGGATTTATTGCACCTTAATTCCGCCTACGCCGATGGCACTCGTGGTCTGCCCGACCCCGATCACAGCGTTGATTCCGGGCGACGCGTTCGCCGGGATCGTGATCGTCAAGTCACCACTCCCTTCGGCGTTGGCGGTTGCCGTACCAAGTAACTGCCGGGAATTATTCCAATAGATGTCGACGGCCTCGCCGGCGCCGAACCCAAAGCTATACGCCGCTGTAGAGCCGCCCGGTACTCCGGTCGCTGGGTTCATGGCCAGGGCCGGCGTGACGGAAAGCGTCGCCGCTCCGAGTTTGTGGCTGCTTACTCCCACGGCGTACACGTCCATGGAACCGTAAGGGTGCTGCGGTTCGCGAGCCGAGACCGAGAAGGAACCGGTGGCATCAGTGGTTGTGCTGGCAAATAGCGGCGGAACGCCAATGTGGCCGCCGTAGATTTCGACCGTCTCGGTTGGATCAAATCCACTCCCTGTTAGGGTGACGCTGGTAAACGGCGAGCCGCTGGCCTGGCTGAGGCTCAGAGCTGCCGCCGGCCAAACCTGCAAGCTGAAGGATCCGAAGAAACTCAGCGCGTCTCCAGGAGAGAACTCGAAGGGTTGGCATACGTCTCCGGGCGGGGTCGCAGGCGCGTTTGCATCGTAGCCGCTTAGCACCACGATGACACCGCCGGAGTCCTAGAAGCTAGCGCCTGAACCCGCCACGGGGGCGGCTTCCAGCGTTATTGTGGTGTTACCGTCTGGTGCAAAGCTCGCGTTGTTGAGAGCGCCGAATACCGAGATGCCGGGGGTAGAAGTGCTACCGTTGAAAAACAGATTCAAGGCGGTGAAGCTATCGCTGGAGGTACAGCAGGAACCGCTGCCGAACCAGTAGTACTTGTAACTCTTGCCCGCCTGCAATGGTATGGAAATGCCCGCCTCCGCATCGGACGGGCCATTGACCGGCGAGGTGGCATCCGGATTCAGTGCCAACCACAGGTCCCAAACGGGGTCGCCCCCAACCGTATTCAGTTCCGAGTAATTGTTCCAGGCACCGGTGGAAGTCGTGGTGAACAGCATGGCTCCCGTCAGCGTGGTCTGCGAATATGCCGATAGAGGAACCATGAGTAACATGAGCGGAACCAGGGATGGCCAAGCTTGGGAACGCGCCCTTGGGAGCTTGCCAAGCGCAGTGTCTGGAGTCATTGCCAGATCCTTTCAGTCGGTCAAAACGCCCGACTGTGGGGAGTCTAGCAGAGGCATTCAATTATAGCTACCCCCCCCCGGATTCGTACGAAAACTCACAGATGATGGCCCAAGTCGATGAACTCAACCTCCCACGGCTGCCGCCCTAAGTCCAACCGCGCCACGGTAATCGGCAGCTTGAATCGCCGCCGCCCGGCGCTGCCTGGATTCACGAACAGCACGCCGGACCGTTCGCTGCTCGCAGGCTTGTGCGAGTGACCCGACACCACCACGCCGAAACCTGCCGCCGCCGGATCGATATCCAGTTCGTTCAAATCATGCAGGACGTAGATGAGCGTGCCGGCTTCGGCAACGGCTGTTGCCGGCAATGCCGATGCCCATGCGCCCGTGTCCGCGTTCCCCCTGACAGCCACCAGCGGCGCCACCGCGCGCAGCGCGTCCAGGATTTCGGGCGTGCCCACGTCGCCTGCGTGGATAATCAGGTCCGAACCGGCCAGCGCACGCACCGCTTCCGGCCGCAGTAAGCCGTGCGTGTCGGAGATCAACCCGGCTATTCGCATTTCACGGCAGGGTGTCGAGACGAGTCTCGACACGGCACGTAGAGTGCGTGCGCCACGCGTTCCGCTTCCGCGGCCGGATCCGCCGCGCGCGTGATCTGCCGCCCCATCACCACGTAGTCCGCCCCGTCGCGGATGGCCTCGGCGGGCGTGGCCACGCGCTTCTGATCGCCCTTGGACGCGCCACCCGAACGTACCCCCGGCGTTACCAGAATCGCTTCGGGACCGGCCTGCGCGCGGACGGCGGCAGCATCCAGCGGCGAGCAGACGAGTCCGTCCATCCCGGCTTCCATGGCTTTGCGCACGCGCAACGAAACCAGGTCGGATATGGCACAGTCGTATCCCATATCGGCGAGATCCTGCTGGTCGAAGCTGGTCAGCACGGTCACCGCCAGCAGTTTCGTCCCCGCATCGCCGCGGCCTTCGCGAGCCGCGCGCATCACCTGGCTGCTGCCATGCACGGTCAGGAACCGCACTCCGCTGCGCGCCGCCACGCGCACGGCGCGCTTCACTGTCTCGCCGATGTCGTAATATTTCTGGTCCAGGAACACATCCTTGCCCTGGTCCAGCAGTTCGCGCACGAAGTCCATGCCGGCCGCCGCGTAAAGCTCCATGCCGACCTTATAGAAGCCGATCTGCGCGCCCAACCGCGCAACCAGAGCGCGCGCTTCGGCGGCGGAATCCACGTCCAGCGCTACGATGATGTGGTTTTCAGTCATATCAGTCTGATCGGTTTCGCCTGCCTCGGCAGCACCCGCCCGATCGCGTACGCGTCCGGATACACGCCCGCCAGCGCCTCCGCATCCCCTTCCGGCAGTGAAATCAGCAAGCCGCCGGATGTCTGCGGATCGTAGAGCAGGTCTTCCACCTCAACAGGCAGATCGCGCGTCGTCTCCACCACGCACGATGCGAATTCGCGATTGTTCCTCAGGCCGCCCGGAACCGCTCCCAACCGGGCGTATTCCAACGCGCCGGGCAAAAACTGCAAGCGGTCCACCTCAATCTCCAGCGTGATGCCGCTGGCCAGGGCCATCTCGCGCGCGTGCCCGATTAGCCCGAAACCGGTGACGTCCGTACACCCGTGTACATCGTACTGGAGCATCGCCTCGCACGCCTTGCGGTTGAGCGTCAACATCGAGGCGATCGATGCCGCGACATCTGCGTCGCGCGCCATGCTGCGCTTCAGGGCCGTGGAAATCACGCCGGTGCCCAGCCGCTTGGTGAACACCAGGGTATCGCCGGCGCGGGCTCCCGCATTCGCCTTCACCCGCGCGGGATTCACGGTGCCGGTCACCGCATAGCCGAACTTGATTTCGTCGTCCGCGACGCTGTGGCCGCCCAGCACGGCGCAATCCGCTTCGCGCATCTTCTCAGCGCCGCCCTTCAGAATCTCCTCCAAGTCGTCGAAATCTCCGTGCGCGGGATAAGCCAGAATCGAAAGCGCCGAGATCGGCCGTCCGCCCATGGCGTAGACATCGCTCAGCGCGTTGGTGGCGGCGATGGCGCCGTACGTAAACGGATCGTCCACAACCGGCGTGAAGAAATCCACCGTCTGTACCAGGGCAAGCTCCGCCGTCAACCGGTAGACGCCGGCGTCGTCGGCCGTGTCGAAGCCCACCAGCACATTTTCATTCGCCACGCGCGGGATGCTCGCCAAGACCCTATCCAAAATCTTTGGACTCAGCTTGGACGCGCAACCCCCGGCTTTCACCTGGGCGGTCAGCTTGCGTATTGTTGTGGTATTAGCCATCGTGTATGTGTCTTCATTATAATAACGGCATGCGTCGAACCGCCGTTGTGATTGCCGTTATTGTTATGGGACTGGCCCTTGCGCTAGCCTCCCGCGAACCGCAAGCCGATTCCCGACTCAAACACGCCTCGCGCCACGCCGAGCAAAACGGCTGGATCTGGGTACACCTGGAGGGCAGCCCGTCGGACATCGGATATCAGCACGGCTACCTGCTGGCGCCCGAGATCCGGGATACCCTGCAAACCGTGTCTCTCGAAATGGCGCACGAGGAGAAGAAGGACTGGCAGTTCTTCCGCGACAAGGCGCAGAACATGCTATGGCCGCACGTGGAGGCCGAGTACCGCGCCGAACTGCAGGGCATCGCCGATGGCGCGGCGGCGCATGGCGTGAAGCTGGACCTGTGGGACGTGGTGGCCCTCAACGCCTGGCTGGAGATGCCTTATTTCGACAAATGGGACGCGCAAAAGCACGGCCTTCCTTCAACATCGCCAGCGGCCACGCCCGAGCATTGCAGCGCATTTGTAGCCACCGGCAGCTACACGAAAGACGGCCGCGTGGTCATCGCGCACAACAACTGGACCAGCTACGAAACCGGCGAGCGGTGGAATATCATCTTCGATATCGTGCCTGCGCAAGGCAACCATATGCTGATGGACGGCATGGCCGGACTGATCCACAGCGGCGACGATTTCGGCGTGAATTCCGCCGGCATCATGATCGCCGAGACCACCATCAGCCGCTTCACCGGTTTCGATCCCGACGGCGTCCCGGAGTTCGTGCGCGCCCGTAAGGCCATGCAGTACTCCGCGTCCATCGACGACTTCGCGCGCATCATGAAGGATGGCAACAACGGCGGCTACGCCAACAACTGGCTGGTGGCGGACCGCAAGACCAGTGAGATCGCCAGCTTGGAGTTGGGACTGAAAAACGTTACGCTCGACCGCACCCGCGATGGTTTTTTTGTCGGCTCGAACTTCCCGGTGAACGAGAAGCTCGTGCGCGAAGAAACCGACTTCGACGTGAAGGATTCGAGCGACAGCGCCAACGCCCGCCATGCGCGCTGGCTGCAGCTCATGCAGCGGAACAAGGGCCAGATCGACGCGGCCGCGGCCCAGCGCTTCCTGGCCGACCACTTCGATACTTACGAGAACAAGGTCGATCCCGACGAACGCACGCTGTGCGGGCACATCGACAAGTCGCCGCGCGGCGATCTGCCGTGGGTGGGGCCTTACTCGCCGACAGGCGCCGTGCAGTCCAAGGTTTCGGATGCCGCGATGGCCGAAGCCATGACGCTGCAGGCGTCGCTAGGCCACTCCTGCGGCATCGGATTCAAGGCCGCCGCGCACCTGCGCAAGCACACCGAGTTCGCCTGGCAGCGCCCCATCCTCCGGGACATGCCGTCGCGGCCGTGGTCCACGTTCAGCGCGCAATAAAGCATGTGGCGCACGCTCCCAGCGTGCCGCGTCGGCACTCGTGCCGATGCCCGCCGGCGAATCTAATGGCGCGAATTCCTCGTGTTCGCTGGTGCAGGGAACGTCTTCTCTGCATCGAGCGAAGCTGCACCGTTAAGGCCCCTCGTCATCAGCGTGCAAGCGATGTTCGACCCGGGCGCGCATTCCGGAAAAGGCTTAGGCGAGGCCGAACGCTCCAAGTTCAGGAACTTTCAGGAGAATTCGCGCCGCGAATACGCAACCAGCGGAATCTTCTTCGATGTTCGCTTTCTCGAAGGCGCTTATCTAAGGCAGCAAGGCTACTCGGAAATTCCTTCGAAATTTCTGGCGCTGGGAGCCATCAATCTCTTCGTCACGCACACGCTGGGTTACGACATCGACCGGGATCGCACGGGCGGCTGTTCGATGGGGCCGCGTCCACCCAGCCGGAGATTGGGGGGCGACCCGTTCTACAAGATCTTCCTGGGCTTGCGGGAAGCTCGCGATACCACGCTGCCACATGAATACGCGCATCACTTTACGCTGGACACGCAACGGCGTCCAACCGCCGCCGGCAACCTCTGGGCCGATCTTCGAAACGATTACTGGCTCTGGCTGCAGCGCCACGGTGTCTCGATTTCGGGGTTCCGGGCTTGCGCCCATTCGGAGTGGGCGCGGTAGTAGGTGGGATGCCAGTTTTGCGCGGGCCTTCCAAGACCAGATCTTCAGACTTCGTTGTGACTTGTAACTACCTTGTAATCGACTCCGAGAGCGGAGAAATGAGCCTTTGCGCACTCAATCTTCCGGCGTTCGCGCCCGCGGAGATCCTCCGTGTCGCCGCTTCCTTTGGTTTCTCTGATCAGATAGAGCTTTCCTTGCCCCTCTTCCTCCTTCACGATCGCCCAATCCGGGTTATATTCGCCCATCGGCGTCTGAACCTTGAACCAGGGCGGAAGCTTGAAGAAGAGCCGGATATCCTCGCGCGCATCCAGGCCGGTTGCAAAGCGCCTTTCGACGTCCGACTCGAATTCGACACCATCATAGATGGACCGCTTCACCTCAATCAGCCGGCTCAAATACGAACTGATCTCTTCGCGCTCAAATAGCAGCATCTCCCACTGTTGCCCATTGCGCCGTTCGTATTTGATGCCATCGACCATCAGATCGTCCAGCGCTTTTCGGATGGCGGAGAGTGCGCGGTTCAAAAACTCCTGCGGATTCAGGAAGACATCGCTCAGCCGGCCCGATTGAATCAGGATCTCCGCGATGGTACCGCGGGTCAATTCCGTTTCCCGCTGCAAGTATCCGAGAAGATCCGGAATAAACTCGGCCTGCCCCGATTCGGAGGTCGACCGCTGTGACTGCACTACCGATTCGACGCCGCTCGTGGAAAGGTCCAGCTCAGCCCTAGTGATGGTGAGCCGCGGTGCGGATACTTTCTCGGACTTGCGGAGTTCCATCACGGCTTCTCGAATCAGGTTCTCCGTCCGGTAGAGCACGGAGTATCGCGTTTGGTGCTTGATGCGATCCCAAATTTCGAGAAAATCCGGATCGAGCTGCCAGCCCTTGCGGAGCTGCGCTGTCCGGCGCTCGCGCGCGTTCTCGATGCGCTGGCCGAACGAGATGCCGCACTCGTCCTCAATCTCGCGCTGTAAGGCGCCGGCAAAATCCTTGTAGCTTTCATTGGCGATCACGGTTAGCCGGTTCATGAAGGCGTCGAAGCACCGTTCCCCGTTTTCCCGCACCGGCAGGCGCAAGCCGCGCCCAATTTCCTGGCGCTTGCGCATAGCTGACCGCGTCTCATTCAATGTGCAGATCTGAAAAACGTTCGGATTGTCCCAACCTTCGCGCAAGGCAGAGTGGCTGAATATGAAGCGCAGAGGTTCCTCCCGCGAGAGAAGGCGCTCTTTGTCCCGCATGATCAGTTCGTACGCCTCGTCATCGGCCTTCGTGGCGCCGGAAGTGTCCTTTGGCTTTCCCTTATCCTGCGCGAAATACCCGTTGTGCACAAGATCCACGGGCGGCAGATCGAGCTTGCGGTACTGTGGGGCCTGCCCTAGTTCTTCATAAGCCTCCACAAACCATCGCCGGATCTTGCCATCCTCCGCGGCATAGTTCGCCACCCTGTCGATAAAGAACAGCGAAAGCACTTTGAGACGCTCGCCCTCCGGCAGCGCAGAGGCACGTAGTTCCTTATCCAGGTGCGCCTTCACGGTTTCACGGATCTGGGTGCGCATCAGCGCGTCTGCGTTCGACCCCGACTGCTCCCCGACCCGCACTTCCACGCCGTTCGAAAACTCGATCTTCTGCTGGCCTGCATCGATGTTCTGAATGACGTAGCCTTTATAGACCTCCCGCTCGCTCGATAGGTCGAAGAGATCCTGACCGTGCCGCGCTGTTACGGTCTTTCGTTCCGGTCCCTTGTCGCGAGTTACGTCGATTTCAAGCTTGGCCGTCAGGGTCTTGCCCGTCTGTATCCCTTTCAGAGCGATGAACGGCCTGCTGAACTCGGGCAGGTCCGTCACCGAGGCCACCTCAATGCGCTTCACCAGGCGAAGGTCGTAGGCGCGCACCGGATCGAGCTTGTAGACCTGGTGATACAGGTTGCGGTGCGTGGCCGAATAGCGGAGGGTGCAGAGCGGATTCAGGCTGGCGATAGCATCCTTGGCTTTTTCGCTCTCCATGTTTTGCGGCTCATCGATCACCACAACCGGCCTGGTCGACTGGATGAATTCGATAGGCCGCCGTCCGGACATGGAATCCCGCTCGTTGTGAACGACCGCGATGCCCTTCTTATTGAATGCGTCGATATTGATGACCAGCACCTGCATTTGGTTGGAGCCGGCAAACTGCCGGAGCCGGGAAACCTGCGCGGATTCGTAGACCCATTCCTCGGCCGGCACGTTCCCGTAGAGGGTCCGGAAGTGTTCGCGTGTAAGCCGGATGGCGCTCAGCACACCCTCGCGTATGGCGACGCTGGGTACCACGATTACGAACTTACTGAAGCCGTAGCGGATGTGAAGCTCATACAGGGTGCGCAGATATACATATGTTTTGCCAGTGCCCGTTTCCATCTCCACCGAGAAATTCATGGAGTCGAGCGCGCCATCCATGGGAAGCTGGTTTCGCTGCTGGACCGAACGCAGATTGGCAAACAGGGACTCGGGTGAGAGCAGGAGTTGGTTGCCACAGCCCAGTTCGCTGAATCCGAGCCCGGTGACGCTCTCGAACCGAAATTCGAATGGGCCTCCCGCGAGCGGCTGGCCTTCGAACAGATCCACCACCGAGCGAATCGCATCGAGTTGGTAAGGCTGATTGCCGCTGAATTGAATCTTCATAGCCGCGCTATGCCACGCGCTCCCGCTCGAAGAACCGCGGACCGTTATCCTTGAAATCGTCCAACGATGGGAACTGCTTGTCCGCCGCGCTGGTAATGCGAACGCGGTCCTTCCTGGTGATTCCGCTCTCGAAATCCTGGTGGACCATAACGCCCTTGAATGGCAGGCCGCGGCGCTGGAATTCCAGGCAGGAGATGGTCACTAGGCGGGCCTTGTCGCTATCCTTGACGCCAAACAGGTAGAGCGGACGCGGGCCCGCATCCAACTCATAGTCCACCTCATACTCGTCGTGGTCCGGAATCGGCAGCGCGTGCGCCCGGGGATTGTACTGGCCCAGGCGCTCTTCGATAAACTCCGCCAGTTGTTCGTAGAACAGGCTCTGAATGACCTCGCGCTTGAAGAACTGCATGCTGGAGACTTTGGCGACGGTCTGCGCAAAGTGGAGGATCGCCGGATAGAGGCGCTCGGGATCCGCCTCCACGTAAAGCCGGCCGTTCTCTTCCTGGACGCGGTTCTCCGCTAATATCCGGTTGAAGATTCGTTGTTTGTTTTCGGTGTCCAGGTCGAAGGCGTAGGTCAGCCGCATCAGCGTCATGCCGTGATCGCCGACCCGGAACTTGCCGGAACCATTGCGAGGTTCATCGAGGAAGATGTCCACCATATCGCCGTCCTCGTGGAAGAGCGGCGCGACTACCTGGAGCACGCCGGGGCGGCGCTCGCGAAATGCCACGTGGCCGTTGAACCGATCTTTCAGTAATTCCAATGGCGTCATGGGTTGGGTTCCTCTTCCACCAGGAGCAATCTTCCTTGCCCTATATTTCCGAAGTACGCCGTTGCGTCCGTGATGTTTGCGCTCCTCACGAAATACTGTAGCGCCTCTTCGTACGACGCAAAGTCCCGGTTGACCGTGGCGGATTTTTCCGCGCGCAGGCCCTCCTCCATCATGGCGGCGCTGGCGCGATGGACGTGGAAATCGAAATGCGGATTGGCCGGATCGAAGGCATCGTTGAAGTCTCCGTGCGGACCGTTACAACGCAGCAGGATCAATTCGCCTGTCCCGTCCTTTGGAAGAAACGCCAAACCGATGGAGAAATTCTCCGGGAAGTCCTCGCTGCGGCGCATGAACGCGCGGAACTCAAACTTCTCGTCGGTCGATTTCAGCCGCATATCGTTTCGGAAGTGCCCGCGGTCCTGCTTCATCTCCTTTCTTGGCGGGTCCGAGACGGCCTTGGGGCAGGCGATCAGTTCGTCGATCTCCTCCTGACTGTAGTGGCGCGGTTCCATTGGCATATTCAGGCCCTTGCGTCAAACCGTGCGGAATTGGATGTTCTGCGCTTCCATTTCGAGAAATATATTCGTTTTGAGCTGGTCGTTGCCTTCGAAGGCGTGATCCAGGCAGATGACCTGAACCGGCTTCGGATCGCGCGCCATCGCGGCCCGCAGCGTCTCCATATGGATTGGCGATTCGAGGCAGACGATCAGGTTACCGTCGGAGATGGCGAACACGGTTTGGGATGCGGCGGCGATTGCCTCGACCCTGGCCGTGAGCGGGTAGCCCGCTTTGAGCAGGATCTCGATAAGGATGTCGTCCTGCGAGCGGTCGGGCAGGACATGGTCGGTGTGTAGGCGCAGTTGTTCGGCCACGGCTGCCTCGTTGCCGGCGAGGTAATCCGCATTCCAAATCTTAAAGTTCGAGGCGTCCAGCCTAAACCGGCGGAACCCGAGATCCTCAAGCGGCGAGATGAGCGAGCCATCGTGCTTCCTAAGCGTGTCCGCCGCTCGCCCGATGCGCTCCCCGCAGATGTCGGCAATGGTCTTATAGGTCCGGCCGTCCGCCGGCTCCGGAAGCTGTACAAGGATAAAATGGCGACTACCCGCATGCCGCCTGTTCGTTTCGAAAACTGCCTGCGCAAAGGTACCAGACCCAGCAAAGAAGTCGAGCACGAGGCTGTCAGAATCGGACGCGTACTCCAGGATTGTCGCCAAGAGTTCGACGGGCTTCGGGTTAGTGAATACCTTGCGCTCGTCCATTAGCCTCTCCAGGGCGTTGGATCCAGTCCGGCTATCGAGCGCAATGACGCTCGATAGCTTGCCTTCGTAGTCTCGCAGGTACTCTTTGATTTGAATGATTTGAGTCTCGTCGTCCCCGAAGAGGATCTTGTCGGTCGCCAGCAGTTTCTCGATCGTATCCGGCGGGCAGGCGGTAGCCATTGGCCGGGGGAACGCAGACACGCCCTGTAACATTATGGACGACGTCGTACTTGTACCCGCCGGGCTTGGGGTTGTGAACCTTTCGGCTTCCCGTGTAGGGACCGTCTTCGTCGACCCGATCGTAGTGGGTCAATGGCACAAGGGTTTCGGCGTTGGCCTTGATGAATTTTCTGAACTCACGCTGTATAAGTTCGGCCGAGCCGTGTATGCCCTTAAGCCTTTCGTATTCGGCAAGCATCGTCATCTTGGCGCCGAATGACCGGTCCTTCCACACAGGGGGGAGCGACGAGATATGCCGCGCGAAGCAGACGATGTACTCGTGCTCGACGGCAATTCTCGTTGGGTTGTTGTCCGTCGCGCCCTTCCACACGACGGCTCCGACGATGTTTTCCTCACCGAAAATCTCTTCCATCAGGCACCGCAGGTTCTCGATCTCGTGGTCATCGATGCTAGCGAAAATAACGCCGTCCTCTCGCAACAAATTGCGTGCGAGAAACAGGCGGGGGTACATCATGTTGAGCCAGTTTGAATGGTACCGGCCGCCTGTCTCGGTATTAGTAGCCAGTTTCTGCCCCTCGGCAGACATCTGCCCGGTGAGGCGCAAATAGTTGCCGATGCTGTCCCGGAAATTATCCGGATAGATGAACTCGTTCCCCGTGTTATAAGGCGGGTCAATGTAGATCATCTTCACTTTCCCGCAGTAGCTTTTCTGCAGAAGCTTAAGAACCTCAAGGTTCTCGCCTTCGATGAAAACGTTCTGCGTTGTATCCCAATCGACAGACTCTTCGCGCATGGGCACCAATGTCGCGGTACTCGGGATCTGGACGGCCCGCATGGCGTCGTTCTTACCGGCCCAGGTGAGGCCGTACCGCTCCCTGCCGGTCTCGACGTTATCCCCCAGGGCCAAGCGCAGCTTCTCGAAATCGACTTTGCCTTCGGTGAACACCTCGGGGAAGATCTCTTTGAGCGCGCTCATCCTCTCGGCGACAATGTCGCTCGATTCGAGCCGCATCTTCGCGGTCACTCCAGGGTCCAGCGGACTGTCCACAGATCCTCCATCGATTGTTGGCCGTTCAATTCGGCCTCCAGCCTGTTGACCAGTTCATCGTGCTGCCGGTCGATATCGGCGCGGGCTTCGAACAATTCTCTCAGTTTTTGGCTCTTGCGGGCTTCCAGGTCGCGCTTGCGGCGTTCCGCGGCAAGACGCTCGGCGAGGCCGGCCGCCAAGCGGCTGGTTCGTTTGATCTCGCGGATCTCTTTTTCGATGGCTTTCACTTCCCGCTCCAGGCTGAGTTTCAGGTCGTCGGACCAGCGCTCCAGTTTGTCGATCTCCGCTTCGAACAGCGCGGAATTCTTGCTATCGACCTGGGCAAGAGTGGCCGCCTTTCGCGCCGTCAGCCTTTCGTTTAGGGCGTCTGGCGCCGCCAAGGCGCAATCGCGGCGTTCCGCCGGCAGCGCCATAAGCTTCGCGCATATGTCATCGTCGAGCGCTTCGCCCTCGTCGGTTATCCCGATAAGCAGGATAAAGTCCTGGGGTTCGAGGGCCGTGACCGTCAGCCGCGCCAGATGGAGCCAGCCCGATTTGCCGCGCAGCGGCAATAGAGCGCTGATCCGGCCGGTATCCGCCCGATACTGAATCTCAAGGGCGCCCGGATCCAGCCGACCAAAGGCGGCGTACTTAACGACGTCGTCGGCGAATGGATGGCCCAGCCGGTAAAACTGCGCGCCGGTGCGCTCCGCTCTGCGCCAATCAAGGTCGTAATTGCCCTTCAGGTGCGCGGTCAGCGGGTCGCCCGAGTCGTAAGTGAATCGGTATTCGTCATCGAAGAATTCGGCATCCAGCCAGAGCCGGCTCTTGGTCAACTGGTAAAGCCAGCGCTGGCGCTGACTGAGGGAGGCCGCAGTCTGATCGCGCTGGAATCTGAGCCGTTCGTGAACCTCCTGGTCGAAGTTCTCGAGCAGCGCCTGGCGGGTCTGTTCCATGCGGGTCTGAATGGTCTCGTCCAACTGGAGTTGCAATTGATTGAATGCATGTTCGATCTCCGGAGCGGTTCGGCAGTTCTGGTAAATGGCCGCGATCCGTTTTTCCAGATCGACACCCGATTCCAGCGCTCCGAGCACTTCGTCACTGGAGCCGAAAACGCCTTCGAAGAGCTTGAATTTATCCTTGAGGATGGCGTAGACGCGCTGATCCGCTGCGTTGCTCTTATTCAGGAAATTGACCACCACCACGTCGTGTTTCTGGCCGTAGCGGTGGCAGCGGCCGATGCGCTGCTCGATTCTTTGCGGATTCCACGGGAGGTCGTAATTCACCACCAAAGAACAAAACTGCAGATTGACGCCTTCAGCCGCCGATTCAGTGGCGATCAGGATGGTGGCGCGGTCGCGAAACTCTTCCACGATGGCGGCTTTCCGGTCGGCTGTCTGCGAGCCGGAGATGGCGTCCGTACCGTGATGGCGTTCCAGCCACTCGCGATACACGCGCGCCGAGAGCGGATCGGCGTTGCTGGCGTTCATGAGCACGATGCGGTCTGTGTAGCCATGGCGATTGAGCAAGTCGAGAAGATAAGCCTGGGTGCGCCGTGACTCCGTGAACACCACCGCTTTTCGCTGGGCGCCTAATTCGGCGGCCTTGGCAAAGGCCGCCTCCAGGCCGCTGAGCAGTTCCTGTCCTTTGGCGTTGGCCGCCACTTTGTTGGCTAACAGCGCAAATCTGCGCAGATCCTTGATCTCGGAGCGGACGAACGCGTTGTCGAACATCGGATGGGGCGCATCGGTTGGTTCGGCGGCGGGCGTTTCCGCTGGGGCATCCGTAGAGTCGCTGTCCTCAGCCGCCGGCCACTCCTCCTGCAGTTCCGCCCGCGTCTCGAAATCGTCGTCGGGTAGGGCATCCTCTACGGGAAAGATCGTTGGCTGATTTCGTTTGAGTTCCGATTCGAGCCGGTCGGCCATGCCGGCCAGCGTTGCGGCGATAGCAAATGTGGAAGAAGCCAGCAGCTTGCGCAGCACCAGGGTGATAAGCTGCCGCTGGGACTGCGGCAAGGCGGCCAAGGTTGGCCGCCGCAGATAGTCGGACACCTCTATGTACAGCTCATTCTCCTCATTCGTAGGGTAGAATTCGCGGGTAAGGCAGCGCCGCTCGGTAAACTGCACGTATTCGAGGACCTGTTTGCGGAGGGTGCGCTTGCACAAGGGCGCGATGCGCTCCTTCAGGCGCGCGGCCGCTTCATCGCTGTGCGCGGCGTCCGCGAACTGTTCACGGAAGGATCGCTCGTCGCCGAAGACGTGCTTGTCGGCGACGCTGGCCAGGCCGTAGAGTTCCATGAGAGAGTTTTGCAGGGGTGTGGCGGTGAGCAGCAGCTTCTGGCGGCCTTCGGTGGCGTCGCGGATGGCGGCAGCGATCCGGCTGGACTTCTTGTAGACGTTTCTGAGGCGGTGCGCTTCATCCATGATGACCAGATTCCAGGGCACCTGCTTCAGCTCGAACGCCTTGGCCGCGGCCACGTGATAAGAACAGATGACGATGGTTCCTTCGCAGTCGAAAGCGTTGCGGACCCCGAACATTCGAAAGCTGGGACCCTCGACGATACACGACGGCAGCGCGAATTTTTCCAGCAATTCCTGCTGCCATTGTTTGCGAAGCGTGGCCGGTACGATAAGAATCACACGGCGTTTTCGTTCGGCCCAGCGCTGCGCAATGACGATGGACGCCTCGATGGTCTTTCCCAGGCCTACTTCATCCGCGAGAATCACTCCCCGGGAAAGGGGCGACTGGATCGCAAAGAGTGCGGCGTCGACCTGGTGGGGGTTGAGGTCGACTTTCGCTGCCGCCAGCGACGCAGAGAGACGGTCAATGTTTCCGCTCGGCCCACGCTGGAGCAGGAGTGCCGCCCAGTAGTGGTTGTGATAAGGGGTCGACACGACGCTCACCGCGGCTTCGCAACTATTGTGCGCCAAAAGATATCATAATCCCCCACCTTTGCTGCCCGTACATCTTGCGCAGCCACGGCGGAAGGTCGAGCCTGTGGAATCCCCGAGACGGCGACGGCCGCCACAATTATTACTCGTGACGAAGGGCGATCATAGGGTCCAACCGCACCGCACGGCGCGCCGGAATATAGCATGCCAAAAGGGCTGCGCCCATCAACAACAGCGACACTGCGATAAGCGTCAATGGGTCCCATCCCGGCACTCCGTAAAGCAAGTGCGAAAAACTCAACAGCACCCGAGTGAGGACTAACGCCGCGACTACCCCGATCGCAACGCCGGCCAGAGCCACCATTACTAGGCGGTCCGGCTCGGTGTAGGGCAGCGGCGCCAAGACAACGCCTTCCACCACGCTGAAGATGGCCGTGTTGGCGCCAATGCCGAGGGCGAGCGTCAGGACTGCGGCTGTCGCAAATCCCGGGCTATTCCGCAAGGAACGAAAGGCATAGATCAGTTGCATACTAAGTCACTTGGCTTTAGCCGGCGCGCCCTGTTTGCCCCAAAAGACATCGTAATCCCCGACCTTGGCCGAGTGTGCATACATCTTCCGCAGCCCCAGCTTGTCGATGCGCTCATCGTCGTCCGATATCTCCATCACGTCAAAGACACCAGCTTTAATTTGGCGGTCCAACTCTTTTTGCGGTATCACATGCAGTTCGCGGGCCACCGCCGGAGAAAAATCGAGCTTGTGCGAATCCTCCAGTTCCATGCCCGTCGGAGGAACATGCTTGGTCACGAAGTAAGTGGGTTCGTCGGCGAACAGCACGGCTTGCGGAGGAGTCGCCTGCTTCACCTTCGCGGCGACGTCCTGCACATCGTGCCAAGCGAAGTCGTCGCGGCTCTCGATCAGCACTTTCGTCAGACATGCGCCGGTAAGCAGGCTGGCGATCAGCACCGGCCACCACGGACGATCCGGCGAGCCCAGCCGCGACCCCACGTCATACAGCCCCGCGCATGCCAGAATCGCGAGAAACGGAACTGCCAGCAAATAATACCGCCGGAAAGTGGGAGTGGCCGTCGAAATGTGGACCATCAAAGCTACTGCCAGCCAGGCGCACAAATAGAACTCGCGGCGCTGCGCGCGCTCCCAACCGCTGCGTTTCCGGATGAACAGCAGACCGGCTACCGCCAGCATCCCCAGCATCCAAGCCTGCGGCGAATCGACCCAAGCGAACCATTCGCCGAAGTTATGCGCCAGCGCGCCTTCCCACTGCCGCTGGCGGTAGAGCAGGTTGTAGTGGAGCACGTTGAAAATCGTCTGCCGCGGTCCTAGCGCGAACAGCCATGCCAGCGGCAGGCAGCCAACCGCGGCACCCGCGGCGAAAGATCCAAGCTTCGCCCATCGGTTCCCGGCGCGGTTGCAGACTAACATCCAGACCAGCAGAACCGGGGCCGCCGGCGCCGTCAGCAGTGAAGTGTTCGCCGCGACGCCTGCCAGAAAACCGGAGACGCCGGCGCTCCACGGACGCGCGCGGTCTACCGCCGCCACCGTGGATAGGAAGGCGGTCACGATCAGGAACAGGCACAGCCCGTAGGCCTGCGCGATGGCGCCGTATTCGACAACCTGGACATTCAGACCGAAGGCGCATATCCCTGTGGCCGCCGCCGCCAGCCGCCAGCCCGGCTCCGGGAAGCGGCGCAATAGGTAGGCCCCCGTCAGCAGCACCGCCAGCGCGGTCATCGCCGCGGCTACGGCATGCGGGGTGTGCCAGGTATCTCCAAATACGCGCATCCAGCCGGCGTTCCAATAAGCGTTTAGCGGCGTCTGCGGGTAACAAAAATCAAGATAGGGCCGCTTCCCGCGATTGATGGATTGAGCCGCCACCAAGTGCCAGCCCTCGTCCCACGCGAACGCCCGCGTGTGCGCGTAAATCTGCAGCATGGCCGCTACCAAGCCTACGAGGCCCAATGCAATCCGGTAGTCGCGCCGCCGCGCGCCCGTTTCCGGACTCATTTGGCCGCCCCGAATCTCCGGATATATTCTTCGCGCGTGCAGAGGCTGTTCCGGTCGATCGCGCGGTCGATCGCCAGAATTCCATTCAGATGGTCGATCTCGTGCTGCAACAACTCGGAAAGCGCGCCCGCCGCTTCCACCAGCCGAACCTTGCCCGCGTCGTCTTCGTAGCGTACGCGCACGCTCTGGCTGCGCTCCAGATATACCAACAAGCCGGGAAAGGAGAAGCAATCGTCCCACAGCCGAAATTTCGCTTCGCTTTGAGACTCACATTCCGGGTTGCGGATGGCATATGACATGCCTTCGAATTCAATGTATATCAGCCGCAGCGGATGGCCGATCTGGACCGCGCTGATGCCGCGCCCAAAACCGCGCGTGCGGCGGAATTCGTGCAGCGTGGCGCGCAGATCCTCGAAGATCGGGACGGCCTCGGAAGGCTCGCTCACCAGCGCCGAAACAGTGCGCAACAACGGATCGCCAAGCTGGAGAATGCGGCGGGAAGGCATCACGTATGAAGATATCACGGCCCACTGTTATACTGACTGAAAATGAACAACGCGACCTATGGATTGTGCGGCGTGTGCCTGTTTGCAGGCATTCTGGCGGCCCAGACGCCCCAATACCCGGCCTTTCCCAGCGAGACTCCGGCCAAATTCACCGAGTCCACCGGCAGCTTCGACTACACGAAGCGCGACGTAATGATTGCCATGCGCGATGGCGTGAAGCTGCACACAGTTATCCTGGTGCCCAAAGGGGCTCACGGCGCGCCCATCCTGCTGACCCGCACTCCTTACGATGCCAACGGGATGACCAGCCACGCCCACAGCGCGCACCTGGGTCCGACCCTGCAAGGCTACGACAATGCCGTCGACGCGATCGTCGGAGGGGGCTACATCCGCGTGGTGCAGGACGTACGCGGCAAGTATGGGTCCGAGGGCGACTACGTGATGAACCGCCCCGTGCACGGGCCGCAGAACCCCACGCCCGTGGATCACGCCACGGACACTTACGACACCATCGACTGGCTGGTGAAGAACACGCCGGAAAGCAACGGCAAGGTTGGAATCCTGGGCATTTCCTACGATGGATTCCTGCCCTTGATGGCGCTGGTGAATCCGCACCCGGCGCTCAAAGTTTCCGTGCCCATGAACCCGATGGTGGACGGCTGGAGGGGCGACGACTGGTTCCACAACGGCGCGTTTCGCCAACTGACTAATCTGGATTACATCCTCGACCAGGAGGCCACGCGCGCCTCGGACACCAAATGGTGGACGGCCTACTACGACGACTACAGCGCATACATGGACGCGGGATCGGCGGGCGAGATGGGACGCCGCCACGGCCTGGAGCAAGTGGGCTTCTGGCGGAAAATCCTGGAGCACCCCAGCTACGACGCTTTCTGGCGCGATCAGGCCGTAGACAGGGTGCTGGCTGCCCAACCGCTGAAGGTGCCCGTAATGCTGGTGGACAGCCTTTGGGACCAGGAGGATATCTACGGCGCGATGGCCGTTTACAAGGCCATCAAACTGAAAGACACGAACAACGATAAGGTGTTTCTGGTAATGGGCCCGTGGCGCCATGGCCAGGAGATCGGGGACGGCAGCACGCTGGGCCCGCTGCATTTTGGCAGCGATACCGGACTCTACTTCCGCCGCGAGATTCTGCGGCCTTTCCTGGACCAATACCTGAAGGATGGCGCGCCAAGAGCCGATCTGCCGCCGGTCTCCGCGTTTGAGACTGGCACGAACGCATGGCGGCGATTGCCCGCGTGGCCGGCGGGATGTGCCAACGGCTGCACGATCCGGCCGGCGCCGCTATATCTGACGGCGGGGCTGAAGCTGAGCTTCACGGCGTCGAATCAAGGCCGCACGGAATTCGAGGAATATGTTTCCGATCCTGCCAAGCCAGTACCGTTCCGCACGCGGCCCATTGGCGACGACAAGCGCAAGACCTGGTCTGAGTGGCTGGTGGACGATCAGCGGGAGCCATCCGGCCGGCCCGATGTTCTGGCGTTCGTCTCGGATGCGTTGAGCGCGCCGGTGAAGATCGGCGGAGAGCCGGTCGCCAATCTGATGGCCTCCACCAGCGGCACCGACTCGGACTGGGTGGTCAAGCTGATCGACGTGTATCCGGACGAAGTGGCCGCGCAGCCGGCCCTGGGTGGCTATCAATTGATGGTGTCGGCCGACATTTTTCGCGGCCGGTATCGCGAGAGCCTGGAAACGGCCAAACCCATCGCGGCGGGCGAACCGCTGCGGTATCGCTTCAACCTGCCGACGGCGAACCATGTTTTCCTGCCGGGACACCGCTTGATGGTGCAGGTGCAGTCGAGCTGGTTTCCTCTTTACGACCGCAACCCGCAGACTTTCGTGGCGAACATCTTTTGGGCCAAGCCGGAGGATTACCGGAAGGCCGTGCAGCGCATTTACCACGCACCCGGCCGGGAGAGTTACGTGGAACTACCGGTGGTGGCGCCCTAATTACCCTCTCTGGCAGGCCACATGATCTGGGCGATCGCGCCGGTCAATTGTTTCCATTTCGATTCCTCCGCCACGAGTTGCTTCTTTCCAGTTGGCGTGAGCCGGTAGTATTTGAATTCCCGCTTCAGGTCTTTCGCGGCAGGCGCCCACTTGGCGGCGATCCAGCCCCTGCGTTCGAGCCGGTGCAGCGCGGGATAGAGCGATCCGTGCTGGACCTGGAGCAGGTCGTCGGTGGTTCGTTGGATATGCTTGGCGATCTGATGCCCATGCGCGGGGCCAACAGCAGCGTGCGCAGGATCAGCATGTCCAGCGTGCCTTGCAGTAGCTCGATTCGGCCGGAGGATTCTTTTGGCATCGCGCCAGTAGACATTCTACCTTGCCCTACGCAGTTTTCGCCCGGCCGCGCAGCCACTTCCCAAATTCGGGGTTCCGCTCCCACGCGGGCGCCAGTTCGAACACGCACATCTGCGCCTCGCTTTCGTCGCCGGGCCGGTAGTACTGCGCGATTCCTCCGGCAACGGCTGCTCAACCGAGACGTAGCGCTCGGCGAACCGGTTGACCTTCCGGGATCTTTCGAGAGCCGCCCGCGCCTCCGCATCGTCCGGGCTCCCGGAAAGCCAGCGCTCCAAGACCCGCGCCCAGGCCAAGGATCCCGTGATCCGCTCTTCGTCCGGGTAGCGCGCGAAAAGGCTATTGGCCTGCTGCGGTTGATTTGGTGGCCAGGTACAATCCCACCAGCGGATAGCGCGTGCCCAAATTGTCGTGAGGTTAAGTTCGAGCATTCGCTCGAAAACGGCAATGGCATCCTGCAGGAGCCCTGCCTCGATCAGCGACTCCCCCAACGCGCGCTTCGCCCGCATGTGACGCGTGGACAACGTACTCCAGAAGTGACCCGTGGTTTCCTGAATGAATCTCTCTCCCATGTTGCGCTTGGCCTTATCCACGACTTCGCGCATCCGGCGGATGCGGCTGTCCAAATCCATGGGCAACGAGCGACACCGCGAGGTGCTGCCCTTCCGTGCAATCGGGATCCAATTTCAGGGCTTCGTGGATCATACGCAATGCCTCGACCGGATCGTCGGCTTCCGTAGCGTCGTAAGCCAACTCCTGGGCGCGCCACTTGGGATCGTCCCGCTTCCATGCGTCGGCCATCTCGTGCAGCTTGCCTCCGCGGGTCGGTTCCGCGAGTTTGGCGTTGAGATCCTCTTCGCTGCCGAATGCCTGCCCTTCGATCAGCGCGTGGACCTCGCGCATGCTCCGCTCGGCGCTAAAGCGAGAGAGTCGAATTGGCGGTGGGGGTGCGTCCGGCCTAGAGGCCCCGGCCGAACGCTCGTTGTGCCGCGCGCGGCGGATGCGGTCGCGGCGAAGTCTGGATTTATGGGGATCGCGGCGGTTGACACTCATAGAATCCGTTCAGTCTGGCGCGCCAATCCGGCCGGCGGGCTGGACGGGCCTTACAATGAACAAAGTATGCGCGTGACCGCCATGGACCGCCGAGACTTTCTGGCTCTGTTAGCGTCAGGCTTGTCCACGCAGGCCGCACAGTCGACGCCCGAAAATTCAAAGGCGGATATTACGCTGCGCATCTCGCCGGTCGAGATAGAAATCGCCCCACGGCGGACGATTAAGACGACCGGGTATAACGGATCGGTTCCAGGTCCTGTGCTGCGCGTGCAGGAGGGCCAGTCCATAACGGTGGATGTACACAATGAAACGCCACGCCGGAGATCGTGCATTGGCACGGTCTGTTCGTCCCTTCCGAGGTCGACGGCGCGGAGGAAGAGGGCACGCCCATGGTCCCGCCACATGGCTCGCGGCGGTATGCAATCGTGCCGCGCCCCGCGGGAACGCGCTGGTACCACACACACGTCTCCGCCGGCAGGAATCTGAAGCGCAGCACCTATACCGGGCAGTTCGGGTTCCTGTATGTGGAGCCCAAGAGCGCGCCTGGCCAGCATGACGCCGAAATCTTCCTGGCGCTGCATGGATGGGAACCGTACCTGGGAACCATGGGCTCGGACGAAGGCACGCTGGATGCGATCTATCGGAGCTTTTCTGTGAACATCCGCTCTCTGGGGTACGGCGATCCGATTCGCGTCAGAGAAGGCCAAAAGGTCATGCTGCGCATCTTGAACGCCAGCGCCACCATGCTGCATCGCCTGGCGTTCGCCGGGCACAAGTTCGAAGTAGTCGCGCTCGACGGGAACCGCGTGCCCAAGCCACGCGAAGTGGAGGTGCTGGAGCTCGGACCCGCGGAGAGAGTCGACGCGGTGGTGACCATGCGCCAGCCGGGCGTGTGGATTCTGGGCGAGGTGGATGACCGGGTGCGGAACGCCGGCTTGGGAGTGGTGGTGGAATACGCCAACCGCAAGGGTTCGGCGCAGTGGGCCGCTCCGTCAGGCGCGCGCTGGGACTATACCATTTTCGGACGGCAGGCCGACACGCCGCCTCGGGATGCAGAGATGGTGCCGCTTGTTTTCCGGCAGAAGTTTGCGGGGAACCGCTGGGTGGATCACTGGACCATCAACGGAAAGTCGTTTCCGAAGACCGACCCGATTCAGGTCCAAGCGAACAGGCGATACCGGCTTCGATTCGACAACCAAAGCGACGAAGCTCACCCCCTGCATCTGCATCGTCACTCATTCGAACTGACTCGGTTCGCGGGCGTTGCCACGTCGGGCGTTGTCAAGGATGTGGTGATGGTTCCGGCGCGCCGCCAGGTGGAGGTCGACTTCCTGGCGGACAATCCCGGGCCGTCGCTGCTTCACTGCCATATGCAGCTTCACATGGACTATGGCTTCATGACGCTGGTGCAGTACGCCAAGAAACAGGCGTCCCCATGAGTGGGAACGCGGCACGCATGAGAGCGTGCGCTACTGGACGTCGGAAACTTTCCCATCAATAAACGTAATTTTCATGTCCTTGTAGACATAGATTGTCTTGGCGCCCGACTTCGCCTTACGCAATGGTTGTCCCATCGCTGTTTCCACTTGATCTAGCGTCTGGCCGACTTCGATGTTAACCGGATCGGCGGCCGGCGCTGCGGCGTTGGGTCCGGGACCGGAAGCTGTTCCACCGGCGGCTTCCGCCTCGGCCTTGTCGGCTTCCTGCGATTGCTGGTTGATCTCGGCCTTGACTTCGCTTTCAGGCGGGGGTGGCGGCGCGATGGCGGCCATGGGGCTCTCCACGGGAGCGGCCTTGGCGGAAGCCGGGGCCGCCGGCAATCCACCCTGACCCTGCTTCGCCTGCAGTTCCTTCATGCCTTGATCGATGGTCTCGCGCATATGGTTTTGCATGTCCTGCAGATCCGTGAGCGCAACCGAAACCGTGTCGCCCTTGGGGCATTCCTTGCCGCCCTTGCTGGCCAATACGGCGAGGGTCGCGGCTTGCGCATCCGGTGCGGTTTGGCCAGTGAGTTGGAGAGCATCGCCTTCACTGACGGCGCACTCCGTGCCTCCGGCGTCTACCACGTCGAGATCGTGCCCGGCCACGAAGACATGGGATTTGCCGTCGGTGAGCAAGCGCGCGATGCTGCTGGAGGCCGCGTCCGGCTCGCCATTCGGAGCGGCAGCGGCCTGGGCCTCGTTGTTCTCGAGCGCAACCTCTTGGCGCACCTCATCGGCGATGAGTTGCTTTACTTCGGGCGTTAGCGGCGCGGGACTGCTGAGAGCAGCGGCCTGGGCCTGGTACGCCGCTTGCAGGGAGTTCGCGATGATATAGTCCGTCAGCCAAAGCGATGGGCTGGCGTACACCGGGTAGGGCGTAAAGAAGCCGCCATAGTATCCGTACCAGGGATTGCCGCCCCAGCCCCAGCCGTACGCTATAGGCGCGGCCCACGGATTGTAGGCCCACCCGTAGAAAGCCGCCCCGTAGTAGTAACTCGGATAATAGGGATTCAGGTACATGCCATGATAACCGTAGCGTCCATAATAGTTATTGTAGTAACGGCCGTGGTAATAGTACGAGCGCCGCGCATATTCGTGGCCACGATAACTATACGGCCTCTGCACGTAGCCGCGGCCGCCACGTTCGGCGACGATGCGGGAATGATCGGGGCGGTCCACTACCACGCGCCGGTTTCCGCTTAGGTTGTTGTGGACCTCCATGCCGCGCTTGGTGTCGTGTACCGTGGCGATCTGGTTACCCCGCTTTTCGACGGAGCCGTTCTTGGTCGGCGTGGTGGTATGGCCTTTCGCGCCCGCCGTGCTCGTTCCGCCGCCGTTACCGAAGGTCTTCCCGCCGCCGACAGTCGCGGTCTTCCCGCCGCCCGCAGGGTGCGTGCCAGCCGCGCCGCCCGCAGTGTGCGTGCCAGCCGCGCCGCCCGTGGTGTGCGTGCTAGCCGCGCCACTCGTAGTGTGCGTACTCGTCCCGCCAGTTGTGGTCGGGTGGCTCGCCGTAGTGGTCGCATGAGGCGTGGAGCTAGTGGTGGGGCCGTGCGATGCAGTCGTGGGACCGGAGCTTTTCGACGTGCTGGCGCCTCCGCTTGCCGGTTTGGCCGCGGGAGTCGAACTCTTGGCCGGGGTTTTGGCGGGCGGCGTCTTCGGTTTATCCGCGCAAAGAGCCGGGTAAGCTAATACCAGCAAAGCCAGGGACGCAGCCAGGTATTTACCGGATAGAATGTTGCGAATTCCACATGTGTTCATTGAAGATCTCCTTGTGTGTCTCGAACTGGCCTCGAAAGGGCTACTGTATGTCCTTCACTTTGCCGTTGACGAAAATCACCTTTATGTCCTTGTAGCTGTAAATCACCTTGGTTCCGACCGTGGCCGTATGCAGGGGCTGTCCCAAGGCGGCTACGACCTGGTCTACCGTTTGTCCCTCCTTGACTTCCGGCGGGTCGGGCGGCGGAGGCGGCGGGGGTGCGATGGGCGCTGGCGCAGCCTCGGCGGGAGGCTGGGCAGCGGCGGGTGCGGCAGGCTGGCTTGGCTGCGCTGCTTGCTCCTGCTGGCCGCCTTGCGGTGCTGGCTGCTTCTTGTCGTCGCCTTTGGCGTCCTTGGCGTCCTCGGAAGGGGCAACCGTGATGACCTCGGCGACGGCCTTCAAGGCTTCGTCCGGCGTTGGCGTCAACGCTCCGAAGGGAATCGTCAGTTGGCCTTTGTAACGAACCCCCTGGTCGCCAGCAGGGGTGGCGTCGGTGAAGAAGTCGAAAACCACTCCGTTGGCCCGGACGTCGATCTTGGTTACCCAGAATTTCTCTCCGCTTACGAAGTTTCGCGTGCCGGGCGCTTTGTCCGCGCTGATGCGGCTCCCAATCCCTGGGAGGCGCCTGATCTTGTCGCCAACTCCGCAGGCCTTAGTAGGGCTGATCTTTCCGTCCTTGTAGGTATTCATGCACGGGTTGGCGGCACTGGTTGCGGCCACCATCAGAATCTTGTCTTTGTGCAGGACCAGGATGGAGCCAGCCGTCACAATATCGGACTTGTCGTCGGTGGTTTTGGTTACCTGGTATTCGGATTCCAGCTTCTTCTGGATGGCGGCTGTCCCCGATTCCTCGGCTTGGGCCGCCCATACGAGCGCTAGCAGTAAGGCTAGAACGGCTTGGGGCATCGTCATCGGTTTCATTAAAGCATCTCCATCACCCGCGCTACTGTCAGCCTGGCGGCATTCGCTTTGGGGAAAACTTGCCCGATTATACACCCGGCGCCCTCCGCATGCAATGCTCCATTTAGGAGCGAAGCGACAGACCCGTGCGGAGGGCTTGCCAGGCGCGCATTCGAACTTTGCTTTTGAGCCCATGCCCGCGAGGCACGGCCCGGCATCGCCCGAAACTCGTTTTGTTCAACCTCATCTCGCTCTCCGTTGGACCCCTTCCCTTATAATAGTGCTTCAACGATCCAAAACGTGACATGGATCGGAATTCCGCGGCCAAGTCCGGTCCCAATCCCAAACAAGACGTCATCGGTCTCATAACAATTGCATTATCCCGATCATGACCTGCGCGAGTTTCGCGATGAGGGTTTTCCGTCGGAAGCCCGGAAGCATCGATCGGCAGGGGAACGCCTTTGGGGGTGTTCCGCGCGCAGGGTTGGCGGGAGACCCCGATGCGGGCTGGAGGGAGTGCGGATATCCGATCCCTACGAGGTTGGATGGAGGCCGCCGTTGGGGCCGATCCCCGAAATGATTCGCGCATCGTCATCCGATTTGAAGGGTCCTGGGACCTAACGTCTGGCACTGCCACATTCCGGAACACGCAGACAATAAAAACGATGCGTCCGGATGAACTGATCGCGGCCACCCCGGCCGCCCATCCCGAATGCTAAAATACGATTACCGTTTGGGAGGTCGTCTAACGGTAAGACTGCAGACTCTGGATCTGCGTATCGGGGTTCGAATCCCTGCCTCCCAGCCATTGATTCGTCCCGCGTCCGGACCGTCACGTCCGCCGAGGAGCCATACTCCATCGGATGCGCCGGAAACGTGGGAGTGTCGCCGAGCGTCCGTTGCGGCGCATCGTACCACACCACCTTGCGCGCCACCCGCAGCAACTCCGCCCGATACGGAGTAGCAGGTTTCATCGCGCCAGTCCGCCCTGACCTATCCCCGCAAGACTGCAGTGCGTGGATACCCGGAATCGGGTCAAAGGTCCACTTGATCGCTTTCGCCGACGCCAAATCTGCTGGCAAGTCGATCCCATCAGGCGCCAGCGCATGGATGTCCCGTAGTACTGTATGGGCATTCAGGGCCGCGCGCCTGGCAAGATCACATCGCCCACCTCGCGAGTACCATGGAGTGTATGGTCATCGGTGTTCCCCGGGAGAGCTTCCCCGGCGAGCGGCGCGTCGCGCTGGTGCCCGCCGTGATTCCGAGCCTGACGAAAGCCGGCTTCCAGGTCGCAATCGAAGCTGGGGCCGGACTGGCCGCCGGGTACCTGGATAGCGATTACGCCGCCAAAGGCGCCCAACTCGCCGCCACGCGAGCCGAGGTCTTCCGCCTGGCTGACGTGGTCGTCCAGGTGCTCTGCCATGGCTCCAACGATCTCACCGGCCAAGCCGACCTGCCGCTGTTGCGCGCTGGCCAGGTTCTGGTGGGATTCGTCCGGCCGCTCGGGCAGATCGAAACCATCCGGGAGTTGGCGGCCACCGGTGTGACGGCGTTCTCCATTGAGCTGATGCCGCGCATCACGCGCGCGCAAAGCATGGACGCGCTATCGTCCATGGCCACCATCTGCGGCTATAAAGCGGTGTTGCTGGCCGCCGACAGGCTTCCCAAAATGTTTCCCATGTTGACCACCGCCGCGGGCACCATCACGCCGGCGCGCGTGTTCGTCATCGGCGCGGGCGTGGCAGGACTGCAAGCCATCGCGACAGCGCGCCGGCTCGGCGCTGTGGTTTCCGCGTACGATCTGCGGCCGGCCTCCAAAGAACAGGTGCTCAGCGTAGGCGGCCGCTTCGTCGAACTCCCCATTCAGGTGGCCGACGCGCAAGACGCGCGCGGCTACGCCAAGGCGCAGGACGACACGTTTTACAAGCGCCAGGCGGAGCTGCTCGGCGATCAGGTGGCCCAGAGCGATGTGGTGATCGCGGCCGCCGTGGTGCCCGGCAAAAAATCGCCCGTGCTGGTCACCCGCGAGATGCTGCGCCGCATGGCGCCCGGCTCGGTGGTGGTGGATCTGGCCGCCGAACGCGGCGGCAACTGCGAAATCACCCGCGCCGGCGAAGTGGTCGAGGAACAGGGCGTCGCCGTGCTCGGATCCATCAATCTGGCCAGCACGGTTCCATATCACGCCAGCCAACTGTACGCGCGCAACGTCACCGCGTTTCTGTTGCACCTGTTCCGGGATGGCAAGCTGCATACCGATGCGGACGACGAAATCACCCGCGAGACTCTGGTGACCGAGGGCGGCGAAGTCGTGAACCCGCGGGTGCGGGAATTTTTCGGGCTCGGTGGGACAGGCTTCAGCCTGTCAATTGGCTGAGGAGGGAAATTTGACGGATATCATCGCAAGCCTTTACATATTCATTCTGGCGGCATTCGTCGGATTCGAAATCATCCGCCGCGTGTCGCCGCTACTGCACACGCCGCTGATGTCGCTCACCAACGCGCTGGATGCCATCGCCGTGGTGGGCGCCATCATTCTCGCGGGCGAGCACAAAAGCGGTCTCGCCACGGTGCTCGGAACCATCGCCATCGTGGCTTCCACCAGCAACCTGGTCGGCGGGTTCATCATCACCGACCGTATGCTGAAGATGTTCAAAACCAGCAAGCCCAAGAAGCCATGACGGCCGCGCTCACCAGCGATCGAGTCACCCAGATCGCATACCTGATTTCGACGGTGCTCTTCATTCTCTCGCTCAAATGGATGAGCTCGCCCAGTTCCGCCCGCCGCGGCGTCCGGGCTGGAGAGATGGGCATGCTGCTGGCGATTTGCGCCACCCTGCTGCATCGCGGCATCGTCGATTACAGATCCATCGCCATCGCACTGGTGCTGGGCGTCATCATCGGCGTGCCGCTGGGGCGTGTGCAAATGACAGCGGTCCCGCAGCGGACGGCGCTTAGCCACGCTTTCGGCGCTCTCTGCGTGGCGCTAGTGGGCACGGCGGAATACTATCTGCGCGCGCCGCACGTCCCCGCGTTTATGATGGCGGTACTGGCGATGGAAGTGATCCTGGGCAGCCTGACCTTTACCGGCAGCTTGATGGCCGCCGGCAAGCTGCAGGAGCTGCTGCCGCAGCGTCCCATCACTTATAAAGGACAAAACATCGTCAATCTTTCGTTGTTGGCTATTTCCGTGGCGCTGGCGGTTTTCCTGGTCCTGGATCCCGGCCGTACGCGCCTGTTTCCGCTGATTATCGCCATTCCGCTGGTCTTCGGCGTCCTCATGATCGTGCCCATCGGCGGGGCCGATATGCCCACGGTGATCTCGCTGCTCAACGCCTATGCCGGACTCTCGGCGGCGGCCATGGGCTTTGTGCTCGACAGCAAGCTGCTAATCGTGGCCGGAGCGCTGGACGGATCTTCGGGCTTCATCCTCTCGGTGATCATGTCGAAGGCCATGAACCGGTCGTTCACCAACGTTTTGTTCGGAGCGTTCGGGCAGGTGCAGGCGGCGGCCGCGGGCGCGCACGAAGCCCGCCCCGTGCGTAGCGCCACCGCCGAAGAAGCCGCCGGCATTCTGGGCGCGGCCAACACGGTGGTGATCGTGCCGGGCTACGGCATGGCGGTCGCCCAGGCGCAGCACAAGGTGCGCGAGTTTTACGATGCCCTCACCAAGCGCGGCGTGGACGTGAAGTTCGCCATTCATCCGGTGGCCGGCCGCATGCCCGGACACATGAACGTGCTGCTGGCCGAGGCGGACATCCCCTACGACAAGCTGCTGGACATGGACGCCATCAATCCCGAGTTTCCGCAAACGGATGTGGCCCTGATCATCGGCGCCAACGACGTAACTAATCCGGCCGCGCGCAACGATCCATCGAGCCCCATCTACGGCATGCCGATTCTGGATGTGGACAAGGCCAAGACGGTGATGGTGATCAAGCGCGGCATGAGCCCCGGCTTCGCGGGCATCGACAACGAGCTGTATTATTTGAACAAGACGCTGATGCTTTTCGGCGACGCAAAGGCGTTCGTGGGCGACTTGGTCCGGGAACTGGCCGGCGGATAGCCTCCAGTGGGGGCTTCCCGCTCCTTCACCAGCGCCCCGCAAAGAGTAAGTTTCGACTTTGAGAGGGCAAGGTATCTACGGCACAACAGCGCGCACGCTCGCAGCGACGGCGGTTGGCAGCGCGGA
>Ga0302324_100003700_pt1 | contig 34470 bp, 30 predicted proteins | sample Palsa_T0_1_FD_201949 | JGI IMG/M metagenome (GOLD analysis project Ga0302324, IMG submission 201949) | Peat permafrost microbial communities from Stordalen Mire near Abisko, Sweden - Palsa_T0_1 | ecosystem: Environmental > Terrestrial > Soil > Palsa > Peat permafrost | place: Sweden: Abisko...
TGGATGTCGCGCTGATCGCTACGCCCGACCACTGGCACGCTCAGACCGCCATTGACGCGCTCAATGCCGGCAAGGACGTATACGTCGAAAAGCCGCTCACAAGGACGATCGAAGAAGGTCCGCTGATCGTCAAGGCCGCGCGTGTCAATGGGCGTATCTGCCAGGTAGGAATGCAGCAGCGCTCCGGACAGCACTATATACAGGCGAAGCACGAATACTTCGACACCGGCAAACTAGGCAAGATTACACTGGCGCGCACCTGGTGGCACGGCAACAGCTACCACCTGCGCCGCGCTCCATCCTCGCTTGAAACCCAGCCGTCCAATCTCGATTGGGCGCATTTCCTGGGTCCGGTGAAATGGCGTGATTACGACCCGCAGCAGTATTTCAACTGGCGCGCCTATCTTGATTTCGGCGGCGGGCAGGTTACTGATCTTTTCACTCACTGGATCGATGTAGTCCATATGTTCATGGGACAGGACGTGCCGATTTCGGCCTCGGCGGCGGGTGGCGTCTATAAGTATAAGGATGGGCGTACGGCGCCCGATACCATCAACGTCCTGCTGGAATATCCTGGCGAGTTCAATGCTACGTTCGAAGCTACGCTGGTGCCCGGCATCACCGGCGCGGCGGTGGAGATCTGCGGCACCGACGGGCGCCTGTGGATCGATCGCGGCCGCTACGAATTTCATCCGGTAGGCAAGGGCGCGCAACCCACCATAGTGAAAGCCTTCAGCAACATCGATCAGGATCACGTCAATAATTTTCTGGACTGCGTGCGCTCGCGCAAGCTGCCCAACGGCGACGTGCTGATCGGACATCGCTCCGCGCAGGCATCCCACCTGGGCAATATCTCCTATATGCAGAAACGGCGAATTGATTTCGATGCCGTGCGCGAGGAAATTCTGCCGTTTTAAGCCGGGTGTTATACTGGCTACTAACATCTTTCGTTCCAATCCACGGGGAGTAACAAGAAACTCATGCTTTCTTCGACACAACTGCGTCCGGGTATGGTCGTCAAGTTCAACAACGACCTGTTTTCCGTGTTTAGCGTAAACCACCGGACGCCGGGCAACCTGCGAGGCTTCGTGCAGGTGAAGATGCGCAACCTGCGCAGCGGCACAATGATCGAGCACCGCTTCTCTTCGGAAGACCGCGTCGAACGGGCCGCGCTCGAGGAGCAGGAAATGGAATACCTGTACGACGATGGCGAGTACTTCTATTTCATGAACACCGAGAATTACGAGCAGATGCATTTGACCAAGGATCTGTTGGGAGACGGTGTCGGCTACCTGGTTCCGCAGTTAAAGGTCCACGTGGAGTTTTACGAAGGCAAGCCCATTAGCGTGGAACTGCCGCCGACCGTAGATCTGACCGTCGTCGAAACCGAGCCAGGGCTCAAGGGCGCCACGGTCTCCAACGTGACCAAGCCCGCCAAGCTCGAGACCGGCCTGGTGGTGCAGGTTCCCCCATTCGTAGTCGAGGGGGAGAAGATTCGAGTGAGCACAGCCGAAGGCACCTATCAGGAAAGAGCCTGAAGCGCCGCGGCCAGTTGCTCCTCTTCTTCGGGTAGGACCGTACGCAGATCCAGGAGCAATCGCTTTTCTTCGACGCGTGCGATCACCGGTGGATCGTTCTCGCGTAGCCGGCGCTCAGCCGCATTCTCATCCGCGCAGTCAATCGCAATCAGCCACGTAGCTATGGACTGCTCCGGCGTCGCTCCCCCGCCGATCACCGATTGTCCCGCCGCAAGATGCACCTCGAGGCCCCGCAGTCCCTTGATGAGCCGTTCGGCCCGCTCGCGAATCTCGGCGCTCGATTGGCGGATCATCCGGAGGGCCGGGATCCGATCCCAATGCTCCAGCAGCAAATCGCGTAATGTAGATTCGAGCACCTGGTAAATCATCTTATCCAGGCGCAGTGCGCGAAACATGGGATTACGGCGCAGACGCGCGATAATCTCACCCTTGCCCGCCAAAATACCCGCCTGCGGACCACCCAGCAGTTTATCGCCGCTGAACGAGACCAGATCCGCGCCGGCCTGCAGGCTGTCCGATACGCGCGGCTCGTCGATACCGAACGCGCGCAAGTCTGCGATGCAGCCGCTGCCCAGATCCTCATAGAGCGGAATCCCGCGCTCGCGGCCCAGCGCGGCCAACTCCGCCAGTTCCGGCCGGGCGGTGAAACCACTGATGCGAAAATTGCTGGGGTGTACGCGCAGCAACAGGCGCGTGCGTTCCGTGATGGTCTCGCGATAATCGCCGATGTAGGTGCGATTGGTGGAGCCTACTTCGCGCAGGATGGCGCCCGCGCGCAGCATAATATCTGGAATCCGAAACCCATCCCCAATCTCGACCAGTTCCCCGCGCGAGACAATCACCTCGCAACCTGCGGCCAATTCGTGCAACGCCAGATAGATAGCGGCGGCGTTGTTATTGACCGCAATGGCCGGCACGCCCAGCAACCGTTCGAACAGCGCGCCGGTGTGAATGTCGCGTTTGCCGCGCCGCCCCGCTGCGAGATCGTATTCGAGATTGGAGTAGCCGGCGAAGCTGGGTTGGGGCCCCAGCGGCGCCCGTCCCAGGTTGGTATGCAGCACGACACCGGTGGCGTTGATGACTCGCCGCAATGAGGGGCGCGTGAGGGCGCCGAGCGCACGCTCCACGCGCGCTTCGATGGAAAGCCCGTTGCCCGCGCCGGTGAGGATCTCGCGCCGCGCGTCATCGACCGTCCTGCGAATCTCCTCTACCACGATATGCCGCGGGATCCCTGGCGCCTTAACGCGCTCGGCTACCTCATGCACGCCCGGAAGCGCGCGCAACTGTTGGCTCTCGTTCACGCCTTGATAGTACAGAGGGGCCGCGCCACTTGTCTAGCCGGAGTGCAACCGCTACACTGGAAGGTTCGGGGCGTGGCTCAGCCTGGTAGAGCGCCTGGTTCGGGACCAGGAGGCCGGTGGTTCGAATCCACTCGCCCCGACCAAATTTTCCAATAGCTTACACGGCGGGCATGGCGAAGAACGCAGCCATGCATCCCTCCCCGGCGCCTTCCTGCCAATCGACGCCCCGATTCTGGCGCTGTGCTCGCTCCCGTCATCTCGATCGACGTTCGGCACATCGGTCAACGGGACCTGGGCTGCCTTTTGCGTGTCAGCATGACCGCAATTCTGCGCCAGCAGCGTCGCACTGACGGCGGCGCAGGCCTTCAGGAAGGTTCATACCAATCGCGCAGTGAGGTGTTTCGCCGTCAGCGACTTGCTAGCTACGGACAAATAGTTCAGCGGGCATCAGCTTCCTTGCGATGCGTCAGCGAACGTGCCGGAGCCAGGCCCGTACGGCAACGCGGCGAGGGCGTTATCATCGATCGCATGGCCCTTCGTTTTGCGGCGTTACTTTTGGTGCTGATCTCCGGCGCAGCCGGACAGAATTGGCCTTCCTTTCGCGGAGCCACAGCTTCCGGCGTGGCCAACGATCAGAACCTGCCTGTGAAATGGGACGCCGCACGCGGCACCCAGATTCTATGGAGCGTAGCTCTACCGGGCCTAGCGCATTCCAGCCCCATTGTCTGGCAAGACCTCATCTTCGTGACCACCGCCGTCAGCAGCCGCCCGGACGCTTCTTTCAAGCGCGGCCTGTACGGCGAAGGCGATGCATCGTCCGACGTCAGCTCGCAGCAGTGGAAGCTGATCTGCCTTGACCGTAAGAGCGGCAAGATCGCCTGGGATCGCACGGCCTACGAGGGAGTGCCAAAGGAAAAACGGCACATGAAGGCCACCTACGCCAACTCCACGCCGGCAACTGATGGAAAGGTGGTGATCGCCTTCTTCGGTTCGCAGGGACTGTATGCGTACGATCTGGACGGAAAGCTGCTGTGGAAGCGCGATTTGGGAAAGCTCGACGTGGGCGCCTACGACGCTCCCGAATATGAATGGGGCACGGCCAGTTCGCCGATCCTTTATGAGGACAAGGTCATCGTCCAATGCGACCAGCAGAAGGGCTCGTTCCTGGAAGCGTTCGATCGGCAGACGGGCAGGACGATTTGGAGAGCCGAGCGCGACGAGCTCCCCTCCTGGGGCACCCCCTTGGTCTACCAAGGGCCCACACGGACCGAACTGGTTACGAACGGTTCGAATTTCGTGCGTGGGTACAATCCAGCGACGGGCAAAGAACTGTGGCGATTGGGCGGGAGTTCCAAGATCACCGCGCCCACGCCGGTTTTCGGGGATGGCCTGATTGTGGTGGCGAGCGGACGCAGGCCGGAAGCTCCTATCTTCGCGATTCGCGCCGGAGCCACCGGCGACATCACTGGCGATACGCACTGGGTGGCGTGGCAGAAGCAGCAGCGCGGTCCTTACATGCCGACTCCGCTTATCTACGGCGGGTATCTCTACGTGCTGGGTAATGCGGGTGTCTTCGATTGCTACAGCTTGGCCACAGGGGCCGAGGTCTACCGCGAACGTATTCCACACCAAGGGTCGGGATTCAGCGGTTCACCAGTCGCTTCCGATGGCAAGATCTACCTGCCGAGCGAAGATGGCGACGTCTTCGTGGTCAAAGCCGGTCCTCATTTCGAGCTGTTGCAGAGGAATGAAATGGGCGAGCCTTTGATGGCGACTCCGGCGATTTCCGGCGGAATGCTGCTGGTGCGTACCCAGCATCGTTTGTGGGCGATCGGTTCAAAGGGGAGGTTATGAATGGCGCGGGGATCCGGGATGCCGGTAGCAGCGCATGTAAGGTGCTGGAGAATTTCAAATACTACGGGGGCAAAGCGCTCGACGCCTTTGAGCTTGTCAGCGCAATGTACGCCGCTGCCGGACACCAATTGCGTAAGGACTGGTACGGGTGGCCGAGGAGGCAGGCAAGTCGGGCAAGGAGTTGCCGGCGGTTACACGTAACCGGCAGGCGCTGCTGAATCTGCCCCTCGACGCCTACAAAAAGTACGAGACGCAGGCTCGGCGGTAGAGACCCGAATTGCGCGGGATTTCATGGAGGTTCCGGGATGGCTAACGGGTCATCCACCACATCTTTCCGCAGGACTGGTGCAAAACCCACGGCATCAAGCCGAAGGTATACGACTCCATCATCAACAAAACGCCCCTTTCCTTCCGGACGAACCGGATCATCGGCGGCGTCGCACCATCCGAATACCTAGCCAAACTGGAAAAGGGAAGTGACCAGACCCCGCCGATTGAACGTGGCAGGCTCGATGGCTTCCTCGCTTCCCATCTGGTTGACCCGGCCCTCGTGCGCGCTGATGCGGCAAGGCGGCCTACACTGGCACCGTTCCCGAGGAGGAAGATGTCGAGCAAGACCCTGACACGATCGAGGCAGAGAAAACAATCGCCGCCTGACGGCATCCTTCTCCGAAAAGCGACCGTGACGGTTAAAAAACGAAGGGCCGGGGGTTTCCCCCCAGCCCGGTTACTGCTTAATCTTTGGTGCGGTCGAGAGGACTTGAACCTCCACACCGTTTCCGGTACAAGCACCTCAAGCTTGCGCGTCTGCCAATTCCGCCACGACCGCATGGTTACGATAAGGGTTACATTGGCGTCCCAATTTTCCTGCAACTAAGTTTCAAACAACATGACTTGAGTTGGCCTATTTTTTCGGCGCGGCCGGGCTGGCCGGCGCCTTCTGACCCTGTCCAGAGGGAAGCTGGAGCGGTACGGTCTTGCCCGCGCCGCCACTTTGGGGGGTAATGGTCACCGAAGGCGCGCCTGCCGACGGCACCACAGGCTTTACTGGGGCCGCAGACTTTTTCGCGGGGACCGTATGCTTGGCCCCGGACGAATCCAGAACCGTTCTGCTCACGCCGGCCGTGCGCGTCGCCAGAACCGAAAGCGATAGCGAGGTGACCATAAAGATAATCGCCGATAGCGTGGTGGCCTTCGAAAGCAGTGTCGCCGAACCGCGCGGACCGAAGGCCGTCTGCGAGCCCATCCCGCCGAACGCCCCCGCCAGGTCGGCGGCTTTCCCGCTTTGTAGCAGCACCACAATAATCAGGAAGACGCACACTATTACATGGATAATCGTCAGCAGAATGAGCATTGCGCTTCTTTAGTATAGGAAACCGCCGAGCCGCGGTCAAACGCCCGGGCGGGAGCCGATCGAAGAAATAAGCGCGCTAAACCACGCGCGACTTGCGGGCCGGGCGGACCATCTCTGACCGGGCGGGCTTTTTCAAGGCTTGCGAGAGCCTCCGGACCTGATCGCTGACACACACCAGGAACATGGGCTGGCGGGCGCTCTTCAGCAGATCGATGATCCGGTCCGGCGCTTCTTCCAGATAAATGGATTTGCCGTCGGTGAGCAGATGGATCTCCGCATTGCCTTGTAAAGCGTCGCTCAGGCGCTTGCCCATATCTTTCTGCAGGAAGCGGAGCACGCGCCGGATCTTCTGCAGGGAAAATCCTTTGCGCCGCAGCTCGGCGATTACGGAAACCTCCAGCACCTCTTGCGGAAGGTACACGCGCTTATGGCCGTCCTGGCGCGGAGAGACGACGCTACGCTCGTCCCACCATTGCAGTTGGCGCAGACTTACGCCGCACATGCGGGTCACGTCAACGCTGGTGAAGTTAGCAAGCTGGTTGCCATCGGGCCGAACAGCAGGCCGCGGTTTTTTTGTTTTGAACATTTCACGACGCTTTCGGTTTAGAAAATTTGCCGCCATTCTGGATTGTACTTGAGTAGCGCCCCTTGTCAATAGGAGTTCTTGCAGATGTTTTCCTTTTCGCGGCAGTCCTTCCGCACCCCGCCCCCGTGGTAACATGAAAGTTCCATTAATTTGAGGTTTTAGTGGCTAGAATCACGCGTAAAGAGTTAAAGACCGACAAGTTCGCTCTCGAAGTCGGGCACACCGTCGATTTCTTTGAAGAGCACCACACGGAGATCCTCCGTTACGGTGCGGTTGCCGTTGCGGTGGTAGCGCTTGTCTTTGGGATCATGCTATACCGGGCGCACCTGCATACGGTCCGCCAGGAGGCGCTGGCGCATGCCCTTCAAATACAGGAAGCGCCCGTGGGCCAGGCGCCGCCGGGGACCGAGATCACCTTTGCCACTCAGGATGCCAAAGACAAGGAAGCCGCCAAGGCTTTCGGCGAACTGGCGTCGAAGTATTCCGGGACCGACGAGGGCTACATTGCCGAATACTATCTGGGCTGTCTGGCGGCGGATCAAGGGAAATTGAGCGAAGCCGAAAAACGCTTCCAGTCGGTGGCAGATTCCGCCAACAAGCGCTATGCTTCCCTGGCCAATCTTTCACTGGCCCAGGTCTACTTCGCCGAAGGGAAAGGCGATCAAGGCGAGAAACTGCTGCGCTACCTGATGGACCATCCCACCGTCTTCGTCTCCAAGGATCAAGCGGCGATCAGCCTGGCCAAATCCCTGGCGCACACTAAGCCGGCGGAGGCGAGGAAGCTGCTCGATCCCCTGCGTGCGGTACCCGGGCCTGTGAGCCAGACCGCCATTCAGGCGTATTCTGAGCTGCCCGCCCAATAGTCCGCCAGATCATGCTCCACCATCTCCGGTTTCCGGTCGAGCGTAGCAGGGGCCGGCGCTATCCGGAGCCGGAACATCCCTATCGCAACGCGTTTCAGCGCGATCGCGACCGGATCGTGCATGCCCGCGCCTTCCGCAGGTTGGAGGCCAAAACGCAGGTTTTCGCCCCGGACCTCTGCGATCATTTCCGTAACCGCCTCACGCACACCATCGAAGTAGCGCAGGTCGCGCGGACGGTGGCGGCCGCGCTGGAGCTTGACGAAGATTTGACGGAAGCTCTGGCACTGGCCCACGATATCGGGCATCCGCCCTTCTCGCACGCCGGCGAGGAGACGCTCAACCGTCAGATGGAGCGCTTCGGCGCGCGCTTCGACCATAACCTGCACGCCGTACGCATCGTGGAAAGCTTCGAACAGCGTTTTGCCCGCTTCCCCGGACTGAACCTGACCTTCGAAGTGCGCGAAGGCGTGGTCAAACACTCGCGCGATTTCGGACCTGGGGAGAATCCGGTATTCGAAGAGTATTTGCCTGGACTGCGCCCACCGCTTGAGGCGCAACTCATCGATCTGGCTGATGAAATTGCCTACAATTCGGCCGATCTCGACGACGCCGTCTCAGCGGGGCTGCTGCATCCCGCCGATGTAGCCGCGGAGTCGCCGTACTATCGGGAATTCCACGAAGCAGCCGAGACCCAGTTTCCTGGTGCTTCTGCCGATGAGCGCTTCCAGGAAACGCTGCGCTGCCTGATCGACTCGCTGGTATCCGGCCTGATCGAGGGCACCGCCCGCCGCGCCGCCGACTCGGGCGTGCAAAGCATGGACGAAGTGCGTCTCTATCCGAAACGCTTAGCCGCTTTCACCCCCGAAACAGAAAAGGGCGATCGCGATTTAAAGCAATTCCTGCACCGGCGCGTCTATTCTTCACCGGTACTATGCGAAGAGCGTGCCCGCGCCGCGGCGATGATCGCCAAACTGTTCGATTTCTTCGTCGAGAATCCGGAACGCCTTCCGCCATCGCACGCCGGGCTCATTCCGACCCAGCCGGCCTACCGGGTAGTGTGCGACTACATCGCGGGCATGACCGACGGCTTCTTCGAGCGCACCTATCTGCAGATGCTGTCGAATTCGTAGGCCGCGGGCTATTTCTGCTCCGGATTCCCGTTCGACGTGCGTTTCTCGATCTCCGCAATCGCCCCCTTGGCGACGCGTGAAAGATCCACGACCGGCATCAGACCGAAACCGCGGCCGCGGACGGCGACGGGCTGGCTCTTCGCCGCCATCTCGCGGAGCCGGGGAAGATCGCCGGCGTCACCCTGATCGCCCATGATCTTCAAGGCCAGAAGCTTGGCGGGTGCGTCAGTGGTCGCGAGCAGGTTGCGCGCAATGGGCAGCGTCGCGGGATCGTTGAACTGCGCCGCGCGGCTAAGAGCCGCAACCCCCACCACACCTCCGGCTTTGGCCAAATCCAGAAGGTAGGGCAGCACGGCACGATCCCGATAGTCGCCCAGGCCCATAACCGCGTTAGTAGCCACCAGCATGTTCGGATCGTGGGCGGCTTTGGCCAGCAGCTCGATGAACTCCGGCCGTTCGAAGGATCCGAGCTGGCGGGCCGCCTCCGCGCGGACTTCCGGCTGGGGGGAGGCCAGCGCACCGCGGAACTCATCGATGGCGTCAACAGCGCGCAGGTTGCGGCTGGCACAGGCGCGCACAGGCTGGCTGGCGAGAGCGCCGCGCATGGCCGAGACCACCTCCGGCGACCGGTTGCCGCGCAGAGCGAAGCAGGCGTCGTTGCGCTGAGCGACAGTCAGCTTTTCATCGAGCATGCGGCCCACCAGATCATCGCCGGCGGTAAAGGCGCTCAGCCCGCCAGCGCAAATCAGGAACACACAAAATTGCTTCATTGACGGATCTCCTTCCATGCGGCTTCAGCCAGCGGGGACTGTCCCGGATCGAAGTGCGGGTTCAGCGCCAGGGCGTGCTCCAGATGCTGGCGGGCCTGATCGCCCTGCCCAAGGGCGCGCTCAATTAAGGCTGCATGATAAAAGAAAGCCGGCTCGGGAGTGCCCAACTCTAACGCCTTTTCCTTGGCCTTGGCGGCTTCGGCGTATTTCTTGTTCTTGTAGAGTATCCAGGCCAGCGCGTCGTAGGTGTAAATATCGCGCCGGCCGCCCAACTCCTTTTGCACCAGCTCGAGCGCCCGCGCAAGATTGCGATCGTGATCGGCGTAGGCCATCGCCAGATTGCGGTTCACGTTGAGGCCGCCAGCCTGCTCCATTTTGTCGATCATGTCGACCATTTCGCCCTGTCTGCGGGCCTCCTCCGGCTTCCCGGCGAGGGTGTACAAATCCTGTAATGCGGCTGCGTATTCGACCAGCGGCACGGCAGCCTGGGCGCGTTTATAGCTCTCGATAGCATCCGCAGTTTTGCCCTCCGCGCCGAAAACGCGGCCGAGCCCGGCATGCGCCGGATAATATCCCGCGAAGGTGCGCAAAGCAGACCGATAGGCCTGTTCGGCGTCGCTGAGCCGCCCGGTCTTGAAGTAAAGGTTTCCCAGATCGACGAAGCACCAGGCGATATTTTCCGCCGAGCGGCTTCCCGCGTCGATGGCCTTCTTCATCACTGCAATGGCGCCGCCCGCGTCACCGGCTACAAAGCGGTAGTACGACGCGCGATTATAACTGGACAGATCGGGGCGCAGCGAGACCATGCGTTGGTAGGCGTCGGCTGCTTTATCGTACTGTCCCAGCTCCATCAGGGAGTCGCCCAGCGTTCCCCAATTCCAGGGGTCATCGGGCGATGTGGAGGTAAGCTCACGCGAATACTCGGCCACCTTGGTGAAGTTGTGCCGCTCGAGCTCGATCTGGCTGCGCAGCCGCAGCGCTTCATAGTTCGCGCCCTCGGCGGCCAACACACTATCGACTATGCGCGAGGCGCGGTCCAGGTAGCCGGGGTCCATGGTCTCGCGCATCTTCTGGATGAAGGTGGCGGCAAGCAGATTCTGGTAATGGAAATCGTCCGGCTTGTAAGTGACCAGAGACTGGTACATTTTGATGCGGTCGTCGGTCTTCATACGAGCCACCTGGTCGGCCATGGCGCGATCCGGAAACGCCTGCAGCAGGCGATCCGGCTCTGTGACTTGTGCCGATGCCAGGCCGGCGAAAAGGAAAAAAGAGATGAGTTTGGGCATGGGATGAAACTCTTTAGGCGAGGGCGGGCGTTGCGATGGAGCTCAACGGTCCGCCCCCGTGCTGTTTACCCTCTACTGACCGGTCGGCGTGCCACGGCCGTTGGTTCCATTCTCCTGGCTATGCAGGAATCCCGCATGCGGGGGAGCGTGGAACGGGAAACGATCGAGCAACGGAATGTCGTTGGAGTTGACACCGTCGCCGAGCTCGTTGTTTGGCGCAACATCGAAGCCTGAAACAAGCACTCCTGCGGCGGCGCGCAGGCCGATATCCACTACATCGTCGCCGGGCCGGCGTCCGCCAAACGGCCAACCGGCGTTATCGCCGCCGAGCGGACCGAGACGGCTCTGCTGGGCATTGGGAATTCCCGGCGTAGTCAGGTTGATGCGGGTGATGTCCGGGACAAAAACTCCCAGCAGATCGTTACGCGGCGCGGGCGGTACATTCAGCTTGAACACACCGTTCAGAACGCCGCTCACGAAGAACGGATCGGCGATCAAGGAGGCAAATTGCTGGTCGCCGGATGGGTCGCTGCGGTTCCAGTAATCTTTCATGGGCAGCGGGATGAGTAACTCGACCGTCAGAGGATTGCCCACCCGGTCGACCTGCACATATTCCCCAAAATTCATGGGATCGCTGGGGCTCGGCCTCACCGTAACGATCTGGCGCAGAGTGGCCGCCCAAGCGCCTATGGTGGCGTTGGGATCCGTGGAGGAAGTGGGTATGGCGCCATTGGCAGTGAGCATAGTGATGGGCGCCTCAACGGCGATCAGGCTGATGTTATAGCCTGCGAAGCCATCCACGGCGTTGGGGTAGGCGGCTCCCTGTCCGGTGTCTGCAGTGCCGGATAAAACGGGGGCCGGGGCGCGGAAGTCCAGGTGATCGAAGGTGGCGCCGCTATCGAAATAGAAAGCATCGTCGCGGGGGCCGGCGAACACCCGCATACCGTTAGGCAGCGTGAAGATGGAAGGCTGGCCGAGATTCTGCTCGTAATCAGGAGTACCCACGGGGCCCAGGTTGGGCGGAGCCACCGAAAGCAGATGGCCGTTGACGTCCTTGTCATAAGAGGCCACGATGGTTCCGGTATGCAGGTTCCGGATCACCACGGTGTACGTCTCATACAGAAAGATGCTGGGATCATCAATGGTCATGATGGGGCCGAAATATGACACGAAGGTCGGGTTCGGGCGCAGGGTATCCTGGAAGACGAAGTCGATCTGCATGTCCGGGTTACCATCCAGACCGCGCGAATTATTGATGTTGAACCGGTAGAGGACGCTGCTCGAGAACTTGTAATAGCTCGGTCCATTATCCGGATTCTGAAAGCCCTGGACGCTCATACTCATCACGACGCTGTTGGTATGGCCTGCCTCCCAACTGCGAAAGATATAGAAGTCGTTCAGATTGGCTGTTTGATCTTCGAGCAGCAGCGGTCCGTTACGGTGGCTGGCGGCGAAGGCGCCGGATGCCAGCAGCAGAGAAGCCGCGGCGGCTCGAAGGGCGAACGTGCGCATTCTTTACCTCCTGACTGAAGTGGAACTACAACAGCAATACGATAGGGTGCCGGAATTTGGATTTAATCTCGCTGATCTTTCACGAATGCGGCCAGACGTTCCATGGCCGGTTCGAGGATGGAGCTTTCCGCGGCATAGCAGATACGCACCGAACCTTCGCCACCAGCGCCGAACGCCACGCCGGGCGCCAGGCCGACACGGTACTTCTCCAGCAACGCGCGGCAAAAGCCGAAGGAATCGGCGAGACCGGCGATTTTGGGGAATAGATAAAAAGCGCCGTCCGGCTTGGGAACCGAGACTCCGGGCATGGCACGCAGCGCTCGCAGGCACAGGTCGCGGTTCTGCTGGAGGCGCTCCAGCATGCGCAGGAGCTCGTCTTCGCCTTGGGCCAGTGCAGTTTCGGCCGCCTTCTGGGCGAAGCTGGGTGCGTGCGAAATGATGAACTCGTTCAACTGGGTAGCCTTGTGCACCAGATCGTGGCGGCCGATCAGCCAGCCCACACGCCAGCCGGTCATACAGTAGGTCTTGGAGAAAGACTGCACCACCATGACGGCATCCTCGCGGGTGGCTTTGCGCAGGATCGAGGGCACCGGAACACCCGGAGAGGCGCCCGCGTAATAGAGACGGTCGTAAACTTCGTCCGCCATGAGCCACATGCCGTGGCGTCGCGTGAAATCGAGCAGGCGCTGCTGTTCCTCTTCGGTGGCTACCCAGCCCAGGGGATTGGAAGGAGAAGTATAAAGCAGCAGGCGGGTGCGCGGGTTGACGGCGGCCTCGAGCGCGTCGAAGTCGATGCCATAGCGATCGCCGCACAAGGGATGCGCGATCTGGCGTGGGATGGCGTTGGCCATGGCAATGTTGGACGAGCCATTGGGCCAGGCGGGAGTGAGAACCAGCGCTTCGTCGCCCGGGTCGAGCACCGCTCGAATTCCGACGTTCAACGCCTGCACGCCGGAGGCGGTGACCACGATCTCTGTAGCGGGATCGAGGCCCACACGATGTAGTTCGCCGTACTGGCGGGCGATAGCGCTACGTAAAGACGGCAGGCCGGCGTTTTCTGTGTAATAAGTGTAACCGTCTGCCAGGGCCTCCACGGCCGCGCGCTTGATGAAGTCAGGCGTAGGCAGGTTGGATTCGCCGAAATACAGGCGCAGCACGCCCTCCATAGACATGGCCACTTCCGCCAGTTCTCGAATGCGGGAGTGCGGCACGTTCTCTACCGATGTGGCCAGGCGGGGCATTCACTCCATCTTGCCATTCCTCCGGCCCGTTCGCGACAGGAAAATGTCCGCGGTCCGCAGAGCGAGCCCGCTCGGGTCGAGATCGGTCCGGTTACACAGAACCACGATGGTGAGGTTCTCTTCCGTGAACCGCTCGATCACGGTGCGGAATCCCATCGTGCTGCCGGTGTGCCACATCCGCGGATGACCCTCATATGCATCGAGAAACCATCCAAATCCGTACGAAACGGGCTTGCCCGGCGCGAGATTGTATTCGCCCGGACTGGCGGGCCAATGCGGCTCAGATCCATCGCGAAGCTTGGCCGGAGTCAATGCGGCGGCCATCTCTTCCCTACTCAGGAGCGTGTGGTTTCGCAGCGCGTCATCCCACCTCGCCAGATCTTGAAGATTGGAATAAACGCCGCCGTCGCCCAGCGTTGCGGAAGTCGGGCTCTGGTCTGTCTCCCCGAATTGATCCCCCTTTTTTGAGTGGCCCCAGGCCCGATTTGGCACGATGTTCTGTCCGTTCAAATAGGCCAGCGTGTCCCTCATGCGCAACGTGTTGAAAATGCGATCTTGCAGGAATTGGCCAAACGGCTCGCCTGAGACTTTGGCCACGATCAGGCCGAGCAGCACATATCCGGAATTGCTATACGCCCAACTGGTCCCAGGCGCGAACTTCGGACTGGCTTGTTGTTTGAGCAGGCCCAGCACTTCTTCGTCCCGAATCTGATGAGCGGGAGTCCAGGCATCGTTCATGAGATCTTCGTAATCCGGCAGCCCGGATGTGTGCGTGAGTAAGTGCCGTACAGTGATGGCCCGGCCCCATACTGGAAAGTCGGGGAAAATATCGGTCAAGGTCTGGTCATACCGCAGTTTTCCGTCACGCACCAGCAGCATAACAGCCATGGCGGTGAATTGCTTGGTAAAGGACGCCAGGCGAAAATCGGTTTTGGCGTCGATCTTCGCGGGCGATTGCAGGCGGCGCAGTCCGTAGCCGCGGGCAAAGACGGTGCGCCCATTTTGCCGCACCATAACCGCCAGACCCGGCGAGTGTTCATCGGCCAGGTGCGCGAACAGCGAATCGATTTCAGTTGCAGCGGCGGAATTCACGCCCAGCCATGCCGATAGCGCCACGCAGAGCAACACCATTTGAGTATAGAATCGGCTGTTGCATGCGTGTTTATGGTGGCATCGAAGCGGGAGGCACCAAGTTTGTCTGCGGGATCGGGAACCAGGAGGGCCAGCTCCTCGATCGGACGGCGTTTCCCACCACCACGCCGGACCAGACCATCGCCCGCGCGGTCGAATACTTCACGCGGCAGCCGCAATCGCTCGAAGGTATCGGCATCGCTTCATTCGGCCCGATCGACCTGAATCCGCGCTCCGCGAAATTCGGCTACATCACCTCGACGCCGAAGAACGGCTGGAGCAATACGGACTTTGCGGGAACGGTCCGCCGCAGCACGGGCGTGCCCGTGGCTTTCGATACGGATGTGAATGCGGCCGCCCTGGGCGAGGCCCGGTGGGGCGCGGCGCAGGGTCTGGATACGTTTCTTTACCTGACCATCGGCACCGGGTTGGGCGGTGGCGGAATGGCAAACGGTCGGCTGATGCATGGCATGGTACATCCCGAGATAGGTCACATCCGCGTACCGCACGACTGGACCGAGGACGAATTTCCCGGCTGCTGTCCGTTTCACGGCGACTGTCTCGAAGGCCTGGTGAGCGGTCCGTCGTTAGAGGCACGCTGGAAACAACGCGGCGAAACTCTTCCTGCGGATCATCCGGCCTGGAAACTGGAGGCGCACTACCTGGCGCTGGGCCTGGCGACATTGATTTGCGCACTGTCGCCGCAGAGAATCATTCTCGGTGGCGGGGTGATGCGGCGCACGGATTTATTCAGCCGGATACGCTGCGGCGTGCGGGAGCTGTTGAACGGCTACATACAGTCGCCCGAGGTCCTGGAGCGCATCGACCAATACATTGTGCCGCCGGGGCTGGGCGGCAATGCGGGCGTGCTGGGAGCCATCGCGCTGGCGCTGATGCGGGAATCTGTGGTGGTGAGTTAGAGCAACTCCGCTATTGAAACTTGATTTCCGAAGAAGCTTCAAACTTGCGGTAATCGCGGAATTGAGTTTCGTTGCGTACCACTTGCCGGCCCTGGCGCACCTGCAGCACCGAACGCATGGGCAGCAGGTGATCCTGGCCGGCGATACGCACCATGCCGTATTCGAGCGAGAAAACAGGCGACTGCAGTCCAAAGTTTTTCGGCAGCCCGGCGCCCTCGAAAACGATGCGGCGCACCAGGCCGGCCTCCTCATCGAAAAACACGCGGCCGTGGTAAGCGGCAACCTCCTGGCGCAGATTGAATGTGAGTACAAAATTGGACTTGCTCACCGGCACTTCTATATCGAAGACATCACAAATAACTCCGCCGGTAAGAGCCCGCCCGGCCCACTTAGGCTGTACCCCAACCTCGGGACGAAAGACAGATCTCAGCATGGAGCCGAACTCTCCGCGGGATTGTACGCCCTTGAGCGCGTCGCGCTGTGTGTTGGATTTCTGGCCGTTGACTTCTATGGTGCGGTAGGTCTCCTTGCCGTGCTCATAAGTAAGTTCCTCGATGAAGGCGTCGGCTTCGTGGAGATGGTCGGAACTTTTCACTGGAGCAGTCAACCGGCGAGTTTCGCGTCGGCACCGGAAATTGGGCAGGCGCGAGCTATAAGACAGCGCGCTCGCGGCGGCATCTTCCCATATGCGCCGTTGCTCGGCGGCCGGCAGGGCTGCCAGGCCGGAATTCAGGTGCACGGGATCGACCTCCGGAAGAGTCACGGCAGCGTCCTCATCGTCTTCATGAGAGGAGGCAGCCGCGGCGGCATTGGGTCCGGCAGACGCCAAGTCGGGTCCCTGCACATTGCCGAGAACGTGGAAATCTACAATGCGCGTAAGAGCATTGTTTCCCTGGCGCACCGTAATGCGTGCCTGGTACTCTCCCGGACCGAAGCGCACACCGCGCAAAGTTGCCAGGTAAGGAAACTCGTGTTTCTGGGTTCCGATCATCGATGACATACCGCTCGATTCGACCGCGTCGTTGCGGATTTTGTCGCTGAAAGGCAGGGCGCTGCGTCCCACCACGTGCCCGTTGCGGAGAACCTCCAGACTCATCTGCGGCTGCGCCCCATAAAGGTCGGGGTAGACGATCAGGTAGATCTGTAAGTCGAATGGCTGGTTGGCGCGATACTCGGGATCGAGCAGTGGGGAGATGGCATTTCCATCGTATTGGAGTACCTGATCGGCTTCGAACCTATCGGCTGCCCCATTGAACGGTCTGACCAGGATGGCGTCGCTTACAGTGAATCCGGGCGTTCCCATACCCGTTCGCAGAGGCTCGCGCACGCCGCCGGATTTGCCGGCGATCAAGTCTTCGACGGTAGCTTCCAGCGTGTAACGGCCGGCCGGCAGGACCACTTCACGCAGGTAATAAAGATTGCCCTCCCGCCGCGCGTTGAGCTTGCGCAGCGGGCCGCGCAGAGTCACCGGCTTAGACGCCTGCCAGACGATCTTGCCCGCGGCATTGCGCGCGATCTGCGTCACGCGGGCGCGCGCCGAGTACGTTCCGGTATTGTCGTCGGTATCGAAGCGCAAAGCGCTCAGCGGCGATTCGACCAGGAACAAACCGCGCATAGGCCCGGTGACGTTTTCCACGTTCGGGCCGCCATCCACCGTGGTGATACCGCCTTGACCAGCGCCCACGCTCACCTGTGTGCCAAAAGCCATCGAGCCATTGGGCGAGATCCGCATGAAGCGCGTGTGCACGGGAAGATCCGTCGGCAAGGCGGGGAGGTTCGCGGCGACAGCGGTCTCGGGCCCGGCTGCAGAGGCATAGGGGGACTCGGAGACCTTCGATCCGGAGGCGGCTATTAAGATGCTCGCCTCGAGCGCTCTCGAGTCGCGGATGAGAGCCCCGCCAGTCCCTTCTCCGAGCGTCTTGAAGGAGCCATCCGCGGTCTTCGAGGGGGCTTCAGCGGGATTCAATACCACCACTCGAATCGAATTCGACTTGCAAAATTCCACGATGTGCTGCAGCAGGTTCTCGCCGTCACTGGATAGAGAAGGTTCTTCTGCGATGGCGACCAAAAGGCGTAAGCCTGGGCGGCGGGCGAGCGCCTGTGCGGCGGCGTCGAGCGAGCTGAGAAATGTATCGGCGTCGGTATCGCGCCCCAGGCTCGCAGCGGCGGCAAAGGCCTGCTCGATGGCTTTTGCCGGAGTCGCGGCATCGAGCGGCAGAGCATCCATACTGCCGGCGCGGCGCAGTTCCGCCGTGGACCCTGGCTCGCGGAGCCAGCGGCGCCCGGCAGTGGCGGCGGCACGGGCGGCTTGGCGCGCGTTATCCGCGCCCGCCGGCCCGAACAGGAATATGGCGGCGCGCCCTGAAGCCGGATCGGACGAAGCCGCCAGCGCGATAGGCGCGCATAGCAGCCACGCAAAGGCAATGGTCCGCATGCCCATCAATCATAGCCTGCGGCGGGATTGGCGCACCACCGGGAAATCGAAGGAATGCAGCCCCATATCGACGCGCCTGCCACGAAAGGTTACGCGCTCTGCTTCAAGGCGCGCACGCTGTTCGAGCCCGGCGCTTCCCGGCAATCGTATGGTCCCTCCGGCCCCCAATACGCGATGCCACGGGATGCCGTCTTTGGAATTGTGCAGCGCCCACGCAACCTGGCGGGCCCCTCCGGCAAAGCCCGCCGCGCGTGCGACATCACCGTATGTCGAGACTTTGCCTTTCGGAATTCTCCAGATTGTCCGCCGGATCTGTTGTAACATGCCTGGCTTTTCCATAGACTACGTTGAAACCATCTCCGGACCTTGGCTCGACCGCACCCACAAATCATGATAATTGGAGTGCAGGCCCGGCGTTTCAACTGGGCGTACTAGTAGAGCCCAGTAGAGCCCAGCATGTGCGCCGCCGTAATCAGATCTTAATCATTCCGTCATTAACCCATCACGCCCCGAAGCTACCCTGGTGAGACCGATTGCGAGCGGTACCTTACTCCCCCGCCCGCGCGCACGGACAAACTTATACGAGGAGCTTCAATGAAGAGAAGAGCACTTGTGACGCTTGGCGGAGTTCTGCTCCTTTGCGGCGTTCTGGTTGGACCCGCGCGCACCCAGGAAACCGCCCCCGTCAGTCCCGAGATAGAGCGTCTGAAAGCACAACTGGCGGCCCAGCAGCAGCAGATCGACCAGCTTCGCCGCACCCTTGAGGAGCAGCAAAAGACGTTGGAGCAAGCCAGCCGGCCCCAGCCGCCGAGCCTGGGCCAGGTGGCCAGCACTACGCCGGTGATTCCGCCGGGAAATGTGGCGCCATCGCTGCATGCGGGGCTTCCCGCAGTGAATACTCAGATAACTCCGGACGAGGCGCCGTCACCGCTGCAGATCCACATCGGCACGGCGACCATCGCGCCGGTCGGTTTCCTGGATTTCACCACCGTGTTTCGCTCGTCCGATGGAGGCAGTTCGATTGGAACGAGCTTCGGCAGCACGCCTTACAACACCTCACCACTGGAGCATCTCACGGAAACGCGTCTCAGCGCGCAGAACTCGCGCATCGGCGCCCGTATCGACGCCTTGATTCATGGGACCAAAGTGCTGGCCTACTGGGAATCTGACTTCCTGGGTACGCAGGCGACCAACGCGTCGGTCAGCACGCACAGCGATAGTTTCCGCATGCGGCTATACTGGGTCGATTTGCGGAAGGGCCAATGGGAGATTCTGGGCGGCCAATCCTGGAGCATGCTGACTCCCAACCGGAAAGGCATCTCGCCACTGCCGAGCGACATTTTCTATAGCCAGGATATGGACACCAATTACCAGGTGGGCATTCCATGGACGCGCGCTCCCCAGTTCCGTGCCATCTATCATCCGAGCGACATCGTGTCGCTGGGCTTCGCTTTGGAAACGGCCGAGCAGTACGGCGGTGGTTCCTCCGGCGGCGGCGCGATCACGCTGCCTTCCCTGTTGAGTACCGCCTACAGCAACAGCGAGCTTGATCTAGGCGCCGCGACCTATACCCCGCCTAACCTGGCCCCCGATGTTCAAGCCAAGCTGGCTCTTGACCCGACGGTCGACGGCAAGCTGATGCACGTCGAATTTGCCGGCTTCCTGAGCTCGTTCAAGACTTATAACCCCCTGACGAGCCAGAGCTTCACCACTCCGGGCGGCGGCGGCGAGGCCAACTTCAACCTCGAGCTGGTAAAGAATTTCCATCTGATCGTGAACACCTTCGTGAGCGACGGCGGCGGCAGGTATCTCTTCGGCCAGGCGCCCGACCTCATCATCCGGCCGAACGGCAGCCCCGCGCCGTTGCACGCCGATTCGACGACGGACGGTTTCGAATACCTGGCGCACAACACCCTGCTATTCGCCTACTATGGGGGCGACTACATCGGGAGAAGTACATCCATCGACTACACGAATAAGAACGCCTTGATCGGCTACGGCTATAAGGGATCTGCGAACAGCCAGAACCGCACCATTCAGGAAGGAACCTTCGGCTTCAATCAGACCTTCTGGAAAAGCCCCAATTACGGAGCCTTAAGCTTTATTTTCCAGTACTCGTATCTGACGCGCGATCCCTGGTATCTGGCCATCGGCGCTCCCACCAAGACGCACAACAATATGGTCTGGCTCGATTTGCGGTATACGCTGCCAGGCGGCCCGCCGTCAGCCCAGAAGTGATGTTGCGGCCGGGCCGGAGCAAGTCTTTAACGTTCCGTAACCAATCTGTAACAAAGCCGTGCCAACCTGAAGAAAGGAATCGTGCATGAAAAAAAACGGTTTGTGGCTGGGCGCATTCGGCGCGCTGGCCTTGTTGCTGGCCGTGGCGGAGCCCGTGTTGCTGGCAAAGGTTCTGATCAACGGGGCCGGCGCTACATTCCCCGAGGTGATCTACACCAAGTGGTTTGAAGAATTCCCCAAAAAGTACCCGGACTCCCAGATCAATTACCAGGCGCTGGGCTCCGGTGCGGGCATTCGGCAATTGACCGAAGGCACAGTCGACTTCGGCGCGTCCGACATGCCTATGACCGACGCACAGATTTCAAAGCTGAAGGTGAAGCCCCTGCACTTTCCGACCGTGCTCGGCGGGATCGTTCCGACCTACAACATCCCGGGCCTGAAGCAGGATCTGAAGTTCACACCGGCGGTTTTGGCGGGGATCTTCTTAGGTAAAATCAAGAAGTGGAGCGATCCCGAGCTGACCAAAGCCAATCCGGGCGTGAAGCTTCCGGACACGGATATCCTGGTGGTGCATCGTTCCGACGGCAGCGGCACCACCTTCGTATTCACCGATTACCTGTCGAAGGTCAGCCCGGAGTGGAAGACCGTGGTGGGCTCGAACACGTCGGTGAAGTGGCCGGTCGGGATCGGCGCCGAGCATAACGAGGGGGTGGCGGGGCTGGTGAAGCAGTCGCCCAACTCGATCGGCTATGTCGAGCTGATCTACGCCACTCAGAATAAGATGGGATATGGCGCGATACAGAATGCTGCCGGAACGTTCCTGAGGGCGGATCTGGGCAGCGTGACGGAAGCCGCGGCTGGCGCGGCGAAGAATATGCCGGACGATTTCCGGGTATCCATTACCAACGCGCCGGGCAAGCAGGCGTACCCCATCGCCTCGTTCACTTGGCTGCTGGTCCCCAGCAAGTTCGCCGACGCGGAGAAGAAGAAAGTGATCGTTGAGTTTCTTCGCTGGATGCTCACCGATGGCCAGAAGTATGCCGCCGGCTTGAGTTATGCGCCTTTGCCCAAAGAAGTCGTAGCTAAAGAAGAGAAAGCTATCGCCCTCATCCAGTAGCCCCTATGGCGACCTCTGTCACACTGCCCGCGCACTCGCCCCCGGGTGCGCGGAGTTTTTTCAAGCGCCTCACCAGTGGAGATGAGATTGCCCGATTGGTAACCACGCTCTTCGCTTCCCTCATCCTGCTGCTCACGCTGGGAATAGTCTGGGAGCTCTGGATTCATTCCACGCTGGCCCGGGAAAAGTTTGGTTTCGGTTTTCTGACCTCGACCGCCTGGAACCCGGTGACCGACCAGTTCGGCGCGTTCCCCTTCATCTATGGCACCGTGATTACCTCCGTGCTGGCATTGCTGATCGCCGTGCCTCTGGGGGTAGGCGCAGCCATTTTTCTCGCGGAACTCGCTCCGCCGCGTATTTCAAGCGCGTTTACTTTCTTCATTGAGCTGCTGGCGGCCGTACCCAGCGTGATCTACGGCCTGCTGGCAATTTTCACGCTGGTGCCGCTGATGCGCGACTCGATCGGGCCTTTTCTGAAAGCGCGCCTGGGATTCCTGCCGATCTTCACCGGCCCCGTGTTCGGTGTAGGATATCTGACGGCGGGAATGATCCTGGCGATCATGACGCTGCCTTTCATCATTTCCATCTCGCGCGACTCCTTGCTGGAAGTGCCCACCGAGCAGCGCGAGGCGGCGCTGGCCTTGGGCGCCACGCGATGGGAATCCACCTGGCACGTGGTGGTGCCCTACGCGCGCCTGGGGATCTTCGGCTCTATCTTTCTAGGGCTGGCGCGCGCCCTGGGCGAAACCATGGCGGTCACCATGGTCATCGGGAACGATCCCAGCATTCACGCGTCGCTGTTGTCGCCCGGTTATACCATCGCAGCCATCATCGCCAACGAATTCGCGGAGGCCACCGGCGATCTGTACCTGCAATCCCTGGTGGCCCTGGCCCTGGTGCTGTTCGTGCTTACCATCGTGATCAACGCGCTGGCCCGCTTGCTGATTATCGCCACAACCCGGCGGGGGAGCTCGCAGGCATGACTCTGCGCAACCGCTGGCGCAAAATACTCAGTTACCTGATGCTCAGCCTGACGGGCGTCTGCGCGGTGGTGGCGGTGGTCATGCTGTTTCTAATTTTGGGTTACCTGGTCTTCAATGGCTGGCGGTCGGTGGATTGGGACTTCCTCACCAAGCTGCCCAAACCTCCCGGCGAGGTGGGTGGCGGCATGGGCAACGCCATCGTCGGGAGCTTACAGATCGTCCTGCTGGCTGCCTTGATCGGACTGCCCATCGGGTTTCTGGCGGGAGTTTACCTCGCCGAATACGGTGGCCATACTTTTGCGTTTCTGGTCCGCTACATGGCCGACCTGCTGAATGGTATACCGTCGATTGTAATCGGCATCTTTGCCTGGACCGTGGTGGTCGTTCCAATGCACCATTTCTCGGCGCTGGCCGGAGGACTGGCTCTCGCCGTGATGCTGATTCCGATCACGGCGCGCAGTACGGAGCAGTTCCTCGTTTCGGTGCCGCAAACCTTGCGGGAAGGCGCGCTGGCGCTGGGCGCGAGCCAGTGGAAAGCGATTGCCACGGTGGTGGTGCCGGCCGCTTATCGTGGCATCGCCACGGGCATGATTCTGGGGGTTGCCCGCATCGCCGGCGAAACTGCCCCGCTGCTTTTCACCAGTCTGAACAATCAGTTTTGGAGCGCGGGATGGAGCCAGCCCACCGCGTCGCTGCCGGTGATGATCTACACCTACGCCACCGCCCCTTACCCGGACTGGCACCGCCAGGCGTGGGCGGCCGGCATGGTCCTGCTGCTCCTCGTTTTGGTCGCCAACGTGGCCGCCCGTTTGATCCTGTCGCGAGGAATTTCGGTACAAAGATGAACTTGATATGACCATGAGCACCGCTAATCTACCTTCCGCGAATTCCGCCGCCGGTAAGACGGCCGCGCCGCTAGGCAAGCTCAAGGCGGTCAACCTGAATTTCTACTATGGCGCCTATCAGGCGCTGCACGGCATCAGCCTGGCGGTCCCGGCCAATCGCATCACGGCGCTGATCGGTCCGTCCGGCTGCGGTAAGTCGACCTTCCTTCGCACGCTCAATCGTATCAGCGAAACCATTCGCAATACGCGCGTGGAAGGCGAAGTGTTGCTGGATGACGAAAATGTGCTGGAGGTAGATGTGACGGCGTTGCGGCGCCGCGTGGGGATGGTGTTCCAGAAGTCGAACCCCTTTCCCAAATCCATTTTCGATAACGTGGCTTACGGGCTGAAAGTCAATGGATTTCGCGGGTCGCTCCAGGAAGCCGTGCAACACAGTCTGCAGCGCGCCGCGCTTTGGGAAGAAGTCAAGGACAAGCTGCACAAATCCGCATACGCGCTTTCCGGCGGCCAGCAGCAGCGCCTGTGCATCGCGCGGGCCCTGGCGGTCGATCCGGAAGTGCTGCTGCTCGACGAACCGTGTTCGGCGCTCGACCCCATCGCCACCGCTAAAATCGAAGATCTGCTGTTCGCTTTGAAAGATCAATGCACCATCGTTATCGTTACCCACAACATGCAGCAGGCGGCTCGCGTCGCCGATCGCACCGGTTTCTTCCTGCTGGGAAAACTCATTGAATACAATACGACCGAAATTATCTTCAAGACGCCAGCCAAGCAGGAGACGGAAGACTATATCACTGGCAGGTTCGGGTAGAGCGGCCCAAGATGAAGGAGAAGAGCTGAATTGCGACAATTTTCCCTTGAGCTGGACGAGTTACACGAGAAAGTGCTGCAGATGGGCGGGCAGGTGGAATCTGCCATTCACCGCAGCGTGCGCGCTCTGGTGGAACGCGACCCTGAGCAGGCCCGCCAGGTACTGCGCGACGAAGCCCGCATCAACCAGATGGAGATCGATGTCGACAACCTCACCACGCGACTGCTGGCGTTGCGCCAGCCCATGGCCAGGGATCTGCGCTTCCTGACGGCGGCGATGAAGATCAATACCGACCTGGAGCGCATGGGCGATCTGGCGGTGAATATCGCGCAGCGGGCGCTTTCCTTGATCGCGCAAACGCCCGTAAAACCATTAATCGATATCCCCAGGATGGCCCAACTGGTCGAGTCTATGCTGTTGCGCTCGCTGGACGCATTCGTCAAAGGCGATGCCGAGGTCGCCCTCAGCGTGTTGTTGGCCGACGACGAGGTGGACAGCCTGCGCGACTCGGTCTACCAGGAATTGGTCCAGTACATGCAAAAAGATCCCACGACGATACCCTCTGCAGTGGACCTGATTTTTGTCGCCCGCAACCTCGAACGGATTGCAGACCACGCCACCAACATCGCCGAGGATGTGGTGTTTCTGGTGAAGGGCGTGGACGTGCGGCATCATGCCAGCCAGGCTCAGGAAGAAATTGGATGAAGGCCCGCATACGTACCCGTTTGAGTAATTTCTACATTCGGAAGCGTGTAAAGCGTTCCGTCGCATCGAGCTAAGCAACCGTTAAGCCTATTTAATCCGTAGGCGACCCGATTGGTCAACTGTTTGCTTACCCAAGGACAGTTGAAGTGGCGCGAATCGGCGGTGCCGGAAGTCGACTTCAGATGAAATCGACGCTCTTGACACCGCCGGTCATCCTTTTGGGTCCAAAGGAATTCCGGCGGTCATAAGCGCAGACCGCACCTCGGCAGGCCTCAACCTCGTTGCATCGTACTCCACAGTCAGGCCGTCCATCGTCTCCTTCACCTCTATCTTCTGAATGCCGTAAATTGAATAGACTTTAGCGATGCGCATCATCAGAGCGTCGTCGAGTGGTCGCTCCAGCCGGAATTGAACCTGGACTTTGGTCATCAGGTCCAGGATAGGCCACACCGCTTCGAACGGCAAACGTTCCGTTTGACACCTCTAGGGGGCAGGTGCTATGTGTAGTGATCTTCACCTGGAAAGCACATGGCTGACGAGCAAAAGCCCGAGGGCTCGCCCGCGCCTCTCCCCGCCGGCGGAGAGGCTGCCAGCCCCGTCGAAAAGCCTGCGGCCCCGGCATCTAAACCTGCTGCTCCTCCCAAGGCCGCTGCTGCCGCACCACATGCCGCACCCCCGAAACCTCCAGCGGCCATGGTTACCACGCCGTGGGAAAGCGACATCACAGCTCTACTGAAGGAGCGGTTCCAGGCGGCCATAACGGAGTTCTCCACCTACCTCGGCCAGAGCTTCTTGGTAGCTCAGCCCGAAGCGGTCATCCCGATTCTCGAAACTTTAAAGCTTGAGCTGGATTTCGATTACCTGGTGGACATCACCGCGGTGGACTATCCCAAGCGGCCGGAGCGGTTCGACGTGGTGTACATTCTGTATAGTTTTCCGCGCAATGAGCGCATACGCGTCAAGACCCTGATTGCGGATGGCTATCGGCCGGCCACCGCGATCCCTGTGTATGCGACGTCCAACTGGCTGGAGCGCGAGGTATTCGACATGTTCGGCATCGAGTTCGCAGGCCATCCCGATATGCGCCGCATTCTGATGCCGGAGGAATGGGAAGGCTACCCCTTGCGCAAGGATTACTCGATTTTGCAGCAGGACGACCGTTGGGTGCGGGACAACCTCGGTATCGAGAGCGGACAATAACCTCCTATGCCGGACGCCACGTTTTTAGACGCGACCGAACTAGTCATCAACATGGGTCCGCAGCACCCTTCTACGCATGGCGTGCTGCGCGTGATTCTCAAGCTCGATGGCGAAAAGGTGATCGGCACCGAGTGCGTCATCGGCTATCTGCATCGCGGCGTGGAGAAGATCGGCGAGAACCGCACCTACCAGCAGTTTGCGCCCTACGTGGACCGCATGGACTACATCGCGGCGGTCTCCAACGCCCTGGGCTATTGCCTGGCCGTCGAAAAGCTGCTCAACATTGAAGCTCCGCCGCGCGCGCAAGCGGTGCGCGTGATCCTGAGCGAACTCAACCGCATCGCCAGCCACCTGTTTTGGCTGGGCACGCACGCGCTCGACATCGGCGCCATCACGCCCGTGTTTTATTGTCTGCGCGAGCGCGAGGAAATCCTCAAGATCTTCGAGAACTATTGTGGTGCGCGGCTCACCACGCACGCCTTTCGCGTAGGCGGACTGCAATACGAGACCTACGACGGATTCGAGGAAGAGACCCGGAAATTCTGCGACTGGCTCATCCCCAAGGTGGATGAGTACGAGACGCTGCTGACCAATAACCGTATCTGGTTGAGCCGCCTGAAAGGTGTGGGTGTGCTGACGGCCGACGAGTGCAAGGAGTACGGCGTCACCGGTCCGGTGCTGCGCGCCGCGGGCGTCAAGTGGGACCTGCGCAAAGCGCAACCGTATTCCGGGTACGAGCAGTACGATTTCGACATCCCCACCGCGGAGAACGGCGACACCTACGATCGGTACACCGTGCGCATGGAAGAAATGCGGCAGTCGACGCGCATCCTGCGGCAGGCGGTGGAGCGCATCCCGAGCGGTCCGATCATGGGCAAAGTGCCCAAAGTGGTGAAGCCGGCCGTGGGCGAGGTTTACGTTTCGATCGAAGCGCCCAAGGGTGAGTTGGGTTACTTCATCGTCAGCGACAATTCTACCCAGCCCTATCGCATGCGTGTGCGGCCGCCCTCGTTCGTGAATTTGCAGGCGCTCGACCGTATGGTGCGCGGGGGCCTGGTGGCCGACGTCGTAGCGATTATTGGTACCCTGGATATCGTGCTCGGCGAGGTGGATCGATGAGACGCGGAGCAAGACGCGGCGTCCCCGCGCCGGTATCGAGGACAGGCAAATGATTAGGAAGTTTTTTAAAAGCGTTTTTTTGATAGATCTTTTCCAGGGTCTCTGGGTGACCTTTCGCAACCAGGATCCCAAGCGTATCTATACGGAGCAGTATCCGGCTGACCGGCCCAAGGTCAGCGAGCGCTATCGCGGCGCGCCGCGGCTTAACATCAACCCGGATAATGGCGAAACTCTGTGCATCTCCTGCAACCTGTGCGCGCTGGCCTGCCCGGAGACGTTGATTGTAGTCACCAGCGAGCGCAGCGAAGTAACCCGGCGCAAAGAGCTCACCACTTTCATCTACGATACCTCCCGCTGCATGTTCTGCGGCTTGTGCGAGGACGCCTGCCCGGTGGACGCGCTGGAGCTGACCCAGGATTTCGAGCTGGCCAGTTATACGCGCGAAGGCGCCATCTGGGATCGCCAGATGCTCGAAGAAGGACCCAAGCCGACTCAATACAGATGTTAACCCAGGCCATCTTTTTCTATGTCTTCGCCGCCATGACCCTGGGCGGCGGCCTGCTCACCATCACCCGCAAGAACGCCATTCACAGCGCCATGTTCCTGATCGTTTCGCTGATGGGCGTGGCCGGCCTGTACCTGTTGCAACAGGCGGAATTCCTGTTCGCCGTCCAGATCGTGCTGTATATCGGCGGCATTATGGTGCTGTTCCTGTTCGTCATTATGCTGGTGAACCTGGATGAGGCGGCCAAGGAAAAGCAGTTCAACGGGCAGTGGTGGATCGCGCTGGTGTGCGTGGCGCTGGTAGCCGCGCAGATTACCTACTTCCTGGCGAAGGGCTCCGGCGCGTTCCGCATCGCGAGTCTCGTAAACGTTGCGCCAATGGGCAGGCTTGGCAACACCGAGTTGCTGGCCGATCTGCTCTTCACCGAGTATCTGCTTCCGTTTGAAATCGCTTCCATCCTGCTGCTGGTGGCGGTAGTGGGATCGGTGGTGATGGCCAAAAAGAGGATTTGAGCGTGTACCCGATAACCACAGCGCACTACATCGCATTGAGCGCCGCTCTCCTGCTGATTGGGACCGTGGGCGTGTTGACCCGCCGCAACATCGTCATTATTCTGATGTCCATCGAATTGATCCTGAACGCGGTGAACATCAACCTGGTGGCCTTCTCGCAGGCCCTGCACAATCTGGACGGGCAGATTTTCGCCATCTTCGTGATCACCGATGCGGTCGCGGAAGCGGCCGTGGGACTGGGCATTCTGATCGCGCTATTCCGCAACAAAGAGACCGTGCTGGCTGATGAAGTGGACTTATTGAAATGGTAGGGCGGGGAGAGATTCGTTGAATTTCCTGGACCTGATTTGGCTCATTCCGTTGTTCCCGCTATGCGGCGCGGTGCTGATGCTGTTGTTCGGGAGATTGCTCGATCCGCAGCCGCCATCTACCGTGGCGGCCGCGCCGGGCGTCGAGCACACCCACGACGAGCATGATCACGGCCACAGCCACGAGCATGGCCATACCCATTCCCACACGCATGAACACGCTCATGACCACACTCATGACCATGAGCACGATCACGCCCATGGCCACACTCATCATCGCGGTTCGCCGCTTAAAGTCCTGATCAGCCTGCTATGCCCGGGCATGGTGCTGATTTCTTTTCTGCTTTCGGCCGGTGCGGTTCTGCAGTTGTCGAATAGCCCGGTGAAGGTACACGAGGTGGTCCAGTTCCGCTGGCTGGCGGGGCTGCCGTTCCATATGATGGACGGGCGTCTGGCGACCTTCAGCGCCGATTGGGGTTTCCTGCTCGATCCGCTCAGCGCAGTGATGATTCTGGTGGTGACCGGCATAGGCTTCCTGATTCACGTGTACTCGGTCGGCTACATGGCCCACGATAACGGCTTCTACCGTTTCTTCGGCTATCTCAACCTGTTCGTCTTTTTCATGCTGATGCTGGTGCTGGCCAATAACTACGCGCTGCTGTTCGTCGGTTGGGAAGGCGTAGGGTTGTGCAGCTACCTGTTGATCGGGTTCTACTTTCAAAAGAAATCGGCAGGCGATGCCGGCAAGAAAGCGTTCATCGTGAATCGCGTGGGTGACGCCGGCTTCATCATGGGCATGCTATTGATGTTCAGCCTGCTCGGCACGGTGCGCTTCGTAAGCGTGAATCAAGCGCTGCGCGGCGGGCAGTTTCACGCCGAGACGGCCGGATTCGGGGTGCTGAGCGCGATCGCGGTTTTGTTCTTCATCGGCGCTACCGGCAAATCCGCGCAGTTTCCGCTGTATGTCTGGCTGCCGGACGCCATGGAAGGTCCAACGCCCGTCTCCGCCCTGATCCATGCTGCCACCATGGTGACGGCGGGAGTCTACATGGTGGCGCGCTCGTCGGCGCTCTACCAGTTGACGCCCAGCGCTTCCACTGTGGTCGCGGCAGTGGGCGCGTTTACCGCCATCCTGGCGGCCACCATCGCGCTGGTGCAGAACGATATCAAGCGTGTGCTGGCTTACTCTACCATCAGCCAGCTTGGCTACATGTTTCTGGCGCTCGGCGTGGGCGCATACTGGGTAGCCGTCTTTCACCTGTTCACCCACGCGTTTTTCAAAGCGCTGCTCTTCTTGTGCTCCGGTTCGGTGATTCACTCGCTCGGCGGCGAGCAGGACATGCGCCATATGGGCGCGCTGAAAGACAAGATCCCCATCACCCACTGGACTATGTGGGTGGGCTCGGTGGCTATCGCCGGGATTCCGGGCTTCGCCGGATTTTTCTCGAAGGACGAGATTCTGTGGCAGACTTACAGCTCACCATCGGGATCTAAGGTGCTGTGGATCATCGGCCTGGTTACGGCCGGGCTGACCGCATTCTACATGTGGCGGCTGATGAACATGACCTTCTACGGCAAGTCCCGGGTGAAGCCTGAAGTGGCCGCGCACATTCACGAATCGCCGCCCAGCATGACCGTTCCATTGGTAACTCTGGCCGCCGGCGGCGTATTCGCGGGCTGGGTGGGCGCGCCCAAGCTGTGGAACCTGCCGGAGAGCTTCCGGGGCTTCGAGCACTGGCTGGAGCCGGCTTTCCGCTCGGCCGCCATCGAAGCATCCGAGCAGGGCGCGCACGACGCATCCACCGAGTGGATTTTGATGGCCGTCTCGGTGGCCGTCGCCATCATCGGAATCACCGTCGCGCGCTACTTCTATCACCACAAGCCGCACATTCCGGACACGCTTGAAAAGAGCCTGAGGCCGCTCCACAACCTGCTTTACAACAAGTACTACGTGGACGAGGCCTACGACTTCTTCTTCGTCAATGGTCTCGGGAAGGGCGGAGGGCGGGCGCTGGGCGCCTTCGATCGCAACATAATAGATGGCGCGGTGAACGGCGCGGGCTGGCTGACGCGTTTTTCCTCGCGCGTCTCCATGTGGTGGGATACCTGGATCGTGGACGGCGCGGTGCGCTTCGGCTCCTTCACCGTGAAGCTGCTTTCCTACCCGGTGTGCATCCTGCAAACCGGACGCGTACAGGCTTATGCCCTGGCCGTCATCGTGGGCGTGCTGCTTTTCTTTGGATATTTCGTGGCGGGTAAATAGATGGACGAGCACTTACTCAGTCTGGTACTGTTCACGCCCCTGGCCGGGCTGCTGGTTCTGCTGTTCATTCCGTCGCGCCAGAAAGAGCTGATCAAAATCTGGGCTAACGTGGCAAGCTTTGCCGGATTCCTGATTTCGCTACCGCTGGTTTCCCGCTTCGACAAGGGCGCGCACGCTCCGGTTTTTCAATTCGTGGAGCGCGCCAATTGGATTCCCAGCCTCGGCGCGCAATACCTGATCGGCATCGACGGCATCAGCCTGCTGCTGATCATGCTCACCACCGTGATCGGCTTCATCGCCATTCTCTCTTCCTGGAACGCGATCCACGACCGCTTGAAAGAATACTACTGCATGTTCCTGCTACTGCAGGTAGGCATGCTGGGCGTATTCATGTCGCTCGATTTCTTCCTGTTTTACGTGTTCTGGGAACTGGTGCTGGTGCCCATGTACTTCATCATCGCGGTGTGGGGCGGTCCGCGCAAGCTGTACGCCGCGATCAAGTTTTTCCTGTATACGCTGGCCGGCTCGGTGCTGATGCTGCTGGGCATCCTGACGCTCTACTTCCAATACGAGAAGCAGTTCGGCACTTACACTTTCGAGATCGCCGAGTTGATGAAGCTCAGTCTGCCGCTCGGTTTGCAACAGTGGGTGTTCTGGGCCTTCTTCCTGGGCTTCGCCATCAAAGTGCCCATGTTCCCGTTCCACACCTGGCTGCCGGACGCGCACGTAGAGGCTCCCACCGCGGGATCGGTGATCCTGGCCAGCGTGCTGCTGAAGATGGGAACTTACGGATTCATCCGCTTTTCCCTGCCGCTGCTGCCGAAAGCCTCTGTGAACGCCACCATCGTACAGATCCTGGCAGTGCTCTCGATCATCGGGATCCTTTACGGCGCGCTGGTGAGCCTGATGCAGCAGGACTGGAAAAAGCTGGTGGCCTATTCTTCGGTCAGCCACCTGGGATTTTGCACGCTGGGTATCTTTGCCATGAACCCGAACGGCCTGGCCGGCAGCGTGGTGCAGCAGATCAATCACGGGATCTCGACCGGCATGCTGTTCCTGATTATCGGGGTCGTCTACGAGCGGCGGCACACGCGCGAGATTGCCGAATATGGCGGCCTCGCGCATGTCATGCCAAAATATGCCGTCATCTTTGCGATTGCCATGCTGAGCTCGGCCGGGCTGCCGCTGCTGAACGGCTTCGTGGGCGAGTTCACCATTCTGCAAGGCGCATTTGAGGCCAACCGCGCGTGGGCGGCTTTCGCCGTGACCGGTGTGATTTTCGGCGCCGCATATCTACTGTGGCTGTATCAGCGCACCATGTTGGGACAGATCACCAATGGCAAGAACCTGCATTTACCGGATCTAAGCACGCGCGAGATGGCGCTGTTCCTGCCGCTGATTGCCTGGGCCATCTGGATCGGCGTGTACCCTAAACCTTATTTCGACTTGCTGGAAAAACCTGTGCAGCAGATTGTGGAGCGCGTGCGGCCAGGCTATTACCAGGGGGCGGGAGCGCTGGCGCACGGCGTACACGCGGGCACACAGGGGGCCTCGGCGCGATGAACCAGTTCTATACCACCACCGATCACTTCGTTCTGATTCCGGCAATCATGCTGGCGCTGTTCGGCTGCGCCATCCTGTTATTCGATTTTCTGGTTTTTCCCGATCCCCGCCAGCGTAAGTACCTGCTGTTTTTCGTGATCCTCGGGGAAGTCTTCGCCGGGTTCGGCCTGTGGCGCCAGCAGGCTTACCTTTCGGCTAACGGACTGAACGAAATTGAAGCATTTCGCGGCTCGCTGACCATGGATGGCTTCGCCATCTTCTTCAACTGGATCTTTATTGCCGCTACGCTGATTGTCGCCATCGTCTCCTACAAATACCTGGAGGTCGAAGGCGAGCATCACGGCGAATATTACGGGCTCATGCTGTTCGCCCAGTGCGGCATGTTCTTTCTGGCCTCAGGCACCGACCTGGTCACGCTGTTCATCGGCCTGGAACTGATGGCGCTCGCCTTCTACGTGATGGTAGGCTTCCTGCGCACCGATAAGCGTTCCAATGAGGCGGCTATCAAGTATCTTCTGCTGGGCGCATTCTCGAGCGGCTTCCTGGTTTATGGCTTCTCCCTGATGTACGGCATCTCCGGATCGACCAAGCTGGGAGTCATCAGCGAAGCCATTGCCGCCAGAGCGCCCCTCGATCCGCTGGTGTTCCTGGCGCTGGCCACTACCTCGGTCGGGCTGCTTTTCAAGATCTCCGCCGTGCCGTTCCACATGTGGGCGCCGGACGTTTATGAAGGCGCGCCCACCACCGTCACCGCTTACCTGTCCGTGGCTTCCAAGGCTGCTTCCATTGCCTTTCTGGTGCGTATTTTCATGGGCCCGCTGGCGTCCGCGCGAGAGGCCTGGGAGCCGATTCTGAGCGCCGTGGCGGTGGCCACCATGACCATCGGAAATCTCGCCGCCATCAATCAGAACAACATCAAGCGGCTATTGGCCTACAGCTCGATCTCGCACGCCGGCTACATGCTGTTAGGCCTGATTGCCGGGAACAGCACGGGCCTCAAGGGCATAGCGGTCTACGTTATGGTCTACACCTTCATGAACCTGGGCGCGTTTCTGGTGGTGGTGGCGCTCCGCCGCAAGGGCATCCTGGGCGAAGACGTGGAAGATCTCGCCGGCCTGATGCAGAAGAGCCCGGGATACGCCGTGCTGATGCTGATCTTCCTGTTGTCGCTGGCCGGCATCCCGCCCACTGCCGGCTTCCTGGGCAAGTATTATATCTTTCTCTCGTTGATCGAGACGCACCATTACACGCTGGCGGTAATCGCCACGCTGTATGTGGCGGTGGCCATCTATTACTACTTCCGCATGGTGCGCAGCATGTTCGCGCGGGACCTCACCGAAGCGGCGCCCCTCTCCACCAGTTTCGGGCTGCGCGTGGCGCTGGGCGTCACCGGCGCGCTTACCCTCGCCATCGGTGTCTATCCCGAGCCGTTTCTGCGGATCGCGCAGAGTTCGCTGTTCCCTCAGTGACCTATGGAAACCATCTTCCAGCATCCTCTGTTCACGCCCATCGCCGTTACGCTGGTGATCATCGCGTTGTTCCCGCTGGTGGCCGGGTACATCGTGCTGGTCGAGCGCAAAGTGTTGGCGGATTTCCAGGTGCGCCTCGGACCCATGCGGGTCGGCCCGCACGGACTTCTGCAGCCTATTGCCGATGCCCTGAAACTGCTGCTCAAGGAAGATATCATTCCGACCGATGCGGACCAGTCTATCTTCTGGATCGCACCCGTCATCTCGACGTTCACCGGTCTGACCGCGTTCGCCGTAATTCCGTTCAGCAAATATCTATACGTCGCGGACGTGAACGTAGGCCTGCTGGTGATTTCTGCAATGTCGGCGGTGGGCATTCTGGGAATCATCCTGGGCGGTTGGGCATCCAACAGCCATTACCCGCTGCTCGGCGCGCTACGCAGCGCGGCGCAATTGGTGAGCTATGAAGTAGCGCTCTCCTTCGCGCTGCTCTCCGGCGTAATGGTGGCCGGTACGCTCAGCATGCAAGGCATCATTCAGGCGCAGCAGACGCGCGGCATCTGGTTCGTCTTCTCCAACTACGGTTTCATGATCGTGCCGTTCGTGGTCTATATTATCGCGGCCACGGCGGAGACCAATCGCGCGCCATTCGATCTGCCGGAAGCGGAGTCCGAGTTAGTCGCCGGCTTTCACACCGAATACAGCGGCTTCCGCTGGGCGCTCTATTTTCTGGCGGAGTATGCCAACATCTTCGTAGTCTCATCCGTTGCGGTGACGCTGTTTTGGGGCGGATGGCTCCGGCCTTTTCCGAATGTTTCGTGGCTCGGGTGGCTGAACTATGCCGTGCCGCTGGTGGTGTTCGCCGGCACGGGTTTGAGCAGCCTCGTGCTGGTGCGGCGTTTGCGGGACCCA
>Ga0302324_100003704_pt1 | contig 34450 bp, 25 predicted proteins | sample Palsa_T0_1_FD_201949 | JGI IMG/M metagenome (GOLD analysis project Ga0302324, IMG submission 201949) | Peat permafrost microbial communities from Stordalen Mire near Abisko, Sweden - Palsa_T0_1 | ecosystem: Environmental > Terrestrial > Soil > Palsa > Peat permafrost | place: Sweden: Abisko...
GTCGTCGGCGAGGGTGGCTTTACTCGCTCATGCCCGTCTTCTAGCGTTCCAAGGATTTCCTCAAAATCGTCGAGCGATCCAGATGTTTCCCGGACTTCCAGCCAATCGGCCAAGCTATGCAAGAGATTCGACGCTAAAGGGTATCCGGCATGCTTCGACGCGCCTAGAATGTAGGCGATCATATAATTAACATGATACTCTGGGTGCCAAGTCAGTCTGTTACCGCAGGCTCATTATCAGCTCACTGTCCGTGCAACGGAGGACGACGTTGCGCATGGCGGCCTACGAGGCCGCCGCAGGCTGCGAGCCTGCCCCACTCATCGGCCGTTGATAAAGCGGCTGCGGCGGGGGTCGGCGCCGCCGGTCAGCACACCATCGGACCTGGAAATAAGGATCGCGGTAGGCGCGGAAAGATTGGCCCAATCGCCAACCACTGTAATCTTATGGCCCATGGCCGTGAGCCGATCCATGGTGGCTTGCGGAATGCGGCGCTCCACGTTCATCTTGCCGGGTAGGAATTCGTGGAAGTCGAAGGAGGTATACAGGTGGGCGCTGTCGAAGCGCGGCGCCTCGATGGCTTCCTGCGGCGACATGTTGAATTCCACGATGTTGAGGAACACTTGCAGCAGCGTCTGGTCCTGAAGATCTCCGCCGGGTGTGGAAATGGCGAGGAACGGCTTGCCATCCTTCAACACAAGCATGGGGCTGAGGGTCACGCGGGGGCGTTTGCCGGGCGCCAGTTGGTTGGGATGCCCGGGCGTGAGCACGAAAGTCTGCATGCGCTCGCTCATCGCCAAGCCTGTGTCGCCGGCGATCACGGAGGGCAGCCAGCCGCCGCTGGGCGTAGCCGAGAACATATTGCGTTCGCGGTCAACCACGTTCACACACGTGGTGTCGCGCGCCGCGATGGTCGATTCGGTGGATGCCGGCATGGACAGCGGTCCGCCGAAGGCGCCCGGACGGAACTCCAGCGACGCGTGGTTAGGATCGATCAGCTTGCGCCGCTCGGCGGCATAGTCCTTCGAAAGCAGCGTTTGCTCGGGAATCTTGGAGAACTTCGGGTCGCCATAGTAGCGGTCGCGGTCGGCAAAAGCCAGCTTGATGGCTTCCACCAGCGTGTGAATGTACGCCGGACTGTTTTGGCCCATAGCCCGGAGATCGTAGCCTTCCAGCAGGTTGAGGGTCTCGATAATCACCGGGCCTTGCGACCAGAAGCCGGGCTTGAAGATCTCATAGCCGCGATAAGTGCCGGTGCGCGGCGTATCGGTTTCCGCGTGGAAGCCGGCCATGTCCTCATAGGAGATCAGGCCGCCGTTGCGTTCGCAAAACTCCGCGTACTGGCGGGCGATTGGTCCTTTATAGAAGTAGTCGCGGACAGCTTGCAGACGCTCGGCGCGGTCGCCCTTGGCTTTGGCTTCGGCGGCCGCCAGCGCGCGCAAGGTCTTCGCCAGGGCCGGTTCGCGGAAGACGTCGCCACGCCGGGGCGGGATGCCGCCGGGCAGGAAGAAATCGCGCGAGGTGGGCCAGAGCTGGAGGAGCGGCTGCGACCCGCGGATCCAATCGGCCATGACTTCGGTGACCGGAAATCCGTCGGCGTATTCGATGGCGGGCGCCGCCACGCGCTCAAACGACATGGTTCCGTAGCGTTCGAGCGCAAGGACAAGCCCGTCCATCACACCGGGCACCGGAGAGGCCAGAATGCCCTCGGCGGGCATGGGCGGCATGTGGCCGGGCTGCTCCCAAAGCTCGCGTGGGCGCGATTCATAGAAGGCTACGGTGGCGCGTTGCGGGGCGGTGCCGATGGCGCTGATGGCGACGACCGGCTTGCCGGCCAGTTTGATGAGGATGGGAATTTCCCCGCCCAGGCCGAAGTGATCCAACTCCGTGACGCCGGCGGCCAGTGTGGTGGCGACGCCCGCATCCACGGCGTTGCCGCCCTCGGCCAGGATGCGCATGCCGGCTTCCACTTCGAAGTTGTTGCAGGAGCCCACCATTTCGTGGAGGCCGCGCACGGGTGGAAACATGGTCAGCTTGGATTGGGCGGCGAGGGGGGCTGCAGGCAGCAAGAAAACAAGAGCCGCCTGAAAGGCGGCTGCGGGCAGGATTGCCCGCCCTCCAAGACTCAGTGTGAGGGGGGCGAACCTAGCTTTCATAGCGGAACATCGCCCCGGCAATCGGCACACCGCGCACATCGATTCTGCGGAGGTCCGCCGAGCCCACACCATGCCGCTCGGCGAGGAGCAGCGTATTCTCACAAGTCCGGAACGGCGGAGTGCCACGGGCGGCCCGGGGATCGTAACCCATCACGGCCGCCGCGACCGCATCCGTCGACACAGGATTCAGCCCCGCCAGCAGCACTCCCGGCTGCACGCGATGGATGCCCTTGATCCACGGCCCTTCGCCGCCGGCGATGGACTCGACGCCATCGATGATTTCCAGATCGATCGGACGCGACTTCACCAGGTCGGCGACAATATGCGGCACGCGATATCCCGGCTCGCGGCTGGAACGCGGGTCCAGCTCCGCGGGCGCCGACCGGGAAGGCTGCCGCCGCCCCTCATGCATGGTATTGGAGCGGCCGGAGGTGGGGTTTTCGTTGGGCGCGTCCACGCCCGCGTCGTCGCCATAGATGGACGCGGGCAGCATGCCGAAGCAGTTCTTCATGGAAAGCGTAACGCCGCAGGTGGCGTGATTCTTCAGCTTGGCCATGCTGACGAAGACGTCGGTATCTTCGTATGCGTGATTCAGATCGTAAGCGGGGAAGAGGTAACCGCCGCCCGGTACTTTGAATCGCGCGTACTGCCTGCCTTTGCCCAGCGCGTTGGTGTTTTCGAATTCCACACCCGGCGCGGCGGCCAGCAACTGGCGTACGTTCCATCCGGAATCGAGCAGATACTCTTCGAGCGGCCCGCTGGTGGCCCAGGCGCTCTCCACGAAGCGGATGCGCCGCGCGCCTGCCTGTCCCATCAGGTGGGCTGTGGCGCCCACCAGCTTCGGATGCACGTAGTGTGTGACTCCCGGCGGCCGTCCGTCCACGCGCAGGCCGGGGCTGCCGGTCATGTTCAGCTTGATGGTTACGGTTTTGCCGCGCACGATGCGATCCAGGCCACCGAGCTGGTCGAACATGGTGGCCAGGCGCGCGGTCACATCCTCATCGTAGGAAGCGCACTTGGCGATGGCCACGGGCGTGGCGGGGGCGGCGTCCCCCGGGCCTGGCGCGGCTTTGAGCAGCGGGGCGGCGGAGATAAGAGCAATCCATTCTCTGCGTGTCATTCTTCTAGTCTAAACGCACCGTGGCGCAGGCGGAAACCCGGTCGATATCCACACCGGTGCCGCCTTCGTCGGTGACGTAAACCTCCAGATCTTTTTGGACGCCTTCAGGAGTAATCAGGTGCGCGTGTTTGAAGACGCCAAGCACTTGTACCGACACATCCTCGATGGGGTAAGCGGAGTAGTTCACCAACTCCACGACCACCTGTTTGCCGTCATCCGACGACAGCACATTCGAAAGCATGGAGGAGACGTTGAAGAGGCGCGCGCCCAAGTTCTTGCGGCCGGTCATGGTCTGCACGTCGTGCCAGATATCGTTCAGGCGGTCGAGTTCGGCCTTGTCGAGCGTGATCTGGTCGGGCTGCAGCGCGGACTGCCCTTTCCATCCGGGCGGCGCGGTGAGCACGGTGCCGCCGGCGCGCGCAAAGTTCTTCAACATCTCACGCTGCTCGGGCGTGAGCGCGCTGGCATCCACGTCGACGGCCATGGTGGCGCCCTGCAGGGAATCGGGGGTGAGGCGCTGGCCGGGGATGGCCCGCATGGGCGTATGCTTGGCCGCGATCATATCGAGGATGCCGCCCGACAGCAGCGCGTCGTCGTGATCCTGCACCACGGCCAGTTTGCCGTAGGAGCGGAGCGTGCGCCATTCGGCGTGGCCCTCGAAAAACTGGAGCACCTGGGCCATGCCGCGCCAGTTCCTGACGGCAGCGGCGTCGCCGTGTTCGAGGCGCGCGGAGAAGTCGTCATCGAGCGCCACGATCCAGCGCGCGCCAGCCATTTCGGCGTCGGCGATGGCTGCCAGATAGCGCTCGCCGGTGATCACGGTGTGCGCGGGCGGGAGGTATCCAAGCCACACGCTGGCGGGCCCCCAGGCGCGCACGGAGCGAATGAATCCGGTGTTGGTGTCGATCCAGGGCGAGCCGGACGGAGCAGCCTTGGCCGCGCCATTGTCGAGCACCTGAATGCCGGGCCATACGCCTTGATAGGTGCCGACGATGGGGTCAGGGCCGCCCAACGGCATCCGCGCGCGGGAGGTGAGCTCGACCACGGTGGCGTGCGCGTCGGCCAGCGTATCTCGCACACGGGCGGCCGTTCCGGCTGGGAAATCGCCCTCGAGTACGATGCCCTGCAAGCCGGCGCGGACGGCCTTGCGCGCCGGATCGGCGGGGTCGGCGCCGGGTTTGAGGACGGCCAGCGTGGCGATGCCGCGCGCGGCTGCGCCAGTTACGAATTCGGGCGTGTAGGTGGTGAGCAGCAGGCAATTGATGGGCGTGCCGGCGAGCAGGTCGAGCGATTTGGAGTCGGTGCTATTCCAGCGCGCGGGGACCCAGGCGGATGGCGGGGCGATGGAGGCCAGCAACGGCATGGCGGAGAGGAGCGCCACCCAGGGCACTGTGCGCAGCATCATTCTTCTACTTTACCGCGGGGTGGGGAGAATCAGAGCGATCCGTTGCTTCGCTCCAGCCTTTTTGAACGATCGAAGCCCAAGGCGCTGAATATAAGGAAGATCGGCGGATGGCCGGTAAGCCGTTGGAGCGAGGGGGGGCCCGGACCGCACCTACGGGAGGCCGAACGCTCTCTTAATAGGAATCCCTGGTTTCGCCCTCCTGGCGTGCTGCGTCAGCGCGCTGAAGGGTTCGATTTCGGACTCGACCTGGATGGTCAAGTCCCGCCAAGTACGGGATCGGGCTCTTCAATTAATGCTAATGCACACATAAATTCGAGTTTATCACGAAGCACTATTTGACTAACTCCTTAATTCCTATAGACTCCCTCTGTGTGGGATAGTTCGCAGCATGAATCTGAAATGATATAGTCAACTCAAGCAAATCCTTAGCGATAGTTTTGAGCGGAATCATCAGACGCGGCCGAAACGCTCCCATGCCAGGCGTAATAATCGGCCGGAGCAGGGGTGGGTAGTCCCGATATACTCCTCGTTGGGAATAGCAGCCAAACCATCGGTAGAGACCGTCGTCTTTGGTCATCGGTGCTGAATCTATACCAGACTTGCTGGGCCAAGTAATATGACCTGGTTATATGATTTGTTCTGGAACTATCACTTCTAACATCAATAGTTCAAGGTCAACATTGCCTACGTTCCTAATGTCGAACCACAGCAACTGCCGATCCTCTTACTTCTGTAAAACAAGTGCAACCGGCATCTCCTCGGTTATATGGCTGACGAACACGCCATTCCGCATGTCCTCCAAGACCTGTTCGAAGCTCATTCGTGTAAACTCCAATGCTAGGTTGATCGCCCGTCCTTCTGATAATATCGACAGCCTCACCGCATCGCAATTCGTCCCACTCTTGATTGACCGGTTCCCTTTCGTGTATGTATTTCAGCGGCTACACCAATTCTAACGCCCGAGCGTTGTCCCGATTCTGTAAGTTTCGTTCGTTAGACTCTTGCGTGACTTTGGCCTCTCCTAATAGCTGACAAAATCCGCGCGTCGATCGGGGACAATCTGCCTGACCAGTACCTTCGCTTCTGAATACCAAGACTGATAGGAAATCGTGAACACTGGTAATGCTCGAAGCATTACATCTGCCTTGTCTTTGTAGGTTGCCCGAAATTGTTTCTCAAATTCAGTTTGGGAAGGATTCATGTCTGGATTGCCCAGAAGAGATTCTGTCCGTGTTCAATTAGAGAATCTAAGTCCTTCCTGTAACGGTCCAAATTAGATTCCATGTGTAAACCTCCTCCGCCGTCAGGCAATAGTGTAGCCCCTGGCAAACGATTCGGCGCGCCGCCCGAGCTTATCTGTTTCGGGCCATGCCGCACACGTGCCCTTGAACGTCCCGCATCCGGTCACTTCTTCATCAGGCCCAGGCGTATCAAATCCTGCTCGGTCCAGGAGACCTGAACGATCATGGATTTCAGAGTCTTAGGCGGGAACGTATCGGAGGATTTATGGAAGGTGACCGTCACTCGACGGCCGTCCGGATGCTGATAGCGCTGGTGGCTGCCCTCTTGCCACCGGAAGAAAAAGCCGTCCTGCCCGAGGGCGCGTATGATATCCCGCGCAGTTAACGATCGGAGCCGGCCGTACTTGATCGCCATGTCAGACCGTTACCGCAACTCGCGTATCCGGCAGCACCTCGACGTCTTCGCGCGGTCCCTCCGGAACGGCGATGCCGTCCTCGGCGAGTTCCGCGACGATCATCCGCACGACCTCGTGAATATGCTGGAACGCTTCCTGTTCCGTGTTGCCCCACGTGGAAGCGCCGTACTGTTCCAAGGCGGGACAGTATGAGTGCCAGCGATCGTCATCCGGTTCCACGACCACTTTGAAACTGTAGGTCTTCATATGGTCACCTTTCCTCTATCTTGCGCCGGCGGCACAGATTCAAGCCAGCGCGGACGGCGTTGCGCGCTGGATCGGCGGGGTCGGCAGCGCGCGGGAACCCAGGCGGATGGCGGGGCGATGGAGGCCAGCGACGGCATCGCGGAGAGGATCGCCACCCAGGGCACTGTGCGCAGCATCATTCTTCTACTTTACCGCGGGGTTGAGGGGAGTCAGGGCGATCTGTTGATCCGCTCCGACCTTTTTGAACAATCAGGTCGCGAAAGAGACCGTGCTTGCCGACCGGCTGGGCTTGCGCACGATTCTGCTGAAGCTGCTGTTCGCGACGGCGAAGGGGCCAGACCAGTACCGACGGGTATTCATTCGTCCCGCAGCGCATCCATCGGCTGCAGCCGCGACGCTCTCCACGCTGGTCCGTAGCTGGCGAACAGCGCCACGATCGCCAACAACGCGACCGCGCCACCCAGCGTCAGCGGATCTCGCGGCGTCAAACCATAAACCAGCGACGCCGCAGCCTGGCCAGCCCAGACGGCCAGCGCCGTGCCCAATATCAGCCCGATCCCGAGCAGCAGAACGGCTTCCCGCAGGACCAGCACGATGACGCGCCCGCGGCTGGCCCCGAGCGCGATGCGCACTCCGATCTCATTTCGTCTCCGAGCGACCATATAAGCGATCACACCGTACAACCCCAGCACTGCCAGCGAACCGGCCAATAAACCAAAGGCGCCCGCCAGGGTCGCCATCAGCCGGTCGCGCATCAGCGATTCCTTGATCTGGGTCGTTAGCACGTTGAACTCGACGGCGAGCCCTGGATGGATTTCGGCGACCGCCTCTTCCGCGGCGTGGTAGAACTCACCGAGCGGCGCGTTGGTGCGCAGCACAAAAGTCCCACCCGTCCCCGGGTCCTCATCCTGATCCTCCGGCACGAACGCAATCGGCCGGAAGTCCTCGCGAAGTTCGTAATATTTCGTGTTTCGCACCAGCCCCACTACCAGAAATAGCGAATCTGGCTTGTTCGCCGATTCCTCCCGGCGGAACAACCGGCCTACCGGATTCTTTCCGTGAAAAATCGTCCGTGCAAACTCCTCGTTCACTATTGCCACCTTCGGCGCCGTCAGATTATCGTGCGTGTCAAAGTCGCGCCCCGCCACGAACGGCGTCCCCATGGTCCGGAAATAGCCTGGGCCGGATCGGTTGAACATGGCATCGATCCGCGGCCCGGCCGAACCTTCCGCCCATGCATTCTGATCCCAGCCCGAGCCGCTGACAGGGGTCATATCCACCTGTCCAGCCGAGATCGCCCCAGTTCGAAGACGCAGCCTCTCCAGCGTTTGCCGGCGCACTTCTGTGATCCGTTCTTTTGGAAAGTGTGCCGCGCGGTAGTCCACGCTGACCGCCACGATGCCATCCGGACGGAAGCCCGGATCGACAGCCAGCAGCTTTTGCAGACTGCGCACAAACAGCAGCGCGCCGGCCAACAGTACCAGCGACATGGCCACCTGCGTGACAACCAGTGCCCGGCGCAAGCTGAATTTTTCGCGCCCCGCCGTCAGCCCGCGGCTGCTTGCGCGCATGACCGACGCCGGCGCCACTTGCGTCGCGCGTAATGCCGGTACCAGCCCGAACAGGAGGCAGGTGACCATCGCCATGGCCATCGTAAAACCCAACACGCGCCAATCGAAGTTCAGCCCGACAAACATCCGGTTTCCCGGAGTCGTCAGGAAGGCGATCAGTCCGCGGCTGAGCAGCACGGCTAAAGCTGCGCCCAGCGCGGCGCCGAACAGGGCCAGCAGCATGCTTTCGGAAAGCAACTGCGTGACGATCCGCCCGCGTGAGGCGCCAATCGCCTGTCGCACTGCGATCTCGCGCTCGCGCACGCTGGCACGCGCCAGCAACAGATTCGCCAGATTTGCGCACGCGATCAACAGGACCAGCCCCGTGGTCGCCAGCAGAATCCAGAGCGGATCTTCATAGCGGCGCCGCAACTGCGAGACGCCCGTCGCGCCTGACGTTACGATCAGTTTATTCGCCAGATATCCCTTGGCGGTGTCGGCCCGGTAGGAGGGCGGCAGCGTCTCCCGCATGACGGACGGGGAGACAGCCTGAAGCTGTGCGTTTGCCCGTTCGATGGTCCAGCCGGGCTTCAGCCGGCCCATCAGCGAGAGCCACCACCCAGTCGGCGTGGGAATCCGTCCTTTGCCTGGCTCCCAGAACAGCGGATCTGCGCAGATGGGCACGGCCACATCGAACCTCTGCCCTATCTCCACGCCGAAAAAACCAGGCGCCGCCACCCCAATCACCGAGAACAGCCGGCCGTCGAGCCTGACACTGCGATTGGTGACCGCGGGATCGCCCCCAAACTCTCCCTGCCAGAACGAGTAGCCGATCACCGCGCCCGGCGACCCGCAACCGGGCTGATCGTCCCGGGCGCTAAATACCCGGCCAACGACGGCTGGCACCTTGAGGACGTTGAAGAACTCTCCGCTGACGAACAGACCTTCCGCGTAGCGTGCCTTGCCTTCCTGAGCGAGGTTGAATTTTTGTGCGCTCCACGCAATTACTTCTGAAAACGCCTGCTGCTGCCGACGAACGCTGTCCCATAGGGTGGAAGTGAAATTCGCGCTGCGGGTCGACCACCAACCAGACCGGCGGGCGCCTTTCGCGAAATCGATATAGCCCAGCTGCTGCGGTTTCTCCACCGGCAATGTGCGCAAGCGAATGGCATCGATCAATTGGAAGATCGCGGTGTTCGCCCCGATCCCGAGGGCAAGCGACAGCACCGCCACGGCGGTAAACGTGGGATTCAGCCGAAGCTGTCGCAGCCCGAAACGCAGGTCTCCTAAGTAGCGATCCATCTTGTCTCTCATTCTTTATACTTCGATGGCCCAAAAAAGTTACTAACGAAGATTGCGACGGCGATGGAACGGGGTGAAGCCGTTTACCATTGTTCATCATGGCGCCGGCGACAATAGCCCTTTCCTGGCTGCCGTTTACGTGCTGCAGGCCGCCGAACCGTCGATGGGCTCTCAGGAACGCGGCGGTACGCCCGGTACTTACGGCAGTACTTTCGGCGATTGACACCCAAGCCTCGCAGGCGCAGACTATAGCGGTGCGTTGGATTCTGCGTGTCCTGAGGGCGATTCCGTTGACGCCGTGGTGGGTGCAAGCCCAACGCCGGCGAAACCGGCGCGAAATGCTGGCGCACCTCCGCCGCTATTACGCGAATGGACGGCAGGACTAATCGGCCCTGATAGAAATCCGGTATCCTAAGTCCGATGCCGATTCCCCGGCTGCAATACGGTTTTTGTCCCGGCAACCTGATCCAATTCGTCGTCCTGGTGCTGATGTGTGCGCTCGGCAAGGCGCGGGCGGGCGTATTGCCGTTGCATACCGCGCATCATTGGATCGTGGATGCCAAGGGCCACCGCGTCAAACTGGCTGGAGTCAATTGGTACGGTGCGGATAATGTCGAGTTCTCGGTGGGAGGCATGGCCTATCGCCCGCTCGCCGCCATCGCGCATGAGGTGAAGGCGATGGGTTTCAACAGCGTCCGTATCCCGTGGTCGAACGAACTCGTGGAAACCAACCCGGTGGTTCCAGACTACGCGCTCGCAGCCAATCCCGCGCTGAAGGGAAAGCGCGCGCTGGAGGTTCTGGATCTAACCGTGGATGCACTCGCCCAAGAGGGAGTGTACACGATCCTGGATAATCATGTGAGCCGCGCCGACTGGTGCTGCTACGAAGGCGACGGCAACGCACTCTGGCACAGCCCCGCGTATCCGGAAGAACGCTGGCTGGCGGACTGGCGCTTCATGGCCGGGCGCTATAAGAAGCAACCGGCCGTCATCGGCGCGGACCTGCGCAACGAACTGCGCTTCGGCGCCGCCTGGGGCGGCAAAGACCCCGCATTCGACTGGCACGCCGCCGCCGAGCGTGGAGGCAACGCGATTCTCGCCGAAAATCCGAACCTGCTCATCTTCGTCGAGGGCGTCGACTACGCTCTGGACCTCAGCGGCTTCGCTCGTCTGCCGGTGAAACTGAATACGCCAAACCGGGTGGTCTATTCTCCGCACGCCTATTCATTCAGCATCAGAAGTGTCCGAGGGTACGAAGACTACATAAAGGCAGTGCAGTCCAAATGGGCATTCCTCCGCCAGGAATCCGACACACCGCTGTGGATTGGCGAGTTTGGAACCTGCCAGGAGCCACGCTGCCTGGACAGTTCCGATCCGCAGCAGGAAGGCTTCTGGTTTCGTAATTTCATTCGGTTTCTTCGCGGGACCGACCTGGACTGGTGCTATTGGCCCCTCAATGGGACACAGCTTAGCGGACACACCCGGAGATTCGGCGATCTGGAAGACTACGGTTTGCTGAATCGTGCCTACGCCGGCCCCGCGTCAGAAGAGATGCTGCGTCTGTTGCAGAGCGTGCAGCGTCCGACGATCACGACAGCGTGGGAGACGCTTACCGTCTCACCCGCACCGCGGGTCTCAAGCGCACAGCCGGATTGGGTACAATCTGTCATGGCGAAAGCCGTCCTGCCTTTGGCGCTGATTGCTATGTGGAAGCTCCGATATGCCATAAAGGACAATAACACGCGAGAGAATGGCGGTTAGCCCAATAGTGTTGACTTAACGGCCGTTTCGGTGGGGCAGACGATCGGTTATGTCGTTTGCCCAGCGCTCGCGAAGGCGGCAGACCACGAAAGGCGACGGTCTGCCATACCAAAGTGAACAGTATTGGGGCTAGGCCCAACGAGTAGCTATGCGTACCTGTGCCTTCATCGGCTTGCTGACTACCGTTCTGAGTCTAACTGCGGAACGGTTGCCGATGCGTCTGTACACCGTGGCGGACGGCTTAGCCCGCGACTCGGTGCATTGTGTTTTGCGCGACGCCAGCAAGCACTTCACGCGCGGCGAAAAGCTAGACACCGAGGGGCATTCCATCGATATGGAGGGGTACGCAAGCGCCAGACGCACGGCGCCGGGCGGCTTGGCTAGCCGTGGCGGCTCAGGCATTTGGGGAGACGAGCCCGGCATCCCAGGCTGAGGTCGGGTACTTCAATCAGACGATTGAGGCGGGTTGCGGGTTTCGTCTTCCTCGAACCGGAATTCCGGCCCGCTGCACCAGACCCCATCAGTTTCCGAGTGGCGCGTGACACGCCCCGAACAGTCGATTGCGGTTGGGAGTCGTTTGTAAATCCTTCGCCGCCACACTCGATCCATTCGCCTCTCGAGGGTGGATCTGCCAATAGGGGCGGCCGGAAAAACGAATCCGCCGGCGCTGCTCGCCACCTAAACCGGCGTCTCGGCCAAACAGCTTTGCTAACCGCGGCCGCTTTCATCCGTCCCAGTAGTTGACGAATGCACTATCACTCCGATATATTGTAACAAGATATATGTTGCCGATTAATAACGCGCGGAAAAATGGTAGCGCCGAGCTCCTCATCCTCGCCCAGCTCGAAACCCGTTCCCGTCACGGCTATGAAATCGCCTCCGAGATTGAACGCCGTTCCAGCGGTGCTGTAAGCTTCCAGCCCGCCTCGCTCTACCCAGTTCTGTATCGAATGGAGCGAGAAGGGTGGATCGCTGGACGATGGATCGAAAACCCCGGCCAGCACCGCCGCCGTTACTACAGGCTGACGCCGTCCGGCCGGAAGCAGCTAGCCGCTCAACGATCAAGTTGGTCCGCATTCCTCGCTGGACTTCGTCAAACCGCCGGATTGCAAGATGCCTGACTTCCGCGCCTACATTAAAGATCATCTCCCGCCGCTGGGCGGCTCCGGAGCTAAAGAGGCGGAGATTATCGAGGAACTCGCGCTCGATTTCGAGGAGCGTTACAAAAGCGCGATTCGCGGTGGCCTCGATCCCGGCGAAGCATGGCGCAAAATCCAAAGCCAGACGGAATGGCCTAAGCTGGCTCGCGATTTCACCGCAATGTTGGCTTCCGCGCAGCCCGATCCCCCAAAGAGGTTACTCCCCGTGCTGAATTTCTGGAACGATGTCCGATACGCCGCAAGGACGCTGCGGAAGAACCCTGGATTCACGGCGGTCGCGGTGTTCACGCTGGCGCTCTGCCTGGGCGCCAATCTGACAATTTTCGCCGTGGTGGATTCGATCCTGCTCCGGTCTCTGCCTTTTCCGCATGCCGATCGCCTGGTTACCGCTTTTCATAGCTACCCAAAAATCGGGACTCCGCACAGCACCGCGTCGCTGCCGAATTATTACGATTACCGCGAGAAGATCAAAGCCTTCGCATCCACGGCGATCATCACGGAGAATAGCGGGCCCGCGGTCGTCGGGGCAGCAGGCTCACCCTACACCGTGGAACGCGACAGCGTGTCGCCCGAGTTTTTCAGCACGCTGGGCGTCAAACTCCTGATGGGACGTTCCTTTACGGACGAGGAGATGGTCTACTCACGGAGCGGAATCGCGATACTCACTTACCCATTCTGGCGCGCTTACTTCAACCTCGATCCCAACGTGATCGGCCGGACGTTTCAGATGGACGGATCTACCACCACGGTGGTGGGCGTTCTGCCTCCGAACTTCCGCTTTTTATCGCGCCGGACGCAGCTCTATATTCCGGCGGCGTCAGCTCCGGCGGCGCGCGCCATCGATCAGCGCCACAACAATACCCAACTACTCATTGCCCGTCTCGCGCCGGGGGCCACCATCGCCACGGCGCGCGCCCAGATTGCGGCCCTCAATGCCGAGCAAATCAAGGACGATCCCTTCGCCGAAAATCTGAAGGCGATGGGCTTTGTCAGCATCGTGAGCGGCCTGCGGGAGGACCACGTGGCGGCCATTAAGCCGACCCTGCTGCTGCTCCAGGGCGGCGGCCTGTTGCTGCTTCTCATCGGCAGCGTCAACCTCGTCAACCTGCTGCTCATCCGCGCCAGCGGGCGCGCCAGGGAGTTGGCCATCCGCCAGTCCCTGGGCGCCAGCCACTGGCACGTGATGCGCCAGGTGATGACGGAAACAGTTCTCCTCTGTTTCGTGGGCGGACTGTGCGGCTTGGCTTTGGCGGCCGGGGGCATCGGCCTTTTGCAGAAACTCGGCGTGGACCAATTGCCATTAGGAACCTACATCGGCTTCGATGCGGGCTTCGCTCTGGTGGCTCTGTCCGGAACCGTGGTCCTAGGGGTGTTGATCGCGCTCCCGGTTGCCTGGTTTAGTGTCCGCGTCCACTTAGCCAACGCATTCCGGTCCGCGTCGCGCAGCGCTACTACCAACCGCGCGGCACAACGCCTTCGCCATAGCTTCATCGTCGCCCAAATCTGCCTGGCGTTTGTGTTGTTGGCGGGCGCCGGGCTCCTGGGAATCAGCTTGAAGCGCGTCATGGAAACCTCCCCAGGCTTCCAGCCAGGACAGGTCCTCGCCGGCCAGCTGAGCCTGCCGTATAAGAAGTATCCTGACGCATCCGCCCAGCTCGCGCTGATTGAACGTCTGCTAGCGGCCATTCGGAACCAACCCGGAGTGGCTTTCGCGGGCATTGGCAACCTGGCGCCCTTTGGCCGAAACGGTAGCAGCGGGGTCACGGCGGTGGAGGGTGTGCAGATCGCAAACGGCGGTTCGCAGCAGGACCACTACCGAAACGGCGTTGTGGGCGCCTACTGGCGGACGTTGGATATCCCGCTGCTCCGGGGGCGCCTTTTGGAAGATGCCGACAATCAACGCAAACAGCGCGTCTGCGTGGTCGATCAGGCCTTCGCCAACCGCTACTGGCCCGGCGGCAGTCCCCTGGGGCGCCGTCTCAATGACGGCCCCGTATTTAACAAGGACGAAGCGTTCACAATTGTCGGCGTGGTCGGCACGGTAAAGCAAAACAAGCTTGATGACGTCAACCCCAAGGGGACCATCTACTATCCCTACAAATACTGGCCGGGGCCCGCTATCTCCGTCTTAGTGCGGACAGGGATGGCCGCCGAGGCGATGGTTCCGATCCTCCGGAGGACCGTCCTCGCTATCGATCCGGAGCTGCCCATCGACGATTTGAAGCCGATGCGCAGCCTGATCGCCGAGAGCGTGGTCACGCGCCGTTCCCCTGCAGTGCTCGCCGGGATCTTCGCCGTTGTTGCGCTGTTGCTTACGGCGGTCGGCACCTACGGCGTGCTGGCTTACGCCGTCGGCCAGCGCCGCCGCGAAATCGGCGTCCGCATGGCGCTTGGCGCCGGGCAGCAACTGGTACTCCGCCAATTCCTTGGTCTCGCGGCAAAACTGCTTCTAGCCGGAATCGGCTTCGGCATACTCGGCGCGTGGGCAACCGGCCGGGCGATGCAGCATCTCCTCTTCGGCATCGGTTCGGTGCACTTCGGCGTCGTAGCCGCGGCACCGGGGTGATGATCGGCGTGGTGCTCCTGGCGACCTCTCTCCCCTCCTACTCTGCCTCGCGCGTCTCTCCGACCGAGGCGCTACGCGACGATTAGGCCGCTTGGCTTCCGCGCAGCGCCAAAAAATTGCACAAGCCAGCTCCCCAGGCGGCCGGACCATTTAATCGATCCGGCTTCCCATTGAAGATCGAGCGCATGCGGATCGCTTGTGTGATTCGTGGCGTGCCCGGAAACTGACATTACCGATCACCAACGCTCATGATCACTCTCCAATGACGCCGTAACGTTTATCTGGGGCAGGGGCGGATCGTCCTCCACTCGGAGGGAGGCCAACCCCAAGGAACAGCACCTGGGGGATCGACCGGGATGGACTAATAAGGCCTCCTGGGTATACTTCCGCGCGGCGAGTTCTGCGCGGTTTCTTAGGTGACCGGCTCTCCAGTAAGGTCACGGCTGCAGTCCGGCCGGCGCCGGCCCGCCGTTCAGAAGATCGGCTTCAGGACCATGCGGCCGTACGCAATGAATGCCATGAGGAGGCCCAGCACGCCGCTTAAGATGATGGGAGTGATCTCGCGGTACTTGGCGTGCACCCAGACGAACACGAGGCTCTCGATTGCCAGGACCGTGGCGGCCACCACCGTGAGCGCCGGCTGCCAGTGGAAGGCTGCGGGGACGATCAGCCCGACCGAGCAGACGAGTTCGAGGATGCCGAGGGCCGTCCAGGCTTCCCGCGGCAACGCACCAAAGGATGGGGCCTGCTCGCTTATCTTGTCGAACATGAAGACCTTCATGACGCCCGACGCTCCGTACAGGAGTGCGGCGAGGACCTGCAGCACCCACAACAGGATGTTCATCGTGTGCCTCCTCCCGGTTTCCGCGTCGGCGCGCGCAGGGCTGTTTCTCCCCGCACCATCCAGATTGTGAGCCCAGATCTAAAGACCATGGATACCTCATCATATCCAACCGCGCGATCGCCGCTCGCATCTAGGCGCGCCGGCGGTCATCAACTGGACGGCATTGGGTCAACCGATCCTATACCACTCCAACAACCTTCGTCGCCGAACCTCCGAAGGTCGCCCGAAACGGCGTTATGCGAAGCGCGGCATGGTCTTAGGGTGTATCGTCGCCCACACGGAGGGCGGCCAACCCCAAAGGAACAGCACCAGGGGGATCGACCGGGATGGACTAACCGCGTACGCAGCCAGAACCCCCATCAGTTTCCGAGTGGCGCGTTTATCTGGCCAATCATGATGCCCGCGCGGAGTTAACTTCTTTGGAATGTGGCACGTGCACAGATTGGACCAGATAAACGCTTTTAAGCCGGCCAATCTGTTTGATTTTAAATCGCTTGCGCTGAGAATTCGGAAAAAACAGATTGGCTGGTTTAAAACAGTATTCCGGCCGGAGCCAGCGAATAGCGCCCACAAGCCGACTTGCACTAGGACTTCCCGTTCGTAATCTGGATTGGCACTTCTCACGAAGGCGACTATACGCTCGTATGAATGGCTTTTCGGAAGGCCGACTCGCGCTTCCAATAACCCACTTCCACGGCATTGGCACCGTAAAGTTCGGCGGAGCTTGAATTCCGATGCAAACCGCCACTCCTCACGCTTGTACTAAAAGCAGTCGGGTGTTAAGCTGTTATCGGATATCGATAAGAAATGAAGCCGAATGACCTCGTTCAAGGTACGCTGAGTCTGCTCATTCTGAGAATCCTCGCGTTGGAGCCCACGCACGGGTGGGCTCTTTCGCAGCGCCTCAAACAAATGTCAAGGGACGTCTTGCAGGTCGGCCCCGGTTCCTTGTACCCGGCGCTACACAAACTGGAACAGCAAGGCTGGATTACGGCTGAATGGTTGATTAGCGACACCAAACGTCGCGTCAAGTTCTACTCCCTGACCAAAGCAGGCCGAAAACAGCTGGCATCCCAGGCCGCCGATTGGAAGCGCCTGTCCGGTGCTATCTCCGAGATCGTCCTTCCCGCCCAAGGTTAACTTCTATGCGATGGTTCACCATATGGCGTCTTCGCTTTCAGTCTCTGTTCGCTCGCTCCCGTGTCGAACACGATCTTGAAGACGAGCTGCGCGACTACATCGACCGTGAAATTGAGCGCGAAATTGGCGCCGGGGCGACACCCGAACAGGCGAGGAGGCGTGCGCTGTCAAGCTTAGGCGGCACGGATCGTCTCAAGGAGGAGTCTCGCGACGCACGGGGCATCCGCTGGCTGACGGACAGTCTAGGCGATGTGCGATTTGCAGTTCGTACACTCCGCAAGGCGCCGGTATTTACAGTGACTGTGATTGCCGCTTTGGCTTTTTGCATTGGCGTCAACACGGCCATCTTTTCGGTGGTGGACACCGTACTCTTTCGCCCGCTGCCTTTTCCTAATCAGGATCGCCTGGTCGCGGTCACTGAAGGCGTTCCAGGGTTAGGCTTCCCGGTTATGCCTTTTTCCTGCCCCGACTATCTGTTTGTTGCCGCTAACAACCAGTCCTTTGCCGCCACGGGGACGTATCGCACTCAATCTTACGAGATGTCGGGCGCGGGCCTTCCGCAGCGGCTGACCGGCGCGCGCGTGACCGCCTCGCTGTTTGCAGTTCTGGGAGTGTCACCGGTTTATGGCCGGGCGTTCACACAGGAAGAAGATGAGCACTCGAAGGAAGCGGCGGTTCTCACTTACGGATTCGCCCAGCGTGCGTTTGGCGAAGCGGGGCAGGCGCTCGGGCGCAGGATTTTTCTCGACCGGAGCTCCTACACTATCGTCGGCATCATGCCGCGGTCATTTTCGTTTCCCATAGGCGGATCGCGATTCAACGATCATCCGGCAGACGTGTTTGTGCCCGTTTCCTGGAGCAACGAGGACCGGCAACAGAATGTAAGCAACTTTGACTCCAGCATGGTCGCCCGTTTGAGGCCCAACGTGACGATTCCTCGGGCCAGCGCGGATGTGCATCGTTTACTCAAGCGCGTGGTTGAGAATTATCCGCCGAGGATGAAAGAGGCTCTCAGCCACATGGCGAATTTCTCGCTGGAATCGCAGACCGTTCCGTTTCGGGAAGAGTTTACCGGCAATGTAAAGCAGCCGTTGCTGCTGCTTTTGGCGGCAGTAGGCGTTGTGTTGCTGATTGGATGCGCCGACGTCGCAAATCTCATGTTTAGCCGCATGGTGGGGCGGCAGCGAGAGTTTGCACTGCGAACTGCGCTGGGCGCGGGGCGCTGGCGTCTCGCCCGCCAGACGCTAATTGAAGGTCTCGTTCTTTCAATAATCGGTGGCGCGCTGGGATTCTGTCTCGCGTTCTGGGCCTTGCCGCTGCTGGTTCACTTCGCGCCCGACAATCTGCCCCGTCTAAGTGAAATCGGTTTGAACTGGCGGATGATGGCATTCGTGGTGGTGGTCACGCTGGCAACGCCTTTCGTGTTCTGTCTGGGACCGCTTACCCACACCTTTCGCTCCGGCCTCGTGAATCAGCTTCGCGGTGAGGGACGAACGACAACGCCAGGCAAGCATCAGCGCGTGATGATGTCGGCAGCCGTGATTGCCCAGTTCGCTCTAGCTTTTCTTCTGCTTACAACGGCGGGATTGCTGAGGCGAAGCTTATTGAAAGCTACAGAAGCCGATCCGGGATTCCGTCCGGAGCACTTGATCAGCGCCCAGATTACGTTGCCGATCGCCGTTTACAAGGCTCCCACCCAGATTGCCGGTTTCTTTGACCAACTGCTTTCCCGGCTCAGTACGATGCCAGGCGTTCGCCAAACCGGCGCGATGTCGGATCTGCCGATGGGATCTACTTCCAACGTAATCATCTCGATGGAAGGCCAGGGCAGGAATACCGAAAGGGCGGACACTCTCTTCTGCCGCGGCAATGCGCTGGAATCGCTCCGGGTCACACTATTGCGCGGCCGGCTGTTGCAGCCGGCGGATCAGATTGGAAAGCCGCATGCGGTGGTGATCTCCGAGGCGCTGGCCAAGCGCGTCTGGCCGCACGGCGACCCCATCGGGAGACGTATTCGATTCGGGGTAGACATTCCGAATAACGACGAGCCATGGTTGACGGTAGTTGGCGTGGTGGCGGATGTGAAGGCACGGCTCAACAGCGATTCTCCCCGCTCGCTACTGGTTACGACTTGGCCGGAATGGGTCAACCAGATGAATGTGGTCGTCCGAACCTCAGGTGATCCGCTTTTGCTCGCAAACGCAATCCGGCGCGAGATCAATCGGCTCGATCCCAGTCTTGCCGTGGGAAGGATTGAAACGGTCAACCAGGTAATCGAAAAGTCATTGTCCGCTGAACGTTTTCGGACTTGGCTGCTGATCTGTTTCGCAATTGCCGCCCTGCTATTGGCTATGCTGGGGATCGCTGGATTGCTCGCTTACAACACGGCACAACGGACACATGAATTTGGGGTCCGCATTGCTTTGGGAGCGGACCGCCGTGCTCTCTCGCTGCTAGTCTTAACGCGTTGTTTGCGATTGTCTGGGTCAGGCATCGCAGTTGGACTGCTGGCATCCATTTTCGCGACTCGCGCTCTCGGGTCTCTGCTTTACGACACGAGTCCACATGATCTGGGAACTTTCATCGCGGTTCCTTCGATCTTGACATTGGTTGCCTTAGTGGCCAGTATGTTTCCTGCCTGGCGCGCGGTCCATACCGACCCGATCGTCGCTTTGCGAGCCGAATAAAGTTCGGTGATTCAGAAGCGTTCGTCTGCTTTACAGTTGGCACGCTTCCAGCCAAGGCACGTGGGCTGCCAATACAATGCCCTCGAAACGGTTGCGGAACCTTGCAGTGCACCAGCGTAATGGATCGTGAACGAATGACGTTCCACTCGGATCGGGGATCCGGTGACCAAGTTGACCGGGAAACGCGCAAACCGCTCATGCGCCGACAGTTGCTTGGCCTCCACGGATTAGGAACGGGAAACGCGCTCTGCTTCGCTAATACGTATTGCCCCTTATAAACCTGCGGGTAGGGCGCTCGCACCTGCTATGTCTTCTCCCGGTTCTTGATCATCCACAACGTGAGGTCCCAAGCACCGTAAATACCCGCGAACAGCAGGAGCACGGCCGCGCTCGCGATGGCATAGGGTGCGAAGGATCTTTCTGCAAGCAATCCGGCCGCGCCCGCGATCAAGCTTCCACTACCGAGCGCCGGAACGCCCACGTGCGGAAGCCAGTCGTGCCAGTCGAGCAAAATCAACCCGACTTTGTGCCGCGCGACGATTACGCTTATTTGATAGGCAAGGCCCGCCAGCCCGCCGACGGTGAGAATGATCCCGATTGGCCTGGCCGATGGCCACGGTGCCAACACGGCCAGGGAGAGGAAGAACACGCCACTGAAACGAATGAGCGTAGGCGTCAGGAAGCCGCGGGTGCCGTGCACGATGCTCGACTTCGAGAAGCCGGCGCCTACGGTGATGGCAACGAACACTAATCCGATTAGAGTCGCGGCTGCGGCCCCGGCCATAATAAAGAAATTGTCCCAGCCGTGGAGCATTAACAAGCAGTGTAGCTCGTCGGCTGCATTCCTGTGCGACGATTGCGCGAGCCGGAAGTGATCGTACGTCAGTGGCATTAGTACCGACAAAAGGCGCTTCCATCCGCTAACGGCTACTCCGCGCGGATCGTCGCCCACTCGGGGAGCCCAACCCAAAGGAACAGCACCAGGGGGATCGAACGGGATGGACTAACGCTCCGCGTGCGCAGCCGCTCGAAACACCTAAGCGCTGGGAGATGTAAACTGAAGGCAGATTCTGCGTCGCGCGCCAGCGCGTCGGGCCATCCGCCGCACGCATGCAGAATAGGGTGCTTAGTAATTCTGCCCTTCAGTGGGGCAGGCTCCCAGCCTGCAGCGGCCTCGCAGGCCGCCCAACGCGCGCAGTGCGTCTTTTTCAAACCCCGTAGTAGCCGCAAGCCGTGAGCCAGTCACTCATCTCGAAATCTCTGTATCCAATTGAAAACAAATAATAATCCCCATTTGCTTCCCGCCTCTCCGCAGATGCGTATGCTACCGTCGGGGCATGGGATACAATCAAGCCTCATCCACGCTTTCCACGGTCCAGCAATGCGTCGTCAACGCACTGGCCGCTGGCTCAACTCTTACCGGCGCCGCTGAAACTTACGGCGTCCATCGCGTCACCGTTTACCGCTGGGTCAAGAACCATAAGGAGTTCTCCGCCGCCCTCCGCATCGCCCGCGCCGAATTCGTTCTCGCCAGCCGCGACCGGCTCTACCACCTGAGTAGCCGCGCATTGGATACCCTTCTCGCGGTACTCGAGAATCCCAAGTCGTCGCCGGCCGTCCAGTTGCGCACCTGTATGTTCGTCCTGCAGCGCCCCCAACTGCCTAAGACCGGTTGGTCCATGCCCGAGCCTGCCCCCGATCCGGACGGAGAAAAGCTCCTCGACTCGGCTATCATCGAGCAGGACTACAACAGCCTTCCCGGCCTCTACAACATCGAAAGGGATGAGCCTGCCGAAGCGCCCGCCGAAGCTGAGGAAGCACCCGCCGAATCAGTAGCTTCCGAAACCCCGGCCCCGGCGGAACCGCCGCCGCCGCCCCCGCCCGATGTGTCCGGATGCAGCCCAATGCAACATGATTTGCCCAATTGCGAGGAGCCCGCACCCGTCCCTTCCGGCCCTGCTGCACCCCCTTTTGTGCTCCAATGCCGTCCTGGTATGAGGCATGGTATGAGGCGCAAAGTCAATACTCACGTCGCCACTCGTTCCGCGCAGCCACTCTCGCATCGTATCCGGATACGCGGGAGCCGATTGCGCGTTCCCATCTGCCGCGCTCACCCGGTCTTTGTGAGCCATGTGGTCCTCCGACCTCACGCGGTGCAAGCATGAGAAGAAAGCGTTGCATCGCCTAAGCCGCCCCAAAACCACCTACAATGGACCGAAAAGGGGGATCGCGTTGATGCTTGATCGTGGAACCTTCGTCGCCATTTTCGCTTTGCTGGTGGGCGCTCCGCCGGCCGCGGCCCAGTCCGCATACGTGCGCGTCAGCCAGGTTGGCTATGAGGCGGGCCGTCCGCCGTTTCGCGCCTACCTCATGTCCACCGCCGCCGAAACAGGAGCCACGTTTACTGTTCTCGCCGCGGGCGGCCAGACGGTATTTGCATCGTCCATCGGCGCCTTGCTCGGCGTCTGGAGCAATAGCGCCACTCTGACCTACTCGGTGTGTGCCCTGGATTTCACCGTTCCGGCCGGCGATGGCTACACCATCGCTGTGGCGGGCCCGGTTCCCGCTGTCTCGCCTGCGTTTCCGGTGGAAGATCCCGCCACGCTCTATTCCGGGCTGCTCTTGAACACTAAGTTCTTCTATGAAACCGAGCGGGATGGGCCGAACTACATCCCCAATGCGCTGCGCACCGCGCCTGGACACCTGAACGATGCGAGCGCCACCGTCTTTCAAACTCCGCCGCTAGATAGCAACGATTCGATTACCACCACGGGCACGCCTCTGACGCCTACCGGCGCGGTGATCGATGCCTCCGGCGGTTGGTGGGATGCCGGCGACTACATGAAATACGTCGAGACCACCAGCTACACGGTCACACTGCAAGAGATCGGCATTCGCGATTTCCCCGATCAGATGGGCGTGCATGCTCCGCTCCACCCGCCGGCGCCTCCGAATTCCATTTCGTACGCCGGTAACGCATCTGGAGCGCCTGCATCGGCGAACTTCCGGACGGAGGCGGGCTTTGGCGTCGAATTCCTGATGAAAATGTGGGACGACGGCACTAAAACCCTTTACTACCAGGTCGGCAACAGCCAGGACTGGGACAATTTTCCCGGCTTGCTCAGCGACTATGATATCTGGCGCCTGCCGCAAGCCGACGACGACTATCAGGGTTGCCCCATTGCAGCGCATTTCATCTGCCATCGCCCGGTTTTCATCGCCGGGCCGGCCGGATCGCCCATCAGTCCGAATCTGGCGGGCCGCCTGGCTGCGGCGTTTGCTGTGGGCTATCAACTGAACCGGACCGGCCATCCGGACTTCGCCAATCGGTGTCTTAAGGACGCGGAAGATATTTTCGCGCTCGCCGACACGTCTTATGCGGACCCGGCTGCATCGGTGGGCAGCGGCACGTGCAGTTCCGGCTGCCTGCTCACGATCGTTCCGTTTGACGGATATCCGGAAACGGTATGGGACGACGACATGGAGTTGGGCGCGACGGAACTTTATCTCGCGCTGCAGTCTGCCGGCGGGAATCTGCCGCCCGGGTTGCCGGTCTCCAATTCCATGACTTACCTGACACAAGCGGCGCAGTTTGCCGCTAACTACATTACTAAGATCTACGATGCAGGCTACGCCGATACCTTGAACCTTTACGATGTCAGCGGCCTGGCGCACTTCGAGTTATTTCGCGCGCTCGGGATAGCGGGCAATCCGCCCGGCCTGGCGGCGAATCTGCCGGGCATTCGCCAAGCCCTGCTGCAACAGATTGACGATGCCATTTCGAACGCTGGAAACGACGCATGGGGCTTCGGCGACGCATGGAACAGCGACACCACTTCGCATGGCGCGGGTATTTCGGTAATGGCGAGCGAAGCTTATTACCTGACTGGATCGAGCGAGTATGACATTTACTCGCGCCGGTGGTTGGCCAACATTCTGGGCGCTAACCCTTGGGGGTCGTCATTTATTGTGGGCGACGGCTCCACCACATTTCCCAACTGTATACAGCATCAGGTCGCCAACCTGGCCGGCGCGCTGGACGGCACGTCGGGTGGCGTGCCCGTATTGTGGGGCGCCGCTTCCGAAGGCCCTGCCTACGCGGCCACCGCGGGCATTGTTCCCGGCATGATTCTTTGCCCCGCTAACGGCGTCGATACCTTTTGCATATTTAACGGCGACGACGGACCGTACAATCCATCGCAAAGAGCCGTCTACCGCGACAATATGCAGTCCTATAGCACTACCGAGCCGGCCATCGATCTCACTTCGACTTCGTTCCTGATGTGGTCCTGGCGGATGGCGGGGCGGCCAGAGCCTCTTTCAAATCCTGGTGCTCGAAGCTCGACTCCATCCGATCGATCTCTGCTGCGGTAAGGCCGAGCTTCTTCGCTTCCCGCCGCCAGGTGGCGGTTGCCCGTCCCACTTCGGCGGCGATCTGGCGCGCCTCGTCGCGGCCCAGTTCGAAATACGCCGCCACGTCCAGCGCCAGCTTAAGGGAAGCCGTGCCGTCGCTCAAATCGATCGCTGTCGTCAGAATGCGCGGTTTGATATCGGTCGGCACCGGATTGAGATCGTAGGCCGGGGACAGCCGCCACCCGGCGGGGCCGGCATACAGAAAGCCGTGATTGCGCAGATGGTCGTCCGTGTTCGAGATCAGAATGCTGAACACGATCCGCCGCCACAGGGCATGCATGTCCTGTTTGGGCGATGCCCCGTGCTGGCGGAGGACGTCCACGAACTCCAGATAGCTGCGGGTCTCCTGGTCTGTGGCGTCGAGCATGCTCATGGCCGATAGAAACGGCACGCGCATTCCGTGCTCGCGATCGAAACGGCGCAGCAGCAGCACCGGTTTTCCCGCGACTGTTTTCAGCCTCCACGCGGGCACCGTAATGCCGGCCTTGGCCGCCAGTGTCAGGGCCATCGCTTCCCACAGCACCGCGTTGATTTCGTCTCCTTTGTTCGGAAACTTGGCAATGGCCAAATGACCGTCGCGGTCCCGGATGGAAGCCTTGGGACGGGCGCCGCCGAGGGACGATCCGGGCGCCAACAGCAAGCGCAGATCTTCATCCGTATCGCTGTCGGCCGCCACGTGCTCGGCCGCTGACAGCAAGTCCGGCAGTTCGATCAGCGGCGGTATCTTCGTGGATCCATAAGCGGCGAGGAACGCTCCTCCCTCGCGCTCGGCAAAGCGCAATGCGCCCTGCCGCGCTTCGTCATCCACCATCAGCAGATAGTCGATTTCGCGCACCGTACGGGGCGTCTCTCCCAGGCGCTCCGCGCGGCGGCGCTCGGCCCGGCGCATCAATACCCGCCCCCACCGGTCGGGCGCGGAGTCGCCGATGGCGCCAAACAGCGGCTTTTCAGAGGGTGTGTGAAAAGGGCCCGGCCCCAGTTTCAGCGCCGGCTCCAGGGAAAAGCGGTCGGCGTGCGCGAGCCAGCTCTTGTCGTATTCAAAGGTGGCGCTCTCCCTGCCCTTGCGCATGCGCCCCCACAACCGCCCCACCAGGTGCGGTGTGCCCTGTAGGTCGACGTAGACCAGGACATCTTTATCCATGTTTCTTCGTCAGCCGGATGCGCTCCGGCAGATGCTCCTCTTCCAGTTCCAGCCCAACGGCGTCGTGGCTGGCGTCGGCCAATTCGGCCAGCCGGTCGATCCTGCCCAGAACGAAAAGTACAGTGGCGTAAATGCCCAGCGAGACACCCGGGTCTCCCTGCTCCACCTTATGTAGAGTCGTCCGGCTGATCGAGGCGCGTTCGGCCAGGATCGCGGCAGGTATGCGCCTCCGCCGCCGGGCGTCCCGAATGTCGTGGCCCAGCTTGCGGATTGCGCGCGTTACCGGTATGGGCGCCCGCGCCTTAACGTTCAGCATACTTATCCTTACCCAACTTAACGTACACTATTATGGTCCTTAAGTCAAATTCACGCGGAACCCCGCCATGCGCTGTTAACACTATTGCGCCTGCGCGCGTCCTATCCGCATGAGCGCTTTCTCACCGTGCGCGATGCGCGATGACGCCCGCTTCGCCGTGCGCGTGCTGCGGCGGAGTCCGTTGTTCACCGGTGTAGCCGTGCTGGCGCTCGGAGTGGGAATCGCCGCCAACACCGCAATCTTCAGCTTGATCGACGCCTTGCTGCTGCGCCCCATGCCCGGCATAAAGGCGCCCGGCGATCTGGTAGTCTTCGAGCGTTGGCAAGCGGGCCAGCTGCTGGGCAACCTGGGCTATCCCGATTACCAGGACTACCGCGATCGGCTGCAAACCTTTTCGGCATTGGCCGCGGAGGCCGGCACGCGCGTCAGTTTCTCGAGCGGCGGCGCCACCGAGCGCGTGGCCGCCGCCCTGGTCTCCGGAAACTACTTCGCGGCCCTGGGCGTGAACCCGGCCGCTGGACGACTGCTCGTGGACGCGGACGAAACCGAAGACGGGCCGGCCGTCGCCGTGATCGGCTACGCATTCTGGCGGCGCGCGTTCGGCGCAGATCCGCGCGTACCGGGCAGCACAATTCGCCTGAACGGGCACGCCTTCACTGTGGTCGGAGTAGCGCCGCGCAAGTTCCGCGGCACAAGCACGCAGTCGCAACCCGATCTCTGGGTGCCTATCACCCTCCAGCCAATCATGATGCCCAGATTGACGCCGGACACCCTGCGCAATCGCGCCAGTGGATGGTTGCGAATTTTCGGACGGCTGGCGCCCGGCGCAACCCTCGCCGCGGCGCAAGCTGAAACGGCGGCAGTGGCGGCGCGCCTGGCGCAGCAGTATCCGGGCACCAACCACACCCGTACGGTCGCGCTGGTTCCCGGCCTGGGGCTCGATTCCGACGACCGCGCGGAAGTGCGGCGCCTGCTGGGATTGCTGCTGGCCTGCGTCGCCCTGCTGCAGCTGATTGCCTGCGCCAACGTCGCTAACTTGATGCTGGCGCGCGCGGCGGCGCGCCGGCGGGAGGTTGCGGTACGGGTCGCCTTGGGCGCGGGCCGCGCTCGCCTGGTGCGATTGTTCCTCACCGAAGGCGCGCTGCTGGCAGCCTGTGCGGGGTTGCTCGGAATCCTGCTGGCGCCCATATTTGCGCAGCTGGCCGTGTCGTCGAACCAAAACGCCTACACCTTGCGCGGCTTGGACGTACAAATGGACCTCCGCGTCCTGGGCTTCGTGCTGCTGCTGACGGTCGTTTCCGGGCTGCTCTTCGCATTGGCGCCCGCACGGCGGGCCGCGCAGGTCGACCTTACCGTGTCGTTAAAGGACGGATCGCCGGGCGCGGGCCGGTCCGGTTCCCGCCTGCGGGGCGGGCTGATCGCGGCGCAGACCGCGCTCTCGCTGGTGCTGCTGGCCGGTGCGGGAACAGGCATCGCCACCATGCGCCGGGCGCTTGGCGCGAATCCCGTGGCGCAGCCCGAAAACGTGCTGCTCGCTTCGGTGGACCTGGACGTTCAAGGATACTCCTCCGCCAAAGGGCTGAGCTTCTATGCGGCCCTGCTGGAACGCGCGCGCGCGCTGCCCGGAGTCACCGCGGCGAGTCTTGGATTGACTGTCCCGCCCGAGGAATTCTTCGGCCGCCGCGCTATCTTCCGCGCAGGCGAAGAGCCGCCGCTACGGGATTTCCAGGGCAACGACTTCGAATTCGGCCTGCGCGTGGACGACGACGCGATCGCGCCCGGCTTCTTTCGCACGCTGGGTATCCCTATCCTCGAAGGGCGCGAATTCGACGCCGGAGACCGGGCCGGTGCGCCGCGCGCCGGCGTCGTGAACGAACGGCTCGCGCGCCGTCTTTGGCCGGGCCGCAATCCTATCGGCCAGCTGATTGTTGCGCCGGATTTCGCCGGACCGGAGCGTCCCCCGATCGCCATCGTAGGGGTCGTAAAAGACTCCGTGGTGCGGTCGCTCGCGGGCGATCCCACGCTGCAGCTCTACCTGCCGCTGGCGCAGGAGTACACCGGGCGCGCGACCCTGATAGTCCGTAGCAGTGGCGGCGCGGCGCGCTTGTCGCCGCTGCCGGCCGTGCTCCGCGCGGAAGTCGCCAGGCTCGACGCAAGCCTGCCGCTGTTCGCCGTCGAGACTATGCCCGCGCACATCGCCACATCGCTTTGGCGGCAGCGCCTCGCCGCCGGGCTGCTGGGGATTTTCGGCGCGCTGGCTGTGGCCCTGGCGGCCATGGGGATCTACGGAGTCGCGGCGCACTCCGTCTCCCAGCGGACGCGCGAGATCGGGATTCGTATGGCCGTCGGAGCGCGTGGCGAACAGATCTCCGCCCTGGTCGTTCGCGAGGGGATGGCGTGGGTGCTGGCGGGAGCAGCCGCGGGCTTGCCTGCGGCCATACTGGCCACGCTGGCCATGCAGAAGGGCATACCCGGCGCAACCCCGTACAACCCATGGGTGCTGGGCGCGACCCTCGTCCTGCTCGGCGCCGTCAGCCTGCTGGCCAGTTACCTACCCGCGCGGCGTGCGGCGCAGGTCGACCCGATGGCCGCGCTGCGCTGCGAGTAAACGGGACAAAACACCCCTCCCCGGTGTCTATCCAAGAATGGAACTGCGCGTTGCTCTGCTCTCCCTGACGGCCTTCGCGCTGGCGGCGTCCGCCATCGCAGACGACCCACCCAACGGACGAGCCGATCTGGATAAAGGGCGGCAAGCCTACTCCCAGCAACAATACGCCGAGGCGCTAACCCGCTTCGATGCCGCGGAACAGGCCGCCCGCACCGGAGGCGATGTGGCGCTGCTGGTGGAATGCCTGCGCCTGCGTGCGGCCGTCCAGCGCGATTCCGCCGATACCGTGCATGCGGACCAGTCCCTGCAGCAGGCCGCCGACGCAGCCGCCAACGGCTACGGCGAAAGCAGTCGCGAACTAGCCGCCGTACTGGAGGAGATCGCCACAGGGGCCCGCGCGCAAGGCCATGCCGAGGCCGCCCTGGCCGCCATCGCGAAGGCCATCAAGATTCGCGATGCGCAAGCCGGCGCCGCGCGCGCCGGTCTGGCCCGCGATCTGACCTTGGCCGCGGTGCTCGACCGGCAGGCAGGCCAGGAGGAGCCGGCCATGGAGTTGTTGAAGCACGCCATCCAGGAGTGGAGCCTGGCCGAGCCCGGAGATCCGCAGTGCCTCCCTGCGATCGAGGCGCTGGCCGGCATCTACCGCGACCGCTCCCAGTATGCGGATGCCGAGCCGCTGCTGCAGCGCGCCGTGCGCATGCGCGAAGCCTCCGACGGCAGCGATGCTGCGGAGCTGATCCCCTCCGTGGATTCCTTCGCCTATGTCGAATTTGGCTTGAAAAAATATCCGGAAGCCGAAGCAGCTTACAAGCGGCTGCTCGGCCTCTGGGAGAAGAACGCTGGTGCGGACCATCCCATGGCCGCGTTGACGCTCGACAAGATGGCCGAGTTTTACGCGTTCCAGCATCGCTATGAAGAAGCTGAGAATGCCGCCACCGCCGCGCTGGCGTTGCGGGCCAAGGCGTACATTGCCAGCTTGAACCAGACCGGCCGCGTGCTGCTGATGGAAGCGAAAATGGACGACGCTGCAGACCTCTACAGTCGGACTGTGCGGATCGGCGACCTGGCCCAAACGCCGGACGACGTGATGGACCCGCCCTTGCGCATCTACGCCGATATCCTGCGCCGGATGAAGCGGGACGATGACGCCGCCGCGGTGGAGAAGCGGATCAAGGAAGCCCTGCTCCGGAAGGCCGATCGCGAAGGCCGCCGCCCGGCTCCCGGCACGCCGCCACAATAGGTCTTGGCTCTTTCCCGTGCCGCCGCAAGATTCCGCTTGACTCCGACGTAACGTCAGGCCCGAGTATAAAGGGAGGGATGGCGGCGGCCGGCAATCCAATCCGAAAATACAAAGCGGGCGAGTTTGCCGGCCTATCCGGTGTCACGGTGCGGGCACTGCACTATTACGACCGCCTGGGCCTTTTGCGTCCTAAACGCACGCACAACGGTTACCGCGTGTATGACCAGCGGGACCTGGTGCGTTTGGAGCAGATTGTCGCGCTGAAGTTCGTCGGGTTGCCTTTGCGGCGCATCAAAACGCTGCTGGACAGAGGTGGGCGCGACCTGTCCGCCGCCCTGCGGATGCAGCGTAAAGTGCTGGAGGTCCGCCGCGGCCTGCTGGATCAAGCCATCGAAGCGATTCGCCAGGCTGAAACGGCGGTGGAAGCGGGCCGGCCGCCGGACGCAGCGATTCTGACCAAAATCATCGAGGTGATGGGAATGCAAAACGATACGGAATGGACGATGAAGTATTACAACGACGCGGCGCAGGCGAAGATTGCCGGGCGGCGCCAGTTATGGTCGCCGGAGTTGCAGGAGCGGGTCAGCCGCCAGTGGCTGGAACTGATCCGGGATGTGGAGGCCGCGCTGGGCGAAGATCCGGCCGGCGCGAAGGGGCGGGAGTTGGCGGCGCGCTGGACGGGATTGGTCGAGGAGTTCACCGGCGGGGATCCGGAGGTCTCGAGCGGCTTGAAAAACCTCTATCGGGATAGCGCGAACTGGCCGGGTGAAGCGAAGCGGCAGATGCAGCCCTTCCGCATCCGTGCGGAGGTGTGGGAGTTTATCAATCGGGCCATCGCGGCGCTGCGTTAATCGGGCCTTAGCACAGCGCGGCCATCAGCGCGCCGCGCGCCGTCGAATGCAAGGGGTCGCCCGATATCCGGACCTCCGACAGCCGCAACGGAAACTCCTCGGCTTGCAAGGTTTTCATGAAGTGATCCAGGAAGCCTTTGGGCATAGCGGTACCGCCGCTGAGCACCAACGGTACCGATTGTTCCAGCTTCGGCAGTTTCTGGGTGGAGGCGATGTGGGTGCGCAGCGACCCGATCAGGTCGGCGATCACCTCCTGGTAGTAGACCGTCAGCGCATTGTGCGCCCGATCCGCGGTGAAGCCGTTCAATTGGAAACCCTTTTCCTTGGATATGCGGAGCCGGTTGGCGCGGTCTCCGGTCACCTGGGCGGCGCTGGAGTCGATGAAATCGCCGGCCTTGGGCACGCTGAAGCTCATGACCGGGACCGACAGCACCGCCAGGCAGATATTGCACAGCCCGCTGCCGCACGAAATGCCGACACCGCTGAAGTTCGATGCGGCCAGTTCGCCATACACCACCGCCAGCCCCTCCTCAATGGGACTGGCCTGATAGCCCAGTTCCGTGAGGATCTGCCGGATGGATGCTTCGTGGTATCGAATCGCTCCGTCTACGCTGGGGCCGCGCGCAGGCACGCTGAAGAAGATCTTCTGGCCCTCGGCCGCCGCCCGGCCCACCAACTTCGTGATGATGCGCCGCACCACCGCGAGGCTGTACGGCTCATCGGGATTGAGCACCCCATGGGCCATGGGCCGCCGCGTATCGACGTGAAAAACTTCGGCGAATTTCTCGGCGTCGTTGCCCGCCACCACGATGTCCGATCCCTGCACCTCGTGGAAAACGTTCTCCCGCTGCAGCGCGTTCTCCGCCAGCTTCGAGTAGGGCAGCGTCAGGAACGCGTTCAGCTCGGAATCATACTCGTGCTTCTTGTCCTTGGCGCGCGCCACCACCACGCGGCTGGTGCCCACGTCCAGCCCCAGCGGCTGCGTGTAATCCTGTTCGACGTTGTTCATAACTCTCTCCCGTTTTCCTGTTAGTCGAAAGACTGGGACTGCTCGCGGTGCTTGGCTTCGGCGATGCGCCGCAACTGACGCAGATCGCCGCCTCCGAAGGGCCGCGGCTTGCGCTCGGCCCGCCATAACAGGGCAAGCAGCGCCACTCCGCAAATGCCAGCCAGCCAAGGCACGGTTTTCCGCTCAATGCGCCGCTGCGCTCGAAGCGCGTTCCAGCACTACCGTCAATCCAGCCGATGCCGCCGCGCCGTTTTCCGGAACGCAGCAGTCCGCGGCGCCGGCGATTCGCTGTACTTCCTGCTGTTTGCGCTTCTGCCACACCCGGAAGCTATCCTGCGCATGGGCCACTTCATCCAGATTGCTTTGCATGCGCGCCATATACTGGCCGGTGATGCGCTCCATCTCCGCCTGAAGCGTGCGGTTTTGCTCCTGAATGGATGCCTCGAAGCTCTGCAGGTCCCGCTGGCGCGCGTCTTCGTACTCGTTCAGCACCCGCTGCCGCACGATGGCATCCTGCAGGATGTCCTCCATCTTCGCGCCGCCCGCGTCCAGGGCCATCATCAAAGCGGCGCGCTTGGACTCCGGCGGCATGCCGCAAAGGTGCGCGCTATTCAGCATGTCCGATACTTTCAGTACGCCGTACGCGAGCCGCGGCGGTTTCACCGCCCCGCCCAGATAGATCTGCTCAAAGTCGGCCAGCATCGCGGGGGCGTGCTCGCCATTGGTAGCGCTCAGCCCAGCCAGCCTTGCGCCAGTCTCGTCCGGCGCGATTACCGCCGGCACACGGCCATTCGACTCCGCGTCGTGTCCGTTGGCGGACAACCCTTCATGGTTTCCATTCGATAACTGAAGCATTCGCTTCCACATGCGCGACTCCTATCGGACGCCGCCACGCCGCCCAAGCAGCCAGTTGGCCGATTCCGCGACGGACATCGTCGGTTCTGTTTTTCCGGGTTCAACTTAGAAGTAATGTTTTGGAGAATTCCTCTCAGTTCTTTTTGATTGGCGCGGGCTCTCCCGTAAATTTGTAAGATTTTTTGCCGGTCCGGACAACATATTAGAAACGGACAGGTGAATATGCCACGGCTAGGACCACTGCTAGGACCAGGACCAGGACGGCGGCGGACGGCGCGTGCGGCGCACGTGGCGCGCACGGCGGGATATATTGGAGATCCCCTGCTGCGTCTGAGGTTTCTGAGAGCCATGGCGCCGCGGAGCTGGCTGGTGCGCTGGCTGGTGCAATGGCTGTTTCAGGGCCGGTCCCGCTACTGGGTACTCTGGGGCAGTCTGCTGCTGGTGCTGGCCATCCCCCTGCTGGTGAAGCTCGCCGCAGGCAAGCCGGAAACGCCGCCTTCCGCGCCGGCCGTTCCGCGCCGCGCGCCGGTCTCTGTGACTCAGGAAACCGTTCCGGTCTGGCTAGTCGAAACGACCGGCGATTCGGAAGTCTACAGCAACGGCTTGCGCATCGATACGCGCTTCACGATTCCCAACCGTCCCAGACTGTATCCGGCGTTTCCGCGGGCCGGCGACTCCGCTCAAAACCGAACCTGGCGTTCCACGCCGGCCGGGATTGTCTACCACATTACCGAGAGCCGCCAGGCGCCTTTTGAAGAGCAGGATACCCCAAAGCTCAAACGGCTGGGGGAATCGCTGCTGGAGTACGTGCGGCGGGAGCGCGCCTACCACTACGTGATCGACCGTTTCGGCCGCGTCTACCGCGTAGTGGCCGAACCGGATGCGGCCAACCACGCAGGCTTTTCCGTGTGGGCCGACGACGAATGGTTCTACGTAAATCTCAACGAGAGCTTTTTCGGGGTTTCGTTTGAGGCGCAATCCTATCCCGGCCAGGTGGAGGACTTCGTGAGCCCCGCCCAGATCCGCGCCGCCGCCATGCTTACCGAAATGCTGCGCAGCCGTTACCGGATTCCCGCCGGGAACTGCGTCACTCACGCGCAGGTGTCCGTGAATCCCTCGAATATGCTGGTGGGCTATCACACCGATTGGGCGGCAGGCTTCCCGTTCGAGGCGTTAAGCTTGCCGGACAACTATGGGCGGGCGCTTCCTTCTCTCTGGGCCTTCGGCTTCGGCTTCGAGCCGGGATGGCTGGCTTCCAGCGGAAAGAGCATGTCGGCCGGTGTCGAACTGGCGGAACTGGACGTGGCGCGCCAGGCCGCCGCGATGGGCATGCGGCCGGCAGCCTACAGAAAGGCGCTGCGCGAGCGGTACCGGGAATGGTTGGCGGAGAGCCGGGCGATCCCGCCAACCGCTCAGCCCGGCTCCGGCTCCGCTGGCCGGTAACCGTTTTCCCGCAGCACGCTGCGCGCCGCCTCGGCCGTATCAGGCAGCACGTAAAAGAAGGCCCCCGTGCGCACCCGCTGAAAAATGAATCCGCCGCGGTACTCATCAGCCTCCACCCCGTAGTCTACACCGGCGGTACTAAAAGTCGCTTCCAGCCGCAATGCCTCCTTCAGCCGCCTGGCGATATACACCAGCACGGGATCCTTGCCTTCAAAAAACGACGCTTCCTGGCGCATGTTTCGTTGAGACAAGCGGCCGCCGCCGCCATCTTCCATATTAGGAGATATTCGGATGGAAGGATTAACGGCGGACCCCGCCGCGCGTTCGATAGGCCTCGAAGAGGAACTGCACTGGCTGGCGCTGACCCTGGTCCCCGGTCTGGGCACCCGGATGGCGGGTAAGCTGCTTGATCGATTCCGCACGCCGCAGGCTGTGTTCCGGGCCTCGCGCAGCGAACTGATGGCGGCCGGAGCCGGCGGCGCAGTGGCCCAAAGCCTCGCCAGCGGATGCTCCTTCGAGGATGCTCTCGACCAGCAGCGCAAGATGGCCGAGCATGGCGCGATCGCCGTCGTGCGAAGCGACCCGCGTTATCCGGCTCTGCTGCGCGAGATCTTCGATCCACCCATTCTGCTGTATGCCCGCGGACGCCTGGACCTGCTGGAGCCCTTCCATTTCGCGGTGGTCGGCACCCGGCGGCCCACAAACTACGGCCTGGCTGCCGCCGAAAGGTTGTCCGCCGATCTGGCGCGCGCTGGGCTGACCATCGTCAGCGGCATGGCGCGCGGCATTGACACCGCCGCGCACAAGGGCGCACTTTCCGCCGGCGGCGATACCGTAGCGGTATTGGGCTGCGGCGTGGACGTGATCTACCCTTCGGAAAACCGCAAACTGGCTGGCGAGTTGTCCGTCAAAGGACTGGTGCTCTCCGAGTTCGCCATGGGCTCCACCGCGTTTCCGCAGAATTTCCCGATTCGCAACCGGAT
>Ga0302324_100003705_pt1 | contig 34448 bp, 34 predicted proteins | sample Palsa_T0_1_FD_201949 | JGI IMG/M metagenome (GOLD analysis project Ga0302324, IMG submission 201949) | Peat permafrost microbial communities from Stordalen Mire near Abisko, Sweden - Palsa_T0_1 | ecosystem: Environmental > Terrestrial > Soil > Palsa > Peat permafrost | place: Sweden: Abisko...
AGGAGCGCAAGGCGAAAGCCATAAGCGATGCGCGCGCGATTCTTGAGGCTGCCGGATTGAACCTGCGCGACGTGGCCTCCAAGGGCAAGAACGGGAAGGCTGGCAAGGGCCCCGTCTATCGCAGCGGTCACCAGTATCAGCATCCGACAAAGAAGGAGCTGGTGTGGACGGCCAAGGGCCAGAAGCCCAACTGGCTACGCGAGCTTGAGGCCGAAGGCGCAAAAGCCATTGAGACGGCGGACGCGCGGTAGCGGCTGCCGCATGACCCAGCTTTGAGAGTTCAGGAGAACATCATGAAAACGAGCATTACCTTCACCGGGCGGATTGGCTCCGCCCTCGCATTGCTTGCATTGTCTGTTTTGGCCCCGCCAAAGGCAAGAGCCTCGCAGACCATCATTACCGTCAACGGGACGCTGAACGGCGGGAACGATTATCTCGGAGTGTTCGGCATGGGCAGGAATCTTCCTGCCGGAACGCCGTACATGCTGGTTTACACGATCGACGACACAAAGGGGGAGGCGATTGTGTCGAGGCAATGCCCAAGCGCCGGCTCCGGCATCGCCGGGATTCACGAAGCCTCTCCGGTGACGGCGGTGCTCACCATCGGCGAGAAGTCCTACGTGTTCGGGCGCAGGAAGGATGCGCATTCGACCGTCTGGCGCACTATTGCGAACGGCTGCTCCAGCAGTGAAATCGGCGTTGAAATAACCGAGGGTCAGGCGCCGCTTGCGATGGGCGTGCGCACGCGAGTACGCCCGCTAACGACGCGGACACTTACGCAGGACGGCGAATGGAGATCCGCGCTCTCGCTTACGAACGTCTATGCGCCAAACACGTACAACCAGTTCGTCATCATGCAGCCGGGCAACTACGCGGGCGGGGCGGAGAGCTATCTTTCAGTGACCAGCCTTACCGTCAGCGGAGCCGGAAAAGGCGGGATGATGAAAACCTCAGCGGGTCCAGCCGGCTGTGGCCTGCCATCCGGCGTCTGGTGGCTGGCGGCCCTCGCGCTCGCGGGCTTCTCTATCCGTTTCGCCTCGCCGGCACGCCCGGAGGCCCTGAGACGGAGATTCGCTGCGAAATCATGGCCGTCACAATGACGGCCCGACGTTAACGGTGTTTTAATCTTTGCCCCGTATAATGCGTGTGTTGTAAACCGTGCGGGACGAAACAGTGCAGAAAAACAAGCAAGGCTTCACGCTGATCGAGCTATCAATAGTGTTAGTTATCATAGGGTTAATAATCGGGGGCGTGCTTGTCGGTCAGGACTTGATCAAGGCCGCGCAGGCACGCGCCACCGTGACCCAGCTTGAGCGTTACAACACAGCAGTGCACACGTTCGAGCTCAAGTTCAACTGCCTTCCCGGCGATTGCGCCAACGCGGCGAGTTTTGGGTTTCCGCCAAGAGGAACAGCCGAAGGAGAGGGCGATGGCAACGGGGTAATAGAAGGGCATAATTGCAACGGAGGTTTCTTAGGTTCCGTGGAAAGCTGTGGGGAAACTGCTTTGTTCTGGGAGGATTTAAGTCAGGCAAATCTGATAGAAGGACTTTTCAATACGGCCAGCGCCATCACTTACCTAGGCCCTGTAACAGGATCAGCCCTTAATGCGTATTTCCCGCAAGCAAAGCTCGGGGGAGGCAACTACATTTACGTGTGGAGCGGCGGCGTTGGCAGCGACAATGGCAGCGCCGATAATGGCCTCAACTACTTTGGCATATCGCCTATCAGCCAGATGACAGGATATATTCGCTCCGAAGCGGGATTAACGGTTGGGCAAGCCTATAGCATTGACACCAAGATTGATGACGGATTGCCGCAATCCGGGAATGTGACGGCGCTTTACGACAACTACAATGTTCCTGGGAGTGGGAGCATCGGCTGGGCGGCGGGCGGGGGACTCTTCGGAGCAAGCACTCCGTACCCTTACAACCCGACCACGGCGGCGACGCCCTGGGCAGCCACAAACTGCTACGACAACAACAACGTCGCCGGGCCGGAAACCTATTCCATGGCGCAGAACGCCAACCAGGTCAACTGCGCGCTGAGCGTCCAGTTTCAATGACGTGCTTATGCATGGGCTTCAGCGCTCCCTCTCTTCCGCTCCTCGCGCTCTTTGTGAAGGCGTTGTGCGTATAATCCTTGCGCCAGAGCCGCAGTGGCAATGACGGCGATGCGGTTTAGCGCCATTCCGGGTTCAAGAAACTGCATTGTCAAAGCCTGTGCTTTCCTGTACACTCGGCCGGACTGAAAAATAACAAGGCGCGGAGCCCATGCCGGAAATCGTCACCAACGAACTGATTTACGAGGTTCTGAAGAGCGTACAGGAGCGCTTGACCCATGTGGCCGACGATATGAACGGCGTGAAGACGCGACTGACCTCGATAGATACGCGGCTCGGCCTGGTTCACACCGACATGGCGCATTTGTCCGACCGCATGGACAGAATTGAACACCGGATAGAGCGCGTTGAGACCAGACTCAATCTGAACGACCCGCGCCACTAAGAGATGCCGGGCAACCGGATTCACCGCTCTCTTTCCTCCTTCCTTTCCTCGCGCTCCTTTTGAAGCCGCTGCGCGTATAGCCCTTGCGTAAGCGCCGCAGTGGCGATGACGGCGATGCGCGTGTAGCGCCATCTTCGCTCCGGGTCTTTTACGAATTCGCCTATGACCAGCGGCGACAGCACGCCGAGCGTCTTAAGCCAGTGGCCGGTTGCACTCAGCGCCGTGCGCGGCTTGTGAAAGGCTTGGCCGTGATGGGACACGCCGGGCGGTAATGATTGTGGCATGGCTGCACTCCATGAGTTGCATGGTTCAATGGATATTCGCGGATAGGTTGTTATAGCAGATTCACGGTCGATGGCAAGAAGAGGAACATCATGTGCCGATTCCCTTTATTTTGCCGATAATAGCAGCGGCTCTCGCTCTGGCATCTTGCTCGCCTTCGCTTAGCGCGACGCCGTATTTAAAGTCCACGTCCACGGTCTGTGCGAGCAGGTATTCCAGCGTCTCAACCAGTTCCGACAGTCTGCCGTCGGCTATGTGTTCGGCGAGCCCCGCGACGCTGGTGCCGAGCTTCCCGGCGGCGCAGTCAAAGGCGTTTGCCGCATGAATCAGCGGTTCGATCTCCCGCTCCGGCGCGATTAGGGTTGCGATGGGCCGCTCTGCTTGCATGATGCAAATGTCATAGCAATTTCCGTCGTCGTTATTGACTCCGATCCTGTAAGGAGGCGTCGTGCTGGCTTGGCTCGTCGAGAGACTCCCTTCGCCGGGGCAGGTGCGCGCCCGCTCCAACAGGATTGTCGAGATATCGGAGCGCCAATTGGCGTCGGGAGGCGCAAAGACGGTTTGGCATGTCTTGGGGTCGGTGTACCAGTAACCGAGATCGAGAATATCAATCCCGTCGGTCTGGGGATTGCCCCCGGTGTTCGCGCCATTCCTCAAGATCGAAACGCGTGATGGATTTGAGATGCATTCCCCCGTCAACATCATCGTTGTCGGCGCGACATTCGGCGACATAACCCGCAGCATCGACGATCAGTTCGCCGTGGCTGCTGCCGATGGTGTAACGGGGGTCGGAGGCACCGATAGCAAGTGCTGCGCGGGCCTCGGAGGCGATCATGTCCAACAAAGAGAACGGGTCAGCCTCGTGATCGCCGGATTTCTCGGCCAGGCGTTTGATGTCGAGGAGGGCGTCCAGTAACCTTGGAGCGCCATCAATCACGCGGGCGGACTGAAAATCGATGACGCGGCTTTGCGTGTACTCGGTATCGCCTTCGATATCCACGAGCGCTGCGATGTTCGTACCGTCACAGTCTTCGACATAGTCAGCGTCGTATGTGGGCTTCTTGGCGGCAAGCTGCGCCGCGGCCTCGGCTGACGCGGCTGTGATACCTGAGAAATACAGCCGCATCTCGCGGTAAACGTGAACATGGTATTTTGTTGGGTCGGGCTGGTTCATACAGCGCCTCCCGTGGCTTTGGCGATGACTGATTCCAGCAGATCCAAACTTTCCTGGAAGCCTTCATTGCTTTTGTCCCACTCGCCACTTAATGCCATGCGGCAGTCTTCGGCCAGTATCGTATATACGTCGAGCAATTCCGGAGCGGCGATTGCGACTCGCAATGCGGGTTCCAGATGCCGGACGTAGTCATCGGCATCACCCTTGGAATCGATTTCGAATTCATCCCAGTGGAATTCGCTGACACATAACTCGCCAAATTGGTCTGGAGCCTGGAGCTTGGCCTTCTCCAAGGCCTTCTGGATATTCGGGGCGTCAACCTCGAAGGTTGTGTAATAGGGAACGCTGCACCAGGCGGTTACTTGATAAAGTGGTCATGGCCGTTCCTCCCGGTTGCGTTCGAGATCTTCGCCGACGACAAGCGTGCCGACCGGTTCCAGCTCATCGCTTTCATGAACGTCGATAACGATGCCTTCTTCGATGCGCAGGATTCGGATGTCAAAAACGTCGTCCACTCGGACGTAGACTCGATCTTCGTTGTCGTCTTCGGGCGGTGTGTATTCGAATTTGGTCATGTCGATATTCCTTCAAGTGAGGGGTGAAAGGGAAGGGGCGGCCTTGCGGGCCGCCCCCGGTAGGATTACCTGCCGTTCTGGGCGCGGGCGCGCTCCCAGAAGAGCGTGTGGCCCTGCTCCGAGCCGGTCTTGACCAGGCGGCAGTTGATGCGCTCGGCGAAGCTGGGGTCGTCGATGCTGACCGAGAGGTAGTCCGCGCCTTCCTTGGAGGTCTTCTTCCAGGCCGCGCCGATCTCGGATGAGAAGTCGTCGGTGAGCTGGAAGACCCGGTAGTCGGGCGCGTTGTCGCTGCGCTTCTCCTGCGGCTCGAAAGTGATCTTTGCCTTAAGCGTGAGCGTCTCGATGGTGCCTGCGTAGCCCGCGCCGTCTTTGGTGAATGTGCCGATGGTAGCCATGATGTTTCTCCTTTTCGTTGTGTGAGGCCGCCCAATGCAGCCTCGCTTACGGCCAGATTTCAGCAGGCGCTTGAAGGAGTGGGTCATAGGATTTTTTACTTTTCGGTCGCTTGGTGCGGAAGTCAAAAATCCGTTATTGACCCGCCGGAGGCGGGCGAAGCCCTAACGAGTGACGACTGCATCTTGGCCGGTATAAAGCGAGTCGGCATCGGATTGCGGCTGACCGGAAAAGGGAGAGGGAATGCGACAGAGGCAAGGATTCAAGTCACCGCGTGGATTCACGGGCATCGCTGTCTGGAACGCAATGCACCTTCGCTACACAGGCCAGACCGCAGGAAGCGAGAAAGGAGTTGTCCCCGAGGGGGTGAAAGCTTAAGATTGCGCGAAGGAAAGAGAGGCCGGTCGTGGACAGGGAACGGAAGCTGCTTTATCTCGTCGCGGTGATCGCGCCAATTGCCCAGGTGATGGCGATGCTCGACTGTCAGGAGGCAAACCGGACAATGCACCGGGCCATGGCGGCAGCAAATGACAGCGCTGAGTGTGAAGAGCACCTGCTGCGGACGATGGTGCAATGTCACGGGATTCGGCAACGACACGAGACGAAAATCTTCGGAACCGCGCCTGACGACGACTAAAACGCAGCGGCGGCGCCGGAAAAGGCAATTAACTAAGAATTAAGCATTGCGCCGTACTATGCGAAGGATGAGGAATTTCCCGCCTATGGATAAGGTCTGCCTGCATGATCCCCCCCCGAAAACTCCACCAAAGCGGCTCTGAGAGCCCGTCGTAGAGGTTTCACGCTGATCGAGACGTCCATTGTCTTGGTCGTGATCGGCTTCATAATCGGGGGGATACTTTATGGCGTAGACCTCGAACGCGCAGCGGCAGTCCGCGCGGAGGTTACGCAACTTGAGCAGTTCAATTCAGCCGTGAATACGTTTTATAACAAATTTGGCTGGTTGCCGGGAGACATTCCGAACCCCTATGCGCCGAACTTTGGTTTTCTGCTTCGAGGCAATGCTGAAGGCGAAGGAGACGGCAATGGAGTGCTGGAGGGCGTTCAAAATGGTGCAGCAGCGCCTGGCGTCATTGAGGGAGATGGCGAAAACATGATGTTTTGGCAAGATCTAAGCCAAGCCAATTTGATTAGTGAGGGCCCCTTTAGCAGTGCAACAGCGAGTGCCTGTCAGGCCCCGCAAGAACTATCTCCTTATTTTCCGTCCGCGAAAAGTGGCCAGAGCAATTTTGTCATGACCTTCAGTTCCGGCGGAATAAACTATTTTGAAGTCCAGGCGGCTAATAGGATTGGTGCTTGTGTTGCACGTGAAGATTACGACAATGGGCTAACCCCCCAGCAGGCTTACAGTATCGATGAGAAAATTGATGACGGCAATCCTTTAACCGGTAGGGTCACGGCCCATATAGTTGATACCTACTGGTATCAGGTTCCTCAAAGCACTACGGGTTCATCGACCACTTGCCTTGATCAAGGAGGAGATTCCAGCAACCCTTGGCAATACTCCGTCGACCAAAATAGTGGCAATCTCAACTGCGCGCTGAGCATCCAAATGCAGGGGGCGGCGCGATGAAGAACAACGTGGAGAGGATGCGTCAGCAAGGCTTCACGCTCATCGAAATGAGCATTGTCCTGGTCGTAATCGGCCTCCTCGTCGGGGGTGTGCTTTACGGCGCGGACCTCGTTCGCGCTGCCGCGATACGTTCGCAGGTTACGCAGTTAGAGCAGTTCAATACGGCGACGACCACGTTTTATGGCAAGTTTGGAGGACTTCTGGGGGATCTACAAGTTTCTCAAGCAGCTCAATTTGGCTTTTATGTTTCCGGCTGTACCGGAGCACAGGGAGAAAGAGACGGGAACGGGTTGTTAGAAGGAGGGACCGGTTCTGCCCTCATATTGAACGGTGGGCAAATTTCCGGTAGTTATGAATCCGGGAGCATCAGGTTCGGCGGAGAAACTGGCTTGTTCTGGCAGATTTGAGTGCTTCCGGTCTGATCGGAGGGACTTATCCTTCGGGTTCGGTAGTTGTGCCGGGGTGCGGCAACATTGTTTCTGCGCCAACTGCCGAAACCCAAAACTATTTTCCAGCAGCGAGAATCGGGGGAGGAAATCAAGTCTATGTGTATCCCTATAACGGAAATAACTGGTATGGTATTGCGCTGCTTAATATGGGCGGAGATGGTGGGTTGCCTGGAATGTCAGTCGCACAGGCAAACGCTATTGATCAAAAACTAGACGACGGATTTCCTACGACTGGCAATGTGAGAGCAATGACCGTAAGCTGCTGGCCTAATGAGACATGGCCAAGCCTGAATTCTGCACCTAACGCCGCGAATGATAACGCGACAACTTGTTTTAACAACACGACCAACAATTACTCCATGTCTCAAAACGGCGGCTCAAACCTAAACTGTGCACTTTCGTTCCGGATGCAGGGGGCGGCGCGATGAAAAACAACCTAGAGAGGAGGCGTCAGCAAGGCTTCACACTCATCGAAATGAGCATCGTGATCGGTCTTATCGTCGGCGGGGTGCTCGTCGGGCAGGACTTGATCAAGGCCGCGGAGATTCGCGCGACTGTCACCCAGCTTGAGCGGTACAACACGGCCGCGACTACGTTTTATAACAAGTACAATGCGCTGCCGGGGGATATGAACGCACAAACCGCTACCGCATTAGGCTTCGCAGCAAGGGGACAGTATGCCGGAGAGGGAGATGGCAATGGCGTCCTTCAAGGAGTTTGGGAAAATATCTCTGGCAATGCTGGCGGTGTCCAAGAGTCCGCAGGTGAAACGGTTATGTTTTGGGTGGATTTGAGCAAAGCAGGATTTATAGAGGGAGGATTCAACGCCGCAAGCTCGACTATAGCTGTAACATTTAGTGGCAGCCAGGTCAGCCAAGTTTTCCCCCAAGCGAAAGTGGGGCAGGGGAATTACATTTATGCCTACAGCGGATGGTGGTGGAATGGAAGCAGTTGGGTTACCGATGGGACAAATTATTTTGGTCTTTCGGCGGTGACAACCAATAATTATGAGTATGGGCTCATCACTTCAAGTCCCGGCTTGACAGTTCAACAGGCGTTTATGATTGACCAGAAAATTGATGACGGATTTCCTCAATCAGGAAGAGTCCTTGCAAAATACAATACCAACTATGCAGGAAACCCAAGTGGTGTAACCACTGCATGGGCCGGCACCACGATTAGTGGTCAGACACCCTACACCACAGCCACACCGGGCTCCTCAACGACTTGCTTCGACAACGGCGACAGCACAGGCGCGACACAGCAATACTCCACTGAGCAAAGCGGCGGGACCGGCATGGACTGCGCGTTGACCTTTGTGATGCAAGGAGCGGCACGATGAGTCTCGGGTTTCTTCACCACAATGCCAAACGTAGAGATTCTTATCCGCCGGCAAGCGGCAGAGCGCGGAAGAAGCGCATCCACTACAGAGTGCTGCGAAGGCCCGTCCTGCTGGCTCTGGAGGATATGGAGCATATCATCGCCAATGCGCGTGACCAATATGACTCCATGACGCGCTATGAACCCAAGCGCGCCGACGCGATTGCCGCCGCGCTGTTTAAAGAATTGACCTCCCCGTTCAGGAAGCATCCTCATCTCCTCAGCCGCATCTGCGGCATATCGAGCGGAACACTGTGGTTGTGGAGAATCGGACGGTGGCGCTTTAATGTAGACGTGCTCAGCGAACACTGCGACCGTTTCGCACGGGCTTTAGGCTTGCCGCTGGAGCTGGCGGAGGAAGCCGCGAACCTGATGTCGGGAATACCGTGGAAGGGCAGGAAGACGGGCAGCCAGCTCCTGCATTACGTCGTTGATCAGGGGCTGGACGCCCGGTTGCTGGTGCACCTGGCGCGCAGGCAGAAGCGGCTGGGCATCACGCAATTTTTCCGCAAGATGGGCGTACCGAGATCCCTCTTGTACAAAATGCTGTCTTCCTCTGATTACGAAGCAAAACATCCCGGCATGCGCCTCAGGAACGCTCAGGTGACGCTTTTGGCCAAACGGCTTGGCATCACACTGCCTGATGAAATCACGATATTCAGGGTGCTGGCTATGCGAGGCTCGGCGATCCCGCGCGCGTCGCAACGTGAGCTGAAGGAGGCGTTTCGCCGTCGATCCGGGCAGCCGCGGCACCTCTTTCTAATCCGGTTTCTTACCCTGCTGAAAGAACGGCATGGCTTGCCGAACCGGGGAGCGCTCACCGATGTGGTCTGGGAGCAGACATTTCCCTCAGACGCGAAAGCTTCCGCGAGCATGAGCATCGGGGCCTTCAAGCGGCGACTTCACAATAACTTGAGACCAGCTCCCATAGGCTGTTCACGTCTACCGGAAGATTGGGCCAAAGCGTTGGCGGAATTCGCATTTCCGGACGAGCGGGAAGCAACCCTCCGGCAGGTCCTGGCGCGCTACCTGGAAAACCGCGACGCTAGGCAGGGGAAATTAACTAAGAATTAAGCATTGCGACGTACTGTGCGAAGGATGAGGAATTTCCCGCCTATGGATAAGGTCTGCCTGCATGATTCCCCCCCCCCCCGAAAACTCCACCAAAGCGGCTCTGATAGCCGGTTGTAGAGGCTTCACGCTGATCGAACTTTCGATGGTGTTGGTGATCATCGGCCTCCTCGTCGGCGGCGTGCTGGTGGGACAGGACTTGATCAAGGCCGCTCAGGTGCGTGCTACCGTCACGCAGCTTGAGCGGTATAACACAGCAGCGAATATGTTTCAGGCCAAGTACAATGCGCTGCCGGGCGATATTTCCGACCCCGCTGCGTCAAGCTTTGGCTTTCAACCCCGTGGCACGCTGCCAGGTCAGGGAGACGGAAATGGAGTTCTTCAGGCTCGGGATGCCAATAACAACCTGAGTGGAAATGTCACCACCGGCGAAATCGCCATGTTCTGGGTGGACCTAAGCACCGCCGGATATATAAATGACACTTTCAATACGGCCACTGCAACGGCTACCAAGCCCTCCAGTTCTAACCAAGCGCTATACTTTCCCGCAGCCGCCATCGGCCAGGGAAACTACATCTATATCTGGAGCGGATGGAGCAATGTTCAGGCTCCATTGACGAACGTCAATTTATTTGGCCTCGCTCTGGTGAGCGGTGTTTCCACGCAATATTCGAACATTGGCGCCACCAACGGTCTTACTGTGCAACAGGGCTATAGCATCGACACGAAAATCGATGACGGCCAGCCGATGACCGGAAAAGTACAGGCTATGTATAACAACGGGGGCTGTGAGTGGGCTAATATTGCCGGATATGGAGCCGGTACCATGAGTTGCAACTTCTCTCAAGCTAACTGCAGCGCGGCTTCCGCCACATCTTCGTCCTGCATGGATAATGGCAACTCAGGCGGTGCGCAGATGAACTATTCAACAAGCAAGAACACCGGCAATCTCAACTGTGCGCTCTCGTTCCAAATGCAGGGCGCGGCAAGATGAAAAACAACCTAGAGAGGAGGCGTCAGCAAGGCTTCACGCTCATCGAGATGTCAATTGTCCTGGTCATCATCGGCCTCATCGTCGGGGGTGTGCTGGTCGGTCAGGACTTAATCAAGAGTGCGCAGGTTCGCGCGCAGATTACGCAGGTAGAACGATACAACACAGCCGCGAATACGTTTCGGGGTGTATATGGCTATCTGCCTGGAGACGTTCCAGGGGCGCTCGCCACATCGTTAGGTCTTGTGGCACGCGGAGGAGAGCCGGGGCGCGGCGACGGCAACGGGCTTATTCAAGGATATGAATGGAATTATAATAGCGTTCTCCCGGCCTCCCAGACGGGAGAAACGTGGTTTTTTTGGGAGGATCTGTCCTCAGCCAATTTAGTCGAAGGCACTTTCAAAACAGCCATTGACCACTATCAGGCACTCTATTCCAATAGCCAGTTTGCAGCATATTCGCCAGCAGCCCGCATCGGAGGAAATAACTACGTCTATGTTTACAGCGGCGGCATTAGTGGCACGGACGGCAATAACTATTTCGGCTTGTCGATCCCCAGCGCAGTCAACATCGATACCCAATACATGACATCCAGTCCGGGATTGACGGTGAACCAGGCCTATGCCATCGACACTAAGGTTGACGACGGATTGCCGCAATCGGGCCATGTGACCGCTCTTTACGTTAACGGGTTTATCAACGGCAGTGTGCAAACCTACGTCTTTTGGGCTGGGGGCGGCGGCGGAACCAGCACGGCTGGCCCGGTTGGCACAGCTCCCGGCAACGCAGCGACCGGGTCTTCCACCACCTGCTACGACAACGGCGGCAACGCCAGCGCAACGATGGTCTATTCGACGGAGCAAAACGGCGGCAACGGCGTCAACTGCGCACTGTCGTTTCAGTTTCAGTGATGCAAGGCGTGGCGAGGTGAGCTTTCAGCTTCAGTGAATTCACGAGGACATGGTTTGCGTCCCCGAGCCGGGTTGCTTTGGCGCACAGGTGCGACCGTAGTCAGCGAGAAACCAGTTGTCTCCAAGGGGATGAAAGCTTAAGATTGCGCGAAGGAAAGAGAGGTCGGCCATGGACAGGGAACGGAAGATGCTTTATCTCATCGCGGTGATTGCACCGATCTTCCAGATGCTGACGCTTATCAACTACCAGGAGACAAAAGAGACTCTGCGCCGGGCCATGGCGGCAGCAAATAACAGCACTGTGTGTGAAGAACACTTGCTGCGGACGATGGTGCAATGTCATGGGATTCGGCAATGGCACCCGGACAGGGTACTCGGAACCGCGCCTGGCGACGGCTAATCCGGTGGCGGAATGGGATTAACCAAACATTAAGCATTCCGCCGTACTATGCGAAGGATGAGGAATTTCCCGCCTATGGATAAGGTCTGCCTGCATGAGTCACCCCCCCCCCGAAAACTCCACCAAATCGGCTCTGACAGCGGGTTTCACGCTAATTGAATTGTCGATGGTGCTGATGGTAATCGGCCTCCTCGTCGGGGGTGTGCTGACGGCGCAAGACTTGATCAAGGCCGCTCAGGTGCGGGCGCAAGTTACTCAGCTTGAGCGGTACAACACGGCGGCGAATACGTTTCGGATTATATATAACTATCTGCCTGGAGACGTTCCAGGGTTGCTCGCCACATCGTTAGGTCTTGTGGCACGGGCGGGAACGCGCGGGCGCGGCGACGGTAACGGACTCATCGAAGGGTATAACTATCAAAGCGCAGTTGTTACCCCGTCATTACAAAGCGGCGAAACGGTTTTCTTCTGGGAGGATCTGTCCTCAGCCCAGCTAATGGACTACGGCCCTTTCAATACTGCAATAGATGTGGAGAGAAACGCCGTCAACCTGGCAGCTCTTCCTCTTTTTATCCCCCCAGCCAAAATCGGCGGCGGTAACTTTATGTATGTCTATAGTGGGGGCACGTGGCCGTCGGGTGCAAGTGACGGGTTCAATTACTTTGGGTTATCCTCAGCACAATCTATTACTGCTGACCAAGGTATACTTATTTCGAATCCGGGGTTGACGGTAGCTCAAGCCTATGCGATCGACTTAAAAGTCGATGATGGGTTACCATCATCGGGCAAAGTCCAGGCCAACTATGTAACCAATTGGAATTTGAATCCCAGCACTGATGGAGTTGAGGCATCGGCAAGTGCCACCACCCCTTCGTCAAGCACCTGCTATGACCAAGGAGGAAATTCCAGCAATCCGTGGCAATACTCCATGAGCCAGAGCGGCGGGAGCAACATGAACTGCGGGCTCTCGTTCCGAGCTCAGTTCTAACAAGCCACAGCCAACAAAAAACCCCGCACCTTTACGGAATGGGCTACAGCTTAGATATGCGCGTGTCGCAATCACGGCACCGATTTGTTCAGCAATAGTCTGCCTGTCGCGGCACAATATTCCATGATCCAAACGGCACAGGCGTCAACTGCGCGCTGTCGTTTCAGTTTCAGTGATGCAAGTCGCGGCGCGGTGAGTTTGCAATTCCAGTGATGCGCCTGCGGAAGCGCCGCCCGCTATTCGCCGGAAGAAGCGAGGACGGGGCGGACATCAACGAAACGAAGAGGCAGGGCGGATAAGAAATGCTTTCGTCGTTAACGCAAAATTAAGCATTGCGCCCTACTGTCCGAAGGATGAGGAATTTCCGCCTATGGATAAGGTCCGCCTGCATGATTCACCCCCCCCCGAAAACTCCACCAAGGCGGCTCTGAGAGCCGGTTGTAGAGGTTTCACGCTGCTCGAACTGTCCATGGTGCTCGTCATCATCGGCCTCATCGTCGGCGGGGTGCTCGTGGGGCGGGATCTCATCAGCGCGGCCTATGTGCGCTCGCAGATTACACAGACTGAGCGGTTCAATACGGCGGTGCACGCGTTTCAGGACAGGTATGGCGGCTATCTGCCGGGAGACATTCCCGCTGCCCCGGCGGCTTTAGCTGGGCTTGCGCCGAGGGGAACGAGCGAAGGGGAAGGCGACGGAAATGGGGTGATAGAAGGGATTCCGCAGCCCGGCCAATACGCTTATGGCCTTTCGGAATCAGGCGGGGAAACCCTCATGTTTTGGAAGGATTTAAGCGCGGCCAATATGATTCCCGGAAGTTTTACGCTGGCCTCTTCAACCACATCGATCAACACGTCATTCAATATGTCTGCGTATTTTCCCGCCGCTGCCATCGGTCCGAGTAACTATGTCTTCGTCTATAGCAATGGGGGTGTAAACTATTTTTGTGTGGAGGCGCTTGCCTATGTCACATACTATCCTTGGACAGGGACGTGGGGCAATAACGGTGGTCCCTACGGTTTAACGCCCGCTCAGGCCTTTGCGATCGACACGAAAATCGACGATGGGTTGCCAAACTATGGAAAAGTTACGGTACAGTTTGTTCAAGGGAGTGGCCTTGTTTGGTCTCCGACGGACCCTAATAATGAAGGGTATGTGCAGACTGCCACTGTTGGGAACAAGTATGCGCCATTAGGACCTAATTACCCTAGCGCATCTATACCTGGCACTTGCATGGACAACGCCAATGTCGAATGGGCCAACATGCAATACTCGGTCAGTCAGAACGGGAGTAACTGCACGCTCAGTTTCCAGTTTCAGTGATATGTTGAGTATCGGGAAGGCAATTGCATCGTGCGGCGGCAGCTAGCTACACCAAAACGTTGCTTACGGAGCCATCCCCACATCCCGGTCTCCGCCTGATACACGGGCAGCGAAGGTGGCCGGGACATTCTTTTCTTCAGGCTCGCTGCTGTCGGCCAGAACTTGCGCCTCGTGCTTGTCGAGATCGAGGGCGGCGTTCAGTTGCGCCTGCTTCGCAAGCAGCTCTTTGAGGCGCGCCTCGTGCTCGAAGGAGCGGCCCAACTGCACCTTGTAGTCGGCCAGCGCTTTCTCCTGGCGCTCGATTTCGCTTCGTTCCTCCTCAGCCTTTCGGTCAAGGCCACGCAGGACATGCTCGACACTAGAGATCGTGCCCAGCGGACTCTCCGGGTTTAGATTCGCCTTGTAGGTTGCTTTGCGCCGGATGAAGAGGTCGGGCTCACCGTCCTGACGGGTACTGCCCCGGCTCACAATCTCGAAGCCTTTGAAGTGCGCCCGAACCTGCGGCGTCGCGTCGGCTCGCCATGACATGACGACGTTATTAAGAGCACTTCCAGCTTCCTCGCGCGCACCTTTGCCGGAATAGATGCGATTGCCGACTTTCATCGTGAAGTCTTCATCCGCGTGCGAATCGCGGCAGAGAATGTCTGCGCTCAGAGCGGCGTGGTATTTGCGGGCCTGCTCGATGTGGTCAGGAATGCTCTTTACCTGCCAGCGGATATTGTACTGCTGGTTGATGTGGGAGGCGCGGAGCTGGTCGAGCTTTCGTATTTCCGTATCGACCTTGACTTTTTCCATGACCGCCGGATTGCCCGAAGCGATGGCCTTGATTTCCGCGTACGTAAGCGCGCCGCCTTCCAAGTCTTCGGCCTGCCGCACCGTCACGCTGCCATTCATGACCTGGTTGATGAACCGGGCCTTGGTCTCCAAGGTCTGCCACATATAGGCGTCAAACGAGCCTTCCGTCACGTAGCGGTGGATATGCACGGATGAATTGTCGTTACCCTGGCGCAGTATCCTGCCCTCGCGCTGCTCGATGTCGCGCGGCCGCCACGGGGCGTCGAGGTGATGCAGCGCAATGAGCCGCTTCTGCACGTTGGTGCCTGCGCCCATTTTTTCGGTGGAGCCGAGAAGAATGCGGATGCGCCCGGCATTGACCGAATCAAACAGCGCCTTCTTCTGCGCGTCGGTATCGGCGTCATGGATATAGGCGATTTCCTTGGGCGGAATACCCCTCGCGATGAGAGCATCGCGGAGTTCGTCGTAGACGTTGAACCTGTCCGGGTTCGGTGTCGAGAGATCGCAGAATACGAGTTGGGTGGAGCGCTTGTCCGCCGTCTCGTGCCACGTCCGGTAAATCCGCTTCGCGGCAAGGCTGAGCTTTGTATCGCCGTGAATCTCGGCGAACGGGTCCACCAGGCGCATGTCGAGCGCGGCCTTTCTGCCGTCGCCCGTAATCTTCAGCATGTTATCCTCCCTTGGATCGACGCGGCTGTTTTTCAGCTTCTGCGCGCGCGCCACGAGCGTTCCGACGAACTGCTTCAGTTCCGGCGATGCCTGCGCGGCGGCGATGTGCGGCTTGCCCCCATCAATCTCGGGGCGCGGCAGGTGCAGCATGTCGGCGGTCTGCACGTCCGCGAAGGTGCGGAACATGGAAAGCAGTTCGGGAAGGTTCACGAATTTGGCGAACCGCGTGTGCATGCGGTAGCCGGAGCCGTCCGGCGCGAGTTCAAGTGCGGTAACGGCCTCGCCGAAATTCGCGGCCCAGGCGTCGAAATGCTCGACGCCCGCCGCTGCCAGCATTTCAGGGGCTAGGTAGCGCTGCAGCGTGTACATCTCGGCCATGGTGTTCGAGATAGGCGTACCAGTCGCAAACACGGAGCCGCCACCGCGTTCGGCAAGATAGCGGGTCTTCATGTACATATCAAGCGCGCGGTTGCTCTCGGTGTTCGGCAGGCCCGCGATGCGGTTCATCTTGCTCACAAATCCGAGGTTCTTGAACAGGTCCGCCTCATCGACGAACAGCCGGTCGATGCCCAGCTGCTCGAACGTGACCGCGTCGTCCTTGCGCTCGCGGTCGGCGCGCTCTTTAAGCTTCGCCACCAGGCGCTTCTTCGCTTTCTCCAGTTCCTTCACGATACGGCGGTTGTCGCCATCGGCGGCTTTCGCTTCGTACATGGCGTTTTCAAGCTGCTCGATCTGCCTGTCCACAAAGCGCCCGAAGGTTTCATCGGAGACGGGGAGCTTTTCAAAGCCGCTGTGCGAGACGATGACCGCGTCGTAATTGCCGGTGGCGATACGCGACATGGCTTTCTGGCGGTTGCCCGCAGCGAACGCTTCCTTGCCGGCCACGAAGAGATGCGCGTTGGGGTAGAGGGCCAGGAACGCGGCGCCCCATTGCTCGACCAAGTGATTGGGCACGATGATCATCGGCTTGTTCGCAAGCCTCAGGCGCTTCATCTCCATCGCGGCTGCGACCATCTCATAGGTCTTACCCGCGCCGACCACGTGGGCAAGCAGCGTATGGTCGTTTTGCAGCATGCGCCAGACCGCGTCTTTCTGGTGCTTGTCGAGGTCCTGCCTGCGCAGCACCCCGCGGTTCATGCCGGGGAAGGTCAAGTGCGCGCCGTCATAGGTGCGCAGGCGCAGGTTGTTGAACGTCTCGTTATAGTGGCTGGCAAGCCTCTGCGCGCGATCCTCGTCCTGCCATATCCACTCGCTGAAACGATCCTTCAGTTTCTGCTGGGCCTCGCGCGCGGCCAGTGTCTCCTGCTGGTTGACGACACGGGTGTCCTTGGTCGTTTGGTCGTAAATCGTCGGCGTGCGCCCGTTGAGCGCGTCCTCGATCAGGTCGGTCGCAAGAGCCCTCGCGGTGCCGTGCGTCGTCGTGTTGCTGACACTGCTCTTGGCGTAGCTTTCGAGGGTAAGCGCCCAGGTCGCGATCGCGCCGGAGTGGCTCACGGTGACGGCGCGCTCGGGAATGTCGAGCAGTTCCGTCACGAACCGCTTCACGTCGCTTGCCGGAATCCACGAGGAGCCAAGGCGCGCGCTGATGTCGCCGGGAAGGAGATCGGAGGGCTGGACGGCTTTGAGCGCTTCGACGCTGCGCTGGTACGACGGGTCGATGCTAGCCGCGGCTTCCGCCGTCTTGAGCTTCGCGCGGACGTTGCCGCTTAAGTAACGGTCGGCGGTTTCCCACTGCCCTTCAGGATTACGGTAGATGAGGCTGTCAAGCTCCTGCTGCATCTGCTGCGGGCTGTGACCGGTAAGCGCCTCCATGCGCTTCCAGTCGATTCCGCCGGTCTCATTGAGCGAAATCGTCAGCGCCTCGGCGGCACTTTCGACATGATCCTTCGGCTTATAGCGCTCCAGCGTGCGCCGCTCGAATATCGCGGTCCTGGTCGCGCGTTTTGCTTCAGCGTCGTAGTTCTCAAGGGAGAGGAGGAGAGGTTGGTCTGGATCGCCTGCAAAAGCGCGGATGTTTTCGCGGGAGGAGAGGGGGCCGTATTTGTGGGTGAAGGAATCATAGAGATTATTGAGAAGCTTCCGCGCCTCGACGATGCGCTCCTCGGGCGCGTCCTCAAGCTGGGTCTTAAACACCCGCCGCACGGCATCACGGACCGCCATCATGCCGCGCACGCGGGCGATGGCTGTGGGGGAAAGCGACGCAGGCTCGAAGCTATCGCCGCCCCTCATCACGAGTGCGCCGTCGCGCATCGCGTAAGCGCCGTCCTTGATGCCGGTGAAGGCTTCCGCATCAAGCTTTGCGAGGGGAGGGGGCCCGCGTCCCAAGTCCTTCGGGACGTATGCGCCTTTGGGCAGCGCGTTTATTGCTTGCTTGAGAAGCTCCGGCGTGAGCTGACCTGCGAGCGTCGGCTCGGCTCCGCGGTACATCGTGCCTTCGAGCGTCATAGCCCCCAGCATCATTTCGGGATGGCGGGCGTAATACTCGTTAATCGCGATCGGGCCGTCTTCGCTGTCAAGCGTTTCGAGTTTCTGCCATGCCTCGCCAGCGGGCTGCGCTCCGGGCGCCCGCTTGCGCAGGAACAGAATGTCCGTCGTGACTTCTGTCCCGGCGTTGCCTTTGAAGGCGGTGTTGGGAAGCCGTATCGCGCCCAACAGGTCCGCATGTTCCGCCAGGTGCCGGCGTATCGTCTCGTCCTCCTTGTCCATCGTGTAGCGGCTGGTGATCAGCGCCATCACGCCGCCCGGCCGCAACTTCTCAAGCGACTTGGCGAAGAAATAGTCGTGAATCGTGCGCGTGAGCGCGTGCTTTACGGACGGGTCGTGGACGGGGTAATTGCCAAAAGGCACGTTGCCGACAACCGCGTCGAAGTAGTTATCGGGAAGCGGTGTCTCCTCAAAGCCCTTCGCGAAAACGCAGGAATCCGGGTAGAGTTTCTTTGCAATTCTGGCCGTGACGGAGTCGAGTTCGACTCCTGTCCTGTGGCCGCCCTGCATGGACTCAGGCATCAGCCCGAAGAAGTGGCCTATGCCCATTGCGGGCTCCAGTATCTGCGCTCCTTCGCCCATGCCCATCCGGTGCAGGCCGTTCCAGATCGCCTCGATGACCATCGGAGAGGTAAAGTGCGCGTTCGGGGTCGAGGCCCGCGCCGATTCATATTCCTCCTCGGTGAGGAGTTCCTTCACCGTCCGCGCCATGCTTCTCCACTCGTCCGGTTGCGAGCGGTCGAATATCGCCGACAGTGCGCCCCAGCCCACGTAGCGGGCAAGCGCCGCTTTCTCATCATCGGTGGCGTCGCGGTTTTCAGCTTCAAGGTTTTTGAGTAACCGAATGGCGGCGATGTTGCCGTTCGCCTTCTCGTGCAGCCCGCCCTGGCCGATGCGATGGGCCTCCGTGATGTGAAAATCGCGGGAAGGCTTTTCCTCAGGCTCGATGTCTAGGGTGACTCTTCCGGCAGTAGAAACTCGGCTATCGCCATCTCCCAGGCTTGGTTGTATTCCATCTTCTTCACCGACACCAGTTGGTAGAGCAGGTCGGCGAACCGCTCCGCCGTCTCTCGGAGAGACTGCTCCAGACGGTTCTCCTGCCGCAACTGTGCCGTCATCTTCGGGTGGCAGCGGCTCCAGTGATCCAAAATCAAACTGCTGATTCGGTCGCGTTCGGGCATGATGCTCCCTGGAGTTACCCGCCGATTCTGACGCAACCGGCGCGGGAGTATCTATAGCGGCTTGCGAGAAAAGGTCAAGCTGATTGGTGTAGTCGGGAGTGACCGCAGACTTGCGAGGCCCCTTATTCGGGAACCGGAACGGAAACGCCATGATGTTACCCGCTAAGGTTGTGCGAGACAGTGTAACCACATCCTCCGGTTTTGCAAGCGGTGAATTAAAGGGAGCTGACATCAGCGCCTCCGTTGTCTGCGATTAACCGCAACTCGGGCAGGTCTTCGAGCCTTTGCGCCCGGCCCATCCACCGCTCAGGTCGGATGGCCTTGACCCAGTCGGCAAAGGACGGGATGAAGCCCAAATCTTCGCGCACGTGTTGCTCGCCCACCCAACGGGTTGGCAAAATACGGCCCGACGTGAGCGTTATCGTCGAGCCGAATAGCGTCTCGGCCATGAAGATGCCCTCGGCGTGATGCCGGAGCGCCCGGTGACGGAAGTCCGCAATGAGTTTCTTAGACTCATCGAACCAGTCGTGAATGAACTGATAGTCGGCGACGGTGCCGCCCCACTTCTTCACGCTGGAGAGGCTGTGGTGATAGGGATGTGCCATTGTCGTCTCCTTAAAAGCTGTAGCTGTGAGTGGATATGTCGGTGTATCGCCCATTGAACTCAAGCTCGATGGTGCGTGCGGCGACATCGAACGTGAACGTGCCGAAAGCCCCATCGTTGTTCTCCCAGCCGCCATGCTCCTGTTCCAGGTAGTCGTAGCAGAGCGTCTCAATCGCTTCCGGGAGCGGTTCCGTGCGGTCGGTAACGGTGTCGCTGTTCCACGAAACGTCCTGGAACGTTATAGGAGTCTTTGGCAGCTCTACGCGCGCCTCGCCCGCGCAGGCGATTACGGATTCGATTTGTCCGCTGTCGCCTTCCCCGTCAAACTCGACGGTCACGGAGGTAATCCCTGCGGCAGCCAATATGTCAAAAACAACGGGCTTGTTATGCTCGTTGGCTGCGGTCACGGCCTTGCGGTGACGCACGATGGCGGCCTCAATAACGTCAAAGTCAATCTCGTTCATACGCCTTCTCCTTCTTGGATTGCGGGAGACCGCCCATGCGGCCTCGCTTCGTCCACCCGCCAGCAGGCGTGGCGAAGCGTGTCATAGGATTTCCAGGTTCTCGGGAGACCGCTCGCGGCGGAACCTGAATAATCCGTTAATTGACACGCAAAACAGGCCTGCTAAAGGGTGGCGGCGTGAAGCGAGGAAGGGGCGGTGAGAAATGGTTTCGTCGTTAACGAAAAATTAGGCATTGGGCCGGTACTATCGGAAGGATGGGAGACTTCCCGCCCATGGATAACGTATGCCTGCATGATTCGCCCCCCCGAAAAGTCCACACCGGCTCTGACAGAGGGTTTCACGCTTATCGAACTTTCGATAGTGCTGACCATCATCGGCCTCATCGTCGGCGGCGTGCTGGTCGGGCAGGCTCTCATCGGCACTGCCACAGTGCGTGCGCAGATAACCCAGACCGAGAGGTTCCAGACGGCGGTGCATACGTTTCAGACTGTGTACAACTGCCTACCTGGCGACTGCGCGAACGCGGCAACCTTTGGGTTTACACCGAGAGGCCCCTATCCTGGAGAGGGTGACGGCAACGGCATCATTGAAGGAGTAACAGGGAATCCCGGCACCAATAACGGCTTTGCTGAATTGGCTGGAGAGACTGTCGTTTTCTGGGAGGACTTGAGTCAGGCGAATCTAATTGCATGGAATTTTGACACTGCTGGAATCGCCGTCGTTGTGGGCACTGTATCGCTGACCACAACGCCGAACATATCAGCTTATTTGCCCACTGCGAAACTGGGAGCAGGCAATTATATTTACGTCTACAGCACAGGAGGCATTAATTATTACGGGCTTTCGCCTGCTAACTCATTGGGGGCAACCCAGATGTTAGATGGCACTCTGTCCGTGCCCGTATGGCAGGCCTACGCAATCGACACTAAAATTGATGACGGGCTTCCCCAGTCTGGTGGAGTTACAGATCAGTTCGACTATGGCGGTGCCGTGCAGTGGGGTTCCGGCTTCGGCTTTGCCCCCGCACCAGGAAGCTCAGCCCCAGCTTTATCCACTAGTTGCTACGACAATGGCGGCAATGCTGCAGTAACTGCAACCTACTCCATGGAAGAAAATGGCGGCAACGGCTCAAACTGCGCGTTGAGTTTCAGGTTTCAGTGATGCGCCTGCGGAAGCGCCGCTCGGTATTCATCACCAAAGCGAGTGCTTCAGTTCTGAACAGCGAGAAAGATTGCCAACATCGGGCACCACGACGTTGAACTGATAGAGGCCGACCGCTTTACTCCTGCACGGTAATGAGCGTGGTCGAGGGCGATTGCGCGCCGGAGATCGTCGCCACCACTGGGTAATCCCCGTTGGCCAGCGAAGCTGGAATCTGGATGGCCACCTGGTAGAGCCCAGCGTATCCAGGAGCCAGGGCCGCGCCGTAGACGGTGGTTGGCTTGCCTCCCACTGTGACGCTGACCGTATTGGCGGTGTTGTAAGTGGGGCTGGAGGGTGTCTCGACGCCCTCGGGCGCGGAAGGACTCGTCGGGCCGAAGCCGGTTCCCCACAGAACAATCACTTCGCCGGGCTTGGCTGGCGTGGTCGTCACGGCTGGGAAGGTGCCGTTCTTAACCGCGAGGTTGTAGTCCAGCGTGGTGGCGACTGCGTAGTTGCCCCACTGAAAGAAGGCTGGCTGGACCGCCTGAGCGGTCGCGGTGATTGCCGGGCTGGTCCCGCTCGAATTAGTTACCGTCACCTCGACTGCGCCCGTCCCCACGTTGGGAGCCACCGCATCGATCTGCTTAGGGCTGATGTAAGAAATGTAGGCGGGCTCCCCGCCAACCTTGACTTCGACGTTATCCAACGACGTAGGCAGCTTGCCATTAGCGATCGCACTTGCCCAGTTGTCCGTTTTTGACGAGAGGTTGGTTCCGAAAATTGTGACCCAGGAGCCGGGAACAATTCCTGCCTGGAAGCTTGCGCCGTTGAGCAGGCCGCCGGTCTGGAGGATGGCGGGCGAGGTAGTGGAGGAAGCAAGAGACAGCTTAAAGACGGTGCCATCGTTGCCGGTTCCGCCAGCTTGGGTCGTCCCGTAGAGGTTGCCGTCGGAACCCTGAACCAGCCCGGCCGGGGGGTCCTTGCCGTCAGGTCCGCTGAAGCTGTGCACCGTCGTGAACGTGCCACTTGGGGTGATCTTGAAGACTGTACCCAAGCCGATGGCCCCACCTAGGTCCGTTGTCCCGTAGAAGTTGCCGTCGGAGGCCTGAATCAGCCCGGCCTCAGGGACTTGGCCGTCAGTGCAAACAGCCTGGGAGGGACAAAAGCTGTACAGGATGGTGAGTGCGCCACCAGGGGTGATCTTGAAGACCGTGCCATAATCTCCGTTGGCTCCGCTCCCCGAAGTTGTTCCGTAGAAGTCCCCGTCGCTGGCTTGGACCAGCCCGGCAACAGGGTTGGCCCCGCTCCAATACTGGTCGAAATTATACAGTGTCGTCAGAGTGCCACTTGGCGTGATCTTGAAAACCGTACCGCTATCGTTGGCTTCCCCGCCGCTGGTTGTCCCGTAGAAGTTCCCATCGGAGCCCTGAATCAGCACGCCATAAGGAGTCGCGCCGTCGGCGCAACCATCCTCGGAACAAAAGCTGTACAGCGTCGTAAGAGCGCCACCTAGCGTGATCTTGAAGACCGTGCCATAACCGGTGGTCCCTCCACGAAGGGTAGTCCCGTAAAGGTTTCCGTCAGAGCCTTGTACAAGCCCGGCCCAAGGGTTAGCGCCATCGGCGCAGTTCAAGCTGTTTGAATTCTGGCTGGGCGTGGTGCTGTACTGAGAGCAAAAGCTGTACAGCATGGCTAGTGTGCCACTCGGCGTGAGTTTGAAGACTGTTCCTTGATAAGGATAGTTACCACCAGCGTAGAAGGTAGTCCCGTAGAAGTTCCCGTCAGAGGCCTGAATCAGCCCTCCGACGGCACTCCCAACTGTCCCGGCGAGGCTTTCGAGTGTCGTCAACTCGCCACTTGGGGTGATCTTGAAGACTATGGCCCCGGCGGTTCCGTAGAAGTTTCCGTCAATCGCCTGTATAAGCGCCCCATCCCCAGGCGAACCTCCATTGAAGCTGGCCAGCGCTGTGAAGGTCTGTGCAGGCAACCCCATCGCTGTCGTCAGAAGCAGAAGAGCCGCGCAGGCTCCGTTCCAGTAGTTAAATCTGTTCATAATTCTCCTCGATCCTCGCGCCTGGTTGGTTTATTCCTGCACCGTGATGAGCGTCGTCGAGGGCGATTGCGCGCCGGAAATCTTCGCCACCAGTGGGTAATCGCCGTTCGCCAGCGAAGCCGGAATCTGGATGGCCACCTGATACAGCCCGGCGAACCCAGGAGCCAGGGCCGCGCCGTAAACGGTTGCGTTCTTGCCTCCCACGGTAACGGTAACCGTATTGGCGGTGTAGTAGGTGGGGCTGGATGGTGCCTCAACGCCCGTTGGCGCGGAAGGACTCGTAGGACCGAAGCCGGTTCCCCACAGAATAATGACCTCGCCGGGCTTGGCGGGCGTGGTCGTCACGCCGGGGAACGTGCCGTTCTTGACCGCGAGAGTGTAATCCAGCGTGGTGGCGACTGCGTAGTTGCCCCACTGAAAGAACGCCGGCTGGACCGCCTGAGCGGTCGTGGTGATTGGTGCGCTCGTCCCGCTCGAATTTTTGACCGTCACCTCTACTGGTCCAGTCGCCACGCTCGGGACCACCGCGTCGATCTGCTTAGGGCTGATGTAAGAAATGTATGCGGGCTGCCCGCCAACTCTGACTTGGACATCATCCAACGACGTGGGCAGCTTCCCATTAATTATTTCACTTACCCAGTTGTCCGTTTTTGACGAGAGGTTGGTTCCGAAAATCGTGACCCAGGAGCCAGGAACAATTCCGGCCTGGAAGCTTGCGCCGTTGAGTAGGCCGCCGGTGGGCAGGATGGAGGGCGCGGTTCCCGTGCTTGCCGACCCCGCGGGAGTGAGCAGGCGAATTCGTTGATTGTCATCATCTGGAAAATCGACTTGTCCCTGATTGTCATTACCAGCAACATAGACTGCTCCCGAGGACGCTATGGCAACGCCCCACGGGATGATACCGGCCATCGTCGCCGGGCCGTTATCGCCGCTATACTCCCCGTTAAAATTGCCCGCGACGGTGAAGACCGTCCCGTTGACAAGCAGTACCCGGACGACCTCATTTCCAAAATCCGCGAAATACAGATCCCCGGCAGCGTTGAAGCGCGTGCCACGCGGGTAGTTTAACTTCGCCGCCGTAGCCAGTCCGCCATCACCCGAATAGCCCGCAACTCCGGTTCCTGCGACCGTCGTAATGATGCCGTTGCTGACTTTGCGAATCACGTGATTGCTGGAATCGGCGATGAACAGTTCTCCAGCCGCGTTGAGAGCGATGCTGGTCGGGTAACTGAGCGAAGCGGAAGTGGCAGGCCCGCCGTCGCCCGAATAACCCTCGATGCCATTACCAGCCACGGTCGTTATGATGCCGTTCGTCACTTTGCGAATGCGCTGGTTGCCGAAGTCGCAGATATAGACGTTCCCGGCGGCGTCCGCGATCACATCCAGGGGGCCGTTGATGCAGGCGCTCGTAGCGGGTATATCATCGCCGCAATAGGCTTGAACGCTGCCTGCAAATGTCGTAATCATTCCGGCAGCGGACACGAGTCGAACCACGTTGTTGTATTGGTCGGCGATCAAGTAGGCGCCTGACGCCTCCACGAAAACACTCGTGGGGACGTTGAGCTCTGCGCTGATGGCGGGTCCACCGTCGCCGCTGTAGCCACGAACGCCCGTACCGGCGATGGTGGTTATCGTTCCGTCTGCGGCCACTCTGCGGATTCGTTGGTTCCCTTGATCCGCAATGTAGAGGTTACCCGCCGAATCGAGCGCTACCGATTTCGGACCATTGAGGGCGGCGCTGGTTGCCTGCCCGCCGTCGCCCGAGAATCCGGTCATTCCATTGCCGGCGACCGTAGAAATCGTGAACTCCTCCGGGGCTCCCCAGTTTCCTGTCCAGGTCACCGTTGCCGGATAACCGCTGTGCCCCGGCCAGGTATAGGTCACACTGCCGGTGACGACGTTCTTGCTCTGGCCCGATATCTGGCCTGTATAGACGGCGGTCAAGCCGGACGAAGCGCTTTTCGAGGTGTCAGTTCGTTTGAGAATGACGGACTGCGCGGTGAAGCTCTGCACCGTCAGTATGCCAATAGACCCATTGACCCAGTAGCCGTTGTACTGACCGTTGTCCCAGGTCCAGGTGCCACAAATGCTGTTCTCGCATTCGTAGATCACGGCGGCATTGGCGGCAGGCGGCTGGGCCTGCGCGGAAGCGCGTGCGGTGGAGAGCGTGAGGAAGACGAACAGGGAAAAAGCGATTTTCGGAAATCGGGCGGCGTTCACAGGCGCCGTCGCGAGTATTGGTCTCAACATGATCGGATCATCCCACAAGTTAGTGAAATAGATCAACTACTTGACTAAATAGAGCAGATTCTTGGTCCTGCGTGCTCGCCCGTGATACGGTTTTTCGTTGATCACCATCAGCGGCAGGCAGATACGCGCGGCGCGCGCCCTTCTGGGCTGGGCGCAGAGCGAGCTTTCCAGGAAGTGCAAAGTGGCGCTGGGCACCATTCGGAGAATGGAGGACTTTGACGGCCCGGTCGGCGCAAGGACCGACACGCTCGCCAAGGTCGTCACGGTTCTGGAGAAGGCGGGAGTCGAGTTCCTGAACGGCGGAAGCCCCGGCGTGCGCTTGCGGCTGCAAAAAAAGCCCTGACGAAGTAGCGAGCCTTATTCGGGCCAGCCGCTCTTGTCGAGGATGTGCTTCTGGACTGCGATGCTTTTCAGGTGGCATTATCTTTTGTGCTCCATATCAGCTGATGCGCAAAACAATCAGGTGCGTCTGCTCAACGGTCCGTCCTCCGTCCGTCGCCGCGATGGCAAACGCAAGACGGCTCGAAATCCGCTCGGCGAATGGACTTTGCCCTTGTTCTTCCCTATCTGCGCGAAAGTCTCGCTTTTCATGCCCTCAAAAACTCAGGAATTTTTGAGTATGATCCTCCGGTGATTGGTTGGCTGAAGGTCGCGGGCAGTGGATTACAGGCGAGCCAAAGTATTGCCGATGCGAGCGCGGCTGACGTCTTATTTCTGATTGAAATATTCACTTTGCGCTCCCTCCGGATTGATTACTCTCTCAGTTGAACTCTTCGATATCTGTGCAATCTCACGCATTTCGTGCCCGGAAAAGTCCGCGAACTCTTGAGAAATCGACCTCGGGGGGATTTAAGCGATTGGACTGCCACTGAAGAGGCGGCCGGGATACGGGACCTTCTGTGATGCTGCTCTTTGTCAAATGGAACGGCTCCGATTCTGCGATAGTTATACAAATGACCGCTGATGCCTCTTTAACCAAGCGGCTGCAGTTGTTCATGCAGGGCGACAGGGCGGCCGCTGACGCCTTATTGCGCGAGGTTTTGCCGAAACTCCGCGACATAGCAGTCCGCGAGCTGAAACGGGAGCGATATGTGGCGCCTCTCTCCAAAACGGAATTGATTAACGAACTTTGGGTGCGCAACCTTTCGAAAGGCGGCTGGCAGATCCGCGACCAGGGGCACTTCTATGCGCTGGCGAGCCTGGCCATGCGGCGCGTTCTGGTGGACATGGCGCGAAAGAGGCTTGCCCTGCGCCGGGGAGGGGAGGAGGCGACGTTTTCGCTGGACGAATCCGGACCTCTCATTGGAACGTCAGTTCAAGACGCTGAACAAATCGTCGAAATCGGTATTCTAATGGACCGCCTGGAAGCGAAGGCCCCGGATGCGGCCCGCATGGTGGATATGCACTACTTCAGCGGCTTTACCCTTGAAGAGATCGCCAAGGAGACCGGACTCACTCTGAAGCAGGTGCGTACCCGTTGGGAAAGGGGAATGAAGTGGCTGAAAGGGATGCTTCAAGCCAAAGCACGGCGCGGCCGCTCAGCCTTTCCGGATCTGAGCGTCTGATTCCAGGTCTCGGACGAGCGGGCGGGCAAAGTCACCGGCTACATGCGGCCGTTTGGCCGGGTCGAATTCCAGGGCAGAGGCGAGCATGGTGATGGTGTCTTCCGAGAGCTGGACACGGAGGCTTCTTAGCAACTCCCGTACTCGGTCGGGAAGGTCCAACGCGGCGTCCGGCAGAAGATCCTTCAGTTGGCGTCCCGTGAGCATTTCGATGACCAGCTTGGCAAGGCTGTAAACGTCGCTTGAGGACTCTGCATAGCCGACCGCTTGCTCCGGCGCCATGTAATCGAAGCTGCCTGCCGCCCGCGAAAGGCCGTGTAGCGTCTCATTGGCATCCTTGACGATGGCGATGGAGAAGTCGATGAGCACTCCTTCCTCCTCGGACGAGCCCTCGTTGCGTACGATAACGTTCTCCGGCTTCACGTCACGGTGAAAGATGTCTTGTGCATGGATAGCATCGAGCGCACTGGCGAGCTGCCGTAGAAGTCTTGCCGTTCGGCTGGGCGGCAACGCGCCGCATTCAAGCACTTCGCGCAAGTTCTTGCCTTCGATGAACTCCATGACAAGGTAGGGGGTGCCGGAGGGAGCGCTCCCGTGCGCGTAGATTGAAACCACATGCGGATGACGCACCTTCTGGAGCGCGGCCACCTCCTGCTCGAACCCTCGCTGAATCCAGGCATTGTCCTTGACCTCGCTACGGAAAACCTTGACAGCGCAGCGCTGCTTCTGATCGTGGTCGTATCCTTTCATCACGTTGGCAAAACCGCCGCGCGCAAGAAGCTCACCGACCTCAAAGCGCGAATCCAGAAGCGCGCCCGCCAGCTCGTGAACCTCCGGCAGCAGAGCTCCCAAGCGCCACGCAGCAAGATCGGGCAGTAATTCCGCTTCCTCGGCCATGCGCCGCCGGTGCAACAGATAAGCGCCGCTTCCAAGTATGCTTCCCGCGAATGCATAGAGAAGCAGGAATGGCCAGGAACGCCAAACCGGAAGCAGCACGGTCAGCGACCGGCTCAGCGTGGGCGACCAGGGTCCCGTGAAAAGCCGCCCCTGCACCTCCAGCGTGTGCGCGCCCGAAGAAAGTGAGCCCAACGGCAGATCCAGGCTGCTCGATTCACGCCAGGCCGATTGTTCCGGCAGCACTCGATAGCGCAGCCGCAGGGCATTGCGGCGGTCGAACTGCAGCGAACCGATGTGAGCGGTTGCCTTCGCGCCGTGAGGCAGGGCGGTAACTGCTTCGGCAAGCCTGGGCGGCTGGTCGTCCCAGGAAAGCGCCGATACAAAGACCTGTGGCGAAAACTGCGGAGTGACGAGGTCAGGCGGCGGCAGGTAATGTGCAAGGTCATTGTCTGCGCCCCACCAAAGCGACCCGTCACTGTCGACGAATACGCTCCCGGAGTTCATGCCGTTGGCAGGGAATCCGTCGGACTGATCGAGCTTCAGCCACCTCCCGGCTTCGGCCTCGCCTGCGTCCGCCACATAGGAGCCTAGTTCTCCGCCCCGCCAAAGCCAGCCGCGCTGATCAGCGTCAAGGGAATCATTCCTTGGCTCCGGTATCCCGTCATCGCGACCGTACTGCCGAACAGCGACGCGGCCATTCGTGGTTGGCCTGATTCGCGCAATTGCCGGGAGCGTGAACGACGCGTACCACACATCTCCGTTAGGAAGAGACGCCAGGGACCAGCATCCGTTCGCTGGAAGGCCATCTTGAGCGGTGAACTCCCTCCAAACGCCGTGCTCATCCCGTACGACTAAGCCACCGTTGTAACAGGACCACAGCTTGCGGGTGTGTGGCTCGTACTTAATTGCGAGAACGTTTCTTGAGGGCTGGGTGCGCAATGGATGGTCCTCAAACTTCAGAATGCTGCCCTTTCGGATCAGTCTCCCGAGTGTCATATCGCCCAGCCAGATCTCGCCGTCTGGTGTCCTCGCCAACCGCATGCCGCCTTCGGGGCGGCCTTTCTCCGTGCGGGCCAGCACCTTGCCGCTCTTTCCCAATTGGATGGCGCCACCGCCACGGACACTTGCCAGAAGAGTGCCGTCCTCCGCACCCGACAGACCTGAGACCAAACCGCCCTCTTCGAAACGAGCCACGGTATCCCACCGCGATCGATCCCCGGTTAAAACCACGATCCGCCCTTTGTCAAGCCCCGCGTAGACTCGTCCCGCATTGCGCGTAATTGACCACGGAGCATCGGTGAGCCCGTCGCGAATGGTCCAGTACTCGATGCGAAACGGAGAAGTGAACCGGTATAATCCCTGCGTTGTGGCAAGCCAGACGGTACCATCCCTTCCCGGAATGGCATCTACGAGGCCCGGCAGCCCGTTCGCGCGAGTCGCAACCCGAAAGGAACCCGGACGGCCAACTGCCAGCAGGCTGTCGCCCCATAGAACCATGCTGCCGTCCGATCCCTCGTGAATATTAGACCTTACATTAGCCCCTCTGAAAGGGGCATCCTGACTGCCCTTGCCGCAGTCGTATACATTTCGGCCGTCGCCGCCGAACCAGACGCATCCGGAATGATCGCGCATAACCTTCGCAGGACCGCTGCCGGGACCAGCGGACGAATGACGGATCACTGGTAACTGCGTTCCAGGTCGCCAGCGCGCGACATCCTGTAGTCGCACCTCACTCCATCCTTTGCCGGATTCCGGGTAAAGAAGCTTGCCGGACGGATCGAGAGTCAGGGGGCCGGCAGAATCGAGATTCATAATTGTCTCGGCCTTCCACGCATTCCCCATCCGCTGAATCCTGACCAGGGAAGCGTCGGTGGGACTGCCCTTGCCTAACGGGCCCATGGCCGCGACTGCCAGGTCAGGCGCAGCGGCGATTACGCTGACCGCCACTCCCTGGCCGGCCTCCTCCACCTTGCCGTTCGCAAACCGGTACACTCCGGTTTCCGCTCCTATCCAAATGGCGCCGCTGGGATCTTCGCTGAAGTCGTAAGCCTCTCCGAGGGGCAGTCCGTACTCGCGCAGGGAGAAGAAACGTGTTCCATCGAAATAAACCGGTTGCTCTCCTCCCAGCCACAAACGTCCGTGGGAATCTTGAAACAGCGTCTTCACGCTCTTCGGTGAGCCGGCTACGGGGAGAAAGGGATACTGCTGCCCAAAGGCGTTAGAGCCGGCACCCGCAAGCAAGCCCAGAAGGAGAGTGCACGACGCAACTGCGTTTTTGCTGGCGAGCGAGGAGACCGGAGAAAACCTGCCCATTGCGATATAGATATACAACAGCAGCAGGGTCGATGTCCGCTGGTCAAGCCGACTTACACACGCCCCCAAACCGCACCCGGCTTTCAAACCGCACCTGCATCTGCGCAGGCTCTGCTTCACGCCGCCCTTAAAAGTTGACCATTTAAAGAGAAGTTAGAACAGGCCCTCAATATCCCGCCGCGACGGTCACTGCTCCTCACGGACGTTCCTGCCAGCCAACCTCCGTAAATATCTACCCTTTCTTCATATGAAACTCTGCTGTATGCTCTCATGGCAACCCCCTGTGTTAATGGTGAACTCTCGCAAGTCCTCCTCTACACGACGGGTGTTGCGCTAGAAAATGGAATTCATCCTTTCTTAACGACTAGGGCCGTATACTTCCGAACGGGAGTATCGAATGGAACAATCTGCGCGCGGCTTCACGCTTATTGAAATGTCGATCGTGCTGGTCGTCATTGGCCTCATCGTCGGCGGTGTGCTCGTCGCCCGGGACATGATCAAGAGCGCGCAGAACCGCGCGCAGGTTACGCAGGTTGAGCAGTTCCAGACGGCGACGAATACGTTTCAGCTCAAGTACAGTGCGCTGCCGGGAGACCTTCCCGGATCAGTCGCCGCATCGCTGGGTTTTGTACCCCGGGCAGGGGGAGTGTCAGGCCGAGGCGACGGTGACGGAATCATCGAGGGATATGACTACTTTGCCTCTCAGACATTCCATACGTTTCAGAACGGTGAGACTATCTTGTTCTGGGAAGATCTATCCCAGGAGCATTTGATTGAGGGAACCTTTAATACCGCAACCGATGGGCCGTTCGGAGCAACGAACGTCAGCCCCTATCTGCCAGCGGCAAAAATCGAGCGGAACAATTATGTCTATGTCTGGACAGGGAGCCCATACCAAAATCAAGGGGCTGCCGTGGGTACTCAGGGGTACAACTATTTCGGCATTTCGGCCTCGCCTACGATTGTTGAAAGCGGCGGCGGCGGTGATATGACCTCAAGCTTGGGCCTGGCCGTAGCGGAAGCCTACGCCATCGACACAAAGGTAGATGACGGACTGCCTACATCGGGTCGGGTGCAAGCAAGATACATCAATGGCTGGTGGTGTCCTAATTTGGGCGCTCCCTTTGGTCGGGCTGCTGGTCTCCGCTTGCCTGTTGTGGCTCTGGATTCATGTGCATGTGCCACTCAAAGTTAGCTCCCCACTTTCTACCGCAATACAACCGGCCCGAAAACCGCTGAATAATAGTTTTCTTCTCATCAATCCTGTCCACGAACGAAAAGAACCCGTCTATCGGGAAATCAAGCGTGCCCCATTCGTCGTAGTGAATGTTCTGCTCCACCGTGGCCTTTATGGGGATGTCTATCGTCACAGGAATTCTAGGCGGCAAAAACGTTCGGTGACTGATAGAGTGCCTGGTAGAACCGCCAACCTCCGTGACTCGGACAACTCCATCAACGAGCGTTATAGGGAAACTGCTTTGGTTCATAAGATCCACAAACACCTTGAAGTCATCTGGCTGAAGCGCGTGCTCTTTCAGTTTCTTTACTCTCCAATTCATGAGGTAAACACACTGGTAGAATTGCGCGGCCATCAGATCGGTCTGCCGCTTGATGGCACGCAGCGTCCAGACAGCCGCAATGACGCCGCCGAATCCGATAATGACGAGCGCAGCGGTGGCCCAAGCCGTAAGTTGTGCGAAGTAGAGCGTCCATCGCTCCACCTCGCTAGCGCGTTGTTCTTTGGCGTCGGCTTGGGCTCTCTCTGCATCGCTCTGGTGATGGCCTTCTGTGTCAACTACGAGCGGCCTCTCCTTGCTGCCGCGCTCATCGTCCCGTTTATTGGGATCGCTGCCGCTTCGCCCATCTGGTGGTTTAATTACTGTTTTCTTTATCCCTACAGTTGGGGGTTGCCCCCCGATTGGTTGCCCGCAAAATGGAATCAATGTCAGAACCAAAATCGCAGCGATTTTCCGCATGGAGAAAATGTATCACAACAAGTATTTAGTTTCTCTTTAATCCACGACCGTTCTGTATTCAATCCAGCCTCCCGTGGGGGCGGTTGTTCCCGGTGGCAAATTTACGTCAACTCCGCGCGGAATTTCTCCAGGGGCTTGATAGCCGTAAGAAAAACAGGTGTGATGAGGATTCCCGATGGGGTCTGTGTAGATGATAGATCCGTAATCGTGCAGGAGTTCAGGGAACATGGCAAAGCAAACTAAACCGAAGATCGGGCGTCCAAAACTGCCCAAAGGCGAAGCTAAAGTCCGGATCGTGCCAGTGCGGTTCAACGCTCAAGAGCTGAAGCGCGTAGAATTGGCAGCTAAGGCAAATCGGAAAACAGTCTCAGAATGGATTCGTGGCATCGCGGCTTCCGCAATAGGGGCTGAGGCGTGAGGATGGACTTCAAATTAGGACACTACCCAATGGCTGGGATAGTTTCGATGGTGGCGTCACATGGGCTACCATGACGACCGCACCCTCTAGCAGCACCTGCATGGACCAGGGAGGGAATTCCAACAATCCATGGCAATACTCCATGGGACAAAACGGCGGCATGGGCGTCAACTGCGCACTGAGCTTCCAAATGCAGGGCGCGGGGCGGTAAGCTTCAATTTCACTGAGGCCAGGATGGCAGGATGTTTGTGATAGGCTGCCACTATGGCGAACGAACATATCGTCGCACTGCTCCTGGCCGAGCGCGATAAAATCGACCGCGCGATTGAAGCGCTCCAAGGTACAAAACGTCGGGGCAGGCCGCCCAAGAATCCATTAGCCGCCGCAGTGGCTGCTCCTGCGAAAACAGCCTCGAAGCGCCGCGGCCTCAGCCCCGCCAAGCGGAAGGCGCAATCACTGCGGATGAAAGCCTATTGGGAAAAGCGCAGGAAAGAATCGTCGCGCTGAAGGCTCGCGTTGGGTGTGCCGCAGACGAAGGCAAAAGCCGCATTCGCCCCGCCCATGCTTCTACTTCGCACTGAGAAGCTGCCCGAGGGCCCGGAATGGCTCATCGAACTCAAGCTTGACGGCTATCGCGCGCTCGCGGTCAAAAGCGGTGGCAAAGTGCAGCTGCGCTCTCGCAACGACAACGATTTCAACGCCCGCTATCCGGGCCTCGTCAAAGCCCTGGCTTCAATGCCCGATGAAACCGTCATCGACGGCGAGGTCGTGGCGCTTGATGAAGAGGGCAAGCCATCCTTCAACAGCTTGCAGAATTACGGGGCTGCGGCCGCGCTGCATTTTTTCATATTCGACCTGTTGATCCTTCGTGGGCGGGATGTAATGAACGAGCCGCTCGTGAGGCGGCGCGAGCTGATCGAGAAGCACGTCCTTCCGAAGCTGGCCGATCCGATTCGCTATTCGCCGATCCTGGAGGCAAGCCTGGAGGACCTGATTCGTTCAGTGAGGGCCCAGGGCCTTGAGGGACTCGTCGCGAAACGCCGCGACAGCATCTACGAGCCGGGCCTGCGCTCTGGCGCATGGCAGAAGATGCGCGTCAACCGGGGACAGGAGCTGGTCATCGCCGGCTATACGCCGTCGCTTAAGAATTTCGACGCGTTGGTAATCGGCTACTATGACGGCGACCAGTTAATCTATGCGGCACGTACCCGCAGTGGCTTTACGCCGGCATTACGCGCGGAATTGTTCAGGAAGATCAAGCCGCTGGAAATTACGGAATGCCCGTTTGCGAATCTGCCGGAGAAAAGGGCCGGGCGCTGGGGAGCGGGGCTCACCGCCGCGAAGATGGCGGAGTGCCGCTGGCTGAAGCCGCAACTCGTCGGCCAGTTTGAGTTCGTGGAATGGACCAGCGAAAACCACCTCCGGCATGTGAAGTTCATCGCACTGCGGGAGGATGCGAAGCCAAAAGGCGTGCGGCGTGAGCCCTCGTAATTCGCCTTTTGTTCGCTGCTGAGATACAATGATTTCGTGCCGGAGAGGTGGTGCACCGTTACCGTGACCGACGCGCAAGGCAGGCGACACAGCGTGGATGTGCTTGCGGCCAGCAC
>Ga0302324_100003707_pt1 | contig 34422 bp, 25 predicted proteins | sample Palsa_T0_1_FD_201949 | JGI IMG/M metagenome (GOLD analysis project Ga0302324, IMG submission 201949) | Peat permafrost microbial communities from Stordalen Mire near Abisko, Sweden - Palsa_T0_1 | ecosystem: Environmental > Terrestrial > Soil > Palsa > Peat permafrost | place: Sweden: Abisko...
GACAGATCGGTGGCGCGGCCTACCATGCGCGCGCTTTCGACCTTTACCACGTTGCGCTCCATAGTGACCAGGATGGGCGCCGCGTTGTGCAGCGCCAGCGCGTTATCCGTGTCGCCCCCATCCCCACCCGGTCCGGCCTGGAGCGATGGGATGCGCAACTGCGCCTTCCACAGATCCGGCTTCAGCGCCGGGCCGGCGATCGTCAGCGTGCCCTCGGCCGACCCGGCTATCTGTAAGCCGCCGGGAGGCTTCCTGCCTCTTAGCCAGAGCCGCAAGCGCTCCAAATCGAGACGGTTGAATTTGAGCTGGACACTGCCTGGATAATCGTCGGTCAAGTTCCATTTGCCATCGCCTTGGATCACGGAACCCGCCAGTTCGGAATCGAAGTGCGCCACCAATTCCGAGCCTTCGGTCGCGGCGGTGAGGGTGCCGTCGCGTACCGCCTGATCGTTGATGCGCAAGCCCCGTCCGGTGAGCGCGCCGTTCAAGCTGATCAGGCGAACACCCGCCTGGCCGGGCTTCGCGGGCGCTATATCCACTACTCCGGTGCCATGTAATTCGGCCGTGCCTCCGATGCCAGGATACGCGTTGCTCACGATCTGAAACTGTCCCAGCGGCATAGCGTTGCTATCCACCTGGAAGCTCAGCCGGCCGCTTCCATAGTTGCCGGCCTGGTGCTGATAGCGCGCGCGCAGGGTGACATTCTTGCCGCCCGCCGCCAGGTGCGCGTTGGCCAACCCCGCGGTTGTTCCCGCGTAATTCAGCGTGCCCGTAAAGCGGTCGAACGGTTCGCCGGCGAGCGTGCCCTTGGTTGCTGTGACGGTGGCCTCGATGCGCGGGGCGCCGACCGTTCCCCCGATCTTCGCTTCCGCGCCGATGGTTCCTTCGACCGGGACGTTCTTGATATCCGCCATCTGCAACAGATCCGCGGCCGGAGCATTGCGCATGGAACCCGCGAACGAGATCGGGTTGGCGTCCTCCACTTTCCAATCGCGAAAACCCAGCGAGCCCGCGCCCTGCGCGTGCAATGCGCCTTTCTGCACGCTGCCGCCGCGCACGGAAATGCCCCCATTCGAAAGGTCGATGTCGCCGCTCAGCGCCTCGAAGGTCCTCCCGGACCAAACCACGTTTGTGGCGTTGACATGGCCCGTGACGGTCGGAGCGTCCAGCGCGCCCGTAATCGCACCCTCAAACTTCGCATCGCCGGAATCCAGCTTCACCGGCAGCGACTGGATACCGAAGGCCGGCAGCACTTCGTCCAGGTTGCGCGAGTCGGCGCGCACGTGCAACTGCCGCCCCAGCACGCCGGAAAAGTCGAGCCGCGTGGATGGTAGCGCCAGGGATGAGGTGCCCAGATCCAGCGTCTCGCTGGCGGCGTCGTATTTGCCGTCTATCGACCCGCTCACCGGCGCGCCAGTTCCGGCCGGCGAAATCGCCATGTGGCCCGCCAGCCGCAGCGTGCTGGTATTGCCGAATGTGACGTTCAACTGCATCGGGCCGGATGCGGCCCCGTCCCAGGGTACACTCTGGCCGTTATAGACGCGCATCAGCTTCCGCACGTCGAAACCGGCCACCACGCCCTCCACGTGCACCCGCTGCAGATCCGCAATCTGCGTCTTCCCCTCGAAAAAGCCGTCCAACATATCGATGTGAATGCCGCCGGCGTCCAACGTCTTCTGCCGCAGCACTACGCTTTCCATGCGGCCGCCGATCGGGAAGGGCTCGAGTGCCTGATGAACTCCCGTCAGCGAGGCCATTGCCAACCCCCCGATCCGCAGGCCCGACACGGCAATGCGGCGCGGGTCGATGTTGAAGGCGCCATCGGCATGGAAGTCCCGCAAAGTGAAGTGCGGGTCGGGGTGAAACATCAGGCCCACCGCGTGCAGCGAGCCGGTCGCCTGGTAGTTCAACGCGCCGTGAAAGCTTGCCTTTCCGGTCAGCGTCACCGGACCTTCCAGTTGCGTGCGCAAGTCGAATGTTCGCGTCACCTCGCCCAGCGACGCCCGCACCTTATATTGAAACGCGCCCGACAAGTCGGTCAGGCTGTCGATCGCGCCGGAGAATTCGACCTGCGACGGCCCCGTAGACACCCGTCCGGAATCGATCCGCACCCGATTCTTCTCCACGGCTAACGCCAGGCTCACATCCAGCGGCACGGGCCGGAAGCCACCCCAACGGAATCGAGCCGGCGCAATAGCCAATTGTCCGCGATACCGCGGCCCCGCCGCATCATAATCGAACTGTGCGCGCAGATTGCGGCCTTGCGCGTCGAACGGCGTCTTGCCCTGGCCCGCCACTTCGAAGCTGCCATTCTGCAGGCTGAAGCGGCCGATGGCCAGATCCAAAATCGTCTCTATGGTGCTCTTGCCCGCCCGCCGCACTTTTGGCGCAGGCAGATTAGTGTGTCCATCCGGATAAAGGATCGTGTAAACCTGCGGATGCCGCACGTCGAGGTACTGCAGATCGACGGAGCGCTTCAGCAGCGAAACGACCTTGATGCCTAACACGATGGCGTCCGCGCGAAACAGCGGCGGCGCATCCGGCGGTTCGCTCCCGTGCAGCACGAAACCGTCCACCTCGGCGCGCATCTGCTTCCAATCGAACCGGAAGGCGCCGATCTCCGTGCGTCCACCGGTGGCCTTCTCCACTTCCGCCACGATCCGCTGGCGGACTTTCTCGCGGAACCAATCGCTGCGTAAAACCAGCGACGCGCTGAGCGCCACGGCCAGCGCCAGCGCCGCCAGGCTTCCCATCACGATCCAAATCCGGCGCGCGCGGCGGCTCATCGGAACACCTCGTCGTGGTATTGGATGTGGGTGCGGCGGCGGGCCTCCTTCAGCCATTGCTCCACTTGTTGGCTGGCCTCCTGGTTAATCAGCGTTTGCTCGATGTTGGCCCGATAGTCGTCGAGGGAGGGCGTCTGACCGGGATGAGCCTGCATCCATCCCGCGCGCAAGTGCTCGTCGAAGTATTTGCGAATCTCGTCGTCGCCGATCTGGATACCTGGCCGGAAGCGCAAATCGATGAAACTTACCAGCATCAACTGCCACGCCAGCCGGGCTTTCAGATCGTCTTCACTGACCCCGTACCCGGCTAGCCCGCGCAGGTACGCGGCATCGTTCCCGTAGCGGGTCTTCTCCTCCTTCAGGGCCGCTTCCGTGTCGGCGGCGGATGGCGGCGGGTAACGGCTTTCTTCCATCTCGCTGCGTACCAGCGTCTGGTCCACCATGCGCTCCGCGGTCTGGCGCTTGTTGGCCGGGCTGAAATCGGGTTTCTCATTGTTCAGCAGCGCCGTGATCCGTAACTCCCGGTCCAGATCGGTTTCGGTGATCACGCGGCTGCCCACCGAGACGGCGATGCGATCGATGACTTCGGCGCCGGCGGCCCCGGCCAGCAGGCCAGCCAGACAAATCGCGATGGAGAGCCGGCGCCGCATCAGAATGTCTGCCCTATCGAAAAGAAGAACTGAAAGTGACTGATGCTCTGCGGGATGCAGTTATAAGGTTGGGTCTGGCAGGGATTCTGGCCCGCGCTCAACAGGTCGCTGAAACTTCCCGCGAACCCGATGAAGCGCGGCGGATTGATGCTGTATGCCAAATCCAACCGCACCGGACCGATCGGCGTGCGATAACGTATGCCGAAGCCTACCGCTTGGTTCATGTAATCGAAATCTGAAATTCCATGTTGATCGGTACGAAACGAGATATTGGACAGGCTGCTGTAGACGTTGCCCATGTCGTGAAAAAGCACTCCGCCCACATTCTGCAGCAGCGGGAAGCGGAACTCGGTCTGGTTCATCAGCAGCGCCGTACCGCCCAAGGGAAAGCCGGTGACCAGGTCGCGCGGGCCGGCTTGCAGGTCGGGAAAACCGCGCTCGGAGGTGGCGCCCCCGGAGAAGAAGTGCTCGGGCAGTGGAATCGCCGTATTCGGGTTCGCGACGTTGCGCAGGGGCTGAACGAAACCGAAGCTGGTGGCGCGCGCCAGCACGTACTTCTTGCCGATCGGATGATAAGTCGCATTGCGCCCCAGGAACCGTCCGAACGAAACCTCGGAGCCTAATTCGTGGGGCGCGAGCGAGATATCCAGGGTATTGTAAATGCCCTTGTGCGTCTCGATGGGGTCGTCGCGCCGGTCCTGGATCATGCTCCACGAGACTTCACCCACGCGGTCAGGCTGCGCGAACAACGGAATCAGCAGCGGTGAAATCTTCAGCGTCGATTGGTCCACCGTGACATGCCGGTAAGTGTACCGGTATAGAAATGTGAGCGACTTGGATAGCCTGTCGGAAAGCTGCACGGAGCTTTCAAAGCGTTGCGCGGTGAACGTGCGCACGTCCTTGCTGTTGTCGTACAGAGTCGTGAACGAGAGAGTCAGCTTGTCGTTGCCGTGGACGCGCGGCGCCGTATAGTTAATCAGCGCGCGCTGCTCCAGGGTCGAGACGCGGCCCCGGAAACTGAGGCTCTGGCCCAGACCCCACAGGTCCAGGCGCGAAACGTCCAGCGTGGCATCCGGCGCAAAGCCAGTCTGGCCTTGAGGCGCCTCCAGGCACGTCGAACATCCGCCAATTCTGGCGAACTCAGCGCCGAAGCCGGTGGCGATCGAATACTTGCGCGCCTCCTCCATGTCATACAGCACGTACTTTTCGCTGCTGTCGCCGCTGGGATTCTGGATGGCCGTATCCACGCGCGCAAAAACGCCCAGATCGTACAGCTTGCGCTGCGCATCCCGCATGGCGGTGGGCGACAAAGGATCGCCCGCCTTCAGCAACATCTTGCTATCCACCAGGCTGCGGCGCGTATTTTGCAAGCCGCTGATCAGGATCTCGCGCACGAACTGCTGCTGCCCTTCGTGGATCACATAGGTCAAGTCCGTCTGGTGGGCGTCCGCCGCGGGCTTGGAACTCCACTCAAACGTGGCGTTGGGGAACCCCCGCGTGGAGTATTGCTGCAGGATGGCATCCCGGTCGACGGCCACGTTGTACTCGCTGAAGGGCTGCCCTTCCACGGAGCTGAGCTGCGCAAGCAACTGCGCTTTATCCAACTTGGCGGCACCCTGCACATCCAGGCTATGGATGAAATACTGCGGGCCTTCTTGAATAGAGATGAAAACCGCCAGATTATCGGGCTTGCCTTTATAGCCATCCTCAATCTTGTGCGTGACCGCTACGTCCCGGAATCCGTTGGACTGGTACAAGCTGCCGATGGACTGCTCGTCGCGCCGCAGCAGAGCCCCGCTATACCGCCCGCGCCGGAACTGCAGCAGCGAGGCGCGCATCAAGAACATGCGCTCCCGGATGGCGCTCGTCCTGAAATATTTGTTGCCCTGAATGTCGATCAGCACCAGCTTGTGGCGCTCGCCGGGGTTAATGAGATAGTCGATGGATGCCTTATCGTTGACCACCCGCTGCGGTTTGAATTCCACTTCAGCGTCGAAATAACCTTGGGATTGAAAGTAATCCCGCAAGTTGCGCTCGCCTTCGAGCAGCAGGGATTCATCCACCGTATGCTCTTCAAAAACCGGCACCAGGCTCCGCAGCTTGCGTTGCGACACCTTCGCCCCGACTGCCTGCACCTCCACTTCGGGTCCGGCATCGATGTCCAGCGATGCCTTGCTGCGATTGGTATCCGCATCGTAGTCCATGCCCTTCAATGTCACGCGCGCTTCAAAGCGCCCGCGCCGTTCGTACTTGGAACGTACATCCTCGACGCCATTGTTCACGCGCGATTGAGTGACTGTGCGCCACCCCCCGATCAGCCAACGGCGCCAGTGCGTGGCTTTCAGGATATCCTGCAGCGGCATCTTGGGATCGCCGGTTATGACCGGTGTGGCGAAGCGCGCGCGCGGTCCGGATTCCACCACAAAGTGAATACTCACCTGCTGCGTGTGTGGATCGTAGGACACCTCCGGGTGCACCTGGCTCGCATGCAGGCCGTTGGCTACTAATAGGCGCTCGATAGCGGTCTGCGCCGGACCCACGTCCGCTTCCGTAAACGGCTGCCCCAGGTTCAGCCGCGTGACGTTGACCAGTTGGCCCGCGTTGGGCGGATCGGATATGCGGCCCAGCATCGCTACGTTGCCAACGAACCAGCTATTCTTGGTGATGATTCTTACGATTATGCCGATGGCGGGGGCCGCTGCGGGCTCGGCATCCACCTGGATGTCTTCGAAGGCGCCTGTGGTATAGAGCCGCTCGATGGCCGCGTGCACGTCCGCTAGCCGCAGGGGCGCGCCTTTCTTGAGCGGGATGGCGCTAGCCAGTTCCGCGGCGGTAAGCGGCTGCTCCGGCGGGACGAATTGAATATCGGCTATCGGTTGCCCTTCGTACTTCGCCGTTTGCGCCCAAACCACCTGCGCACAGGCCAGCAACGAAATGGTTAAATAGCGAGCGAAGCTCCGCCACACCCTCCCCATCATAAACGAAAGGGCGCGCGCGGCGGATGTCCTAAACCTTACGAATTGACCCACTTCCGGGCCCTAAGGCCGCACGCACAATATGTCCGCCCTTTGCGGGAGCCATGCCGGCCCGCTGTGGAAAATAGCGAGCCGCAATCTGCGGTGGACCCAGATCTTCGACCTGGGTGAAGCCGAGCGACATCAGCTTGGCGCCCAGCACATCCGATTCAAAGTAGCTCACCCAGGCCTCGCCGATCCTGGCGACATGCTGCGCGCGCGCATCGTGCACAGCGCGCATCTCAGGTGACAAAGAGCCTGGAGGGTTGCTGTAGTCGAACACCACTTCCGCGCCGCCGGGCAGGCTGGCGATGAAGGTTAAGGTGGCGAAGGCGGCTTCCTCCGTCAAATAAGGCACGACTCCGAGCCAGGTAAAGAAGGATCGCTGGGCCGGATCGAAGCCGGCTGCGGCTAAGCCTTCGTCCAAAGTGGAGCGCTCGAAATCCACTGGCGCGAAGGTGAGCATATGCGGGAGCGGAATGTCCGCATCCGCGAGCCGCTGCCGTTTCCAGGCCTGCGTAGCCGGGTGATCCACTTCAAAGATGCGCAGGCGGTCCCGCATGGCGCCTCGGTAAGCGTAGGTATCCAGACCCGCGCCGAGCACCACAAGCTGAGTCACCCCGACCGCCACCGCGGCGGTCAAAGCATCTTCGGCGAAGCGGGTTCTCGCCGCGATGAACAGACGCATCGCGCGCCGGTGCGGATTCCGTTCGGCATCGCGAACCAGTTCTTCGGCATCGTCGCCATCCTGAGTGACAATACGGAGCGCCAACGGATCGGTGAAGATGCGGCCCTTCTCCAGCACCTGATGAACCGCGCGATGCGCTGCCGCGGCGAGGGCCGTGCGGCTGGGTTGTCCCGACTGCATCCGCTCACTTGTCTCCGGTGTTGATCTGCTGCTTGGTGTGCCGGGTGAGATACCAGCACGGCGGATCTCCCAAATGTGGGAACAGCGAATTCACGCACTCCTGGGGGCCCGGCGGATCGAAAGCATACTGCGTCTTGCCGTCCTTCATCGGGATCACCCACGTCCTTTGCACGACGACGCTGCCGAACTGCGCCCGGTTGTTCGGAATCCGGAAGCGCAGCGAAACATAATCGCACAAATAGACCAGCGCGCCCGCCAGCAGCAGGCCAAGCACCGCGTTAGTCAATAGTCTTTTCAAATCCTAAGAAACAGCTTGCGCCGGTACATCCAGTAGAGAATGAGCCAGTAAGTGAGCAGCACCGCGGCGCCCAGCAAGAGCGGTTCCAGACCGGGACCCAGGAAGCGGAAGGCGTCCGGACCCAGGTGTATCCGGAACGAGCTGAATGTGAAGCGCTCGAACAGATGCGCTATCAGGTAGGCCGCGATCGAGTTGACGCCGATAACCACCAGGGGAAAAGCCCACTTCCGGTAACCCTTCACGTCGATCACCCAACTGAAGATGGCCGTGAACAGGAAGCAGACGCCGCCGCTGAACAGGGTCCAACTCGGAGTCCAGATGCGCTTCACGATCGGGCAGATACCGGTGAAATGCAGCAACAACCCCGCGGCGATCCCGGCTACCCCGGCGATCAAGAGGCGCTGCATCGGAATCCGCGGCGCGCTGGCGCGCAGCCAACGGCCGGCCACGAGTCCCAGGATCATGGTGCCCAGCGTGGGAATGAAGCTGAGCGTCAGATAGCCGCCGTCATTGAAGACGAACGGGTGCGTGCGCGGGAACAGGTTCAAAAACCACTGATCGAAAGCGTTGCCCAGGTTGGCGTTCTTGTTCCAGTGCGCGGCGAAGCCGGAGTAGAAATGATGCCAGTCGGCGGGCACCCCCACGGACTGCCAATTGAATCCGGGGCCCGGCACGGGGTAGAGCGCCCACGCCAGCCAGTAGCCGGTGAGGATCACCGCCAGCGCGATCCATTGCCAGCGCGGTTTGCGGAAGCCCAGCAGGAACAGGAAAGGATAGCCCAACCCGATCTGCGAGAGCGTGTCCTCAAATGTGAAGTAGGTCCGTGGCGCGTACATCGAGCGTAGGAAAACTCCGAGCGCGACCAGCAGAAACGATCGCCAGATCGCGTGCGCCCACATCTTGCCGAATGTGCCGCCCTTAGCCAGCCGGCTGGCGATGGAATAAGGCAGCGCCACACCCACCAGGAACGAAAACGACGGCTGAATCATATCGTGCAGTGAGCAGCCGGCCCACTCCACGTGGGTCTGGTTGTATCCCAGAAACGCCCAGAAGGGATTGCCGGGGAAAGCATGGGCCACGCGCGCCAGCTCCAGGACTTCGCCCATCATTAGCAGCATCACCCAGCCGCGATAGGCGTCCACAGCGATGTTGCGGGCAACCGGTTGCGGGGCCCGGATCGAGTCCTGCGCTGGGGAAACAGGATTGAGGGTTGCTTGCAAGCGTCACCTCCTCAGGAGAACTAGTCTCGACATTAGCACAACAAAGCTCTGGTGAGGCGGACCCCGTTATTGGAATGCTATCGTGACCGGGTTGGCTGTCGCTCCGTTGATACTCACGGCCACCGTAACCTGGCCGGCGCCAGCCAGCGAAGCCGGCAGTTGCGCGTCGATCTGATCCAATCCCGCAAATTGCCCTTGCGGACCTGAAAATGCGACCGTCGTGGCGGTGGTGAAGAACTCCTCGTCGATAGTCACGCTGGTGCCGCTCACCGACGCCGCATCGAATCCGGTACCGTAGAGAATCAGATAAAGGGTATCCCCGTTGAACGCGATCGGAGAGGCGACGTACCCGCCGCTTCCCGCCTCGAACACATTTTCGTAATCGTACGTACCGTCTGCGTGTACGCGCTGGATCTGTGCCGCCGGCACGCCCTGTCCAGTTTGGTTCGCCGTGAAAATGGTGGGTGCTATGGATTCGACTTCCAACAGCCCCGTCGCCACGGTGGTCGTGCCGTTCAAGATCGCAATCGTCGTCAGGCCCGCCGCGACACCGCCCGGAATCTGGTAATTGATCTGCCCGGGAGAGACGTACAAGAGCGGCGCGAGCGACACAGTTCCGCCGCTATCGGTCAACTGCACCTGGGCGCCTTCGAGCGTCGTTAACAGCGGCAGTTGGGTGGCCTGCTGCGTACCCGTGGCGAGCGTCACGTTGCCGTAACCGGTCGCCAGTTCGCCCGGCGCGCTGGCCCATCCGTAAGAAGCAGCCGACGATACCGTCACGAAAGAAGCCGGCGTCAGGTGCCCTAGCAGCGTCGGCAATTGCTCCGCGTCGGTGGTGAAACTGTTCGAGGGCTGCACCGAGAGCAGACTGCAGGTGCAAGTGGGCACGGTTGCCCATAACTCGCCCGCTGCCCAATAAGTGCCGGGCATGCCCGCCACATCCAGCGAAATCAGAAAGGTGTTTATCACGGTTAGCCATCGCGGATCGTTGTTCGGTATGCCGTACTCTCCGAGATAGCATGGCACGTTGTTGGCCGTGCACCAGGCCACGAATGGTGCTAGCCGTGTCACTCCCACCTGGGCCAGTTGCGGATTGGCCGCCAGCTCTACATCGTAGGTTTCCGCGTAGGTGCCGCTGTAATCGGAGTCGAAATACTCGTGGGCTTCGTAGTAGTAGTTCTTGGCTGGGTCGCTGATAAAAGCCGTGGCGCCGTTGTAAGTCGACCAGTAAGTCGCGTTACTATATCCATCTCCCGGGATCATCACCAGTTTGTTGTCCCCGTTGTTGCGAATCGCCGTCACTACCGTCTGCGCGATCTGTCCCCAGTTCACAGGATTGCCGCTCGCGTCGGTGCCCATGTCGTGCGGCTCGTTCATCAGGTCATATGCCACTACCGCCGGCTCATCCTTGAACTCGTTGGATATGAGTACCCAGAAGTTGGCAAGGTCCGCCGAAGTTACGTTGACCGGGCTACCCGGGCAAGGATTGTCGATGATGCACGGATTTGAGACGAAGCTTTCGTTGGGGGCATACCGCGCGGAGTTGTGCGGCACGATGCTGACGAGCGCACCGGACGCCTTGGCGAAAGCCACATCCTGCTGCAGATACGCCAGATTGGTGGGATCGAGCGGCCCTCCCAAGACGGGCTGCAGCCGCTCCCATTGCACCTGCAGGCGAATGAACCCCAGCCCGCGCGCCGCGAAATAGTCGAAGGTGGGCGCACTGGGGTAGCTGTACTCTGTGCCATAAGTGGCTGACCAAGGGTCGCCCCATTCCGCCTGCGACACATTGACGCCACGGAAATATTGCCCCGCTGCCGTGCCTGTAACAATTATGAACAGGGCCGCCATCGCACCAGAGGTCCGCATGATGCGCAGTATATCAGGGCGCGCGGCTCAGGTCGGCGCAAAGTGACATTGTCTTACACCCCTATATGCGTCGCGATGTACCACCGGTTGCCGCAGAAGTCCTGCACTCCCGCCAGGCGATCGCCATAAGGCTGGTCCGCGGGTTCGGAAAGCGAAACCGCGCCCGCCGCTATCGCGCGGCGGTACACGGCGTCCGCATCCGGAACATACAGATAAATCGCGGTGGGCATCGGCTGCAAAACCATAGCGGAGGGCTCGCGCCGCGCGTCGCCCATCTCGATTATCGAATCGCCGATACGCACCTTGGCGTGCAGCACGGTTCCCTCGGGCGAGTCGTAGCGCACGAATTCCTCCGCGGCGAAGGCCTCCTTCAAAAAGTCGATCAGCTTCGGCGCGCCCACCGGATGCAGATAAATGGTCACGTCGCGCAGACCCTCCGGCACATACTTGGCACCCAGGTGCCGGCTGATAATCCAGTCGTTCCCAAACGGATCTTGAACCACCCCGAACCGGTCTCCGTGATCCTCAATAAGCCTCAACTGCACGGTGGCGCCAGCCGCGACGGCGCGCGCATACACCTCGTCTACGTCCGGAACGTAGTATTGAAACATAGTGGGAGTGGGCGTTCCGCGGAACGCGCTGCCCCCACCGATCATCATCATCGAGTCGCCGATCCGCACCTCCGCGTGGATGCCTCCGGCCGATCCAGTGTCGCGCATCAGTTCTTGCGCGCCGAACGCGCTCTTTACAAATTCGATCATTTCGGCGGCTTCGGGCACCGTCACGTACGGCGTAATGGTGTGAAAGCCCGCCCGTATGGGGTTTGCTGTTGTTGAGCTCATCAATGCTCTCCTTTCTAATTCGTTCTTGAGACGTTCCTTAAAACCTGGGCGCGGCAAATCCCGCAGATCGGCCGCCAGGCGCGCCAGCGGGGCGAGCCGCCGGTCCTGCGGGACAATCTCCGCGCCAGCCTCCGCCGAAAGCATGGTAGCGATCAGTTGATCCAACCGGTCCGCCAGAGAGCGCTTAGCCATTTGCCTCCCCCGCCAGTTCCCGCAGGCTCTTCAGCGCGCGCCATTGAAGCTGCTTGATGGCGCCTTCGCTGCGCCCCATTTCCCGTGCCATCTCGGAGATGCTCTGCTGCTGCACGAAACGCCCGATCACCACGTGCCGTTGATCCGCGGGCAGGGTGTCCACCAACTGAAAAAGCATGGCGCGCCGCTCGATATCGTCTTCGCAGGCAGGCTCGACGGCAGGGTCGCCAGCCGGCCCCCGTTCCGTTTCGCCAGGTTCCCGCCGCGCAGCATGCCACCGGTCGGCAATCGCGTTGGCGGCCATTCGCTGCAACCAGGCGGCAAACGCCATGCCGCGCCACTCGAAGCGCGAAAGATTCGCGAGCGCGCGCTGAAACACCTCCGCCGTCACGTCTTCCGCGTCGGCGCGGTTGGCCACGCGGCGCGCCACGTACGCGTACACACGTTCAAAGTTGCGTTCGTAAAGTTCCGCGAAACGGCCCGGATTGCGCTGGGCTGCGTCGATCAGAAGACGCTCTTCCTCGCTGGCCGGGTCGGCCTTCAAAGGTTGCTCCGCAAACTGCCCTCAATAAGGATAACCGCCGGGCGCCCCAAAAAGTCACGCGTGGCGCGTGCACTGGTGCTGGCCGGGTCGAGGCTCGCCTCGACACCTCTACCGGACCACGCTGCGATCGCTTCGCGTCAGTGAACCGAACCAGCAGCTCCAGGCCAGGATTGGCCGCCCCGCAAGGTCTTTCGGTTCGATCCTTTGTTGAAAGGAAAGGCCGAATTGGCTTCGTTCGGTAATCCGATTTTGGGTTCGACGGCCGACGTGCGCCGTCCATGTCGTCCATGGGGGACCGGAATTACGCTGTAGTGTGTTACATCCCGTTGCAGTGGATGTCAGCCGGCAAAAGAGGCGAGCTGGTTGAGTGCTTCCTGTCTCAAGCTACCACGGCGGCACCGGATTCCGTGTGCAGGAAGTGTCGGAAAAGGGCGTAGGTAACTGGAAAATCAGGGCGTGCGCGTTTTTTCGTCGATGTGTGACCCCGGCAAGGGCACGGGTTATTTGGTTAGGTTGAGCAGCACCATGACGCCGCCCGAGCCATCCGTCTCGACGATGTCCGGCAGACCGGCATTTGCCGATTGGCCGTGGAGGTTGGCCACCAGGATGTTGTTGGGATCTGGGCCTGTGCCGATATTAATGGGTGACGAGGGAAATTTAGCGCCCCCCTCGCCCACGTACACCGCCAGCGTGTCGAATCCCAGCGCGAGCACATCCGGGATGCCGTCTCCGTTTACATCCGCCACGATGTTGAATCCGTTCGTAGCTCCAAAGGGAGCGTGCAGCGTTTCGAGTAATGTGAACCCGCCGCTACCGTTGCCCAAGTAGATCACGGCGCCAGCGCCGGCAATGCCAGAGAGAATCAGATCGAGTTTTCCATCCCCATTCAGATCCGCTAGGACCGGCTGATCCGAATACGCCCCAAAATCCGTCGTGACCTGGCTAAAGCCTCCGCTCTGATTGTTTAAGAGCACGAATACATAGTTGTTGGGTCCCGCTCCATTAGTCAACGCCAAATCCAGCCAGCCATCGTTGTTAACATCGCCCGCCGCAATGCCCGAGAATCCGCCCGACGGCGGATTGGGGACAAAGGCTGCGGGAGTTTGGAAGGTCCCGTCGCCGTTACCTAGCGCCAGCAGATTGCCTGAAGTCGCGAAATCCAGCTTGCCATCGTGGTTGAAGTCGCCGAGCACGACGACCCCGCCGGAATTTGGCGTGGCCGTAGTAGCCTTCAGCGTAAACGTACCATCCCCATTGCCCAGATAAGACAGCAGCGCATTGGGCGAACCGTTTACCGCCACCAGCAGGTCCGGGATGCCGTCTCCGTTCAAGTCCCCGGTCACCACACAGGCGGCACCCGACACAGCGATGGGCGTCCCGGTTGTGAATGGCGTCGCGGCTTTGCCCGTCCCCACCAGGATAGAAACACCAGTCGAAGTAATCACCGCCAAGTCGGGTTTTCCGTCGCCATTGAAGTCGGCTGTGACGCCACAGCTTGCGCCGCCAGAGACGCCGGTCCATATGCCATCCTCGAAGTTGCCTTTACCCTCGCCGAGCAATACGGAGCTGACATAATACCCGCTCGTTACGATATCGGTCAGCCCGTTGTTTCGCAAATCGGCTAAAACCACGTTGTAACCGTCTCCGCCGTTCGGGTAGCTGACGGGTTTCGAGAAACGGCCGTTGCCTTCACCGTAGGCCACATAGGCATCGGAGGAAACCAGGTCGGGAATGCCGTCACCATTCACGTCACCGAGCGTTAGACCGCCGCGGACCACCCCAGGCAGATCGGCGTAGGTCGGGCCCGTAAAACCTCCGGCGCCGTTGCCAGCGTAGAGAAAGACATCGTTACTACCGTCGGGCGAGACCGCAATACTAGGGGGGCCACCCTTAGTGAAACTGCCGACAGCGAGGGCCAGCGGCTGTATTGGCTTACTGAAAATCTGCGGCGTCTGGAAGGTACCGTTGCCGTTCCCCAAGAGAACGACAAAGCCCGCGCCCTCGCCTTCCACACCACCTAGCGACAGGGTCACCACCAAGTCGAGATTCTGGTCCGCGTTGAAATCAGCGGCGGCGATAAAATAGGAACCCTCGGGCACTGGTGCCGCCAGCACACCTGGATTGAATGTCCCATCGCCTTTGCCGGTGAACAGCCACACTCCCTGGTTGCCGGGGCCGGCGACATCCAGGATGCCATCGCCGTTGAAATCTCCAAGAACCAGGACGTACATCCCGCTGTCATCAACGGGGTAAGTCGCTCCAGACGAAAAGGTACCGTCGCCGTTACCAACGCACACCAAAATTCCACTCCCATCCGGAGCAACTAAATCCGTATTGCCGTCCCCAAGCTGGCTGGTAGCGATGAAGGAGATGGCTTGACCTCCACAGGTACTGGTCGGGCCCGACCGAAATGTGCCATCGCCGTTGCCAAACAAGACTTCCATCTTCGACCCGGCGGCAATCAAATCCGGTATTCCGTCCCCATTCGTGTCCGCCACCTGGATAAATTGCTCGAGCAGGCCAGTATAGTCACGGCGGGAGAAGAATGTCGGCTTTGTTGGACTGGCCGCGCTGGCGACTGCCAGGGGTGCCAGTAAGTACGCTGTCAGAATCAGGGTTCGTTGGGTCGTTGTCTTCATCGTTGGCGTCATTCCTATGAGTTCTATGACTGGCCTCGGGGTGGCCGGCCAGCCGCACGTTATTAATGCACGAGGGGGGCGCAGCGTCAAGTGGAAGAATCCAAGGTCTTTCGGTTTGATCCTTTGATGAAAGGAAAGGCCGAATTGGCTTCGTTTGGTAATACGATTTTGGGTTCGACAGCAGACGTGTGCCGACCATGTCATCAATGGGGACCGGAATAACGTTGCAGTATGCTACATCCCGATGCATCAGAGGCCGCTATTGGCCGCCTCGCAGGTCACGCATGTTCCAGGTTGAACGAGTTGTAGTATGTTACATCCGCTGCGTCGGAGGTCAGCCCGCAAAGACGCGAGCTGGCTGAGGCTTCCAGTCTCAAGCTATCACTCAGGCTAGCATGGAGGCGCCGGATTCCGGGTGCGCGAGGTGTCGGAAAAGCGCGCAGGTAACTGGAAAATCAGGCCATGCGCGTTTTTTGGTCGATGTGTGACCGCCGGAAAGGGCACGGGCTATTTGGTTAGGTTGAGCAGCGCCATTACGCCGCAAGCGCCGTCCGGAGCGGCAATGTCCGGCATGCCGACCTTGGCTGATTGGCGGTGCAGGTCTGCCACCAGGATGTTGGATGGGGAGGGACCGGTGCCCGCCTCGCCTAAGTACACTGCTAGAGTGAATGGCTCATGGCCTGCGGCCACAAACGGGGTATGAAAAAGACGCGCTACGCGCGTTGGGCGGCCTGCGAGGCCGCTGCAGGCTGCGAGCCTGCCCCACTGAAAACGTCACTGCAAGGCCCAATATCCGTCGCGCGTGCTGGCCCGCAGCTCCGGCCGATCCTTCACCGCGACCCGGATGGCGTGAAATCTCCCGGGCACGCCGCCCTTCGGCTCGAAGCTGAGAATGTACTGGCGATGCACTTCTTCGCCGACCAGCTGAATGGCCTCCTCCAACGCGCTCTTCTTCAGGAAATTCAGAGTTCGTCCGCCGGTGGTCCTCGCAAACAAGCTGGAAAGATCCGGCTTGTGTAACCGCAACAATTCGCCGATCGCATACATTGGACCGCCTGGCCCCAAATCAGGGGGAACCGGCGTGTCGTCAGGCGCCGGGCAATAAGAGCACTGCGGGCGCTTGATGCGCTCCGCCTCGGGCTTTAGATCCTCGGCGGTCTTGGGTCTCACCGAGAAGGGCTGTAACATCGGCGAATAAGTCAGCCAATAAATCGCGGCATTCAGCCGCTCCGTTTGCTCCATCACTTCGGGAAGCTTTGCCTGGCTCGAGCGGTCGCGCTTCTCGGCTATCATGAGGATGATTCGCCGCCGTCCGGGCGGCCGTTTTTCCAGCATCAGGAGCGCTTCGCGCAAGGCATCCAGCATATGGGCATTGCCGCCTTCCTTGCGCAGCATCCGCAGCGCGTGGGTCACCAGATCCGGATTGCCGGTAAAATCCTGGTGAACCTTTACCTCGTCGCTGAACGAGATCACCGCCGTCTCTCCCGCATCTGCCGCCAGTAACTGCGTAAACAGAGTACCGGCGCCGCCCAGCTTATCGATCACGGCTCCGGAATTTTCACTGGTTTGGACGGCGACCACCAGGTCGATCGGATACATCATCCAGTCCATCTGTACCTTTTGCGGCACATTGTTGTCGTAGAGAATCAGGTCGGCGGTGGTAAGCCCGTCGACGTAATGCCCTTTGGAATCCGTGACGGTAGTGGGTGCGACGACCAGCGGAGCGGTGCTCTTGAACTGCGCCCAAGCTGTTGAAGCAAGCACGACAACAGCCGCGGCAAGACGCATGGGCAGAAACCGAGCAGCTTATGGGCCACGTTCCGGGTGAAGCATTTGTGACAGGCCCGGAGGCAAGTGTCACTTCCATTATACTGTCGGAATGATGAAACCGATCGCAGCGGGTGCGGTGCTGGCGTTTCTGGCGGCGCCAACTGGCGCGGCGCCGCAGCGCGACTATCCGGTGAGGCCGGTTCCCTTCACCGCGGTACATGTCCACGACGGATTCTGGGCGCCGCGCATCGAGATCAACCGCACCGTAACCATACCTTTCGCCTTCCGGAAAGACGAAACCACCGGCCGGGTCGATAATTTCATCCGCGCGGCCAAGGCGCTACGCGGCGAGCCGTTCGAGAACCACAAGTATCCGCCTTATCCCTTCGACGACACAGACGTCTACAAGGTGATCGAGGGCGCATGCTACACGCTCAGCGTGCATCCCGACGCGCAACTGGAAGCCTATATCGATGGGCTGATTGAGAAGATCGGCGCGGCGCAGGAGCCGGACGGATATCTGTATACGGCGCGTACGATCGATCCGGCGCACCCGCATCCGTGGTCCGGCAATCAGCGGTGGATTCTGGAGGGGGTGAACAGCCACGAGTTATACGACCTGGGCCACCTGTACGAAGCGGCCGTGGCGCATTATCAAGCGACGCAGAAGCGAACGCTGCTGGATATCGCGCTACGCACGGCCAATCTGCTCGACCAGACTTTCGGTCCGGGCAAGCGAGCCATCTGGCCGGGGCACCAGATTGTGGAGATGGGGCTGGCCAAGCTCTACCGCATCACCGGCGACGACCGCTATCTGACACTGGCGAAGTTCATGCTGGATGCGCGCGGCCCGGACAGCAGCGAAGAAGGCGCCGGGAACGCTTACGTGGAAGCGCAGCAGAAGGTGGTAGATCAGACCGAGGCGGTGACCGGCGGACACGCCGTGCGGGCCATGTACATGTACTCGGGAATGGCGGACGTAGCGGCGCTGACCGGCGACGCGGCGTACGTGCGGGCTCTCGACAGAATCTGGGAAAACGTGGCGGCCAAGAAGCTGCACATCACCGGCGGCGTCGGCGCGCGCGCGGATGGCGAAGCTTTTGGAGACGACTACGAGCTTCCGAACATGAGCGCCTACAACGAAACCTGCGCGGCGGTGGGAAACGATTACTGGAACCATCGCATGTTCCTGCTGCACGCCGACGCGAAGTATATCGACGTGATGGAGCGCACGCTGTACAACGGCTTGATCTCGGGTGTCTCGCTGGACGGCACGACCTTCTTCTACCAAAACCCACTGGAGGCCACGGGGTTGGCGGCCAAGGACCAGCGCAGCCCGTGGTTCGGCGTCGCGTGCTGTCCGGGGAATATCACGCGGTTCATGGCCTCCGTGCCGGGATACATTTATGCGCAACGCGACGATGGGGTGTGGGTGAACCTGTTCGCGGCGAGCAGCGCGGATATCCGGATGGACAATGGACGCACATTGCGCATTGTGCAGGAAACGCGGTACCCATGGGACGGCTCCGTAAGGATGACGGTGACTCCCGATGTTGCCGCCCGGCTGACGATTTACGTGCGGATTCCGGGTTGGGCACGCGGCGAACCGGTGGCCAGCGATTTGTATCGCTTCGCGGACAAGTCCGCCGCGGTGGCGACGCTGAAGGTCAACGGCCAGGCGGTTGCGGTGAAGCTGGACAAAGGGTACGCCGAGCTGACGCGCACGTGGAGTAAGGGCGACACGATCGAGCTGAATCTGCCGATGCCGGTGCGGCGGGTGGCGGCGAACGACCGTGTGGCGGCGGACCTCGGGCGAGTGGCGCTGGAACGCGGGCCCATTGTGTACGCCGCCGAATGGCCGGACAATCCGAAGGGCCAGGTACGCAATCTGCTGCTGCCGGATGGGGCGCCGCTGACGGCGGAGTTCAAGCCCGCGATGCTGAAGGGGGTAACGGTGGTCCATGGCAGGGCCATCGCGCTGGCGTACGACGCGCAAGGCAAGATCGCCAGGACCGAACAGGAATTCACGGCGATCCCTTATTACGCATGGGCGAACCGGGGCAGCGGGCAGATGATGGTGTGGTTTCCCACGGACGACGCGCATGCCAAGCCGCAGCCTTACCCGACGGTTTCGAGCACCGCCAAAGTGACCGTATCGGCCCAGAGCCGGCGGGACCCGCGAACCATCAACGACCAGGAAGAACCGGCTGCGTCGAACGACGCAACGTCTTACTTCGACTGGTGGCCCCGAAAGGGCACGTCCGAGTGGGTAGAGTATGCTTTCGAGGAGCCGGCTACGGTTTCGGAGTGCCAGGTCTACTGGTTCGACGACACGGGTCGGGGCGAGGTGCGCGCGCCGGCCGCCTGGCGGCTGCTGTATCGCGACGGGACCGAATGGAAACCGGTGCGCGCCCGCGAGCCGTACGGCATTGAGCGAGATACTTATAACCGCGTGGTCTTCGAGCCGGTATCGACCAGCGGCCTGCGGCTGGAGCTTACGATGCAACCCGATTGGTCGGCCGGGATTCAGCAGTGGAGGGTGAAATAGCGGACAGAATCGCCTGCGGGATTCCGGGCAGCCCCACGACGCGGCCGGCAGCTCCAGCGCGGATGGCTTCCCTGGGCATGCCGAAGACCACGCAAGTAGCCTCATCCTGGGCGATGGTGGGGGCGCCGGCCTGACGCATTTTGAGCAGCCCCTGCGCGCCATCGGAGCCCATACCGGTAAGCAGCACGCCGACTGCGCGCGCGCCCGCCGCCTCCGCCACGGAGCTGAACATAACATCCACCGAGGGACGCTGGTAGCAGACCCGCGGGCCGGTCTTTACCGCGACGCGATAGCCGTCAGGGCTCTTGCGCAGCACCATGTGCAGATCTCCCGGGGCCACCAGGGCGCGGCCCGGACAGACGGTGTCTCCATCTTCGGCCTCTTTCACTTCGAAGGCGCACATCTGGTTGAGCCGGTTGGCGAACGCCCGAGAAAATCCCGCCGGGATGTGTTGCGTGATCACGATTCCCGGAATGCCCTTTGGCAGGCGCGGCAGCAGATCGGCGATGGCTTCGGTGCCCCCGGTGGAAGCGCCGATGGCGATCACGGTGGACGGCGTCCACTGGCTGGCGGCGAGACGAGGCGGCGGGGCGGCGGGCGCGGCGGGCGCGGCTTCGGCCGCGGGACGGACGTGAGCGGCGGCGGCGGCGCGGATCTTGGAGGCCAGCTCCAGCCGCAACTCGCCCACGGAATATGGCCCACCCGGCTTAGCCAGCACTTCAACGGCCCCCAGGCTCAAGGCCTGCATGGCAGTCTGGCAGGACGACTGCGCCAGGGAACTAATCACGATTACAGGCATGGGGTGGAAGTGCATGAGCTTTTTCAAAAAGGTCAGGCCGTCCATGCGCGGCATCTCTATATCCAGGGTCAGCACATCCGGCTGCAACGCGAGGATCTTGTCGCGCGCAATGTATGGATCCGGCGCGGTCCCGACCACTTCCAGATCGGGTTGCCCGGCGAGCGCCTCCGTCAGGATCTTGCGCACGATGGCGGAATCGTCCACCACCAATACTCGGATTCTTCCGTTAACCGGCATGAGGCTCCAGTGCCAGCCAGATATCGATAGTGCCATCGGCTTCCGCTTCGCCCATCGCCAACGATTGACTTGGTGGGCCAGGGGGACATGCATCCGCCGGCAACAGTTCCGGGCTGGTCAAACGGAAGTGTTCTTCGACCTTCACGCGGCTGAGCAGAGAGCCGCAGATCATGTTGGCCAATTCGCAGACCACACTGCCGAGCTGCGCAGGCGGGAGTGGATCGTCCTCTTCGGAGCCCAGGAAGTTGGACGCCAAAGCGCGCACGGCCGGCTCTGAAACACTGAGCGTCAAGGCGCCGCTAGGAGTGCCCTCGAAGCCGAGGCTTGCCGCCACACGCGGCTCGCCCGCGGACGCGCCCGCCGGCGCGGGACCGTAGACGTCAGTGAAGAACATAGTCTCCAGGACTTCCCCGGTGGCTGCCGCCAGCATCTCATCCCATTCAATATCCGGCATAAGCTCCTCCCAACACGCGCTCCAGTTCCTCGCGCAAGGTCTCCGGGAGAAAGGGCTTCTTGACATAACCGCGAGCTCCCAGGGAAAGCATTTGACGTATGCGGCTGGCGGTGCTGTCGGTCGAGACGACGACGACGGGCACGGATTTCAATACATCGTCCGCCTCCAGGCACCGCAGCAACTCTTCTCCGTCCATCGACGGCATGTTGATGTCGGTGAGCACCACATCCACCCATTGTTTAGATAGCAGGTTCAGCGCCTCGCGGCCGTCGGAAGCTTCCAAAAACTCAGCCCCTTCCATGCCGGAAAGCACAATGATGCGGCGAATGAAGGCCCGCATGACGGCCGAATCGTCGACAATCAGGACGCGGAAGGACATAGCTGCGCTCCTTTCGCCGCGGAACGCGCAGGCGCCAGTTCCCGCTCTGGCGATCCAGGCCCACGTAGCCAGAACCGACCGCTGCCCACTTCCAGGCGCACGGTGCGGGAGGCGTTGCCGCCGACATCCTCGGCGTGCACCAGCACGCCCGCTTTCCAGAGAATCTTGCGCAACGCGAGATAATTTCGTTTGCCGATATTAAAGACGCCTTCACTATCCATCACTTGAGCTCCTCCCGTGACCCACACCACCAAGCGGCGTTTCTCGGCGCCATGATCGTAGGCGCGGCGAAACAGCAGGGGGATGCCGGTATCGGCGAACATATACGGATTTTCGCTGGCTTTGGCCGGCGATATTGCGGATTCCGGCAGCATATAGTGCAGCATCCCGCCGACTCCCGCCACCGGATCGTGTATGGTGACCGCGATGCAGGAACCGAGCGCGTACGTGACCAGCACTTGATCGGGCGATTTGCCGATCTGGCAATCCGCTATTCCCACCACTAGGTTGGCCATCGCACCCCCCCTCCAGTTCCATGGCCGGGTTTGCGATAGATCGCCGGGCGCACATAAGTCAGGTCGTGCCGAACTCCGGTGAGGCTCTCGGCATGGCCGATGAACAAGTATCCGCCGGGCTCCAGGCAGGCAGCCAGGCGGTTCACGACGCCTTCCTGGGTGCGCTTGTCGAAGTAGATCATGACATTGCGGCAGAAAATCACCGGAAAAAGGCTGTGCTGCGAGAAAGGCTCCACCAGGTTCAGCCGTGCGAACTCGACCTGGCTCCGCACTTCGGGCTTGATCCGGTACGACCCTTTCCAGCGGCCTTCGCCGCGCAAGAGAAACTGGCGCAGCCACGCGGGTGGAACAGCGCTGAATCGTTCCGCAGGATAGACGCCGCTTTTGGCGGCGGCCAGAGCCTTGGTGGAGATGTCGGTGGCCAGGATGCGCACTCTTCGGAATGCGTCGGCGCCCCATTGGTCGCAAAGGGTGAAAGCCAACGTATAGGGTTCTTCGCCGGTGGAACACGCGGCGCTCCAGAACTCGATTCGAGGGCGGTCCCGCAAACCAGGCAGGACGGTCTGCTTCAAGAATTCGAAGTGCGCCACTTCCCGCAGAAAGCTGGTATGGTTGGTGGCGAGCGCGTCGATCATGCCGATCAGCGCTTCACCGCTATGGTCGCCGACCACGTGTTGGTAGTATTCGTCGAAGGAGCCGAAGGCCCCCTCGCGCATGCGTTTTCCCAAGCGGGCGGCGACTAATTCTTCCTTGCCCTGGCGGAGATCCAGGCCAAACTTGTCGTAGGCCAGGCGCCGGATCGCCTCAAATTCCTGAGGCTTCAGGCGCTGGACCTGGGCCGGCGCGGCTGGATGCTCGACGGCGGCTTTACTCATACCGCACTTTCCTTTATCAATCCAGCAAGGTCCAAAATCAACGCCACGCGGCCATCGCCCAGGATGGCGCCGCCGGCGATTCCTGGAATGTCCTTGAAAGTGTCACCCAGGCTCTTGATGACGGCTTCCTGCTTGCCAATCAGCTCGTCTACCATCAGGCAGAAGCGCTGGCCCTCGCCTTCGGCCACAATCAGCAGCCCCTCACAGGGATCCTCGGAACGCGGCTTGACCCCGAACTTTCGATACAGGCGGACCACCGCAAGCAGATTTCCGCGCATCATGACCATCTCGGACCGATTTTGGACGGTGAAAATGGCTTCCGCAGCGGGCCGGAACATTTCACGAACTGAGAACAATGGGACGATATAGCGCTCGCGCCCGACTCCCACCACCAAGCCATCAATGATGGCCAGAGTCAATGGCACCTTTAGAGTGAATGTGGCGCCTTGCCCCGCGCGGGATTGGATCTCGATGTGGCCGCGCAGCTTCTGGATCTGCCGCCGCACGACATCCATGCCTACACCGCGGCCGGAGACGTCGGTAACCTGCGCCGCAGTGGAGAAGCCAGGTTCAAATATCAAGTGAAAGACTTCGTTTTCGGAAATATGCTCGGGATTGGCGACCAGGTTCTTCTCCAGGGCCTTGGCCATGATGCGCTCGGCGTCCAAACCGCGCCCGTCATCGGAGATCTCGATGACGATGTGGCCGGCCTGGTGACACGCGCGCAGGCCAATACGGGCCATGGGGTTTTTGCCGGCCGCCACGCGCCCATCCGGACCTTCAATGCCATGATCGAGGGAGTTACGCACCATGTGCATGAGAGGATCGGCCAGCTCTTCGACAATGGTGCGGTCGATTTCGGTTTCCTCGCCGCTAATTTCCAGTTCCGTGGGCTTTCCCATTTTGCGGGACAGATCGCGGACCTGCCTGGCCACGCGCTGAAATAATTGGCCGATGGGCACCAGGCGCATGGACATGGAAGTCTTCTGCAGCTCGGCGGTGATGCGCGCCAGTTGCGCCAGATTGCGTTGCAGGCGGGGACTCTTCAAGGTTGCAAGGTCGGGGTCGTGGCGGACCATGGACTGGGCGATCACTAATTCTCCGGCCATGTCCACGAGATAGTCCAGCTTCCCGGTGTCCACTTTTACGGCTTTGGCTTCTTCTTTTGCGATCCCGGCGGCCGGGGCGGCGGGCTCTACGCGGGGAGCGGGGCCTGGAGGCCCCGCGCAGACCTGGAGGTCTGCCCCACGGGGCTGGGGGGCTGCCGCAGGGGGATGGGTTGGGGCTGCTACATTGGGCTTCGGCGTTGCGGTTTGTTGCAGGGGGTCGGGTGCATTGGGCTGGGGGTCGGCTGCATGGGGCTGCGACGTTGCAGTTTGTTGCTGGGGGCTGGCCATCAAATTCCGGACACGTTCCAAGAGGGGAACGTAGTCCGGCGCGGCCGGCGCCTGGTGCCCGTGCAATGTGGAGTCCACGGCGCTCACGCAGATCTTCAGGTAATCCGCGCACTCCAAAACCACGTCGATCACTTGCGAAGTAACGCTCAGCTTACTGTTGCGGGCCAGGTCCAACACGGTTTCCACATTGTGGGAAACCTCGCGCACGTCATTCAGTTCCAGGAAGCCGGCGAGCCCCTTAATTGTGTGGAAAGCGCGGAAGATGGAGTTGATCGCTTCGGCGTTACACGGATCCTGTTCGAGCGCCAGGGAACGGCCCTCGATGGCCGCCAAGTGCTCACGGGCTTCCAGCACAAAATCGGACAGGAGCTCCGGATCCTGCGCCAGAGAATATTCCGCGGGTTGGGGCGCGGCCGCGGGAGCGGAACTGGCCTCGAACGCCTGCTGTAGGGCGGCCACGCCGGTTTCGAGCGCGCGCGAAAGCGTATCGCGCCCGGCGCTATCAGTGGCGTCCAGAGTAGCGCATAGCTCCGAGGCGATCTGCGCCACTTTTTGACAGCCACCCGCCTCGGCGCGGTCGCGGACTCCGCGTACCGCGCCGGCCAAGGCGAGCAACGACTGTTCAAAGCCAGCTTCAGACGACAGATCATCAACAACTACCTTCATGGCCAGGGCTTCGATTTCCTGGCGCAGTTCCATTTGCTCAGGCATGCAGACCTCCGTCTCAGTTCTAGAATTCCTTGAAGTCGTCGTCCAAGGGCAGCGCACTGCGGTCCAGCCTGCCGGCAGCTACGGGCTCACTGTCCGCCACACGGCTGCTCTTCCTGGGAGACACCGCCGATTGAAGCGCTTTCAGACTGCGGTTGTGGTCCGCGCTCTTCGGCGCGGCGGAATGCAACGTGGCTGGTTTGCGATGCGCGCGGCGCTCACTGGGAGTCCCACGGCCGGCGTTTTCCTGACTTCCATCCACCATCGTCTGGAGCTGATTGACGACGCTCTTCATGGTTTCGGCCTGCCCTGCCAGTTCCTCGCTGGCCGAGGCGCTTTCTTCGGCATTGGCGGCGTTCTTTTGAGTCACCTGCTCCATTTGCGAGATAGCTTTGGCGATCTGCTCGATGCCACGCGCTTGTTCCTGGCTTCCCAGATGCACTTCGTCTACCAGGGTCTTCACCTTGGAGGCGCTTTCGGTGATGGAGCGAATGGCTTCGGCCACCTGATCCAACTTGCCCATACCATCGTGGGACTTGGACATGGACTCTTCGATGAGCGAAGCGGTGTCTTTGGCCGCCTGGGCGCAGCGCTGCGCCAGATTGCGGACTTCGTCGGCGACCACCGCGAAACCCATGCCAGCCTCGCCGGCGCGAGCTGCTTCGACCGCCGCGTTCAAGGCCAGGATATTGGTCTGGAAAGCGATCTCGTCGATGACTTTGATGATTTTGGAGACCTTCTCGCTGGACGTGTTGATTTCGGTCATGGAGGTTACCATATGGCCAAGTGTGTCGTTGGCGGCTGCCACCCGCTGATCGACCTGGCCAGTGAATTCGGCGGCCACTCTCGAGTTTTCGGCATTCTTGCGAGTCATGGAGCTGATCTCCTCGCTGGAGGAAGAAGTCTCTTCCAGCGAAGCGGCTTGCTCGGAGGCGCCCTGCGCCAGCGACTGGCTGGCCGACGATACCTGTACCGCGGCGCTGGCCACCTGTTCGGTGCCCTCCGCGAGCTGTACGATAGCCTGCCGGACATTGCGCGTAATTCCCCGTACGACTACGATTACGACGAAGCCGACCACGACACAGAGCGCCAGAAGACCAAGAGCTATGCGGCGGCTGGAAGCGTTCTGGTCGTTCACGGCGGCCTTGTTCTCAGCGAGGACCTCCCCTTGGATCGCTTGCAAGCGGACTGCGGCGGCGTTGAGCTTGACGTAAATTGGGCGCGTAACGTCTATACGGATATGGTCGGCTTCCGCTACGTGTCCCGCAGCGGCATGCCGCACAACATCCTCATAATGCGGCTGCCATTCCGAAACGCCCGCTGCAATGTCGGCGACGAGCGCCTTGGCCTCTTGCTTGACAAGCAGAGGCCGCATTTCGTCCAATGCGGCGCGGACAACCTCAACCGCTTGCTTGAAAGCCTGCTGTTCCTTTTCGTTCTCCGCGGTGTCTTTGGCCACCGCGGCCAGTACGATCCCTCGTTGAGCCGAGACCATGATGGAAGTAGCTAAGCCGACTTTGTCGGCGAGCAGGACTTTCTGCACAGTCGACCCAAGGGCGTGGTCAAATTCGTCTTTGAATTTGTTGTCGGTGCTTAGCCCGTTATAGCCCAGCACCGCCGCCAGCGCGAATAGGGCTATCGTGCCGCCCATCAGTTTGGTTTCAATCGTCGATTTCAATTTCACGGATCCTATCTCCTTTATCTGTTACTGCAGCATGGACTTCAGTCCGTCGAGTTCCTGGGCCTGCAGCACCTTGTCGATATCCAGCAGGATTTTCACTTTGCCTTTGCTTTTCGCCATACCAAGGATGTAGGGCGTTGAAACGCCGTCCCCGAAGTCGGGCGTGTCCTCAATCTCGCCAGCGGCGATATTCACCGCCTCGGAGACTTCGTCCACCACAATGCCGGTCAACGACACGCTGCCGTCCGGACCCTGAATTTGCACCACAATGATGCAGGTGCGCTGGGTGTATTCGACCTCCGGCAGGCCGAACTTCAGGCGCAGGTCTATCACCGGAATCACCTTGCCACGGAGGTTAAGCACCCCTTTGACGAACGCCGGCGTTTGAGGCACGGCAGTGATGTCTTGAATGCCCATGATTTCCCGGACTTTCAGGACTTGAATCGCGAATTCCTCGCGGCCCAAGAGGAAGGCCAGGTATTTGCCTGTGCGACTATCGCTTTTGACGGCCAAGCCGTTCTCGGGCGGCGCCATCGTGCTTACTTGCATTTTGTCTCCTTCAGCTTTTCGTAGTGGGTCGGTTTGCTCCCATTGCCCAGTGCCGCGCAGGATGCCATCCTGCCCCACAGAGGATTCATCGGTTGCAGGGCGAGGAAGGTTTAGGGCGATGGTAAGGCAGGTCGAGCGGGCTCCCTGACGATCAAAGCCTAATCGATTGAATCTAAAAGACGCTGGTGGGGTCGCGGGTTATGCGTTGTGGGTTCGATACTGCTTTGCGGCGAGGCGGCCAGTAATGGTGGATGTAATGGGGATGGGATGGGGGTGGCGCGGAGATGGCAAATTGCTTATCCGTTGTGCAGTGGGGTCCGGTTGTCAAAGATCAGAGGGGGGCAGACGGCTAACGGGTGTCGGGAGAGGCGGGGACGCAGAAGACAGGGTGGGCCTGCTGGCCATCCTGCCGAGTGTCCTGCTGGGCCGACATTACATAATCGGGTTGAGGAGCTGGCGGCGCTGGGGCGGCGTGCCCGGTTTGCGTAGTTTGGATGGGCTCGGACGGGGGCCGGGCCTGGCGCTTTTGTTGTAAGCGCTCCAATTCATGCATACCGGCGGTGAAAGCACGCTCCAGGCGCGTACGTTGCCCGTCGACGCGGTCGAGCAGCTCAAGCTCAAGGCCGAGCGCCAAGCAGGCCCGAAGTATGCGGGTTTCACTGTTGGCCGTGCGGACGAGTAGCCACTTGGAGATGGCCATCTGTTCGAGAAAGTGGCGTTCGGTGCCGGTTTGGGGCTGCCACTCTGCATTCAGATCGTCCCAGAGCCGCTGATACTCTTCAGGGTCGTCGGCGGGAATGATGAGGCTGCGGGCGCGCAGGCTCCAGGTGAGGGCGTTGAAGCGACTGGCGGCTTTGCCCTCGGGCGTCTTGGGACCGGTGGAATGCTGGGCATTCTGCCGGTTGGCTTCGTGCTGTTTGTCTGAAATGATCATGTGGAAAGTTCCGTTTGGGGGGCAAAGGGATCAGGTCCCCATATCCCACTTTCATGATAGGGTGGGGTTTTTGGGGTGCGGCCTTGCAGAGGAGGGCGGCGAGTTAGTAAGTTGTTTGATTGGCGCGGAATTTGGCGGGTAGATTTATTTTGTGCGGTTGTGACTGAAGACGGCGGGGCTGGGAGCCCCGCCGCAGGCTGGGAGCCTGCCCCACCAAGCAGTAAGTGGTTAGGGTGTACATTATGCCGCTGGTCACGTTGTTTGAAGACTTACAGGACGCGCCTGCGGTGCGGGGATTTCTGCATACGCCCGATACGGCGGACGGCCGCGGCCTGGTTTTGACGCATGGCGCGGGATCGAACTGCAACGCGCCCTTGCTGGTCGCCGTGGCGGAGGCCTTCTGCGCGGCGGGGGTGACGGTGCTCCGCTGCGATCTGCCGTTCAGACAGGCGCGGCCGCACGGGCCGCCATTTCCAGCCATGGCTGCGCAGGATCGCGCCGGGCTTGCGCGCGCGGTGCGGGTGCTCGGTGAGCGGCTCTCCAGCAAGGTTTTTCTGGGAGGCCATTCCTATGGCGGGCGGCAATCCACCATGCTGGCGGCAGAGGCGCCAGACCTTGCGGCGGGCCTGCTGTTGCTCTCTTATCCGCTGCATCCGCCGCGGCGCCCCGCCGATCTGCGGACCGCGCATTTCCCGAAGCTGGTGACGCCCGCGCTGTTTGTGCACGGCACGCGCGATCCGTTTGGCTCGGTGGATGAGATGCGCGCCGCGTTGGCGTCGATTGGCGGGGCGCATGAGATGGTAGTGGTCGAGGGCGCGGGGCACGACCTGGGGGGGAAAGGCTCGCATGCGCGGGTGGCTGAGCGGGTCCTGGAGGTCCTGCGCACGTTCGGGGCGGCCTGAGAGGCCGCCGCAGGCTGAGAGCCTGCCCCACGAGCACTTACAATAGAGTCAGCTATGCGTACCTTTCTGTTCACCTGCCTGGTTGCTCCCCTGCTATTCGCCGCCGATAGCGACTGGCAATCGGAGGGCATCGTCTCCGTCACTCACTCGCCATATGCCAAGCTGCACACCGTGCCCATCCGCGCGGTTAAGATGGGCGACGGTTTCTGGAGCGCCCGGCGCGCGGTCAACGTCGAGAAGAGCATCCCTACGCTGCTCGCGGAACTGGAGCGGCACGGCGTGGTGGACAACTTCCTGCGCCTGGAGGGCAAGAAGGACGTTCCCCGCCGCGGCCCACTGTATACCGATTCCGACATCTATAAATGGATGGAAGCGGTGGCGTTCGTGCTGCAATCGGGCGACGAGCCCAAACTGCGTGCGGAGTTCGACCGGCTCACCGGCATCATCCTGGCCGCGCAGGAGCCCAGCGGCTATCTGAACACTTACTGGACCGAGGAGCGCACGCCCAAACGCTTCACCGAGATGCATCGCTCCCACGAGCTATACTGCATGGGCCACTTACTGCAGGCAGCTATCGCGTACTACCGCGCGACAGGCGACCGCAAGCTACTCGATGGCGGCATACGCTTCGCCAACTACATGGTGGAGAATTTCGGACCGCAGAAGCGTCCCGCACTCACTGGCCATCCGGAATTCGAAATGGCTCTGGTTGAGCTATACCGCACTACGGGCGACCGACGCTATCTGGATTTCGCGGGCTATCTACTGAGCGGCGTGGAGCGCGAGCGCCTGCACCTTACCGACGACCAGGTCCAGTATATGTTCAGCGGCAAGCCGTTCCCGTCGCGCACGGAGTTCGAAGGGCACGCGGTGCGCGCCATGTACGCTTCCTGCGGCGCCACGGACTACTACATGGAAACCGGCGACGCGGCTTATCTGAAGACGCTCGAAACGCTGTGGGGCGACCTGGTGAATCGCAAGATGTATATCACCGGAGGCGTGGGATCGCGCGAGGCGGGCGAGGCTTTCGGCGAAGCATATGAGCTGCCCAACGCGCAGGCGTATGGCGAAAGTTGCGCCGCCATCGGGAACATGATGTGGAACTGGCGCATGCTGCTGGCGCGCGGCGAATCGCGCTACGCGGATGTGATGGAGCGCGCGCTGTACAACGGGATCAACTCGGGCATGTCGCTTTCGGGCACGCTCTATTGCTATCGCAATCCGCTGGAATCGTCGGGGGAGAAGATTCGCAACGAATGGTATGACACGACCTGCTGCCCGCCGAACCTGGAGCGCATCCTGGCCGCGCTGCCGGGCTATATGTACAGCACCAGCCCACAAGGCGTGTATGTGAATCTGTTTCATAACTCCACGCTCGATTGGCATTTGGAAAACGGCACGGGCATCCGCATCACGCAGCAGACCGAATACCCTTGGAAGGGCACTGTGGATTTCAGCGTCGATCCAGCCAGTGCCGCCGAATTCAGCCTGTTCGTACGCATCCCGGCTTGGGCGGATGGAACCGCAGTGGCGATCACGGCTCCCCCGCCTTTTGCCGGGCGGCATGACGAGCCCAAGCCTGGCGAGTATTTTGAAATTCGGCGCCGCTGGGAGCCCGGCGACAAAGTACATATCGAGTTTGAGATGAGATCGCGGCTGGTGCGCGCCAATCCGCTGGTGCGCGAGGATGCCGGGCGCTTGGCGCTGGAGCGCGGCCCGCTGGTCTATTGCCTGGAGCAGCAGGATCAGCCCGGATTCAATCTGTTGGACGCCACGCTGCTTGACGACGGGTCGAGCTTTGTGAGTGGTTTTCAACCAGATTTGCTGGGAGGCGTTCTGGTGCTCAAACACCATGGCACCGTGGTGGACAGCCCGTTCGCGAGCGAGCCGCTTTACCGCGCGTTTCGAGAGCAAGTCGAACGTCCTGGAAGAGTGGTGGCATTGACCTTCATCCCTTACTATGCGTGGGCCAATCGTGGGCCGTCCCGCATGGAGGTTTGGGTGCCCTACACAACGGCCGGGACCGAGTGACTGCGGAGCCAGCGAAACGTAGATTCCAAGTCAGTCGATTGGAAGACCAGCGATCCCGGTACGATGGCGTCCGCGCCGGCCGCGTACAACTGACTTACAGTGTGAGTACGGATGGCGCCGTCGGCCACCAGGCGCACAGCGGGCTTGGCATGCTCACGCAGCAGACCGCGCGCTTCGCGTAGACGGTTACACGCTTGCGGAGCAAGGTCGCGTCCTTTAACGCCCACCTCGGTGCCTAGCAGGATGATGACTTCGACCGCATCGAGATACGGCAGCACGGCGGACACGGGCGTGTCGAGCTGCACGGCCACTCCCGCGCCGCAGCCGCGACGGAGCGCCTGCTCGATGGCTGCACCAGCTTCGCGCTCGCCGTTTTCCACGTGCACCGTGAGCAGGTTCGCGCCGGCGTCCAGAAACTCTGCGGCGAGCGCCGCGGGATACTCGGCCATCAGGTGCACATGAAAGGGGAGTGCGGAATGCGGGCGGATGGCGCGAACAAGGTCGGGAAAGAAGAGCAGGCTGGGGACGAAGTGGCCGTCGGCCGCATCCAGATGGAGGGAATCGGCCCAGGGCGAGAGGCGGCGCACGGCGGCTTCGAGGTTGGCCAGGTCCGCGGACCAGAGTGACACGTCAGCCAAAAGGCGCTCACGAGGTAAGTGGGACCAGCCGGGCATGTTTTAGGGTAGCAAGTTCGCTCGCAGGGCGGGTCTGGAGACCCGCCGCAGGCGTGGACGCCTGCCCCACTCGCCTGCCCCACTCACTTTGCCGGCCTGCCGTGATCCAGGCACATAGCCACCAGTTCGGCGATATTGGCTTCGCCCACGCACATTACCGTGTCTGCGCCTCCCCAATAGATCTTCACCGTGCCATCCGGCTCGGGGACGGCGCCACAAGTGAACACCACATTGTGGACATATCCCGAGATCTCCCAAGGATCTTCCGGCTGCAAAATCCAAGAGTCACTCACGCCGATTATTTTTGCCGGGTTCAGCAGGTCGTGAAGAGCAACTCCCAAGCGATAGACCGATCCGTCCATAGTCTGAAAAACGCCGTGATAGATGGAAAGCCATCCCTGGCCGGTTTTGATCGGCGGCGCGCCTGGACCGATCTTCATTTCGTCCCAGTGATATTGCACAGGGCGCATGATGAGCTGCGATTGACCCCAATAAACCAAGTCCGGGGAGTACGAAATCCAGATGGACCAAGGGGCGATCTCCGAATGGGGACGGTCCAGCCGGGCATAGAGGCCGTCAAACTTCTCGGGGAAGATCACTACGTTCCGATAGTCGGCTTCCGTGATTAGTGAGACCCTTTCGACGCGGTTAAAATCCTTCGTCCTGGCGAGGGCGATGCGCACGCCATTTCGCGAGTAGGCGCTGTAAGTGATGATATACTCGCCCTCCAGCCGAGTCACTCGCGGGTCCTCAACGCCGAACTCTTCGTAGGCGGCAAAAGGACCGTCTGGCGCGGGAGTCAGAAAAGGCTCCGGATCGGCAGTGAAGTGAAAGCCGTCGGGGCTGCGCGCCAGGCCGATAATGGACCGTCCCGTGCGCAGGTGAGAGCGGAATAGCATGACATATTCGTCACCGCTTTTCACCACCGCCGCATTGTGTACGGTTTCGACCGGGTAGGGAATGGCGGCCTTGGTGAGGATAGGGTTGTGCGCGTATCGTCTGACAATTTCTGGCTTCATTGTTAAGAGGCTTCCAATTCAAAGATAGTACGGTAAACCTGCTCGTAGGATGCCACCATGGTCTCGATGGAGAAGCATTGTTGCACACGTTGGCGGCAGACACTACGGTCGATCTCCGGGACGCGCTGCAGGGCCCGCGCGGCTTCGTGGACGTTGTTTACCAGGAATCCGGTGTTGCCGTCTGCGATGACCTCGCGGCAGGAGCCAAGGTCCATGGCGACGACGGGCACACCGGCGGCGTTAGCTTCGACCAGCACCAGTCCGAACCGTTCCGGGATGGTATTCAGGTGTAACAGCGCGCGGGCCTGCGCGAACAAGGCATTCTTGCCCGCCACGTCCACCGGGCCAACGTAGCGAATGGCTTGACCCAGGTGCGGTTCCACCTGTTCCCGGAAGTAAGTGCGATCCTGGATAATTCCCGCGATAAGCAGCGGCAGTCCGCTGAGGCGCGCAACCTCGACGGCCAGGTGGACGCCCTTGTCAGGGTGAATCCGGCCGAGGAAAATCAAGCTATCGCCGCCGTGTTCCTGAAAAGGGTAGAGTGAGAGATCGATTCCGTTATAGACGGTCGCCAGGTAATTCAGCCCCGGCGCCCGATCGGAGTTGCTGATAGAGACAAAATATCCGTCGCGATACTTGTCATAGACTGGCATGATGCGAGGCGACGAAAATCCATGGATGGTAGTGAGGACGGGTGTCTTCACCAGGCGGGTGTAGGACAGCGCCATGAAGTCGTAATGGCTGTGAATCAGGTCGAACGCGGCGGCGTGCTCGAACGCCTCGGAGATATGCAGGTATTCGGCTACTTTGGGATCGATCGCGGGATCTTCCTCATAGCCCCGGGCGACCACCGCATGCAGTTTCGCGCGGGTCACGGAATCGCCGGTGGCGAAGAGTGTCACATCCCAGCCGCGGGCGACCAGCCCTTCGGCGATGTTACCGGCCACTGTCTCCCATGCGCCGTATTGCCGCGGAGGAGTGCGCCACGCTACGGGCGACAGGATAGCTATTTTCTTGACTTTCTTGTGAGCGATGGTCATGCGAGTGACTGCGGATCGAGTAAGTCGGCCAGATGTTCGGCGGAGATTCCCGACTTTTCGCGCGCTACGTCCCGAATGGTACGGCCCGTGGCATAGGCTTCCTTCACCAGCGCCGCGGTCTTGTCGTAGCCGATTTCGGGCGCCAGCGCCGTGCCCATGGCCAGCGATTGCTCCACATAGCCTTCGGCGCGGGCATGGTCGGCTTCCAGGCCGTCCACCAGCTTCTCCGCGAAGTTCCGGCTGCCGGCGGCTAACAGTTCGATGGCATCGAGAAGGTCAAACGCGATCACAGGCATCATTACATTGAGCTCGAAATTGCCTGCCGCCGCGCACCAGGCTATGGCGGCGTCATACCCGATCACCTGGGCGCAGACCATCAACAGGCTCTCGGCGATCACCGGGTTGACCTTGCCCGGCATGATACTGGAGCCCGGCTGGACGGCCGGCAGTTTCAATTCTCCCAAGCCGCAGCGCGGTCCGGAGCCCAGCCAGCGGATGTCGTTCGAAATCTTGGTCAGGGCCACCGCATAGGTGCGCAGGGCGCCGCTCAGAAAGCAGGCTGCATCGCGCGCGGCCTGCGCTTCGAAGTGATTGGGGGCCTCGACGAACGGCAAGCCGGTGCGTTCCGCGATCACCGCAATAGCCGCGCTCGCGAACCCGGGCGGCGCATTCAGGCCGGTGCCCACCGCGGTTCCCCCGAGAGGCAGTTCAAATATGCCGGACAGCGCGGCCTCGACGCGCGCGCGCGCCGCTTCCACCTGATGGGCGTAGCCGCCGAATTCCTGGCCCATGCGGATGGGTACGGCATCCTGCAAGTGGGTGCGCCCGATCTTGACGATGCTTTGGAACTCGGCCGCCTTACGTTCCAACGACGCGCCGAGCTGGCGCATGGCCGGCAGCAGCCGGTTGACCACAGTCTCCGCGACGGCGATGTGCATGGCGGAGGGGAACACGTCGTTGCTCGATTGCCCGCGATTCACGTGATCGT